>LXNI01001841.1_pt1 | contig 16614 bp, 12 predicted proteins | sample 809091 | NCBI WGS metagenome assembly LXNI01 (sample SAMN04870527, study PRJNA318959) | sponge metagenome | biome: 01000161; feature: marine sponge reef; material: water | host: Sarcotragus foetidus | place: Greece: Milos, Mediterranean Sea | collected 2013-05-29 | depth 5-7 m | reverse complement strand
CGCCGCGGCTGACACCGAACCTGCCTGGAGCCAGACATCTGAAACGCCCGCGCGTTTGTGGTGCGTCTACAATATGGCCAGCAATTCTCCCAGGGCGGCGAGGCCGCGGCGGGACCAGTCAACATGGCCAAGATTATCGGCAGCCGGCGATATGTCGAAATCCCCGGCGACTCGTCATTCGAGTTGCCGCCGCTGGTGCTGCACTCAGGGCCGGATGTGAAGCAATTGGATGTCCTCGTCGATGGTGCCGGGGACATCATCGATTCCGAATCCCTGATTCCCGGCACGACCCAAGACGCCTTGGACGCCGAGAACATGCTCGCTACGGTCCGCTTCGGACTGGCGGCGAATCTCGTCGACCAATACCGCACCTTCGTGCATCACTGGACATGGGGCCAGTCCGTGCTGGAGTGGATCCGCCAATGCGAGACCAGCTTCGAAGTGCAACCCAACCTGCGCCGGCTGCTGCGGCCCGATGTCTGGCCTCACGCCGGACGCGCCAGCTTTGTCACCCTGCTCGAAGACAAGGGTGCCGCCGACGAGCACATCGTGCTCGAAAACGCCATGGGCTACCGGCTGACCTTCCGGCAACCCCCTCCCATCGAGTTCTTTTCCGAGAAGTTCCTGTTTTTCCTCAACTCCTCCCTTGGCAGGACAGCCTATGCGAACTGGGCAGGCAAGGAAAACCGCGACGTCGCATCGCTGCCCCCGGAGCGCTTCCAGTTCTTTGTGATGACAGACCAGATCCGCGAGGTCTGAGCGGCCTGCCGACTGGGGTCAGGCAGAGTTCACCGCCCCTCTAATCAAAGACAGCTACAATGGCCCCAGTAAGACTCGCTCCGGGGCTAGCGTCCCGCAGCGCAACCTTGGATCCAAAAGGAAAGCAACCAATGCCAGAAACGACTGCGGCGCTGCCGCACACAACCGAGAACTTCACGCGCCGCAACTTCATGCAGGGATCCGCCGGAACGGCGGCTGCGACAGCGGCCGGCCTGCAAATCGTGAGGCCCCAAGCTTTGCGGGGCGATGAAAACGAAAAGCTGTCGATCGGGATCGTGGGCTGTGGCGGACGCGGCACCCGTGGCGTCGCAGAAGCCATTCGCGGCAACCCCAACTACGAACTCCACGTGATGGGAGACCTGTTTGAAGACCAGCTCGAGCGCTCCCTGCGCCGACTGCGCGACTCGGACGAATTCACGCCCGAAGTCAAGCAGCAGATCAAGGTCGCGCCAGAAAACCGCTACCTGGGCTACGACGCCTACAAGAAGGTCGTCGATTCCGGCGTGGACGTGGTGTTCCTGCACACCCCTCCGGGCTGGCGCCCGTTGCACCTCGAGTACGCCATCAACGCCAACAAGCACGTGTTCGCCGAAAAGCCGCTGGCCACCGACATGATGGGAGCGCAGAAGGTGATCCGCCTGGCGAAGGAGTCCGAGCAGAAAAAGCTCACGGTCATGATCGGCGCCCAGCGCCGTTCCCAGAGGGAGTACGTCCAGTCGGTGCAGCGCATCCAAGACGGAGAGATCGGCGATGTGGTGGCCACCTACGCCAACTGGATTTCCGGCCCGGTCATCAAGGGCGCCGACTTTCAAGAGAGGCTCGACCAAGATTCGCTCGCATGGCAGCAGCGCGCCTGGTACTCGCACGTGTGGATCTGCGGCGACCAAATCGTCGAGCAGCACCTGCACAACATCGACGTCATCAACTGGGTGATGGGCGACACCCATCCGGTCAGCGTGGTGGCTTCGGGCGGCGCCGTCTGGCGTCCGCGCGAGAAGCTCTATGGCAATATCTACGACCACATCCACGCCGATTTCGAGTACGCCAACGGCGTGCGCATGTCGAGTCATTGCCGGCAGTATCCCGAGCGCAAGGTGCGCCGCGTGAACGAGTTGGTGGTCGGTACGCGCGGGCGCTCCACCGTCAGGGACTTGGGCACCCCGTCGGAGACCAGCCCCTACGTGCAGGAGCACATCGACATGGTCAAGTCCATCAACGGCTCGGGGCCCTACCGGAACCAAGCCCTAGCAGTTGCCTACTCGACCATGACAGCGATCATGGGGCGCGAGTCTGCCTATGCCGGCATCGAGGTCACCTGGGACATGGCAATGAATTCCAAGCAGAACCTGATCCCGGACAACCCGTCGCTCACCGGCAAGCACGAAGTGCCGGAATTGCCGCGCCCGGGCGAGTACGTGTTCATCTAGCGCCCGCCGCAAGGAATGCCCAAGATGGATCGACGCAGATTCTTGCAGGTCGGTGCGTCCGCACCATTGCTGAACTGGGCTTGCTCGAAGCCAGCGCCCGAGACCCAAGCGGCCAGGGTGCCGCGCCTGATGGCTCAGGACAAGCAGCAGGTCGCCATCGTCAACCCGGACGGATCGGTCGATTGGTCCTGGCCGAACGGCACAACCGCCCACGACCTACACTTGCTCGCCAACGGCAATGTGCTCGTACCCACCGCGCACGACGCCCTGGCCGAGGTAACGCCGGAAAAGGAAACGGTCTGGGAGTGGAAGTCAAAGCCGACATCAGACGAGGTGGACAAGATCGAGATCCACGGGTTCGAGCGCCTCGACGGCGGCCTGACCATGATTGCCGAGACCGGCAACAAACGAATCATCGAGGTGGACCGCGACGGCCAGGTGCAGCACGAAATCACGCTGCAGGTCGACAAGCCGGACTCGCACCGGGACACCCGGCTCGTGCGTTCCACGCCGGACGGAACCTACTTGGTTGCCCACGAGAAGGACGGCGCGGTTCGGGAATATGAGGCCGACGGGAAGGTCGTGTGGGAGTACCAGCTCGAGTTGAACGGCGAACCCACTCCGACCCACCGCGGCCACGGTACGTCCGTCTACTCGGCCTATCGCCTGCCGAGCGGCAACACGCTCATTGGCGGCGGCAACAACAACCGAGTGCTGGAGGTCAATCCAGGCGGCGAGATCGTGTGGAGCCTCGAGAGCCACGAGATCCCCGGCATCCAGCTGTTCTGGGTCACGCAGCTCCATGCGCTCGCCAACGGCAACATCGTGGTGACCAATACCCATGCCGAGGGCGAGACGCCCCAGATCTTCGAGGTCAATCGAGATAAGGAGCTTATCTGGGGCTTCTTGGATTGGGAGACGTTCGGCAACGACCTGTGCGCGAACGTCCTGCTCGACGCCCAAGGGGACTTCGTCCGCTAGGCGCGTTTGGCAGCCGCCAGAGGCAGGTTGTCGGCCACCATCGCGGAGTTCTTCAGCTCGGAGTTCACGGCCGCAATGCGCGTATCCCGCAACGCCCACAGGTAGCACTTCTGGGGGACTGAGAGATCGCCCGGCACGGCCTGCTCGATCATTGCGACGCGCCGCGGGTCGTTGGGCAGGCCGTTGCCCCGGCCGTGATGGCAGGGCCGTGCCACCTTCATGGCAATCACTCCCAAGTCGGCCGCCTGCGCCTTGTCAAGCGCAGCATCGACATAGCTGTGATTGACGATGTTGTAGGCGACCATGGCCGCCGAGTACTGTCCCGACTCCAGAACCCCCTCCAACACTCCGCCGGGGTCGCTGTGCGCGGACACGGCGAAGTGCCTCACCTTGCCCGCCTTGCGCAACGTTTCGAAGGCTTCGAAGATCTCGGGGAATGCGGTCACTTCGTACGCGCTGTTGGCCCCGTGCGGCACCATCAACAGGTCGAGGTAGTCGGTGCCTAGCGCCTTCAGGCTGTCGTCAACGGAATCCAGCAGCCGGTCGCGGTATTCGGCGGGCCGATCCACCCTGTCCCCGTATTTCCGCTCCATCGCGTTGCTCAGCAGAGACGCTCGCATGGCGTCTTCCTGGCCGCCGAAGTAGTGACAGATGTGGTCCGGGTCGAGGAGGTGTCGCCGTTCCAGATCCTCGCTGATCTTGGACTGGATCTTGGCTTGCTCGGAGCCGGCCAAGCTGTCGTAAATGGCTTTGAAGATCGCGTTCCGGTTGCTCGTCCAGATGCTGACCTTGGTGTTCAGGAAGACCCGCTCGCGCTTGGCCCCGGCAATGACCTTGGCGTAGCCCAATTCGCTTTGCCCGCGCCCGTAGGCCGGCGCCGTGTCGAGGTAGTTCAGCCCGCGCCCGATCGCTTCCTCGACGTGGCGGAAGTTGTCCGGAGCGATCGTGTTGCCGCCGCAGATAATCTCCGAAACCATGTAGTTGGTGCGGCCTAGGCGGCGGTAGGCCATTTCGGGATTTCGGTTCCGCCACTCGCCCGCATTGGCGTCGTTGTTGGCGTCGGCTTTGGACTGCAACGCAAGCGCGAGCGCGGCAGCACTGCCTCTCCAAAGCAACTCCCGCCGGTTGACTTCCCGCTTCTGGAACATGCCTACATGATACGGAACAATCCGCGGGCCGTCATTCCCCCGGACCGACAGCAAGCCGTTGGCCATCTAGGCGGGGGAACCGCAGATGCGCTTGGTGCTCGGACTGGGCGGCGAAGCGGCGAGCTAGCACGCAAGCGGGGAGGCCAAATGCTCTGTCCCTGCAATGGAGCTCGCAGCGGAGCGCGGGATCGCCATCTGCGTTACAGCCGAGGAGAGAATTTGTGTTGCATGCGATGCGGCGGTCAACAAGAGCGAGGCCCGAGACTGTCGGAGTGTTCCCCGTCTGGCGACCGGTTAGTGCAGGCTCGGGACGGGGCACGGAGGTGCGTGACTTCCTGCTCGATTGGCTTGACGATATTCGGCAGCATGGCCTAGACTCTGCCCATGAAGAATACTCCTAGATTGATTCCGCTCTTCGCTGTTCTACTTCTAAGCGCGTTGCCGGCCTCAGCGCACTTGTGGCGCGGCTGCCTCGACGATGGCGTCGCGGCAAGCGCGGTCAAGACCCGAGGCGACGTTCGAGCGTTCGTCGAATGTGCAGCAGAGTTCCTCCGGTCGGTCGGTCCAGAGGAAGCGCACCATGCGTTTGCCGAGGCCGGCCCTTGGAGGCACGGCGAGATCTATGTTTTCGTGGACGGAATCGCCAAGTCGGGATCGGAATCGATGACCTTCGTGTATCCTCCGGATCCCTCCAGAGAAGGCCAGGTTTGGGGCGATTCGATCGACGACTTCGGAACCGATCTGTTCTACGAAATCTGGCGCATGATGGAGGTCGTCGACGCAGGCTGGACCTACTACTCGTTCTTGAATCCAGACACCGGCATTTCCAGCCCCAAGGCTTCGTATGTGATCGAAGTTGAATGGGAAGGCCATCGCGCGGCGATCGGAGCTGGAATTTACGAGCCCGACCTGCCATCGACCTGTAGGTCCGATGAAGTCAACGCCCAGGCGCTTGGCGCGGATCCGGGGCCCGAAGTGTTGGCGGCCTTCGTTCGTTGCGCCGCGATGGAGGTGGAATCCGGCGGCTACTTCGCGCTAGATCAAATCGAGCGCGACCCGCGATGGAGGGACGGACTGAATTACGTATTCTTGTTGGACCTGATGGGCAACCAGGTTGCGAGCGGCTACCCGATCCGCATCAACGGCTATGCGCCCCACGAGTGGGGGACCGCCGGTGCAGGTCCGCTCGCTAAGTTCGGGGGCCGGGACATGATCACCATGGCCGACACATTCGGGGAATCCTATGTCTACTATGACAGCCACAATCCGACAACCGGGGCGACGGAGCCGAAAGTCGCCTTCTTGAAGCGTGTAGTGGCTCACGGTGTGCCGCTGATTGTCGGGTCGGGTTACTTGACAGAGCGAGACCAGTCCTCGACCCGGACGAGCTGCGAAGACCGCACGGTGACCTCGGGCGCGATTCGCTCGCGGGGCCAGATTCCGGCATTCGTGCAGTGCGCGGCAGAGTACGTGATGGAACATGGCGCCGATGAGGCGCGCCGGGCCTTCAACGAGGACGGTGTCTGGCAGCATGACGAAACCGGAATCTACGTATTCGTGGACGCGCTCCGGCCGTCGGGAGAGGATGCTATGTCCTTCGTATTCCCTCCAGATCCGTCCTTAGAGGGCACAGTCTGGGGAATCTCGATCGACGATCTCGGCACGGACTACTTTTTCGAGTTGTACCGCGTGCTCTCGCTCGTGGACTCGGGCTGGCTCCATTACTCCTTCACCGATCCTTCTACGGGGCTTTGGAATCCGAAGAGTTCCTATGTCATGGAAATCGACTGGAACGGCGAGCGCGCGGCGATCGGCGCGGGGTTCTATTCGAACGACTTGCCCGGCACGTGCGAACCGGGGAGCGTCAACGCGGAAGCATTGGAGGCAGACCCAACCGACCGCTTGTTGCAGGACTTCGTCCGCTGCGCGGCACTGGCAGTGCAATCGTCCGGCCACTTCGCCGGCCCGATATTGGAATCCGATCCTCGCTGGAACCACGGCTCGATCTATCCGTTCGTGCTCGCGGCAGCCGACGGCACGACGCTATTCAGCAGCAACCCAGCGAGCTTCGAAGTTTCGGGGAGGATCGAAGTCCTGTTCGACGGGCGGAACATGGTGGACGCCACGGGACGATTTGGGGAAACCTTCTGGTACGCCGGTTTCACGAATCCCGCGACCGGGACCGTCGAGGCAAAGACATTCTTGGTCAAACGTGTCGTAGCGCAAGGGATGCCATTGCTCGTGGGTTCGGGTTACTATCCTGAGAGCCACCACTAGCGGCGTCTCGGACACTTTCGGCGTTGCAGTGCCGCAACAAGCGCCGCAAGGCCGGACAGAGGGGATCTTGCCTAGGCTGTAGAGGCACCAGCCGGCTCAGCAATACAGTTTCGCGCCGCACCCAGCGCTCTTGGAGACGTGCGACCGAGGCAGGGAGCTGGCGGGGTTGCACGACAACTGAGGGTGCGCCCAAACGTCGGCCGAGACAGCAGATCTGAGTCGCGACAGAGTAGCGCTACCTACGCTCCAACGCCCACATGAATGCCGTCGATTCCGGAGTGGACGTAGGCTTCCTGCACACTCCCCCGGGATAGCGGCCGCTGCGCCTCAAGTACTTCATCTACGCCGACAAGCACGTGTTCGCCGAGCTGCTGCTGAACGCGAACATGATTGGCACGCGGAGGGTGGTCCACCTAGCGCAGGAGTCGGAGCAGAAGAAGCTGACGGTCACGATTTGCTCGTCGTTGGAGATTTCCTGCCCTCGGCCGATCTGGAGCGGCTACTGCGAGACTACTCCGTGGGAAAGCTCGGCGATGCGGATCTTGAGGAGCGGCCCCTGAAAATCTTGGATGAAGGCCAGTTCCGTGCCCTATGCCAGCAGACTGCTCTGGAGAGCTTGGCGTCAAACAGGTTCAACGTCGACATGTTGATCGCGCGCGCTGCGTCCGAATGCAGGAATGCCGCGTCGTCCCTGCCATCGCACGATTCATGAAGGCGTCCGCGGAAGATGCGGCGTTGTCACTCCTGTCGGTCGGCAACCTGCCCCATATCCTCCAAACGCCGTCTGGAAAATTGCGGGGCGGACGGGCTCGGCAGCCGGCACCCAGAGAAACGGCAAGTGCTGGAATTCTGCCGACGGTGTCGGCAGAATCTGCGCCGGCCTATATCGCCTCACGCACTCCGCTGCCGTAGTCCGCGTGTGTGCGGCTGCTACCGGTCAAGAATCAGCATGCGCGTGACTTCCCGAATCCGAAGCACTACGCGGCGGGCGGGCGGTTCGCAAGCTTGACCGGCAGATCATTGCCCGGTTCTAAGAGCGCACTTTGCCTGCCCCGTGGCGCGCTAGACGGTGCAGAGTTCGACAGCTTCGCGCAGCGATGTCATGGGATCCCGCTGCGGGATGAACTCATGAGCAAAGTAACCCTCGAAGTTCAAGTCCGCAATGGCCTTCGAGATCGCCTTGTAATTGAGCTCTTGGCTGTCGTCGATCTCGTGGCGACCGGGATTCCCGCCCGTGTGGAAATGGGCGATGTGGTCGATGTTGTCACGAATCATGCGAATCACATCGCCTTCCATGATCTGCATGTGATAGATGTCGTACAGCAGCTTGATCCGCGGCGACTCCACCCGCTTCATCAACTCCACTCCCCACGGCGTCGTGTCGCAGTGGTAGTCGGGATGGTTGACCTTGGAGTTGAGCAGCTCCATCATCACGGTCACGCCGTCGTCCTCGGCCTGTGCCTTGATGCGATTGAGGATCTTGGCCGAATTGTCCCAAGCTTCCTCGTCCGACATGCCGCGGCGGTTGCCGGAAAACAAGATCAGGCTCGGCACGCCCGCCTTCTTGGCCGCTGAGATGAGATCGCGAGCGTTCTTTTCGATGCTGGCATGGTTCTCGATGCGGTTGGTCCCGTCAGGAATCCTGCAGATGCCGTTGCCAACCGCGCAGGTGAGTCCGTACTTCTCGAGCGTCGGCCACTGCTCCTTGGTCAGCAGCTCAACTGAGACAATGCCCATCTTGGCCGCGTGCTCGCAAAGCTCCTCCAAGCTCATGTCCCGGTAGCACCACTTGCAGACGGACTGGTTGAGCCGGCCATCCGCCCGCTTGTTCTCAGCGGCCAAGCCAGCCTTGGTGGCACTCGAGAGAATACCGAACGAAGCCGCTGCCTTAATGGCCGTGCGACGGGTTGTTGAGTTCTGCAGATTGGTCATCGCAATGGATTCTAGCACTCGCGAGGCGCGCTGGGCGCGCCGCGTGCGGGGATATTCCGGGCGCCGTCACCCTACAGCGAATTGCCGGTGATCGTCTCGTACGCTTCCACGTACTTCAGCGAAGTGTTGGCGACCACGTCGTCAGGCAGTTCCGGCCCGGGGGGCTGCTTGTTGAACTTCACCTCTTCGAGGTAGTCGCGCACGTACTGCTTGTCGAACGACTCCTGGCCCCGGCCCGGCTGGTACAGGTCCAGCGGCCAATAGCGCGACGAGTCCGGCGTGAGCACTTCGTCGCCAAGCACGATCTCGCCGTCGAGCATGCCGAACTCGAGCTTGGTGTCGGCTAGGATCAAGCCGCGCGCCAGCCCGTGCTGCGCCGCTCGCTCGTAGATGTTGAGCGTCAACTCCCGGAGTCGGGCCGCCTTCTCGCTGCCCACTAGTTCGGCCGCCTCGTCGAACCCGATATTCTCGTCGTGGCCCTCGACCGCCTTGGTGGCCGGCGTGAAGATCGCCTCCGGCAGCTTGGCGCATTCCCGCAGGCCCTCGGGCAAGGCGATGCCGCAGACTGATCCCGTGCGCTGGTAGTCCTTCCAGCCCGAGCCCACGATATAGCCTCGCGTGACGCACTCGATCGGGAACATATCCAGGCGCTTCACCAACATCGAGCGGCCTTCGAGCTGATCCCGGTACTGGAACAGCTCCGACGGGTACTCGGAGACGTCCGCGGTTATGAAGTGTGTGCCGATGACGTCCTTGAGAAACTCGAACCAGAAGATGGACAACTTGGTGAGCACCTCGCCCTTGCGCGGAATTGGCGTCGGCAGGACGACATCGAACGCGGAAATTCGATCCGACGCGACCATCAGCAAGCGGTCGTCGCCAACCGCGTACAGGTCGCGCACCTTGCCGCGAGACAACAGCGGCAGACCCGGGATGTTCGATTCCATCAAGACAGTGGACATGTGTAAACAGCTCTCCTTTCAACGCGCCGGCTGGCGCTTCCGATCATTCCAGCGCTCAGACTCTCGCAGAGCGCACCCTAGTTCCCAGCCACCTCGGCCCACACAGCCGGCGGGCTCATCGGAAGCCGCTGCATGCGCACCCGCACGGCGTTGTGGATCGCATTGGCGACCGCCGCCGGAGGCGGCACGATGTTGGCTTCGCCTACGCCCCTGACGCCGAATGGATGGCCGGGATTGGCAACCTCGACGATGCACGTGTCGATCATCGGCAGGTCCAGGGACGTGGGCATCCGGTAGTCCAGCAGGCTGCTGTTCTTCATGGTGCCGTCGGGCCCCATGAAATATTCCTCGTTGAGCGCCCAGCCGATACCCTGCACCGATCCGCCCTGCATCTGGCCTTCGACATAGCTCGGATGCACGGCCTTGCCGACGTCCTGCACCGCGGTGAACCTCAAGATCTGCACCTTGCCGGTTTCCGGGTCCACCTCCACATCGACGATGTTGGCGGAGAACGAGCCGCCGACGCCGCGCGGCTTGACCGTAGCGGTCGCGCTCACCGGACCGCCGGTCTTGCTCGCCTTGGCTGCCAGGTCGCGAAAGGCGATGCTGTTGCCGTTCGACGAATATACGCCCTTGTCATGACGCACCTGGTCAGCCTCCACGGACCACAGCCTGGCCGCCCGCGCCTTCATTTCCTCAACGATCTTCTGGGCAGCGTCGTGCGCCGCCCAGCCGGTCGCGAACGTGGTGCGACTGCCCCCGGTCACCGAGGTGAAGCCGACCGAGTCAGTGTCAACGACCTCCGGCAGGATCTCCTCGGCCGAAATGCCCAGCACTTCAGCCGCCTGCATCGCGATCGAGGTGCGCGTGCCGCCGATGTCAGTGGAACCCTCCACCAAGTGGACCGTGCCATCGGTGTTGACGTTCAGGGTGCAGCTGGACTCCAGCCCGACGTTGAACCAGAAGCCCACGGCCACGCCACGCCCTTGGTTGGGGCCGGCGAGGGGCGTCGCGTAGTGCGGGTGATCTCTGACGGCCCGCAGCACTTCCTCGCAGCCGATGCGCCGGTACTTCGGGCCATCGGCTCGCCGCGTGCCCTCCTTGGCGGCATTGCGCAGCCGGAAGTCGACAGGATCCAGGCCGAGCTTGGAGGCGACCTCGTCGATCACCTGCTCTGCAGCGAACGCGGCCTGCGTCGCACCAGGCGCCCGGTAGGCCGCCGAACTGGGCTTGTTGACGACCACGTCGTAGCAGTCCACGGAGATGTTCGGGCAGTCGTAGGCGGCAAAGACGCACATGCCGCCCGGCGCTACGAACGAGCCCGGGTAGGCGCCGGCCTCGTAGGCCAGCGTGGCTTCCAAGGCTTGGATCTTGCCGTCCGTCGTGGCCCCGACCTTGACCCGGGCATGCGATCCGGGCGTCGGTCCCGTCCCGACGAAGACGTCCTCGCGCGACATCACGATCTTGACCGGCCGACCGGTCTTTTGCGACAGCAGGGCCGCCACTGGCTCCATGTAGACCGGGATCTTGCCGCCAAAGCCGCCGCCGATCTCCATCGGCGTGACCTTGATGTTCGAGACCGGGATCTCCAAGATCTTCGAGGTCACGTCGCGCACTACGAAGGCGCCCTGCGTGGAGCACCAGATGTGCAAGCGGCCGTCGTGGTTCCACAGCGCGGTCACGTTGTGCGGCTCGATGTAGCCCTGATGGACCGTGGCCGTGTCGAACGTGCGTTCAACCACCACATCCGAACCCGCAAACCCCTCTGCGACATCGCCGAACGACCACTGGAAGTGCTCGGCCACGTTGGAAGGCTTGTCCGTCTGCTGTCCGAACTCCTTCGTGCACAGATCGGAATGCAGCAGTTCGGCCTCCGGCGACATCGCCTCCGGCGCGGTCATCGAACTCGGCAGCGGCTCGTAGTCCACCACGATGGCGTTGGCCGCCTCCAAGGCGACATGCTGGTTGCGCGCCGCAACTGCGGCCACGGCATGCCCTTGGTACAGCACCTTGCCGTTGGCGAGGACGTTGCCGTGCACGTAGGCCAGCCGCGTGTCGCCTTCTCCCACGTCGACCAGCTTGTCTTCCGCCTCCGGCAGGTCATCGGCGGTAACGACCGCATGCACGCCGTCCATCTGCTCCGCTTTGGACGTGTCGATGGAGCGAATTCGCGCATGCGCGTGCGGGCTGCGCAGGATGGCGCCGTGCAGCGTGTCGGCCAGCGTGAGATCGGCGCCGTAGAGCGCCCGTCCGGTCACCTTGTCGGCGCCGTCGTGGCGCACCGGCCGCGTGCCGACCACATCGAACGTTTGGGTGGCCAGCACCATGTTGGGCTCGTAGCCGTCGCCGCCCGGCGCTCCGTTGCCGGACGCCCCGGCCGGGGCATCCGCGGCGTTGATGGGTTCCAGAGTGGGTGTGCTCATGATGCGCTCTCCTGCTGCATTTTCGCGGCTGCCGCCTGCACCGAGCGCACGATCTTGTCGTAACCGGTGCAGCGACACAGATTGTTGGCCAACCAGAGCCGGATCTCTGCCTCGCTCGGGTCGGGGTTGCTGTCCAGAAGCGCCTTGGAGGCGACGATGAAGCCCGGCGTGCAAACACCGCACTGCAGGGCCGCTCCCTGGAGGAAGGCGCTTTGCAACTCGTGCAGCGCGCTGCCTTTGGCGATCCCCTCGACGGTGAGGATCTCCGCGCCCTCGGCCTCGGCGCCGAGCACGAGGCAGGCCGGCACGATGCGCCCGTCCATTTCCACGGTGCAGGCGCCGCAATTGCCGTCGTTGCAGCCCTCTTTGGTGCCCGTGAGGCGCAGCACGTCGCGCAGCACCTCTAACAGCGACTGACGCGGCTCGCACAGGAATTCTGCCGGCTGCCCGTTGATCTTGGTCCGTACGTGAATGGATTCCATATCGATGTGTCCCTGCCTAGCCGAGCGTGCCGCCGGCGCGTTCCACAGCCTTTTCCAAGGCCCGCCGGGTCAGCACTTCGCACAAGTTGCTGCGGTACTCCGCCGTGCCGCGCATGTCGCTGATCGGGCTCGCGGCTGCCTTGGCTGCCGCCGCAGCCGCTGCGATGGCCGCGCGGCCAACCGGCTGCCCGCGCAACGCAGCGCCCGCGGCTGGGACGAGCAGAGGCGTGGGAGCGACCGCGGCCAGCGCCACGCGCCCAGTGGCGAAACAGCCATCTGCCAGCCTGACCGACACGCCGGCGCCTGCCACGGCGATGTCCATCTCGTTGCGCGGGATGAAGCGCAAATAGCAGGCCCCGGAAGCGGGGGAAGGCGCGGGCAGGTTCAGGGAGACCAAGACTTCTTGCTCGCTCAGCACGTTCCTGCCGGGGGCAGAGCAGAATTCTTCGACAGGGACTTCCCGCTCGCCCGCTACCGATGCCACGCGACAGGTGGCGCCGAGGGCGATCAGCGCGGGCACCGCATCGGCGCTCGGAGAGGCGTTGCAGAGGTTGCCGCCCACCGAGGCGCGGCCCTGGATCTGCGTGCCGCCAATCATCGACACACTGTCGATCAGCCCTGGATACTCGCGCTGCACGGTCTCGTCAGCATAGATCCGGTAGCACGGCACGGCCGCGCCAAGCGTCAGCCCGGCGCCGGGCTCGTAGCGGATCTCGTTGAACTCGGGAACCGCCTTGAGGTCAATCACGACCCTGTTGGACACGCGCCCGGCGCGCATCTGCACCAGCAGGTCCGTGCCGCCTGCCAGAGCCCGGGCGTTCGCGCCATGCTCCGCGAATGCCGCCAAGCAAGCATCCAATGTGCCAGGGCGTAAGTAGTCAATCCAGTGCAAAAGCAGCAGCCTCCTGCGGTCTCGCGCCGCGCCGCCAATCCAAGCCGGCGCCAAGCATCGAACCGGTTAACCATTATAGGAATGCCCAGTGCCCGTCGAATTACAGAGGCCCGGCGGCGGGGCGGCGAATCAACCCTTGACATGGCAGCGCTGCGAGTCCACAATCGAATTGCAGCCTCGATTGCCACAAGAACGGCCCTCTCAATCGTCTTGGAAGTGCGGGATCGTTAAGTGATGATCGGAGCGAGCGAGGTTTCCTGTGCCTGCATTCGGTCAACCCGACGCAACGACGCAGGCCGCATGGGAGACCGAGAGGCTCTTCGAGGAGCATTTCTCGAACTTGGTGCGCTATCTGCGCGCGGGCGTCAGCAATACCAACGACATCGAGGACATCGCGCAAGAGACCTTCATCCGCTTCTTTCACGCACGCAGCAATGGCGAGGAGATTGCCAACCCCAAGGGTTGGATCTATCGCGTCGGTCGGCACCTGATGCTCGACAACCTCAAGAAGGCGCGCCCGCTGCTGCTGGACGAAGACCAGTGGAAGGATCTCGAGGCGGCGCACTCGCACTCGCCGGAATGGGAAGCACAGGATCGGTCGCTGCGCTTCTCGAGGCTGCCTTGGCACACGCTGACAGCCATGGAAAAGGAATGCCTGCTGCTGCGGGCGCAAGGGTTGGCTTTCCGCGAGGTCGCGGAGGTCCTGGAGGTTTCGATTTCGACGGTGGCGAGCTACGTCGCGCGCGGGATCAAGAAGCTCCGCAAATCGGTTGCAAAGCCTAGTGAGACATCTGAGCACAGAAGAGCTTCTCCTCTACGCTAACGGCGAATTGGAAGACCGCGGGCTTTGCCGCCACGTGGCGGAGTGCGTCGACTGCAAGTCCGACTTGGTCGACATGCAGGAGAGCTATGTCCTGGCCGCGACCGCCATCCGCGAGGAGCTTCCCGCACCGGCTCCGGGCTACGAGCAACTCGCCAAGCTGCGCACGCGCTTGGCGGCCGAGGCCCAGTTGCTCTGCCTGCACTTGTCAACCGAGGATCTGCTGCTCTCGATCGAGGACAGCTTGAGCCCGGAGCTTGATGCGCACTTGGCAACTTGCGCCGAGTGCCAAGATCGTGCGGCGAACGTGCAGGTACAGCTGGCCTCGATCGAGTATGAGCTGCAACGCGAGGCCGCGTTCGAACTGCCCTTGGAGCACCGGGCCGCGGCCTTGGCAGCGCTCCGCGGCCGTCTCGAGGAAGAGATCGAATCCCAGCGCAGGGCCAGCACGCGACCTTGGGGCTGGGTGCCTCAGATTCCTGCGTACCAGATCCCGGCGCTCACTCCCTATGCCGCCGCGTTCGCAGGCATTTGCCTGGCGGTTTGGCTGGGCTGGAACGCAATCGGCACGCCGGACGCGCCCGAGCCTGTTGCAGTGGCCCAACTGACCGAAATGGATTCGGCACCCGCTACCTTGGCCGTGGATGTGCCGCAGACCGTGGAGCCCGATGTTGCGGCTCGCACCGCGCCGCCGGAGCGCTTCGACTGGTCCGGCACCGAGCCGCGACACGTCACTCGCCCCAGCCCGACGGTCTTGACCGCCAGCGCCACCCCGGATGTGATCGCCGGACCGGCTCCAAGACAGCTCGTGCCGGTGGCGCTTCCGGCTTTGGACAGCCTGCCAGTGCCGCAAGCGCACTCGCCGACCGTGCTGGCACAGGCTGCGCCGGACGCTGAGAGCCCCGCTCCGCCCACAGCCCAAACGCCCCCCGATGTCTTGGCCGAGGGCAGGTGGATGCTCATCAAGGCAGGCCTGTGGAAAGCAAACATGCGGGTCCGCGGGACAGCCCAGTCCATACGCTTCACCGGTGCAGTGGCAAGCGAGCAGGAGCGCACCCGGGCCGAAGAGGCGCTGTTCGCAGTCGCCGATAGTCGCCCCGTCGAGTTCGATATCGCGGTTCGTAGTTCGCACGTCGCGGCTAGCGCCGCGCCAGCGGCCATTCGCGCTACCCGCACACGAAGCCTCGGCACCACGGTCCGCAATTCGCTGCTGCAACATTACAAGGATGCGGCCAGGCGCTCGTTCCAACCCTTGGACCGGAGCATGCTGGAAAACGAGTTGGACCTGTACGTCAGCGACGTGATGCGCCATGACGCGGACCTGCTGGCACATGTCCACGCCCTGCACGACCTGCTCAGCCGTCCCGACATCGCCCAAGCTCGGGCCGCAGACAGCTTCCGGCGCGTGGTCCGCTACCACTTGGACGGCATCGCGCGGCACGAGGCAGACATCTACGGCCAGCTTTCGGAAGCCCTGCCCAGGCGATACTGGGCATATCGCGGGCCCCGTGCCACTGACAACAGCAGCAATGACCTGCAAGCAGCCAGCACGGCACTGCTGGAAGATGCCCTGGGGCTCGACCAAGCGCTGAGCTCGCTGTTCTTCGGCGGCAGCGACGTGCTCGACGTGCGCGAGAGCAGCCCCTCCAGCGCGAACCTGCTAGCGCGGCTCCGCCAACGCACCCGACAGCTACGCTCTGCCATCCGGTAGCCTAAAGCTACGGTGCCACACCGCTTCAAGCGCGGTTGCCTGCTAGCCTTCACGCTGGCGCTGCCCCTGTGCGGACAGTCTGGCTCCGGGTTGGTGTCAGGTCACGTCCTCGCAGTAGACCAAGCACCGCTGGACGGAGTCGAGGCCCAACTCATCAACCTGAGCAGCGCGCAAGTGCTACGCCGCGAAACTGGCTCCGACGGGGCCTTTGAGTTTACCGGCGTGCTTTCGGGCCGCTACTCGCTGATGCTCGTGCGCGAGCGCTACCAAGCTTGGCGGAGCGGGCCGTTCGAGGTCCTGCCCGGGATCCCCGTTGCCTTCCCGCCGATCGTCATGCGGCGGCTGTCCGCCTCGTCGACGCTGCCGCGCTCCGGCTTCGAAGAGATGGGCTTGGAGCACGGCTTGGTGCGCGAACAGGTCGAGGCGCTGCCGATCGTGGTCGGTGCCGAAGGGCGCACCACGGTCGACAAGCTGCTGCACTTGGTGCCCGGAATCACCCCGGCCAACGCTATCGATATCGATCCCTTCACCGGCCGGGCGGCGTTGGTCTCGGCCAATGGGTCGCGCAGCTCGTTCATCAACTACAAGCTCGACGGTGCCTCGAACAACGCTCAAAACCGCATCACGGGAGCCCAAGCCGCTACCCTGGGCCCGACCCCGGAAGCGCTCGAGTCCCTGCGCGTCATTACTCACACCTATTCCGCCAGCGACGGCCGGAACGCGGGCGCCGTCGTAGACCCGCTGTTCCGCTCGGGCGGCGATCAATGGCACGGTCAAGT
>LXNI01001840.1_pt1 | contig 16628 bp, 14 predicted proteins | sample 809091 | NCBI WGS metagenome assembly LXNI01 (sample SAMN04870527, study PRJNA318959) | sponge metagenome | biome: 01000161; feature: marine sponge reef; material: water | host: Sarcotragus foetidus | place: Greece: Milos, Mediterranean Sea | collected 2013-05-29 | depth 5-7 m | reverse complement strand
GGCGCGCTGGCTGACGCGATCGGCAGCGCCTTTGGCAGCTTCGCCGGCTTCCAAGAGGCGTACTCGGCGGCGGCCGGCGGCGTCTTCGGCTCGGGCTGGGCCTGGCTGGCAGCGGACCAAGGCGCGCTCAGCATCAGCACGACGCCCAACCAGGACACGCCCCTGATGAAGGGGATGACGCCGATTCTCGGCATCGACGTCTGGGAGCATGCCTACTACCTCCAATATCAGAATCGACGCGCGGACTATATTGCCGCTTTCTTCAATGTGATCAACTGGGAGCGGGTCGGCGAGCTCTACCTGGCCGCCGCCTAACCTCTCCCCCAGCCCCTCTCCGAAGCATCAGAGAGGGGAGCGTAACCAATTGCAAAGAGTAATTCTCTTTCAGTTTGAAGGGCGCTACAATTGTGGCGCTCTTTTGCTATTTGACGCTGGCTGACAGGAGATGGTCCGATGACAGAGTATCGTATCGAGGCGGATTCGATTGGCGAGGTGCGGGTGCCGCGGGAAGCGCTCTACGCCGCGCAGACGCAGCGCGCGCTGGAGAACTTTCCCATCACGGGCATGAAGCCCCTGCCCGCCTTCATCTGGAGCATCGCGCTGATCAAGCGGGCGGCCGCCGAGGTCAACATGGAGTTGGGCTTGCTCGACGCGGCGCTGGCGGCGGCGATCATCCAGGCCGGCGACGAGATCCTGGCCGGGCAGCATCAAGAGCACTTCGTGGTTGATCCTTTTCAGGCGGGCGCGGGCACCAGCCACAACATGAACGCCAACGAGGTGATGGCCAACCGCGCCAATCAGATACTCGGCTACGCGGTGGACGCGGCGGACAAGCCCGTGCATCCCAACGATCATGTCAACATGGCGCAATCGACCAACGACACCATCCCGACTGCTATTCGGCTGGGCGCGCTCTGGCGGCTGGACGAGTTGCTGGAGACGCTCGCGCGCTTCGTCGCCGTGACGCGGGGCAAAGCGGCCGAATGGGACGATGTGGTCAAGACGGGTCGGACGCATCTGCAGGACGCGGTGCCGATTCGCCTGGGGCAGGAAGTGGGCGCCTGGGCCACAGCCATCGAGCGCGGGAGCGACAAGGTGGTGGTCGCGGCCGAGGGGCTGCGGCGGCTGGGCATCGGCGGGACGGCGGCCGGCACCGGCTTGAACGCGCATCCGCAGTATCACGCGCGCATGGTGGCCAAGCTGTCGGCGCTGAGCGGCATCAGGCTGTATGAGAGCGACGACCTCTTCGAGTCGATGCAATCAATGCAGGACGCGGTCTTTTTCTCGGCGGCGCTGCGCAACCTGGCTATGGATTTCACGCGCATCGCCAACGATCTGCGCCTGCTGTCAGCCGGGCCGACCACCGGCATCGCCGAGCTGACGCCGCCGACCGTGCAGCCGGGCTCGTCAATCATGCCGGGCAAGGTCAACCCGGTGCTGGCCGAGATGCTGAATCAGGCCATGTACCACGTGATGGGCAACGACAGTACCGTGAACCTCTGCGGCGCGGCCGGCCAATTCGAGCTCAACGTGATGATGCCGGTCATCGCGCATAACCTGAACGAGATGATGCAGGTCATGATCGGCGCGGTCGGCGCGTTTACGGACAAGCTGATGGCGGGCCTGGCGGTCAATCGCGAGCGGGCGGAGAGTTGGCTGTCGCGCAATCCGATTCTGGTGACGGCGTTGAATCCCATCATCGGTTACAACAACGGCGCCAAGGTGGCGAAACAGGCGCTGGCGGAAGGCAAGAGCGTGCGCGAGGTGGTGCTGGAGCTGGGCTTGATGGAGGCGGCTGAGCTGGACGCGGCGCTGGATGCTCACGCGATGACTGAGGGTGGGATCGCGGAGTAGGGGTTTTACGTTCAATTTGCGTTCATTTTATGTGCAACGCAATATTTTTTTTGAACGTATAGCCGGTTTTGCGTTCGGGCGGATGCTGTATCGGGACTGGTAATGTGCACGCTGTGAGCAGGGTAGCGTGGATTGGGGTGGGTGTGGCGACTGGATGGTCGCGTAAGGGAATGCGTTTGCCGAGAATATCAAGCCTGCTACAATAAGTAGTCAGTGATGATGCTGAGCCTCCGACAAATGTCTGTCACATGATTACGAAAACTCAACTGCATGACTTCAAGGAAAATGACTTAGGCGCTCTGTATGAGCATTTGCGGTCGTGTTCGTCGTCGCTTGAAGCGCGAGTCATTTTGGAAAACCTTGGAAGGCTACCAAGTAATTTTGACGGCGAAGTGCTCTTACCTTTCTTGACCGATGCTATCCGCGACACTCGATATTGGGCCGTCAAGAATCTTGGAAAGCTTGAAGATATTAGCTTCTTACATCGGCTCAGCGAAATTGCCGTTGAGGATGGGAGTTCGACGGTCCGGCGTGAAGCGGTATCCGCAATTGGCCGTATGCGGAATGAACGCGCGATTCCGACCTTGGTCAAGTTCTTGCGAGACGATGATCCCAATGTGGTGCTGCAAGCAATGCGCGCGCTCTTGGTATTTAAGTCTCATGAGCGGGTGAAAGATTGCTTGCTTGGCTTGCGTGACCACCCTAATGAGCAAATCCAATATGTCCTCGACATGGAATTTGAGACCAAGCCAAACATATCCGATTATGGTATGCACCATGTGTCGCCTGAATATATGAAAAACGTTGTTGTCGAAGGTGATACGCGGGAGATTATGAAGCTATTGCCGGATGGCTGTATTCATTTGACATTTACCTCGCCACCTTATTACAACGCGCGCGACTACTCCATTTACAAGAGCTATCAGCAATACTTGGATTTTCTGGGCGAAGTATTTGCTGCAGTTCACAGGATAACAAAAGAGGGGCGGTTTCTACTTATTAACACGTCTCCCGTGATTGTATCGCGCTTTAGTCGGAAGCATTCCAGCCGTCGCTATCCGATACCGTTCGACTTGCACGCCATAGTGCAAGACTTGGGCTGGGAATTCATTGACGATATTGTGTGGGCGAAACCGGAAACGTCAGTCAAGAATCGCAATGGCGGATTTCAGCAGCATCGAAAACCGCTGGGATACAAGCCGAACATGGTCACGGAATATGTGATGGTTTATCGCAAGAAAAGCACGCGCTTGATTGACTGGAATATGCGGCAGTATTCAAAAGCAGTGGTGGACGACAGCAAAGTGCGCGGCCAATTCGAGACGACGAATCTCTGGCATATCGACCCAATGAGCGACAAGGTACACAGCGCGGTCTTTCCGCATGACCTATGCGACCGCGTGGTGAAGTATTATTCTTTCAAAGGCGATCTTGTGTTCGATCCCTTTGCCGGCAGTGGCACATTTGGCGTATCGGCGTTAACCCAGGGGCGACGCTTTTTCCTCACGGAGCAAGAGCCAGCCTACGTCGAGCGAATGAAAGAGCAGTTCCAGGCTGCGTCATTTCCGGATGTTGGAATCACACGTTTCGTCCAAGCTTGCGAGTTTACTCAACTTATCAAGGATTGCTCATAGTGGCTATATCAGACCAAGCGCTTCAAAGTGCCCTTCGAATGATCTTGAAAAGTGAACACCATCGTATGATTTCTGTAGACCAGATTGCACACAAGTTTTTGGAGTTTACTGTCCAGTTTTTCAAAGATGTAGTAATTGCAAAGATTGACCATGACACAATTGACATGGATTGGTACAAGAAATACTTTGTGAATGGTGAATTCGATGTCGTCGACAGAGTAGTATACGCGGGGCTTAACGGAAAGACGATACGTAACATATATGGCACTAACAAACATGAAGTGTCCATAGATGCCTCGCAGAAGTATCATGAAGAGTTGAGCAAGAAAGTAGAGTATTTGGTAGAAAACGATTTTACGGACATTGAGATAGAACTTACCATAAAGTACAGTGGGGTGAGTGTTGATCTGTCACTTAGCGAGACGCTGCTCGTCGTTACTGCCTTGGGTGCCAAGCGTGCACAAATCCGCGGGGGTACCTGGAGCGACATTGGGAAAAGAATTGAGTTGCCGCTTATGCTGACATTGTCGAAACTGTATGAAGTGCCAGAGGCAAACTATTCGGCAAAGGGCAGGACTGGGGAGTCTCGTGAAGTCGACTTTCATTTTATCGATGGAGGCGGCATCGCTCACTATTGCGAAGTCAAGCTAATGGGCAAAGGCAACCCCGAAAGTGCAGATAGCGTATTTGCACGGGATTCGAACATCTTCATTGCGGATACACTGTCGGCTGCTAACAAAGAGCAACTCACAAGACGAAATCGTTCATGGATTGAACTACGGTCACCTGGTGGATATCAAAAGATTTTCCAAATTCTGATGGGACTGAACATCCCCTGCGTCGAATTCGCCGGCGACCTGGATACGGCGCTAGACAAAATCATCCCACAAGTGTTTGCCGAAATCGCCTGATACATCTGGACGCAATTCGCAACCCCCACGCGAACCCGCTATAATCCCGCCAATCGAAATCACGCCGCAGCCACATCCCATCCACTCAACCAACGGGAGGTGAATATCGCCATTCAGCACGCAGGACAATCAGCTTGTATTCGTTCATATCAATCGAAAAGTGAGGTAGAGAAAATGAAGAGAGCACTACTATTCCTGTTCATCATCGCACTGCTGCCGCTGGGCAGCGCGCTGGCGCAGGACATGCCCCACGCCGGCGTCGAGATTGTGACCAACTTCATGCAGTCGGGCACCTACGACATCGGCGCCGAGCAGCTGGAGCCGGGTTTTGAAGAAATGACCGGCATCGAGCTCGAGATTGTGGCCTCGCCCTTTGTGGTCCTGGTGCAGAACAACATCACCGATTTGAGCACGGGCACGGGCGAATTTGACGTGATCTCGGGCGACTTCTGGATCGGCAGCGTCTGGAACCACATGCATCCGCTGGATGAGCTGATGGCGCGCGATATGTGGGAGCCCAACATCATTGAAGGTCTGATGCAGCCGGGGCCGTCGGGCTACTTTGACGGCAAGCGCATCGGCATCCCCTACAGCGCCGATGCCTACGGCCTGATCTATCGCACCGATATCTTCGAGGAAGCCGGCATTTCGGCTGATTGGGAGACCTGGGACGAGTTCTTCGAGGCGCTGGACGTGCTGGACGCGCATCTGGAGGGCAGCGACATCGCGCCCAACGTCTTCGCATTTGGCGCCTACGAGCAGACGCCCGCTATCTTCCTGGGCATGTATGATGGCTACCTGGTCGATGCCGAGGGCAATTACGCCCTGGATCACGACAAAGCCGTGGCGGCGCTGAATCAGATGAAGAGCCTGCTGGATTACAATCCCGAAGGCGCGACCGGTCTGAGCATCGACGAAGCCAACTCGGTCTTCTTGACGGGCAATGCCGCGACCATGATCTGCTGGGTGAGCTTTGTGCGGGCCGATGCGCAGAATCCGGACGCTTCGCTGGTGGTCGACAATTGGGCGACAGCGCCCTTCCCGGGGCCGGGCTTCCCCTTCCTTTCGGCCTGGAATCTGTTCATATCTGGTTTCAGCGAGAATCCTGACGCGGCTTGGGAATGGGTCAAGCATTACATCAACGAAGAAGAGGCCAAGCGGCGCTTCGTTGAGTTGGGTGTTGGCTCGCCCTTCCTGAGCACCTATGAAGACGAAGAGCTGATCGAACAGTACAGCCACGACTTCCCGAACATGGTCGAGAATTTGAACCGGGCGGAATCGGTGCCCTGGATATTCGCGGCCTTTGAGATCTTCTTCCGTCACATGGGCGAATTCGTCATTGACGCCGTGGACGTGGAGACGATGCTGGCGAATACACTCGCTGATTGGTCCGAGCTGGAGGTGCCGGAAGGTCTGGTGCAATCGGCTGCGGCGCAGGGTCAGATGCAAGAAGGTTAGCGCTTGCGGGCGGGGGTCATGGGCTCCCGCCCTTCTTTCTGCTCGATACCAACTTGACGGTTATTCCACAGCAGTCGCCGTGACAAGCAACTAGAACCGTGATGCGATGACTTCGACTGCGGTTTCCGCAAGCGACAAGAAGAGATCGACCTGGCATCGCCGCCACGATTTGCCTTGGCTGGTAGCCTTTGTGATACCGGCTTTTCTTATCGTGGTAGCGGTGCAGTTTTATCCGCTCGCTTACTCGGCGTATCTTTCCGTGCAGGATTGGGTGCTGACCGAGTCGCAGACGCCCAAGGGCTTTGTTGGCCTGGATAACTTTCGACATGAGTTGGCGGACGATACCTTCAGGCGCTCGGTGCGCAACAGCATCACCATCACCGGCGGCGCGCTGGTCCTGCAGATGACGCTGGGCATTTGCCTGGCCTACTTGACGATGGGGTCAAGCTGGCGCATGCGGGCGGTGCGCACGCTGCTCATTTTGCCGATGGTGATTGCGCCGGTGGCCGCGGGAACGCTGTGGCGGATCCTGCTCAATTCGCGCGCCGGCTTGGTGAATCACTTGCTCAGCTTGATCGGCATTCAGGGGCCGCAGTGGTTGGCGACGGCCGACTGGGCGCTGGTCTCGGTGATTCTGCTGGACACCTGGCAGTGGACGCCCTTTGTATTGCTGGTGGTGGGCGCGGCCATCGCGAGCATCCCGGATGATTTGCTGGAGGTGGCGGCGATCGACGGCGCGTCTCGCTGGAAGACCTTCTTATACGTCGAGCTGCCGCTGCTGATGCCGCTGCTGCTATTGACGCTGGTTTTTCGCATGCTCGAGTCGCTGCTGTCGTTGGACTCGATTTACTCGCTGACCTTCGGCGGGCCCGGCTACAGCACTTACACCTTGACCTATTACATCTACACCTTGGGACTGCGCAGCTTTAACTTTGGCGCGGCGGCGGCATCCTCTTGGCTCTTCATGCTTTTCGCCAGTTTGTCGATTGGCCTGGTGTTTTGGTATCAACGCCGGGATTGGTGATGGCCAGGCGCAGCAGTTCTACCCCATCCCCGACCCTTCCCCGAATCATCAGGGAAGGGTGACGCGCTGTTGTAGGTGGCTTATGTGGCAGAATACGGATCACTTTCTTGAAATCACTTAGAAGAATATGCGATGAAAGTTCATGGTCTGGGAGTCGATATACCCGATACGCAAGTCGACGGACGCCGGCAGGTTTTGATTGACACGCTGGCTGAGGCGCAGTCTGCTGGATATACGCTGGCGGAACTGTCGCTACCCAGCTTGAACGTCATCATGAACGGCGAGCTCATCCCGCAGCGGGTCGAAGCGATTCGCGAGACGCTCGCGCCCTTTGACCTTCGTTACTCGGTTCACGCGCCAGGGCGGACCAATCTGGCATTTGGCCCGGACCCGGACTTGGAATATCGCGTGCTGGAAGCGTCTGTGCGCTTCTGCGGCGAGATTGGCGCGAAGGTTTTGGTTTATCACAGCGGCCTGCAAGCATTGGACGCGGCGCGAAGCGGAATGGCGCCCTTGCCCAGCGACGACGAGCTGGCGCGCGGGGTGGAGCGCGAGGCGGCTGCGCTGCGCAAATTGGCGCCGATAGCCGGAGATTCGGGCGTGGTCATCGGCATGGAAAACGGCGACCCGCACTTGTGGGAATATGTGGTGCTGAAGGAGCAGGGCAAGGCTCGCGAGGGCTTGGCCAAGTATCATGCGCGGATGCGGACAGCGGCAGTCGTCGAACAGGTTGACGCGGTGAATCACCCTAACATCGGCATTACACTGGATCTGGGACACTTGTATCTGGCGACTCAGGCCTTGGGAGAGGACTATCTTGAGGCGATAAGGACCGCGGCCCCCTGGGTTTGTCATCTGCATATCAATGACAACTTCGGCAAGTTGGACTCGGGCGTCGATTACGAAGGCTATCGTTTGCCCTATGGCGAAGCCGACCTGCATCTGCCGCCGGGTTGGGGCGCGCTTCCTTTCGCCGAGGCCTTTGAGCGCCTGAACGACTACGAGGGCGATATCGTTCTGGAGATCAAGGCGCGTTATCGAGAGCATCTTGACGAAGCGCTGGCGAATACGCGGCGGATTCTAATCGATAACGGACATCAAGTATGTTAACCGAGACAAGAGCGCTTGAGAGATAGCGGGATGAACAGGCGTAGGTCAAGAAAACAGCGGCTCCTCTCATTGCTTCATGGCGTCATCTTGTTTTTCGCCTGCACGGTTGTCGTGATTCCGTTAGTGTACCTGGTTATCAATAGCGTAAAATTGCCGCGTGAATTCTTGACCGTGCCGCCGACCATCCTGCCGACCGAAGTTACGCTTGAGCATTACCGCGATTTGTTTGAGGACAGCAAAACCTTTCGTCACTTCCGAAACAGCTTGACCGTGACGCTTTGGACGACGGGCATCACCATCATCAGCGGCACCCTGGCAGCCTACGGGCTGGCGCGGATGCGGCTGGCCGCCCGCGTATTGGCCGGCGTGACATTCATCTTCTTGTTCATTCGCTTTTATCCGCGCGTGACCACGGTTATTCCGTTTTTCCTGGTGATGCGGGAGTTTGACCTGCTGGATACCGTTTGGGCGATTATCATCGGCCAGCTGGGCATCACCATACCCTTCGTGACCTGGTTGATGCTGGTGGTCTTTCAGGATTTGCCGCAAGAAATCGAAGAAGCGGCCGTAGTGGATGGCGCCAGCGTCTGGCAGCGATTTTGGCGCGTCGTCTTGCCGATCGTGATGCCGAGCGTCTCGGCGGCAGCCATATTGACGGCCTTCTTGTCCTGGAACGAATTCCTGATCGCATCAAGCGTGGCGCGGCGGAAAGCCAGCGTGCTGTCGATTGCGGTCGCGGGATTTGTCAGCGACAAGGGCATTCAGTGGGGCCCGATGGCCGCTATGAGCGTGGTGATGATCCTGCCGATGATCGTCTTCGCCTTGTTCGCGCAGAAGTACTTAATCCGCGGCATCACTTTCGGCGCGGTCAAGGGATAGGGCAGCGACCAATTGACGCGGTCCGCGTCGAACGTGCAGCGCTCGCTCAGGCGCCCTGCGCGCGCTCGTAGGCTTGACGCGCATAGGCGGCGAGGCGATCGTCGATCTGCGCCGCATCGTTTAGCTCAATCATGTGGGTAATATTGGGCATGGCGCCCAGACCCACGCCCTTGCGTACATATTCGCCGAAGGCTTCGTCGCCCAAATCCAGACCGACGCGAATATTGGTCTTGTTGATTTTGGCGCAACCGAATACGCGATCGTCCTCAAGCGAGACATAGGTCTTGGTAGGTATGAAGAGCATGCCGGGCAATTCCGCCTGCAGCACAGCGGCAATTGCGTCATAAAGCGGTCGCTGCTTCTCTTTGCCCGCGAACAATTTGCGGAATAGCGTTGGATAATGAAAGACGGGTTCGCCGTCGTTGAGGAATATGCCCGCCAGCATCGAGGCTTGCATATGGTTGAAGGCTTTCTCGCTCTTGAGCCATTTGACGATTTCATTGTTCTTTTGCAGGCCGGCCGCTTCCAAAGTCAGCATCCATTCGGCGAGACCGGCGTCAGTCTCATCGACAAGCGAACTGAGAAAGGCTTGTTCAAGCTCGCGCGCTTCCTTAGCCATGTTTCGCTCCTTTAGGTAGCTATGGCAAATGGAACTGAGCTAAAATTTAACCACAGAGACCGCAGAGAGCACAGAGTAAATGCCCTATGGTGTAATGAACTCGACCAGCCGTATACGTTTGACTGAAATTCTGCGGCAAGCCAAACAGTGTTTTTTGCAGGTTGATGAAACGAAGGAAAACTTCCAATCCAGAACTTTGAGGCCGTTGTCACCTTTGTGTCTTTGTGGTGAAATCAGATTGAAGTGACTACCCATAAACTTGGCCGAATTAAAGGAGAAAGACCTTGGACCGACAATCAGCCTACGAAATCGTCTGCGAATTTGTGCAATCGGAATCACTGCGCAAGCACATGCTGGCGGTCGAGTTCGCCATGCGCGAATACGCCCGCCACTATGACGAAGATCCCGACGCCTGGGGATTGGTCGGCTTGCTGCACGACTTTGACTGGGAGATTCATCCCTCGCTGGAGCAGCATCCCATGGACGGGGCGCCTATTTTGCGTGAGCGCGGGCTGGACGAAGAAGACATCCGCACGATTCTCAGTCACGGCCCGCTGGCGGCGGACGATCGTGTGACCCTGCGCGACAAGGCGCTTTACGCCGTGGACGAGCTGACCGGCTTGATTACGGCGGTGGCGCTGGTGCGGCCCAGCAAAGACATCCGCGACGTCAAGGTCCGCAGCATTCGCAAGAAATGGAAAGACAAAGCCTTCGCCGCCGGCGTCAACCGGCAGGATGTGATTGAGGGCTGCGCGGTCTTGGGCGTGGATGTCTGGGAGTTTCATATCCCGCTGGTTTTGAAGGCGATGCAGGATCACGCCGCCGAATTGGGGCTCGACGGCGTGAAGGTCGGCGCTTAATAGCGGACGTGCACGGGTGTGCCCTTGTCGGCGAATTCCCAAAACCACCTGGCGTCTTCATTGGTCAAATTCACGCAGCCGTGGCTCATGGGCGTGCCGAACATCGTATGCCACCAGGTGCCGTGTATGGCGTATCCTTTGTAGAAGTACATCGGCCATTCCACATTGTCCAGGCTGTAGCCGGGCCCGCTCATGGTCTGCGAGCGAAACTTGAGATATATCTCATAATCTCCCAGCACCGTCGGCGTCAGCATTTTGCCGCTGGACATGAGGGCGCGCTTCCTTAGGACGCCATTTTCGTATGCGTAAATGGATTGCCGGCCGATCTCGATGACGATCTCGCGCCCGACGCCTACTCGCGCTCCCGGATGATGGTTGGTTGTATAGAAGAGCTTGTAGTTGGAATTATCCGGTAGCAAGCTCAGGTACTCGGCAAATGTAGGCATCTTTAGTACCTGCCCCGTGTGCAGCGTGTAGGGAGGGCTTACGTTGTTCAATTTGGCGAGTATCCGCCATTCCATATCGAACCGTACGCCGAGCTCGGTCAGATAGTCGCCGCGGCGGACGATATATTGCTCGATGCCGGCGGCGGGATACGTGGCGGGGGCGGGCGCGGTCACTTGAACGGGAGCCGCGACCGCGGCTTGGCCAGGGGCTGTTGAGCCTGCTGGTGCTGCTGGTGCTGCTGGCGCGGATGCGGGAGCAGGCGGTGGCGCCGCGCTAAGTGTCAACTGCAAGCCGGAATGGATGAAATGCGGATCCGTGATGCCGTTCGCGGCCATCAGCGCCTCTGCCGTAATCCCGTGCCGTCGCGCGATGCTGAATATGGTGTCGCCACGCTGGACAGTATACGTTCCGGCAGCGCTTGGCGCGAAAACGGCGCTGGACGATGCGCTGACAGCGCTCCCTCCCGTTGGAATGCTCAACTGTTGCCAAGCGTATACGAAGTGAACGTTGCTGATGCCGTTGGCTGCAGCCAGGGCATTGATGTCCACGCCGTAGCGCTCAGCGATCACTGCCAGGGTCTCGCCCGGCTGGATGGTATGTGAAGCGGCGGACAGCCCTTCCGCCTGGACGGAAAGCGCTGAAATAAAGCCAGCTACTAGCAAAAGCACAATACTACGTATGAGAATCATTATCCGCCTCCCAGACATTTTAATCAGTTGGACACTACCGCAACTTTTGATGCCCGCGAAACGCGCTATTATGAATTGAAGCGGGCGTGTTTAGCGTGTAGAATCAGGACATCCTGCTATGCGATTTGCCGCAAGCCTAGAGATTGCGCCAGTTTGCGCGTAGCGGCGTCGTTGTGGTTGATCGTGAGCAGCGGCATCCGGCAGGACATTAGCGTAGAAGAGGCGTTGGCTGAACGTATGGCGAGCGTCGCCAGATGGGGGTACACTTTCTGGCGTAGCGTGACTAAAGCGGAAGGACTTACGATGCCCGATATCCTAGTGAGTAGACGGAAAACGCGCGCGTGGCTGATACTGTCGCTTGGTCTCGTAATCTTCGCTGCGGCTTCGGTGCTGGCGCAGGATGGCAGCCGAACTCTGGCGGCGGGCAGCGTTTTGTCAGGCTCAATCGGAGCTGACTCGGGCGCTGCAACGTACGTGTTTGACGCGCCGGCTAACAGTACCGCCAGCCTTAAGCTTGGCAATATTGCGGGCGCTGAGCTGGCGCTGCATGTCAGCGATGTCAATGGCAATACTATTGTACAGGCCAGCAGCAGCGATTCGTCAGCGCAAGTTGGGGCCGCGATCGGCAGCGGCGGCCGCTATATTGTCTTCCTATATTTTGCGCCGGGGGCCGTCGCCCAAGACACGTCCTTTGACCTGGGCTTGGAAATAACGACTGTGGAAAGCGCCGCGCCGTCGGTTGTTGCCGCAGAAGTGCCTGATCAACTCTTGCTGGGCGCGGGTATTGAAGTCAGATTGTCATGGACGGGCGCTGCGGACTTGAACCTGGAAGTGCGCGACCCCGCGGGGCGGACCTTGTTCTGGAATTCACGCACGACGGACAATGGCGGCGGCTTCGGCTTTGACGCCAATGGTGTGTGCGCGGTGATTAGCGAAAGCCCGCAAGAATCGGCGACCTGGCAGCCCGGATTCCTGCCGACCGGCAGCTATGAGATCATCGTCTACTACGAGCAGGCTTGTGACCCGCTGACGGCGACTGTGCCCTTCAGCGTAGACGTCGAAGTCAACGGCGTACTGAGCGGCACGATTAATGGCACAATCGCTCCAGGTGTATTGGGGCAGCAGAATGTATACGTGGCGCGCTTTGAAGTGGGCGCGGAGGGCGCGACGACTGTCGTGCCGGGCGGCGTTTATCCGCCATCCAGCGTGACCCTGCTGCCGGCTTCGCTTGACTTAAGCGCGCACATCGCCACACCTATAACGCGCGAAGTGGCTGTCGTTGGCGAAATCACTAATGCGCGGCCCTTTGTCGCCTATGCTTTCGAAGGCGTCGCCAACGAGTTGATTACGGTGGATATGCAGGCGACCGGGGGAAGCCTGGATACGCTGCTGCAAATCGTCGATCCCGCTGGAAACGTGGTTGATGTCAATGACGATGCTGTTTTGGGGGAGACGACAAATTCCCGCATTTCGGACGCGCGTTTGCTGAGCGGCGGCAGGCATATCATTATCGCGACGCGTTATGCCAAAGAGGCGGGCGGAACAGTGGGCCCCTACCAGCTTACCTTGACCGGACCGACCGGCCAGGCGGCGGCGCAAGTCAGCACATTGAATCTGCCGCAGGGCGATGTCGAAGTCAGCTTGTTCTGGAGTACCGGCGCGGACCTGCAACTCTTGGTGCGGGATCCGGCCGGGGAATCGGTATTTGATGACAATCCGCTGGCGACAAGCGGCGGCATTCTGCAAGAAGCGGGCAATGCCAACTGTGTGCCGGCCGCCAGCGGCGCGCCGGTATCGTATGTGTATTGGCCGGAAGGATTCTTGCGGCCCGGCGCCTACGAAGTGGAAGTTTGGTACCAGAATCCCTGCGCTGACTTTCCGCCGCCGGTCAACTTTACGCTGCAGATTGAGGTCAATGACGTGGTGATCGCTCGCATGCGGCAACTGCCGCAGCCGGACCAGCGCCTGGTCACCAATTTCACCGTGCAGCCGTCCGGCTTTGCGCTAGCGGGCGAAGCGGGCTTTATTGACGCGGGCAGCGCGACACTCGACTATCAGGCGGCCGCGCTGGACGCGCCTGCAATCGCGAGCGGAACATCGGTCACGGGTACAATTTCCCCCAGCAATACCTTTGACGTCTATCAGTTTGATGGCGTCGCCGGTGAAACCGTGACCATCAGCATGACTGCGGTGACGCTGGCTTTGGACACGAATCTGTATTTGATCGGCCCGAGCGGGCGTGAACTGGTCGCGAATGACGATGGTAACCCGGTCGCGCTGGGTTTGACGGGCAGAAAGACTGACTCGCAGATCAGCGGATACAATCTGCCGGAGAACGGTCCTTATACGATCATCGCCACGCGTTACGGGAACCAATATGGCGGAACGATCGGTGTATACGAATTGTCGCTGACGAAGACTTAGCGCTGCAGCCGCGCCCGGGCCGGAGTTGGCTTTACAATGTCGGCCGGCTTTGATATGATGCCTTGCTGCTGTCGAACTAAGACATACGAAAGTTAAACTGAATGAAACGCGCCTTGCTGGTCCTATGTGCTTTGATTGCGGTTGTGGCGCTAGCTGCGTGTTCCGCTGATGTCAACTTGCTCGACGAAACGAAACTGAGCGACACCAGCTTGATCAGCGGCGAACCCTGCGCGGCGCCCTGCTGGAATGGCATTACCCCCGGCGAAACGCGCTATCGCGATGCCAAGCTCATCATCGAAAGCGACGATCGCTTTAAGATTTCGGACGAGCCGTCGCCGGAAGACGGCAGTACAGCCAGAAGCTTCACCTTTGCCGAAGGGGAGAATCCCGCGTGCTGTCAATTGGTCAGCCGCAATGGCGATATGGTATCTTCATTCCTGCTGCAGACCGCGCCGATCATGAACTTCGGCGCCGTCTACGACATTTATGGCGAGCCGGATTATCTGGGCGGGGAGCAGGTCAACGACGAGCAAGGTTATATGGCGTTGGTCTACAGCGAGGTACCGCTCATCCTCTACGCCTTCGTCGCCAATCCACCGACCGGCGCGATCTCCGTGACCAGCCAGATAATCGGCACGATGTACCTGGGCGAAGCCGAAATGCAGGAATTGCTGACCTGCGCCAGTCTATACCAATGGCAGGGATTCCTGGAGTTCACCAGTTACGTGGAACGTGAATTCGACTACGTTGGCGAAGGCGTCGGCGACGAGGAAATCTGTCCGACAAATCAGTAGCGCGCCATACGTGAGCGGGCGCTGGACATTTCAATTGTAGGAGCGGGAAGACAATGGCGGAACAGACAGGTGCGCTGACAGTAGGCGCGGAAGTCATGGGCACGGTGAGGCATCTCGGCATATACGGCGCCCTGGTCGATATCGGCACGGGACAAGACGCGCTTCTGCATATCTCCCAGCTGGGTGAAAAAGAAGACCGCAAGTTTGAAGAGGTCCTTCAGCCGTCCGTTGAGATCAGAGCCTATGTGTATAGGACTCGCAAAGACGGGCACGTTGCGCTGACGATGGATAAGCCGCCGGCGGTGCCCTGGCAGACGATTAAACGCGGCAATACCTATACCGGCCAAGTGATCCGCATTGAGGACTTTGGCGTATTCGTGGACTTCGGGGCGGAACGCCCGGGCATGGTGCATGTCTCGGAAATGGCGGATGATTTCGTCAAGTCGCCCAGCGATGTGGCGTCGGTGGGTCAAGAGGTCCAGGTGCGGGTCATCAAGAAAAATGGTCGGCCCAGGCAGATTGATTTGTCGATGAAGCCCGCGGTTGCAGAGGCGGCAATCGAAGCCGACGACGAAGAAGAGGAAGATCTGCCAACCGCGATGGCGCAGGCCTTTCAGCGGGCGATGCGAAATGATGAAGCGGAAGAGGCGCTTGAGAGCCAGCCGCAGAACTCACGAAACAGCCATCGGGAAGAACAAGAGGAGATCTTGCAGCGCACGCTGCGTGGCGCTTAAGCCTGACGAGAATCTCGGCAGCGGATTGAATTTTGAGGAGCGCCCACGCGCTCCTTTGCGTTTTGCTGCTTAGCCCTCGGCCTCGACCGTTTCGCGGTAGACGCGGTAGGCGATGGTGAGAAATAGTAGCGTGAAGTTCGTCTCGTGGCTCAAACACCAGGGGCAGAGCGCCTCCAGCAAGAAGAACTGCACGTAAACCAGCCACATCGAGAACAGCCAGGCGAAGAGCCCGATGCCAAAGACGAGCAAGCTGCCGTATTGTTCCAGGAAGGAAAGCTTTCGCTCGAAGAACATAACCAGGCCGATGAGCGCGTAAACGGCAAAACCCAGATAGGCGATGGGCAGGCCCGCCAACTCGGAGTATTGACTGTTGAGCACCACATTGCAGTCGAAGGGTCCGGCTTCGACACAGGCGGCCGGGGCCGCGGCCAGCTTCAGGTAACTTAGATAACCGGCGATAAACAAGCCAATCAATATGAGCAGAAACTGCGCGCCCCGCAGCGTGATTCGTTTGCCGCTTGTCTCAGACTGCATAAAAGCCTCCCGCGCCTAATCGAGCTCTCGAAGAAGCATCACATCCACAACTGCGCCAGCCGGCAGAAAGGTCCTGCCTTCGGGAATCACGGCCAAGCCGTCGGCGAGCACCATCGACATCAGCGCGCCAGAACTCTGAATTCCGGTGGAATGGGCGATGAGTCCGTCCGCGCCTTGCTGCAAGGTAACGCGGTTGTAGCTGCGGCGTCCGTCTGACTTCATGTCGTCGGCAAGGGTCGCTTGGATGGCGCGCTGCTTGATTTCGCGTCCGGCGATCTTGGCTAAGGCCGGGCGGACGAGCACCTCGTAGGTCACCATGGTCGACACCGGGTTGCCGGGCAGCCCGAAGAAAGGCACACCGCGCAGCCTGCCGTATGCCAGAGGCTTGCCCGGCCGCATATTGATGCGCCAGAAGTCGATGTCGCCCAGTTCATCCATGACGACTCGGACCAGATCGGCGGCGCCGACTGATACACCGGCCGTGCTGATGACCATGTCGGGATTGATCTCCAGGGCGCGGCGGTAGAGTGCGCGGATTGATGTCAAAGTATCGGCGGCGATCGGCAGCCTGATGGGAATGCCGCCCGCCTGTCGCACCAGCCCCGCCAAAGTGTAACTGTTGGTATCGCGGATTTTGCCAGGTTTGAGCGGATGGTG
>LXNI01001839.1_pt1 | contig 16636 bp, 15 predicted proteins | sample 809091 | NCBI WGS metagenome assembly LXNI01 (sample SAMN04870527, study PRJNA318959) | sponge metagenome | biome: 01000161; feature: marine sponge reef; material: water | host: Sarcotragus foetidus | place: Greece: Milos, Mediterranean Sea | collected 2013-05-29 | depth 5-7 m | reverse complement strand
CGCCACCCCCCGGCGCCGGACCGCCGCGCCCCGTACAGCGGACGCCGCCGCGCACATCGCCGCGGGTGCCGCAGCCACCGTCGCCCGGGCCCCGGCGACCGCCGGGCGAGACCGGCCTCGCCGCCCCGCCGGGGAACGCCTACCCGCCCGCATCGACGAGCTCCTCCGCGGACAAGTCGAAGCCGACCTTCCACATTCGCCGATCCGTCGCCGCTTCGTAACGCTCCACGATTCCCTGAATGGCCCGCGCCTCCTCCGGAGTCACCACATAACTCACCGTGTCACCCTGCACCGACGGCAACTCGAGCACCCCGATGAGCGTAGGAGACGCAGACGGGTCGCCCTCAGAGAACTCGGCGCCGAACAACGCGATCCTGTCACCGTCGGCGAGGGACCCGCCGGGCGCCTCGCCCGCCGGGAGGCTCACCTCGATGAGAACCTTGCCCGCCTCCTCGCCGCTCGACAAGGGCGGCGACTGGAACATGCCGGGCGTCACGATCGTGTTAGCGGGAATGCTGCCCGTCGCCCACTTGCCGACCAGCAAATCGACGAACTCCGGCGGCACCCCCTCCGCGGAGCCGAGATTCGCCGCGACGACGCCGAAATCGCCCGGGCCGACCACCTCCAACCGCTCGATGGGACGAACCGCGACCAAGTACTCCTGCCGCGTGTCGAACTCCCGGAGGACGTACCAGAAAGCGCCGCCGGAAAGGATCACGAGCAGCAGCCCCAGCAGCAGCAGACCACCGCGCACGCCCTGGTCGCGCTTCTTCTTCTCTGCAGCGCCGGGGATCGCCACCTGGCGCCCCGGCGCGCCGCGGCGCGACCCGGACCCAGGGACTTGCTGCTGCACGACGTCGGACATCGACTCCTCGCACTGTGCCCTTCATTCATCCACGCCCCCCCCCGAGGAGGGACGAGCCGATGGAGAGAAACGCGAAGGGCCGCTAGATTCTCGAGATTCTCGGCTGCCAGCCTAACAGGTGCCTTTACGAAATGTTAACGCCCCGTTTCCTCGGCGTTAACTCGCTGGACACCTTGCTGTCTTGCGATGCAGGAAGGGTAGCGCGGCGCCCGCTCGCCAAGGTGGCACGGGCGACGATCCGTGGAAATAATCTCCGGGGCGCCCGGGCGGCGCGATGACCGCTGCGGCAGTCATCGCAGCACTCGCCGTGTGGGGCGCCTCGGCGTCGTGGCTGGCGATCACCGACCACCGCACCCGCACGCTCCCCACGCGGGTCATCTGGAGCACCGCCGGGGCGGTCTGGGCCCTGTGGACGGCGGCGTCCCTGCTGGAGGCGCAACCCGCCGGCCTGCTCGGCGCGGCCATCGGCGCGGCGGTCTGCGGCGGCCTCCTAGCCGTCGTACACGTCGCCCATCCCCCGTCGCTGGGCTTCGGCGACGTGCGCCTCGCCGCACTGAACGGGCTGCTGTGCGGATGGTGGGGCTGGCGGGCCGCACTCGCGGCCCTAGCGGCCGGCTTCCTGCTGGCGCTGCCCGCAGCCGTCGTGGCGCTGATCCGGGAAGGAAGCCGGGCGAGCCGGGCGTTGGGCCCCTACCTCATCGCCGGCACAGCGGCGGTCGTGGCGTGGAGCGCCGTCACCGAGGGGCTCGCGCCCTTCGGCTAGCGGGGCGGGCGGCGGGCCGGGGGCCGCCCCGCTCGGGGGCTGCCCGGCCGCCGCCGGTGCACGCGGCTCGGGGGGCTACGGCTCAGGAAGCGCTCGGGGGGCTACGGCTCAGGAAGCTCTCGGGGGGCTACGGCTCAGGAAGCTCTCGCCACCCGGGCGCCCTCGAGAGCGGCGATCCGCTCACCCTGGTCTGCCATGCGCTCAAGATGTTGCCCATGCGCCTGCTGGGTGGCCTCGATCCGGGCGACCGATTCCTTGATCTCGCCGACGTCCGCACGCAACGCCGCCCGATCATCGCGCGCCTCCGCGAGACCGTTCGTGTAGTCCGCACGCAACGCCGCCCGATCATCGCGCGCCTCCGCGAAGCCCTTCTCCCGGTCCGCCTTGGCCTCCGCGAAGCCCGCCGTGTACTCCGCCCTCATCTCCGCGCGGTCCGCCTTGGCCTCCGCGAAGCCCGCCGTGTACTCCGCCTTGGCCTCCGCGAAGCCCTTCTCGCGGTCCGCCTTGGCCTCCGCGAAGCCCTTCCCCATCTCCGAGCGCAGTGACCTCATCTCCGAGCGGAAGCCAGCGAGGATGAACATCAGCAAGACGCCGATCAGGGCCACGAGGCCGCCGAGGGCCGAGGTCACGAAGACGGTGTTCACATCCATGCTGGGAGCGAACCTATCACAGACTCCCCCTTCTAGGCAACTCTATGAAAATATATTTCCCCTCTAAAATATATTGCCCTTCTTTCACGCCTATTTCATAGCTATTCGAACTCACATGGATCTCACATGAATAGGGGCTCATCGGGCCGTGGCGCGGCGCGTTCGGCGGCGGCTCGGGCGAGGAGTTCGGCGGCGTGCTCGCGGGCCGACCCGCTGCGGGGCGAGCCGGAGAGCATGCGGGCCAACTCCACCAGCCTCTCGCCGTCGTCCAGCCGATGCGCCTCGATGCGGGCCGCGGCGCCGTCGTCGAGCTTGCGGAGGCAGACATGGGCGGCGGCGTAAGCGGCCACCTGGGGCAAGTGGGTCACCACGAGGGTCTGAGGTCCGGCCGCCAACCTGGCCAGCGCCCGCCCGACGGCGATCCCGGCCTCGCCGCCGATGCCGGCGTCCACCTCGTCCAGCAGCACCGTCGGCGGCGCCGCCATGAGCACCACGTGCAGCGCCAGCATGGCTCGCGACAGCTCGCCGCCCGAAGCCACCTGCGCCAGCGGCGCCGGCGCAGCCCCCGAGTTCACCGCCAGCAGATAGTCGACGTCGTCGCCCGGGTCGGCGCCGACGCGCAGAGTCAGGCCGGCGTTGGGCATCGCCAGGAGGCGCAACTCGGCGGTCACGGCCTCCCCCAAGGCGGGGGCGGCCCGGCGGCGGCACTCCCCCAGGCGGGCCGCCTCGGCGCGCTCGACCTCTCGGGCCGCCGCCAGCTCGCCGCCGAGCCGCACCGCGGCGCCCTCGGCGTCCCGCAACTCCGCCAGGCGCGCCCGCGCTCGCTCGCCGAAGGCCATCACGTCGGCCAGCGTGGCGCCGTAACGGTGGCGCAGCCCCGCCAGCAGGGCGCGACGCTCGATGACCTCGGCCAGCCGGACCGGGTCCTCGCGCACCTCGTCGGCCAGCCTGCGGAGCTCCGCCGACACCTCGCCGGCCTCCTCGGCCAGATGGCGGAGCCTGCCGACCACCTCGGCCAACGGTCCGAACCGGTCGAGGCGGCTGACGGCCTCGCCCAGCGCCTCCCCGCCGGGACCGTCGGCGCCCAGCAGGTAGGCCGCTCCGGCTGAGGCCTCGCGGATCGCCGTCGCCTCGGACAGCATCCGTTCGGCGGCCTCGAGGTGCTCCTCCTCGTCGGGATCGCTGAGACCAGCGGCATCCAGAGCGGCGATCTGATGCTCCAGGACGTCCAGCTCGCGGGCGCGGGCCCGCTCGTCGCCGCCGAGCGCCGCCAACCGTTCGCTCAGCTCGGCGCAGCGCCGGCGAGCCTCGGCCAGTGGGGCGACGTCGAGGCCGGCGAACCGGTCGAGCGCGTCGCGCCGCATCGCAGGGCGCAGCAGGGCCTGATGGTTGTGCTGGCCGCAGATGTCCACCCTGGCGCCGACGGCCTCCTGCAGGGCGCTCAGCGGGGCCAGACGCCCGTCCAGATAGGCGCGGCCCCGGCCACCCGTGGGCACAACCCTGCGCACCACCAGCTCCGCGCCGTCGCCGTCCACGAAGCGCCCCTCCACCTCCGCCTCGCCGGCGCCGGCGCGGACCAGTCCCGGATTGGCCCGCCCCCCTGCCAGCAGCCCGACCGCCTGGGTCAGCAGCGTCTTGCCGGCGCCGGTCTCGCCGGTGAGCACCGTCATGCCGCCCTCGAATTCGAGGGCCAGCTCGTCGATCAGCACCAGGTTGCGGACGACGAGGTCGGTCAGCACCCGAGCCCCCGACGCGGACTGCGCCCCTCTGCGTCTGCTGCAGGGCCGCGTCCGCGGCGACGCCTTCGGTGGTGCGGACCCCCGATGCGGACTGCGCCCCTCTGCGTCTGCTGCACGTACTCTCCCTCTCCCGGTGGTCTCCGACGGCGCTGCGGGCAGTGCCGCAGCGGCGCCTCAACGGTTCCCGAGGCCGAACTTGGCCTTCAAGATGTCATCGAAGTGACGGTGATCGAAGCTCACCAAGCGTGCCGGGCTCTCCGAGGCCGTGCACTCCACGGTGCCGCCGGGGTGCAGCACCCGGCAGACGTCGCCGTCGACCGACAACGCGGCAGGGTGCTGGGACTCCACGTCGATGCGCAGCACGGTGGCCGGCGGCAGCACCAGCGAGCGGTCGAACAGCGAATGCGGCGACACGGGCGTCACGACGAGCGCCTGATGCGTGGGGGCCAGGATAGGGCCCCGCACGCTGAGAGAGTACGCCGTGGACCCTGTGGGCGACGCCACGATGAGGCCGTCGGCCCGGTAAGTGGTGAAATGGCGGCCGTCCACGCTGAGGCCGAGGCGGACGCTGCGCCCCCGGTCCAGCTTCTCCACGACGGCCTCGTTCAGGGCTCCCAGCGGCGGCCCGGCGGCGTCGCTGCCCGCGGTGAAGGTCCGCACCGCCAGGCGCATCCGCTCGATGACGCCGAACTCCCCGGCCAGCCAGCGGTCGATGGCCGGGCGGGCGTCGCCGGGCTCCACCTCGGCCAGGTAGGCGAGCTCCCCGAAGTTCACGCCCAGCACCGCCACGCCGTCGTCGGCCGCCAGACGGACCGCTCGCAGGATGCTGCCGTCGCCGCCGAGGCTCACGACCAGGTCCGACTCGCCGACGTCGCTGTCGGCGCAAGCCAACTCGGGCAGGCCGGCCGAATGGGCGTCGGGGCCCGGCAGTCGCACGTCGTGGCCCTCGGCCGCCAGCCAGCCGGCCAGCTCCTGCGCCAGCAGGCGCGCCGACGGGCGCCGCGGATGCACGACCAGGGCGAAACGGGCCACGGGCTCAGACTACGAGACTGCCGGGCAATGCTGCCCCAGCGCTCTACGCGGCGCCACGCGGCGTCCTCGTCGGCACGGGTTCAGACTACGAGACCGCCGGGCAATGCTGCGGACCACCCGCTGGCTGGTTCGGTCTGCGTCCCGCCGTCCCGGCGATGACCGGAACCGGTCGGCAGCCGGCCTGTCAGGGCGCGCCGTGAGCGGCGCGTTCGGCGGTTCGGGTCCGGCGAATTCCGGGGCCCGGCCGCAGCGGACCGCTCAGGGCGCTCCGGCGGCGCGCTCGGTGGCCGCCGCGAGCGCCACTTCCAGACCGGTGGCGAAGGCCGCCGGCAGCATCTCGCCGGACTCGGGCGGCGGCGCGCTCTCACCCTCCGCCGGCTTGCGGCAGTGCAGGAAGAACTCGGTGTTGCCCTCGGCGCCGGGCGGGTCGGCCAAGAGGACCGCCCGGGGCGCCAGCCCCTCGGCGACCGCCGACTGCGCCACCTCGGTGAGCGTGCGCCGCCACACCTCCGGGGAGCGGATCACGCCGCGGCCCGCCGAAGCCTCGCGCCGGCCGGCCTCGAACTGCGGCTTCACCAGCGCCAGCAGGTCACCGCCGGGCGCGGTGAGGGCGGCCAGCCGCCCCATCACCAAGCGCAGGCCGATGAACGACAGGTCCACGGTCACCAACTCGGCCGGTCCGCCGGCGTCGCCGGGCTGCAAGCGGCGCACATTGACGCCCTCCAGGCTGCGCACCCGCGGGGAGGACCGCAGGCGCTCGTGCAGCTGCGCCCGGCCGACGTCCACGGCCACCACCTGCGCCGCGCGCCGCTGCAGCAGGCAGTCGCTGAACCCGCCCGTGGAGGCCCCCACGTCGATGCAGCGCTTCCCGGCGACCGCCAGCCCCAGCGCCGCCAGGGCGCCATCGAGCTTGTCCCCGCCGCGGCTCACGAAGCGGGGGCGGCGCAGCACCTCCAGGGCGTCACCGGGCAGCACCGCCCGGGCCGGGCGCTCGGCCACCGCCCCGTTGACGGTCACGACCCGTTCCTCGATGAGCCGGCGCGCCTCCTCGCGGCTGGCGACAAGTCGCCGCCGCACCAACTCGGCGTCGAGGCGACGACGTCTGGCGGAGTTCATCGCGCTGACCCGTTGCACACGACGCTGCCCGGCCGTCGGGCGCACCTGCAGGAAGGAGCCGCTGGACAGTGGATCCCGGCCTCCGCCGGAATGACGGATCGCAGGCCGATCGGCACTAGCCGGCCGTCTCCCCGAACAGGGCGTGGATGCCAGCCTCCGCCAGCATGACACTCATACTGCTCGGTGTCCATACGGCCGGCGAGTCTGACCCTGCGGGCGGAAACCGCCACGCCGACCAAGCCCTCTATTGCGGTCGCCTCGTCGTCGAGGATGTTGAGTGTTTCGATCAGCGACTCGTACTCGTCATAGCCGATGACGACGGCCACCGGTCGGCCATGGCAGGAGATCACGACTTCCGATCCAGTCGAGGTCACGTCGTCGACGATCTCGCTGAGGCGGTTACGGGCTTCAGTAAGTGGGATCATTGGTGGCTCCTGCCGTCGCCGGATTGTGTATCACACCATTGCAACGTGCAGCGATTTGATACACTAGACGGCATGCACCGGGTGAAAGTGCCCCCTAGAGACCTAGCGGATTGGCTAATCGGGCGCGGGCGCCACTTCGTCTCAACCGAAGACGCTGCGGAGATCCTCGGGGTTGATGCCCTCTCGGTTCACGCGAGTCTCATGCGGGCACGGGAGGCTGGGAAGATGGTGTCGGTCACCAAGGGGGGCTGGGTGCCTGTGCCTGCGGAACATCGCAGCGCCGGCGCACCACCGCCGAGTCACTTCGTTCATCAACTGATGGAGCACCTCGGGCACCCCTATTACGTGGGCTTCCTGTCGGCCGCCGCTATTCATGGGGCCTCGCATCAAGCTCCGATGGTGTTCCAGGTGGTGACGCCGGCCCGTCTCCGGGAGAAGCGGATCGGGCGAGGGAGACTCCGATTCGTCCATAGGGCGGCAGCTGCCGAGCGTCCTCGTGTACAACACAACGTTCCGACAGGGCGGATCTGGGTGGCGACTCCTGAGGTGACCGTCTTCGACCTCACCGAGAGCCCCTACGACGGAGCGGGTTTGTCGAACGTCGCTACCATCATCGGCGACCTCCTCATCGACGGCACTCTCGACCCTGTCGATTTGGCGGCGGTCGGTTCCGCCTATCCGACCGCAATCGCACAACGGGTTGGGTACATCGTCGACTTCATGGCGGGCGAGGTCGGCACCGAGTTCGACACTGCGCCCCTGCGAGAACTCGTCGCCCACAGCCGATACCGCCCACTCTCGCCCACCGGCGGCGGCGGGCGTCAGGACGCGCGGTGGCATGTCGTGGCCAACACGGCGATCGAACACGACCTGTGATTACCGCCGCTGACATCGCGCATTGGCGAGAACACGCGCCTTGGCCCACCCTCGAACAGGTCGAGCAGGACCTCGTCCTGTCGAGGCTGATCGTCGAGTGCGCCAACCACCCGCTGTTGGGCAAGGAACTCGTCTTCCGAGGCGGTACCTGTCTTCACAAGGCATGGCTCGACCGGCCCTGGCGGTACAGCGAGGACCTCGACTATGTCCGGCGCAGCGCCGGCGGCGTGGGTGGGGTACTCGACGCCGTCCGCGAGGTGGCCGCCGCGGCGGGCTTTGACCGCGTACGAACCGATCTCCGACAGCACCCCAAGACGCGCCTTGATGCCACCTTCCTCGGCGGGGAGCGAATGCGCATCAAGATCGAACTGAACACGTTCGAGCGCTCCCCGGCCCGGCCCATCACAGCTAGGCACCTCAACATCGACAGCCCCTGGTTCTCAGGAGCCGCCGACGTACCGACGTTCGCATTGGAGGAATTGATCGCCACGAAGATCCGAGCACTGTTCCAGCGCAAGAAGGGACGGGACCTGTTCGACCTCTGGCTGGCAGTTGCGCAGGCGGGAGCAGAGCCAGCGGACATCGCCGCGTGCTTCGACCCCTACCGCCCCAGAGGCTGGTCCGCCGCACGGGCGAGAGCCAATCTTGACGCCAAGCTGCTTGATCGAGAGTTCGCCTGCGACATCGACCAGCTAGTCGCCGAGCCGCCCGAGGGCTACACGCTTGAAGAAGGCGCGCTGGTGGCTCACGCTGTTGTGGACTCAATCGAGAGGCGCCTCATGGCTTAGGTGGCCGTCTCCGGGAGCAGGGCGTTGACCGTGGCTGCTAGGTCGGCTGTTACGAGGGTGGGCTGGGGGTCCACCGGCAGGTCGTCGGGCGTTGTGACGCCGCTGAGCACCAGAGCGAAGTCGAACCCCAGCGCCGCGGCCAGCAGGCCGTCGCTGTCGGGGCGGTCGCCGACCACCATGCCCGGGCCGTCGCCCAGGCGATCCCGGACGCAGGCCACCGTGGCGTCGTTGGGCTTGCCCGCCAAGGTCGGTTCCACCTCGGCCGCGGCCGCCACGGCCGCCAGGATCGCTCCACCGCCCGCCTCGAGGCCCGCCGGCGTGGGATAGGTGGGGTCGTGGTTGGTGCCGATCAGCCGGGCCCCCGCCCGAACCGCCCGCATCGCCCGGCCGCAGGCGGCGTAGTCGAAACTCGGATCCATCCCCACCACGACGGCGTCCACGGTGGGCTCGGCGGCGGCGGTCCTGCCCGCCGAGTTGCGCGCCACCCAGCCGTCGGACGCGCGGCACGCCACCACCGCGCCGGCGCGCTCCACCGCCTCGCTGATCCCTTCGCCTCCGCAAACCATCACCCGGTCGCCCGGCGAAAGCAGCCACGCCGCGGCGACCGCCGACGTCACCACCTCCATCGGCGGACGCACCCCGCAGCGCGCCAGCCTCTCCTGCTGCTGCGCAACCGTGAGGCGCGACATGTTGGTCACGAACACCACGTTGCAGCCCGCCGCCGCCAGCCGGTTGGCACCCTCGGCGGCCCCGGCGATGGGATCGTCGCCCAGCCACATCACCCCGTCCAGGTCTATGACGAAGTTGCGCATTTCGGAGGCCGGAATGGCGGGGTGTGGGCTTGTGCCGCCTGCGTCAGGTGACTTCCCAGGTGGCGCGGGAGCGCAGCAGGGCAGCCAGGTCGCCGGGGCCGCTTCGATCCTGCGCGAACGCCAGCTGCCGGGAGACCTGCGAGGCGTACTCCGGCCCCTCGACAGCGCGGAACACGCCGATGGGCGTGGGCATGAACGGCCCCGAGGACAGGCGCGAGAGGGCGAACGCCAGCGACGGGGTCTCGGCGCGCTCGTCGTGGAACAGCAGGTTCTCCTCCCCCACGTCGGCGACCTCCACAATCTGCAGCTCGCCGCGGCGGTTCATGATGACGCCGCGCTCCCCCTCGGCCCCGAAGCGGATCGGCTCGCCGTGCCGCAGCGTGATGAGCATGGAGGGGCGCTTGTCCTTCTTGGTGATCTCGGCGAACGCCCCGTCGTTGAACACGTTGCAGTTCTGATAGACCTCCACGAAGGCGGCGCCGGGGTGCTCATGGGCCCGCCGGAACATGTCCTGCATGTGGGTGCGGTCCATGTCGTGGGTGCGGGCCACGAAAGTGGCCTCGGCGCCGAGGGCCACGCTGAGCGGGTTGAGCGGCTCGTCCACCGAGCCCAGCGGCGTGGACTTGGTGACCTTGCCGATCTCGCTGGTCGGCGAGTACTGGCCCTTGGTGAGCCCGTAGATCTGATTGTTGAACAGCAGGATCTTGATGTTGATGTTGCGGCGCAGGCTGTGTAGCAGGTGGTTGCCGCCGATCGACAGGATGTCGCCGTCGCCGCCGACGACCCACACGTCGAGGTCGGGGCGGCAGGTGGCCAGCCCGGTCGCCAGCGCCGGGGCACGCCCGTGGATGCCGTGCATGCCGTAGGTCTTCATGTAGTACGGGAAGCGGGCGGCGCAGCCGATGCCGGACACGAAGACCGTGCTCTCGGGGCGCGCCCCCAACTGCGGCATCAGCAGCTGCATGGCCGACAGGATGGAGTAGTCGCCGCAGCCGGGGCACCAGCGGGGCTCCTGGTCGCTGGTCCAGTCGGCTTTGGTGGTGGTCGGGGCGGAGGACATGTCAGTCGTCACCTGCAGCTCCTGTGATGGCGGCGGCGATCTCGCCGGCCGTGAACGGCACACCCTCCACCTTGGTGATCGACTTCACGTCGATGAGGTAGCGGGATCGGACGATGGCGGCCAACTGTCCCAGGTTCATCTCCGGGACCAGCACGGTGCGGTAGCGGCCCAGCAGGTCACCCAGGTCGGCGTGCAGCGGGTTGAGGTGCGTGAGGTGCAGATGGTCGACGGCCGAGCCGCCGGCGCGCACCCGCCGCACCGCGCTGGTGACCGACCCCCACACCGACCCCCACGACAGCACGGCCACGGCGGCCGGGCCGTCGCTGTCGAGCAGCGTCGGGGGAATGTCGGCGGCGATGCCGTCCACCTTGGCGGCCCGCAGCTCGGTCATGAGGCCGTGGTTGGCGGGCGTGTAGGAGATGTTGCCCGACACGTCCTCCTTCTCCAAGCCGCCGACGCGGTGCATGAGACCGGGCGTGCCGGGAACCGCCCACGGCCGGGCCAAAGTCTGAGGGTCGCGCTTGTAGGGGCTGAACAGCGGGTTGCCGTCCTCGTCGGCGTCGTTGAAACCGGTGGTGAAGTCGACGCTGATGTCCGGCAGGTCGTCGAGGTTCGGCAGGCGCCACGGCTCGGACCCGTTCGCCAGGTAGCCGTCGGAGAGCAAGATCACCGGGGTGCGGTACTTCAAGGCGATCCGCACCGCCTCGATGGCGGCGAAGAAGCACTGGGAGGGGCTGTAGGCGGCGACCACCGGCAGCGGCGCCTCGCCGTGGCGGCCGTACAGCGCCAAGTTCAAGTCCGAGGCCTCGGTCTTGGTGGGCAGGCCCGTGGAAGGGCCGCCCCGCTGGACGTCGATCACGAGGAGCGGCAACTCGATGCTGAGCGCCAAGCCGATGGCCTCGGCCTTCAGCGCCAAGCCGGGGCCGCTGGTGGTCGTCACGCCGATGTGGCCCCCGAACGACGCCCCCACCGCCGCGCACACCGCGGCGATCTCGTCCTCGGCCTGGAAGGTGCGCACGCCGAAGTTCTTGCGCCCCGAGAGCTCGTGCAGCACATCGGAGGCAGGCGTGATGGGGTACGACGCCAAGAACAGCGGCAGCTTGGCCTGCTGCGCCGCGGCGATCAGCCCCCACGAGAGCGCCGTGTTGCCGTTGATGCTGGTGTAGGTGCCGGGCGCCAGCTCGGCGGGGCGCACCTTGTAAGTGGAGTGGAACATCTCGGCGGTCTCACCGAAGGCATGACCCGCCTTGAAGGCGGCCGTGTTGGCGGCGGCCACCAAGGGGCGCCTGCCGAACTTCTCGTCGATCCACTCGAGGGTGGGCTGGGTGGGCCGGTCGAAGAGCCAGCTCACCACGCCGAGCGCGAAGAAGTTCTTGCTGCGCTCGGCGTCCCGGGGCTTCACGCCGAGGTCCTTGCAGACCTCCTTGGTGAGGCTCGTCATGGGGACCAGGTAGGTGGTGTAGTGATCGAGGGTGCCGTCGCTCAGCGGGTCGTCGCTGTAGCCGGCCTTGTCGAGGTTGCGCTCCTCGAAGGCGTCGGCGTTGATGATGACGGTTCCGCCGACCTCGAGGCGGTCCAGCTCGCTGCGCAGCGCCGCCGGGTTCATCGCCACGAGAACCGTGGGGGCGTCGCCCGGCGTGGTGACGGTCTCGCTCGCCACCTGCACCTGGAAAGCCGAGACGCCGTGGATGGTGCCCGCCGGCGCCCTGATCTCGGCGGGGAAGTCCGGCAGCGTGGCGAGATCGTTGCCGAACAGGGCGCTGGCGCTGGTGAAACGGTCGCCGGTGAGCTGCATGCCGTCGCCGGAGTCGCCGGCGAAACGAATGACCAGCCGGTCCAGATCCTCGACGGTCCGCCGCGAAGGCTGTTGGGTGGCAGTGTCGGTCACGTGCGTTCCCTTGCGATTTCGATCCTCACCGGTCGGCGGCTGCGGGCGCGGCAGAGCGTCTGGCGACCGACCGGAATTGCAATCTAGTACCGCCTAGGCGGGGCCGGAGCCGGACCGCGGGCCTGTGAAGGCGACGAGCCGTGTGACTTTGTTCACAAAGCCGGCTGCCGCTGGGTCGCACAGGTCGCACCGCGCGGTCACGTTAGGAGACGGGCGCCGCCCGGAGAGGGATTCCCGGGGTCGCAGGCGGGGTCTTGCTGCGGACGCGTGCCTGGGGTTCGGGCCGGGGGGGGTCAGGCCGGGGGATTCGGGCCGGGAGGTTCGGGCCGGGGGGGTCACGCCGGGGGATTCGGGCGGGGGGTCAGGCCACGCCGACGGAGGCGTCTAGGTAGACGTCCTGGATGGCGCCGAGCAGCTCCACACCGTCGGCCATGGGGCGCTGGAAGGCCTTGCGCCCGCTGATGAGCCCGGCGCCGCCGGCCCGCTTGTTGATGACCGCCGTGCGGACAGCCTCGGCGAGGTCGTCGGCCCCCGAACTGGCGCCGCCGGAGTTGATGAGGCCCACCCGGCCCATGTAGCAGTTGGCCACCTGCCAGCGCGTGAGGTCGATGGGATGGTCGGAGGTGAGGTCGCTGTACACCAGCGGGCTGGTGCGGCCGAAACCGACCGCCCGGTAGCCGCCGTTGTTCTCGGGCAGCTTCTGCTTGATGATGTCGGCGCCGATGGTGACGCCGAGGTGGTTGGCCTGACCGGTGAGGTCGGCGGCGCCGTGGTAGTCCACGCCGTCCACCTTGAAGGCGTCGCTGCGCAGGTAGCACCAGAGCACGCAGAACATGCCGAGGCGGTGCGCCTCCTCGAAGGCGTCGCTGATCTCCACGATCTGGCGGCGCGACTCCGCCGAGCCGAAGTAGATGGTGGCGCCCACGCCCGCCGCACCCAGCTCGAAGGCCCGCTCGACGCTGCCGAAGCCCACCTGGTCGTAGCTGTTCGGGTGGCTCAGCAGCTCGTTGTGGTTGATCTTCACGATGAACGGGATGCGGTGCGCCCAGCGGCGGGAAGTGGCGCCGAGCACACCGAAGGTGGAGGCCACGGCGTTGCAGCCCCCCTCGGCGGCGAGACGCACGATGTTCTCGGGGTCGAAGTAGGCCGGGTTGGGGGCGAAGCTGGCGGCGCCGGAGTGCTCCACGCCCTGGTCGACGGGGAGGATCGACACGTAGCCGGTGCCGGCGAGCCGGCCGTGACCGAACAGGGCCTGCAGGTTGCGCAGCACCTGCGGCGAGCGGTCGCTGGCGGCGGCTACCCGGTCCAGGTAGTCCGGGCCGGGCAGGTGCAGATCCTCGGCGGGTATGGCCTTGGCGGTGTGGCCGAGCAGGAAGTCGGCGTCTTCGCCCAAGAGAGCTGCGACGTCTCGCATCGAGCGGCTCCTGTGTGATTCGGTGGGTGGGATGGCGGGGCCTGCGGGCCGTCGGCGCCCCTCGCTGCGACCCTATCCCGACCGAGCCCACCGGCGGCGCCAACCGCGGGCCTGCGAGCGGCGATGCGCGGTGCTGGCGCCGGTCAGGACAGCGAGATCGAGGCGGTCGCGCTGCCGCGTGGTTCGGGGTTCTTCGGGTCCCAGAGGATCCGGCCGGCGCCGGTCAGGCCGAGTAGGCCAGGACCCGCTTGATGTCGTTCTGCGCCTTCGGGTCACCGTCCCGGAGGATCCGGCCGGGGCCGGTCAGGCCGACAGGTCGGCGAGTCGGTCGGTGGCGTCGCCGAACCCGGGCGAGTGGCGGTCAATCCAAGCGAACAGCCGCCGGGCGGCCGGCAGGTCGCCGCCGCGGTCGTAGAGGTCGGCCAGCGCGTAGGCGCGGCGCAGGTGGAACTCCTGGGGCTTGCGGGGCGTGCGCCACCCTTCTGCCAGCAGCGCGACCCCCTCGGCCAGCCGATCCCGATCCGCTAGAGCCCCGGCGGCGACGATCCGCCCCTCGGTCACCAGCTCGGCCGACGGGCTCTCGTCGCGCAACTCGTCCCAGAGTTCGGTCACCTTGTCCCAGCGCTGCAGCGCCCGGTAACAGTCGGCCAGCACCGGCGCCTGCTCGCAGCTGCGGGTGAGGGTGGCGAAGGCCTCGAGTTCCCGCACCGCCGCCCGCCAGCGGCGCAACCGGTACAGGATCAGCCCGTGCAGCTCCCGCACCTCGGGCACGTCGACGGCCTCGGTCTCCAGCACCGGGCGCAGATGCGCCAGCGCGTCGCGGTGATATTCCGCTGCGAAGGCGTCAGCCGCCTTGGTCACCTCGCGCAGTGCCCACTTCCCTCGCTCGGCGCCCAACTTCCGGCGTAGCACCCCCGCCAGGTCGGGCTCATTCCCGCCGCTCACCACCTCAGCCTACGAGCGACACCAGCGGCGGGCGGTCAGCCGCACGGAGGACGATTCGGACTCGCAGCTCAGAGCGGCGGCTCCCTCAAACCGGATCCAGTGCCGAAGAGCCCCTAATCCGACCAGTTGAGGTCCGACGGGTCGATCGCTACTTCGGCGCCGGCCGACGCCGACTCGTAGATGGCGTCGGTGATCACCTGTGTCATCAGCGCCTGCTCGCCGGTTACCGGGGCCTCGCGCCCGGATCGGATGGCGTCGACGGTGCCCGCAATGAGAGCCGCGACCGACGGCGGGAACGACACGTCACTCACCGTCTCGGGCGGGAGCAGCTCGATGATCTCGCCCTCCCGCTCGCCGCGGATCGAGGGCGGGTCGAAGACGGCCTGGGCGCTCGCGCCGATCGCATCGAGGCTGTAGTCCCACGACGGTGAGCCGTCCTCATGCGACGGGATGTTGTCGATCCAGCTCCCCTGGAGGGTCATCCAGAAGTCGCCCTCGAACCGGAGATGCGCAGCCAGCAGGTCGTCCACGTTGTAGCGGCCGGCACTGGCCGCGTCCGGAGCCGTCGGCGCCCGTTTGGTGGGGAACACTTGCGCCGCGCTGGCCGAGGCAGTCAACGGCCTCGGGAAGCCAGCGAACCACAGGGCCAGGTCGAGGAAGTGGACCGCCGTGGCAGCCAGCGCGCCACCACCCGAGAGCTCCTTGCGGTAGTGCTCTCCCCACCAGGGGATCTGAGACGATTTCGCCCATGCATGGGTGTACAGCGGGCGACCCAGAACGCCCGAGTCGATCTGGCGCTTGATGATCTGCGCGTTGGGCGTGAACCTCATGTTGAACCCGATGCCCAGCAGGCGATCGGCCGCGGCCGCCGCTCGCAGCATCTCCCGCCCTTCGCCGGCATCGAGCGCCAGCGGCTTCTCGCACAGCACGTGCGCGCCGGCGGCGAAGGCGTCGACCGTCATGCGCATGTGGTGCACCGGCATCGTGCAGACCGTCACGAGATCCAATTCGTGGCGATCGAGCAGGTCGCGGTAGTCCGTGTACCCATTGGCCACGCCGCGAGTCGATCTCACCTCGTCCAGACGGGACGTGTCGGTGTCGCAGACGGCGACGACCTCAACGTCCTCGACGGCCTGCAGGCACTCCACGTGAAGGCGGCCCTGGAACCCGCACCCGATCACTCCGACCCTCATCGACATCCTGCTCCTCGCCTGCCTCGCCGGCGAGGCTATGCCAGGTTGAGGCGTTGGGCTAGGCCGATGCGTTGGAGCTTGCCGGTGGGGCCCTTGGGGAGCTCGTCGCAGAACACGACGCGTCGGGGGACCTTGAAGGCGGCGAGGGAGCGGGACACGTGGTCACGCAACTCTGCCTCGGTGACAGTGGCGGCGTCTTGGGCCAGCACCACCGCGGCGGCCACCTCCTCGCCGAGCTTGTCGTGCGGCATGGCGAACGTCACGGCCTGCGCAACCGCCTCGTGGCGCAGCAGCACCTCGTCGACCTCCAGCGGGGCGACCTTCTCGCCGCCCCGGTTGATCTGCTCCTTCAGGCGGCCCGTGAGGAACAGATAACCGTCGTCGTCGAGGTAGCCCTCGTCGCCGGTGCGGAACCAGCCGTCCGTGAAAGCCGCCTCGTCGGCGCCGGGATTGTTCTCGTAGCCGTCGATCACCGTGGGGCCCTTGATCGACACCTCGCCGCGGGCGCCGGGGGCTTGCGGGCGGCCCGCTTCGTCGAGTATCGCCAACTCGATGCCCGTCGGCAGGCCCACCGAGCGGATCTTGGCCGCCCCGGGCGGCAGCGGGTTGGCGCACATCTGGTGGGTGGCCTCGGTCATGCCGTAGGCCTCGATGACGGGCACGTCGAACAGCTCCCGCAGATCGTCGAGAACCGGCGCCGGCAGCGACGCCGACGACGACCGCACGAAACGCAGACCCGCCGAGCGGGCCTCGCCAGCGCGGCGGGCCGAGCGGGCCAAGATCATCTGGTGCATCGTCGGCACCGCCGTGTAGTAGCTGGGGCGCAGCGCCCGGAGTTGAGAGAAGAACCGGAAGGCGTCGAACCCCCCGGTGCAGGCCACCGAGGCACCCGCCGAGAGCGGCGCCAGCAGGCCCGCCAGCAGGCCGTGGATGTGGAACAGCGGCATGACGTTCAGCGAGCGGTCCGCGGCGGTGAGCCGCAGCGACTCGGCGATGCCGGCGGCCGAGCAGGTGAGGTTGCGCTGGCGCAGCGGCACGATCTTGGGCCGCGACGTGGTACCCGAGGTGTG
>LXNI01001838.1_pt1 | contig 16640 bp, 16 predicted proteins | sample 809091 | NCBI WGS metagenome assembly LXNI01 (sample SAMN04870527, study PRJNA318959) | sponge metagenome | biome: 01000161; feature: marine sponge reef; material: water | host: Sarcotragus foetidus | place: Greece: Milos, Mediterranean Sea | collected 2013-05-29 | depth 5-7 m | reverse complement strand
TACAATATTGGCGAGGCGCGCTTCACGAATGCGCTCTTCAAGGGCAATAGCGCCAGCATCGCCTCGAGCCGGTCGGTAATGCTGGCCTACAACGCCTATCAAAATGGCTATACCAGCTTTCGCGACGTCACTTTCAGCGGCAACACCGGCGGGCGGGGCGTTTTGGTGACCTTCGGCGCTGTTATTGAGCTGAAGGGCTGCATCACATTTGAGGACAACAGCCCAGCCGACACCTATGTCTACACGGGGCGAGGCGGCGTCGTGAACGACAACCGCGCCAACTGTTCCACGCCCATAGTCGATCCGCTGATTCCACCCGTCGTGAACATTGATCCGCCCGCTTCAGATGCCCCCAAAGCGATATGCAATCCGCATTGCCCGGAGCTGCTCCTGCGCTACTGCGATATTAAGCTGGGCGCGATTGGGCTTGTCTGTCGCCCGCCGGAGCAGCCGCCCGAAGCCCATGTCTATCGCATCACATCCGAAAGCGAAGGCTTTTTCAAGCTAGGCCTTTCCCAGCCGCAGGTGGAAGCGGTGGAAGCAGGGCTTGTCGCCTGCTCAACTGACGGACGCGTCGCCGTCCGCACGGGCTTGCCGCCCGAGATTCGTCATTTCTTTGAGATTGACCCCAAATACCGAGCGGAACTGGCTGTGCCGCGGCGCTACATCATCATCTCCAAAGGCCCTAATGTCGAAGGCAAGGTGAATCATGTCGTGCTGGACAACGCCTTGTCTGGCCGCGTCTTCGGCATCGTCAGCACCTTTGGCGGACCGCCCGCGGCCGAGTGCATAGCGAGACAGACAGCGGAAGCGCCAACTCCGGCGTCCGTACAATACGCCAAGTTCGTCCAGCCGCAGACTGCCCAGCCCGATGGCGCCATTCTCCATATTGTGCGGCCGGGCGACACCATCAACGGCATCGCAGTCGCTTACGAAGCCGACCCGCTGGAAATTATAATTCTCAACCAACTCGAGCACATGGGACGCTGGATTTATCCCGGGCAGGAACTGCTCATTCGCGAAGCCGGCGCTTAATTCTCCTATCAAAAGCGGCGCGGCAGCCAGACGGTCATTTCGTCGATGCCGCGATTGTTCCAGGCGTAATAGGGTATCAGGCGGATATCCAGCGCTTCTTCGATTTCCTTGCCCGCCTCCAGGTACAGCGCTGATGCGCCATTCGCTTCGTAGAGGCGGAGCGCTTGGCCCTCAATCGTGACGACGCCGCCCAAGAGCTCGCCATCCATTTTGGCTTCCAGGGGCATGTCGTCCGGCGCGTAGACTTCCAGGATGGAGACGCCGTCGGGCAAGTCCATACCTTCCAGACAGTAGACAATTGGCCCGCGCGTGACAGCCACGTGATTGCGGATCTCTTCCGCTTTGGGATGCGCTTTGAGCATGCGCGGCTGCATGGGCAGCGATAGCTCGATGACATCGCCGGCTTTCCAGGCGCGCCGCAACTCGGCATAGGACCCGGGCCTTAGGCGGATGCCGCTCGCTTCGCCATTGACGCGCAAGTCGGCGGCGTCGCACCAGCCCGGAATCCGCAGCATCAGGCTTACCGCATCAGCCGGCGCCTCGTCGATTGAAATGCGGATACGCTCGTCCCAGGGGTAGTCGGTCTGCTGCGTCAGCGCAAAAGCGGATCCGCCCGCCAGCGTCGTGTTGACGCTGTTGCTGCCATAGAGGTGCACCCAAAGGCCGTCGTCGGACGCGCTGTAGAACCAGTTGTGCAGCAGGGCGATGGTGCGGGCGGTATTGGTGGGGCAGCAATAGCAGCGCGATATGAACCAGCGTTCGTAGGCATCCTGGCTGAGCAGCGGATGGTCGGCGCCGTACCAGCGCAGCGGATTGGTATAGCAGAAAGTGATGCCATCCAGGCTCATCGACGAGAGCATGGAATTGTAGAGCACCAACTCGACGATGTCGCTGTACTTGGCATCGCCCGATAGATGGAGCAGACGCCAATTCCACATGGCGTTGGCGATATTGGCGCAGGTTTCGTTGTAGGCGGTGGCGTTAGGCAGCGAATACTCGTAGCCGAAGGCTTCATGAACGCTGCCTGCGCTGCCGCCGAATTCAGGTCGCTGCGATGCGCCGTGATGCTGGGCCGAGGTGCCGCCGGTGATGTACATCTTGCTGGTGATGGCATTGTCCCAGATGCGCAGCAAACCGGCCAGCAGTTCTTCATCGCCCGTCTCCGCTACGACATCGGTCGCGCCGCAGTAAAGATAGCCGGCCGTGACGGCATGGCCGACCGCCCGCGTCTCCTCGCGCAGGGGCACCAGGGCCTGGTTCTGATCGCCGCCGCCAGGCTGCGAGCCGCGCATCTCCACGAAGCACTGCGCCAATTCCAAATAGCGCTCGTCGCCAGTCGCGCGGTAGAGATCAACAGCGCCCATGGTGTTGGACGGGTTGAAGCCGAAATGCGCCAATTCGGGCGGACGCGGCATAAAGAGATCGTAGAGGCAGTCGGCTTGCTTGATGGCAATCGCGAGGAAATTGTCTTTGCCGGTAATGCGGTAATGGACCGATGCCGCCGTTAGCAGATGACCCATGTTGTAAAGCTCGTGGTCGCGCAGATCAGTCCAATATTCCTTGTCATCGCTCAACTGCATCGCCGTGCTGATGTAGCCGTTATCGAGCTGCGCCTGAGCGATCACATCGATCAAAGCGTCCAATTCGTCGAGGATGGCCTGGTCTTTGGTCAAGCCATAAACATGCGACCAGGCTTCCATGTATTTGTAACAATCGCCATCGCTCCACATGGTGCCTTTGCGCTCGCCCTCTTGCAGGCCGGCGGCGATGTAAAAGTTGCTAAAGACAGCGCCGTTGTCGGGTTCGTTCAAGGCCTTGCGCATGCTGGGTAAGACAGTCTCGCGGCAGAGCTCAAACAGATTGCCCCAAAAGCCTTCATTCCAACTGACAGCGTCATGGTCGAGCGCTTGCAGTTTCTGATACTTCGACTTGGTCTTCATGATTTCCGTACGTCCTTTTCAGTCCACTAACGTTTCTAAGGTTGATGCTTCTCTTCAATTATGGCTTGTCGGCAGCGTATAATTGAGAGCGTTTATCCAATGCCTGAATACATCAAGGGGTGAAGAATGCGTCTTGGATGGTCTGTACTCTGCAATGACTTTGAAAGGCATGATGACGGCACACTTACGCTTGAGCGCGTATTTACGGATACTGCTCTAGGAATACCGCTTTTGAGTCCTCCTCCCGTCCACGTGACATTGAATCCCCCGGTGGTCCTTGTTGCTTATTGGTATTCAGAGTCGGAACTGGATCAGGGTCGGTATCCCGCTGTGTTGCGTGTACTTGCGCCCGCAGACAATCAGATTTTGACAGAGTGGCATTTTGCAATTGATCTCCTTAGCTCGACGAGCAATCTGACTATTTTCCATCTCAGCGACCTGATCTTTGTTGGCGACGGGATGTACGAAGTACATATAGACGTTCAAGAATTTGGCGAGTGGAGTTTAGTATCGCGAAATAGCATATTCTTGCGCAAAACGGTACAATGAATGTGAGGGAAAGGAGTGTGCGCCATGAAACGAAACTATACGATCTCAAGCAATACCCCTATCACTGAGTACGAAGTGAGCTCCAAGGGTATCCGCCACATACGCACGACGTATCCCGGCAAAGGACCAAAAAAAGATTCCAAGCCGGCTGACGGCGACAAGAAGCGCGGCAAGCAGGACTAACGCGCCCGCAGCTCATTTCATAACCCGCCTTCTCCTTTCGTCTTGGACGCAGACATTCTCGCTCCCCCTCTGTGAATTGCACGGCGACCCGCCTTTCCACTTCGATTGCGCATCGACTGATTACTTGTAGCCGGTGAAGACCACGCCCTGAATAAAAATGCGTTGGGCGAAGAAAAAGACGATGATCAAAGGCAACATTACAACGAGCGATGCCGCCATTAGTGAATTCCATTCGGTGCCATAGGTACCCTGGAAATAGCGCAACCCCAGCGCCAGCGTCGCCTTGTCGGTATCAGACAAGAATATCAGCGGGCGGAAAAAATCATTCCAATGATACTGGAACGAGAATATCGCCACCGCTGCCAGCACCGGCAACGATAGCGGCAACGTAATCCGCCAGAAGACGCCGAACTTAGAGCAACCATCGAGCAGCGCCGCCTCATCCAGTTCGCGCGAGATCGTCATGAAGAACTGCCGAATCAGAAATATGTAGAAGGGATTGCCGAACCAGGACGGGATAACCAGCGGCCAATAAGTATCGTACATTCCGAAGTACCGAAATATCAGAAAATCGGGGATAAGCGTCACTTGCCGCGGCAGCATCATCGTGGCAAGCACGACGATGAAGAGCGCATCCCGTCCGCGCCAACGCAAACGTGAAAATGCATAGGCCACCACCGCCGATACACCCAATTCCCCGATCAAGGTGGCGACCACGATAAGCAGCGTATTGCCCAGATAAATGTCGAAGGGCAGCTTGGTCAGCGCCGTGGGATAGTTATTCCATACAACGGGGTTGGGAATGAACTCGGGCGGCCAGCGGAACACATGCGACAAATCCTTTAGTGAGGTAGAAATCATCCAGGCGAAGGGCATCAAGATGATGATTGAGCCCGCGCCCAGCAGGCCGTAAACCACCGCTTTGCCAATCGCGTTTCGCACGTTCAGGCCGATGATTAGACCCTGCCTCATTCGTTCGCCTCGCCTTCGTAATAGACCCAGAGCTTCGCCGTGCGAAAAAGCACGAGCGTAAAAAGAAGGATGACCACAAATAGCAGCCACGCCAACGCTGACGCATAGCCCATTTGGAAATCCTGGAACGCCTTGCGATAGAGATAAAGGATGAAAAACAGCGAGGCGTTGGCCGGTCCGCCATTGGTCATGATGAAGGCTTCGGTGAAGATCTGCATCGAAAAAATGACGCCGACGATCAACTGGAAGAAGATGGTCGGGCTGAGCATCGGCAGCGTAATATGACGTATTCTTCGCCACCAGTTGGCGCCATCGATTTCCGCCGCTTCATAGAGATCGGTTGGTATGGATTGCAAGCCGGCGAGATAGATGACCATTCCCCCTCCGACGCTCCACAAGCGCATCACCACGAAGGATGGTATGACCCATGTGCGGTCGGCCAACCAGGCCGGGCCCTGAATGCCGACAACATTAAGAGCGGCATTGATCAATCCGAAATCGGAGGAGAAAATCCAGCGCCACATCAGCGCGACCGCCACGCCAGACAGGATCGCCGGCAAATAATAGATCGTTCGAAATGTCGACAGCCCGCGGATATTGGTGTTAAGCAGCATCGCTATGGCAAGCCCAAAGACGATATTTAGAGGGATAGACACCACCGAAAATATCACTGTGATCTTCAACGAGTGCATGGCGTATCTGTCGACGAAGAACATCCTATGATAATTCTCCAAGCCGACGAATTTCGGCGGGGTAAGGATATCCCATTCGGTGAAGGACAGAACAAGCGAGGCGACCATGGGAAAGGCAGTGAAGATGACGAAGCCGGCCAACCAGGGCGATACCATCGCCCAGGCCAGCCGTGTTTCACCTTTATTGAATTTCATCGCTCGGGTCGAGCGCGTCGGCAGGAACCTGCTCGGAAGTGAGATGTTCACTGTTGCGCTTGTCCTATTTTGGATACTGCTTTCCCCGGGGCGGAACAGCCGTCGGCTGCCCCATTACGCCCGCACCACTCGTTGACGCGGCAGACTTGGACAGATTCGCCCGTCGCGGAATACAGCCCGGGGCATAGATCTCTTGATCAGCTACGCCATTGGCCTTCAATGATCATCGGGTTGACCAGTTCGACGATCGAATCCATGATCACCTTGGCGTCGCGTTCCTCACCGATGAACAGCAAATCCAATTCCGACTGCATGACTCTCGTGATCGCGTCCCAGTTCGTCAGCACCGGATCGGGCGCGACGAAGTGACGCGCGGCATCGACCATGACATGCTTGTTCGCTGGCGGCTGTGGATCGGTAACGAACCATTTATCCTGCGCCTCAAAGGTCGTGCCTTGCAAACCGCCCTCTTTGATGATGGTTTCCATGGCCGGACCGTTGAAAAACTTCAACAAATTCCAGGCGCATTCCGGCACTTCCGTTGTTTTTGGAACGACAAGCGGATAGTAGAATACGTAGTTGGCGCGTCCACCCTTGCCCGAGGGGAAGTGACCCAAGGCGACATTGAAGTCGACGTTACGATAATTGGGGAAGCTCCAACTCCCGCTTTGGAACATCGCCAGCCGCCCGGTCTGCATCAGTGTGTCGCGGCCGAACTCGTCAATGGCATCGGGACGCGGCGAGAACCCGTATTCCCAGCGCAAATCCGCAACGAATTGAAGCGCTTCCACCGCCGGTGGCTCGTTGAGTACGCATTCGGTCGGGAAGAAGGGATCGTCGACGATTTGGCCACCAAAGATACGCACCCAAATCTGCCAGATTTTGTCCCAACTACTGACTTCGTAGGCGTACTGCGTGGTTCGTCCGTTGGCATCCACCTTGGTCAGCAACTCGCAAGCGTTGAAAAAGTCATCGACCGTCCAACCCTCGTCGTCCCATTGAGCGGTCGGCATCGGGGCGCCGGCCTCTTCAAACATATCCTGATTATAGAAAAGCGCGATGGACGCGACGTTGTCCGGCACACCATAGATGCCGCCGTCGTGCGTATACGCTTCGATCGCGAGATCAGGAAACTGGCTCAGGTCATAATCCTCGGCGTCAATAAATGGCTTGAGATCGACCAGTAGATTTTTGTGGAGGAACTCCGGCAGCTGACCGATGGTGATGATAAACACATCCGGCGCTTGGTTCGCGGCGAGCATGGTGAGCAGCTTGTCGTTGTAACCGCCTCCGGGCACACTGATGAAGTCCAGCTTGCAATCGGGATACGCTTCATCGAATGGGGTCAGCGCCTGCTCGCGGATACCGATAAGTGGCGGACCGTCCCAAAACATAATCGAGACTTCACTCGGGTCCTGCGCGAACACCTGGCCGACGCCGGGAATCGTGTAAACTCCCGCCGCCAGCGAACTCATGCCGGCCATACGCAGAAAATCGCGCCGGCTCAGATTTACTTTTCTAGTCATTTTTCCTTCTCCATAGCACTAATCAGATAAATGCGCGAATCACCATCGGGAACGCAGGATTCGCAAACCTCGCTCGTCTTCGATACCGCCTCCTTTCAGTCACCCTTAACATTATATGACTGGTCCGCCAAGCGCTGCAGCAAAGTCAATTAAAAAAGATAGCGCAACACGCGCGTCAATGCGAGTTTTTCGACTCACAATTCTGTCGCTGGATAGCCCTGCGCTGCCCATCGCGCGGCGAAACTGTGATAGAATCTCGGCGAGCGTGGCGGAATAACTCCCTCCGCGGTCTAGTAGAAGTGGATCTGGAATCGTGAGCGAAATCATCGTCATCGGCAGCGGCGTCATCGGTTTGAGCAGCGCGCGCTGCTTGCAAGGAGCCGGTTTCAGCATCCGCATCCTGACGCGGGAAATGCCGCTAAACACCACCTCGGTGGCGGCCGGCGCAGTCTGGTCCGGCTCGGCGCTGGAAGGCAAAAGCCGCGACTGGGCGGCTGCCTCGCTGCGCTATTTCCTGCCACTGACGGAGCAGCCGGGCAGCGGCGTCATCTTGCAGCGCATGCGCGAGGTCTACGCTGAAGCCATGCCCGCCCCCTGGTATAGCGACCTGCTGCCCGCCTTTGATCGCGTTCCGGCGTCAGACTTGCCCACGGGCCTGGTCGACGGCTATTTGATGGACGTGCCAATGATCGCGCCGCCTATTTATCTGCAAGTCTTGCAGGACCAATTTATTGCCGCCGGCGGGGTCATTGAGGAGCGGAACATCGACTCGCTGGACGAAGCCGCCGCCGAGGCCGACTTGCTGGTCAATTGCAGCGGGATCGGCGCGCGCCAACTCGCGGACGACGCTGCCGTCTATCCCATGCGCGGGCAGACCATGCTGATCGACGCGCCCGATATCGCACTGGGCTACATGGACAATGAACGGGTGGATCACATCTTTCCGCGCGCGGACGGCGTCTTAATCGGTGGCGTGAAGCTGGACGGCGATTGGCGGCGAGAGCTGGATCCGGCCATCTCCGCCGACATCATCCGGCGCACGTCGACAATCGAACGCGGCATCGCGGAAGCGAAAGTGCGGCGGGAGTTCACGGGTTTGCGCCCCGGGCGCGCGCAGGTGCGCCTGGAGCTGGAGCAGCGCCCGTCACCTTCAGGCCCGGCTGTCATCCACAATTACGGGCATGGCAGCGTCGGCTATACCTTGTCCTGGGGCTGCGCGGAGGAAGTCGCGGCCCTGGCGCGAGATTTTGTGTGACTTGCCGACATCGGTACGGAGTAGTTAAGACAAGGTTTTTCACCACAAAGACACAGAAGTAATTCCAAGAACGTAATGAAAATGACTGCGCTTCGTATGATTTTGCCAAAATTATCGAAACGCTGTAGGGGCTAGCCATTGGCTCGCCCGTCGATGACAAGGCAAACATTTTCGGGCGACATGATATTTCGCCCCTACGGATTTCGACATGAATGCGATTGGAGGAACCATGAGCAGACAGAAGATCTCATCGGACACTGAATACGAAAAGATCGCCGGTTACTCGCGCGCGGTCAGGCTGGGAAATGTCGTCCACGTCTCGGGCACGACGGCGACCGAAGGCGCGGACAAGATCGTCGGCGTCGGCGACAGCGGCGCGCAGACCGACTTCATCATCCGCAAAATCGAGCGCGCCTTAAATGAAGCGGGCGCCTCGCTGAACGATGTCGTGCGCACGCGCATCTACCTGGCGCCGGATGCCGATTGGGAAGCGGTCGCGCGCGTCCACGGCAAATACTTCGGCCAGATCCGCCCGGCCAATACGCTACTCTACATCCACGCCCTGGTCGGCGAGGATTACCTGGTCGAGATGGAAGCCGAAGCCATCATCGCCGCTGACTGATGAAATTCAGCCTGCGATTCAACAACGACCTGCCGCTGCGGGATTATGTGACCTACGCGCAGGCGGCGGAAGCGGCCGGCTTCGACCAGATTTGGGTCAGCAACGATCTCTTCTTGCGCAGCGCGCCGGTAATCTTGTCGGCCGCCGCGCTGGCGACGGAACGCATCGAGATCGGCACATGCATACTCAACCCCTTCACATTGCACCCGGCCGAGATTGCCATGTTGGCCGCCACGCTGGACGAGCTTTCCGGCGGACGCTTCAACCTGGGCCTTTCCAGCGGCGCCGAGGATTTCATCAGCAACTGGTTAGGCATGGACTTCGACTTTCCGCGCACACGGGTGGTGGAGACTGTCGCCGCTATCAACAAGCTCACATTGAATCAGAATGCGGCCATGGACGGGGCCGTGCTGAGCTGGAGCGAAGAAGCCTGGCTGCGCTTCGAATCGAGGCGGCGCGTGCCGATTTACCTGGGCGCGATGAGCCCGCTGATGCTGGAAGAGATTGGCGCGATCGCCGATGGCGGGCTGCCCCTGCTCTTCCCACCCGAGCATTACGCCACTGCCCTGCCGCATATCAAGCGCGGGCTGGCGCGGGTCGGGCGCTCGCTTGACGACATCGACCTGGCGGCCTGCATCTGGTGCTCGGTCTCGGCTGATCAGACGGCGGCCGAAGCCATGCTGGCGGACAAGATCGCCTACTACGGCCATGCCATGAGCCCGCTGATCCTGCGCCAGTTGGGCCTGGAGCGCGCTGATTTCGAGCCGATCCGCCGCGCCTGGCATGTTGAGCGCGATCTGGCGGCGGCGCGGAAGATGGTGACGCCGCGCATGATGCGCATCGGCATCGCCGGCACGACCGACGCGCTGAATGACCGGCTGGAGCGCCTGGTCGACCTGGGTCTGCGGCATCTCAGCTTTGGTCCGCCGCTCGGCCCGGACATTGCCGCCGCCATTCAAGCCATCGGCACTGATGTGATCCCAGGATTTTCGCAACGCTGACTTGTCAGCGCTCACAAGTTCATTACACTACTAACCAGCTACGATTACCCTGCGGCAGGCGCATCCCGGCGCTAGAATGCTGTATGATAGCGGGCGGCGGCGAAAGGTGTGCTGAATGCCCCGGAATCTTCTTATCAGTCTGCTCCTCTTATGGCTCCTGGCGGCTCCCGCGCTGGCGCAGGCGCCTTGCACACGCGCCGAATTCCTGACTATTTTCAAGCAGACGGCGGATTTACAGCTGCAACTCGACGCGAGCCTGGGCACAGTCGAGGACTTGCTCAGCTTCAGCGAGAACGCAATCGCCGGCCGGCAGAATAGGCCCGCGTCTCTGCTGAACTGCGCCGACGCGCTGGAATATCAGCTGATGACCATCGAAGTCACCGGCGACTTCATCGGGCGGCAGGCGCTCGATCTCGCCAACGTTCCCCAAGGCGACAATCCCTATCGGCTGCGATTTGCCGGCGCGCAGGAACGGCTCGAAGCATCGCTGTCGGCCATGCTGGGCCGGGATCGCAGCGAAGCGCCAGCGGCCGACGAGCGCAGCCTGCCGGATTGCAGCGCCGACGAAATATCTGAACTCGACGAGCTTGTCGCCGAGCTATTGACGCTGCTCGATAGCAGCGACGCCAGCGACGACCTGGCTTATGCCCTGCTGGCGATAGACGCGCGCCTGCTATGGCGTGACGAAGCGCTGCAAGGACGCCCGGGCTGCGCCGAATGGCTCGAGCTGCTGCCCACGCTCAGCGCAGCCGCAACTGACTCCGCGGCGGGTTACGCTATCGGCGCGATTGTCGCTGGCGCGGACAACCCCTTTGCCGATCCGGCCGCCATGCACATCGTCCGCTTGCAGCACTGGTTGTCGCCGGGCGGGGCAGCGCACTCCGTTCCCAGCGGCGCGACCATCGCGTCCAGCGGCTTGCCCGCCTGCAGCCCGGACGAGCTCGGGCAGGCTTATGACAATCTCAAGTCGCATTACGCCAGCCTGCTCACAACCGCTGGCCAGATCAGCGCTATCAGCGACCTGCAGCAATACAGCGAAGCCTACCTGCAATTCCGCGCGGAGCAGCTTGCAGAATTGCCGCTTTGCGCCGAAGCATTCTCGGTCGGCTGGGAGGCGCGCCAGCTGCTTGGCGGCTTGGCCATTTGGGCGGCGCTCGACTTGATCAATCCGGCTAGCGAGCAGAATCCCCGGCTCGAGGACGACAGCGCGCGGGTCGCAGATTTAATCGACGGCTTAGCCAGCAGGCTAGCAGGTGTCAACGGGCTGTCCACTAGGGCGCCGGAAGCGAGCCTGCTTGCTTGCAGCAGACTCGAAATCTTGTTCCTCAGCAATTATCTGCTGCCGAAATTTGACGAATTCAGCCAAGCGGCGCTCTCGCTGCAAAGGCCTGCCGGTCTGTCAGAGCTTGTCGAAAGCTCGTATGAGTTGCGCCAACTTCTCTGGCTGGAACTGCCGCGCTGCGCCGAGGCGCTGGAAGCTGGCCTGGTCATGCGCCGAATCGCCGCTGATCTGGTCGCCTTGATCGGACTGGAAGCAGCCGGTATCCCCGCTGTTGACATCCCCTACTTGCACGGCGTCGCCGCCGACATGTCCTGGCTGGCGGCGCGGCTCAGCGAACTCACCGGCGACTTAGGCAGCACAGACGGCGCTGGCGCGCGATATTTCGTTATCGCCGAACGCGGCGCCAATATCCGCAGCTGCGCATCGACCGACTGTCGCGTGGTCGCCACCGCCCTCGCCGGCGATACGGTATACGCAGCTGATGATTCCGACTCCTGGTACCGGCTGAACCTGCCCGACAACCAGCCCGGCTATATTGCGGGCTTCCTGCTCAGCAAGACGCCGCCGGACGGTTGATCGACGGTTGATCATCCGGGCGCAGACGCAGCGCTCGCGCCTGGGGCAACAGCGGCCTGCATTGCATGACGCCTCGGCGCGCGCCGCCGGCGCAGTTTGCCCGAATGCCGACGAGGTGAAGTTCTCTTTATGCTCGGATATTTGATGCCCGACTTTCACAACTTCCTGGACACGGCCTTTGATGTGCAGTCCTGGGACTCTCTGTATGATGTCTACGAAGCGTCCTTCGCGCATCGAGACGAGCTCTGGCTAAGGTTGCCGCGCTGCCGTGAAGCGCTGGAGATCAGGCTAGTCATGCGACAACTGGCCGGGGACTGGGTGGCCATGTCAGCGATGAATCCCTCCTATGACAACCGCGACGAAATTGTCTATAGGTCCGAGATCAAAAGAGATCTGGACCTCTTTGACGCGCTGGCGGGCAGCCTCAGCCTGCGGTCGCGGGGAACCGTCACGACCTACTACGTCACCGCGAATCCCTACGCCAATATCCGCTCTTGCGCCGCCACCAGCTGCAGCATTGTCACGACGGCGCAGAATGGCGAAGCGCTCACTGTAGTGGACGACTCCGGCGACTGGTATGAACTCCAGCTAGAGGACGGGCGGACGGGGTACATCGCCGGCTTCCTGATGAGCGAGACGCGGCCCGATAGCTAAGACGCCAGCATCCGGCTCATCTCCGTCAGGGCCGCGCCCAATTCGATATTGCGGTTGGTGCCGCTGCCGCCGCCGATATGCGGGCAGAGAATGACATTGTCCAGGCTGCAGAGCGGACTATCAGCCGGCAGCGGCTCGTAAGTAAAGACATCCAGCCCGGCGCCGGCGATGCGGTCTTCAACCAGCGCCGCTATCATGGCCTCTTCATCGACGATGCCGCCGCGAGCGATATTGACGATGTAGGCGCCCTCTTTCATCAGGGCGATCTGCTCGGCCCCGATCATGCGCTCGGTGGCGGGCGTATGCGGCGTGGCGATGCAGACGTAGTCGCTCTGGCGCAGCAGGTCGTCCAGCTCGGCGTAAGTCGCGTCGAAGACGCCTTCCAGCTCGGCCGACAAGCGGCTGCGCTTATAGTACAGATTGCGCATGCCCATGACACTGGCGCGCCGGGCCAATTCACAGCCGATCTCGCCCATGCCGATGATGCCCAGGGTCTTGCCGACCACTTCGTGCACGCGCGTGTTGTGCATCCAGTGGAAGGCGATTTTGCGCTCGGCGGTCAACTCTGGCTTGAGCCCGCGGTAGCGATAGGCGCCCAAGGCGACGGCATCATTGGAGACGACCAAGTCCTTGCTCAGCGCCATGATCAGCGTCATGGCTAATTCGGCCACGCAATTGGGTCCCTTGCGGGGCGCGCAGCCGAAGCTCAATCCACGCTGCCGGACGGCTTCGACATCGATGTTGAAATAGCTGCGGCCCAGCTTGAGCACGGCCTGAAGATTGGGCAGGGCGTTCAAAAGCGCTTCGTCGACGGCCGCGGTATCGGCGATCAGGCCGATGACATCACCCGACGCCAGCGCGCTCGCGTCAGCGCCGTCGCCGGGGCAAATCACATTCAGATCGGAGTACTCGGCCGCCAGCGCCGCGGCCGCCGCTTCGTATCCCGCATCGGCCAGCAGAATTGTCTTTGTCATCTTGTTCGGCTCCCTGTTTTTTAGCGAACTATAAACGAAACGATCGTCAGGGCGCAATGCGGAAGACCATCAGAGTGGTAGATGTTGAGGGTATTCGCCTTTGATGAGCGTTGCACAGATTTTTTAACCACAGAGAAACAGAAGTAAACGCAAGCAAGTAATGAGAATGTGGAATGCCTCTTTTCTTACCCCATCCCCCGGCCCCTTGCCCCAGCGAGCTAGGGAAGGGGAGCTTTTCTAGCGAGTTTGTATTCTGCATGATTAACTTGCATTTACTGAGAGCACAGAGTAAGGCGTCCGCGGGGAGATGGGATGTTCAATTGGTTGAGAGGCGCTGGCAAGACGCGTTTCTGTCCGATTTTTCCCCGTTTTCTGTTTTCTGTCCGACGCAAATGTTTTTTCGGACAGAAACTTGTTTCCGTGCCCGGGCGCGGTGTGGTCTGTCGGACAGAATGCGAAGCTGGATAGATTCATGCGCTGATCGTAGCCGAAGTTGGTCCGCGAAAGGCGACTGCAGGGTCGCGCCTGGGCGAATTGCAAGTTGGTCCGCCGCTGCCAAATATAGCGGGATTTGTATTTCCATCTTCAATATGTTACATTCAGCGCGATTCAAGATTGTCGACAATATTGCCGCATCCGCAGCCTGCCAGCAAAAAGAGCAGGTTGCGTTTTATTCGCAGCAATACAGTTCATAAAAGGAGACCTCTATGGGATTAGCGACCAACGCCGACCAACTCGTCGAGATGGCTGTCGTCGGTTATGTCAGCCAGCCCACGGTGCGCGGGTATATCCCGCACGCTTCGGGCGAGGCGATGATCTTGCCGGGCATGTCGGGCTTCATCTACAACGCCCGCGTGGGCGACGCCGCCTTTGGCTGGGCGGCCGACCACCTGGAACCGGGCGCGTCCATCGCCCACCCCGACCTCGATGCCGACTACGCCATGCACTATCTCACCTGCATGGGCAATCAAGCCTTCTTGATGAGCGGCCTGGCCAAAGGCACGGAAGGTATCGTCACTGGCGAGCACGCGCGGCTGCTGGTGGATTTTCCGCCCGATGTGGCTGACCTGATCGCCGTGGGCGACGCCGTGCAGATCCGCACCAAGGGGCAGGGCTTGCAGCTGGTGGATTACCCGCATATCACACTCAAGAAATGCAGCCCGCAGCTGATCGAGAGCCTGCCGATTGAAGCGGTCGACGAGAGGACGATTCGCGTACCCGTGACGATGGAGCTGCCCATCCGCATCATGGGCTCGGGCGCGGAGCTCAACCCCGATTTCGTCGACCAGGACTTGATGTCCGGCGACCGCGAGCTGATGGCGGAGCTGGGCATCGACCAAATGCTGCTGGGCGACCTGGTGGTGATCAACCACGCCGACCATCGTTACGGGCGCGGTTATAAACCCGGCGCGGTCACCATCGGCTTGTGCATCCATGGCGACTCGGTCATGACCGGGCACGGACCCGGCATCCTGACGCTGATGACTTGCGCCGAGCCTTGCATCGAATGGGTGATCGACCCAAGGGCCAATATTGCCAATTACATGAAGATTCGGAAGGAATCATGAGCGCGAAAAATAATGCCCACCAAGTAATCAGCGTTTCGGTACAGGGCGTCATCACGCCGCCGCGGATGCCGCCTCTGCCCGCCATGCCTTATGCGCTGGCGGCCGATGGCAGTCCCTTTCTGCTGCCCGCCTATGGCAGCATCGTCTATAACGTCTCGGTCGGCGACTCGGCTTATGGCTGGCTGGCGGATTGCGTGCATCCCAGCGTCAGCGTCAAACTGGAAGACGCCACCGGTAATCGCGGGCTGAATGTGCTGTCCTGCGTGGGCAACACCGCCCTCGTCATGACGGGCAACGCGCAACGCGCGCGCGGCACGGTCACCGGCAAGACGGGCCGCTTCTCCGAGCACGTTATCATCCACTTCGAGCAAGAGGCGCGCGAGCAGATGTGTATCGGCGACAAAATCGTCATCAAAGCCAAGGGCGTGGGCATGAGTTTCGACGATCATCCCGATGTGATGCTCAAGGGCTGCTCGCCGGAGTTGGTGGAGGCGCTGGAAGTGACAACCAATAGCGAGGGCAAGCTCTCCGTGCCGGTGGTGGCCAGCGTGCCGCCGCATCTGCTGGGCGCGGGAGCGGGCCTGGTCAGCGATGGCGGCTCGATCCACATCCAAACGGCCGACCGCGAAGCGCTGAAAGAAGCCGGGCTGGACGGTCTGCGGCTTGGCGATGTGGTGGCGCTGACCGATTATGACAGCAGTTGGAATCACGGTTATTTGCGTAATGCCGTCGGCATCGGCGTCATCGCGCAGGGGGACAGCCCGCGCGCCGGTTACGGCCCGGGCATCACGCTGATTATGACCTCCGCCGGCGGGAATATCGCGCCGATGGTGACGCCGGGCGTGAATTTGAAGGATTTGCTTCTGTGACACAATGCGCAGCATACAAGCGGGCGACTCACAGAGTCGCCCCTACGGCAGCACATAGACCTAAGAATTGTAGGGGCGACCTTGTAGGTCGCGCGACACGATAAATCTAGTCTCAGGTACAAACATACTATGTCTTATATCAAACACATGGCCTTTGCGGTCAAGAGCGTGGACGAGACCTTGCGGCGCTATCAGACGCTGCTGGGCGTCGGTTTGGACGCTCGGGTGGTGGTCGCTGAGAAGGCGCGCATCAAAGTGGCGATATTCGATGTCGGCGATATCGAATACCAACTGAACGAGTCGCTGGATGCCGACGGGCGCTTCAGCCAATGGATCGCCGAGCGCGGCACGGAAGGGCTGCACCATATCTGCTACGCCGTCGAGGACATCGACGCCGCGCTGGAGTTGGCGCAGGCGGAAGGCGGCACGCTGAAAGAATGCAGCAGCTGCAAGGTCAGCGGCAGTCACCCGCACCCGGAAGGTTATGTCGCTTTCCTGGAGCAAGAGACCGGCGGCATAGAGCTTGAGCTGATGCAGGTCTACACGCCCCCCGAGCTTGAGCAATACAAGTCCATTCGGGGCATCTAGTCTACCCCACCCCCTCGGTCCCTCTCCCCGAAGCATTCTGAGGACAGGACAGGTTTAACATAGTCTCTGGTCATAGAAAAAGCACAATGGTGGAGACTTGTCTTGATGTAAGACATGCTTGTTTAAGTAGGCGATTCCCTCCTTAAACAAGCTTAGTGG
>LXNI01001837.1_pt1 | contig 16645 bp, 18 predicted proteins | sample 809091 | NCBI WGS metagenome assembly LXNI01 (sample SAMN04870527, study PRJNA318959) | sponge metagenome | biome: 01000161; feature: marine sponge reef; material: water | host: Sarcotragus foetidus | place: Greece: Milos, Mediterranean Sea | collected 2013-05-29 | depth 5-7 m | reverse complement strand
ATCACCACCGGCATGTCGGCGCCGCCGATCGGCACCACGGCCATGATGCCGAGCAGAAACGCGAGCGCGAGTACGGCGATGAAGAACGGCGAGTCCGGCACCGGATCGACGATGAACAGGACACCGCAGGCGATCAGGGCCACGAGCAACCCGCCATTGATGAAGCGTTGCCCGGCGAAGGTCACCGCGCCGCTCGACACGACTTCGGCCAGCTTGCCCCACGCGACGAGGCTGCCCGACAACGTGACGCCGCCGATCATGACGGACAGGAACACGGTCGTGGCCGTGAACGTCGACGTGCCGTCCGCGGTGCCAAACAAGGCCGCCCACCCGACCAGGAGGCTCGCGATACCGCCCGAACCGTTGAACAGGGCGACCATTTCCGGCATGGCCGTCATCGCAACCAGGCGCGCGGCCAGCGCACCGACGACCGCGCCGGCCACCGCGGCGATCGCGATCCAGTGGAACTCCACGATGCCCCTCGACAGCAGCGTCACGACGATGGCGATCAGCATGCCGGCCGCGGACAACGCGTTGCCGCGCCGCGCCGTGTCGGGCGAACCGAGCATCTTCAGGCCGAACACGAAGAGCACCGCCGCCACGATGTAGGCGAGATTGACCGCGACGTTGGTCACTGCTTGGCGTCCGGCTCGGTCCGGTTCTCGGCGAGGGGCAGGCCCCTCGCGCTCCCCGGCTGAGGGCTGTTTCTTGCGAGGGGCGAGCCCCTCGCGCTCCCCGGCTGAGGGCTCTTCCTAAACATCCCGAGCATGCGGTCCGTGACGAGGTAGCCGCCGACGACGTTCACGGTCGCGAAGAAAACCGCGAGCGAACCGAGCAGCGTCGCCAACCAGCCTGGTCCGCCCGCCCCCGCGGCGAGCAGCGCGCCGACGATGGTGATGCCCGAGATCGCGTTGGCGCCGGACATCAAGGGGGTATGCAGTGTCGCCGGAACCTTCGAGATCAACTCGAAGCCGAGGAAGATCGCCAGCACCAGGATGAAGGCGAGATATACCGGCACAAGCTCCACGGGCCCGCCCCTACAAGCTCCTGATCGTCTCGTTGACGATCGCGCCGTCCCGCGTCAATACGCAGCCGGAGACGATCTCGTCCTCCGGATCCAACGCGAAGGTACGCTCGTCGGCATTCCAGAACTCGTCGATGAAGTGCGTGACATTCGCCGAGTACATGGCGCTTGCGTTGCACGCCACGCCCGACGGCAGGTTGGCGAGGCTGATGAGCTTCACGCCGGCGACGTCCACGACCTGGTCGAGAACCGAACCTTCGACGTTGCCACCCGACTCCACGGCCATGTCCACCACCACGCTGCCGGGGCGCATGGCCTCGACCATGTCCCGGGTGACGATCCGCGGCGCCGGGCGGCCGAAGACCTGGGCCGTCGTGATGACGACGTCGGATCGCGCGATGACCTGCTTCATGCCTTGCCGCTGCATCTCGATCTGTTCCGGCGTGAGTTCACGGGCGTAGCCCTGGGTCGTCTCGCCGCTCTCGCCGATGTCGATGTTGACGAACTTCGCACCCAGCGACTGCACCTGCTCGGCGACCACGGGGCGGGTGTCGAACGCTTCGACGCGCGCGCCCAGGCGCTTGGCGGTGGCGATCGCCTGCAATCCGGCCACGCCCGCGCCGATCACGAATACGCGGGCCGGCGCGATCGTTCCCGCGGGCGTCATCATCATGGGGAAGATGCGCGGACAATGCCGCGCGGCGAGCACCACCGTGAAGTAGCCCGCCAGATTCGCTTGGGAGGAGAGCGCATCCATCTTCTGAGCGCGGGTCGTGCGCGGCACCATCTCCATGGACACCGCCATGACGCCCCGCGCCGCCATCTTCTCCACCAGCGGCTTGTCGTTGAAGGGGTCGAGGAAGCTGATGTGGATGGCGTTCTCGCCAAGCAGGTCCACATCCGTCGGCGAGGGCTTCCTCACCCGGGTGACGACGTCCGATGCCACGATCGCCGAGGCGATATCGGATACGACGTGTGCACCCGCCTCCGCGTAGTCCGCGTCCGGCTCACCGGAAGCCGCACCGGCCCCGGCCTCGACCATGACGTCGAAACCTAGCGACACGAGCCTCTTGACGCTGCTCGGAACGAGGGCCGCACGCAGTTCGCCGGGCCACGTCTCCTTTGGCACGGCGATACGCATCCTTGGGAGTTGCACCGTTCTTTGACGGGGCTGCGAGCATACTCGAAAGGCCACCCGGATTGAACCGCCGAGCCCCGCTGCAGCGGGCGTTTTGCACACATGGACGATCTCTCACACCACGTCGAGAGGCTTGCCATGGCGGCGGTCCGCGACACCGCCGCAAGATGTGCAGGACCACGCCATGCCGGTAGGATCGCATGCCCGTTGCCGCCACCTCATGCGAGGGGCAAGCCCCTCGCGCTCCCCGCTTCGCCCATGCCGTGCCCTCGCTCGCTGTGGTAGTGTCCCAATCCCGCTCGCCCGGCAACACGAGCCTTCCGACGCCGGCTGATACGGAGTACGCCGATGGCCGAACCCTTCTTCCGTCGACCACTGCCCGATGCTTCGGAGCTGCCCGGCGAGGCCGACCTCCCCTACGAAGACGACGAGCCGTTGGCTGAGAGCGACTACCAGCTCGAGCCGCTCGACTACGCCTACAACGGCCTGTCGACCTGGTTCCAAGACCGAGCGGACGTGGCCGTCCAGGCGGACATGTTCGTCCACTACCTGGTCGCTGGCGAGGACGGTGAACGCGAGCGCAGGATGCTCGCGCCGGACGTATTCGTCGTATTCGGCGTGCCGAAGCGGCAGCGGTTCTCCTACGTCGTATGGAGAGAAGGAAAGGCGCCCGATTTCGTGCTCGAGATCCTTTCCTCGAGTACCTGGCGCCGCGACACCGTGGAGAAGAAGGCCATCTACGCGGCGATGGGTGTATCCGAGTACTGGCTCCTCGATCCCCTCGGGCCGTTCCTCGCCCCGCCGCTCATCGGCTATCGGCTGACGGACGGGCAGTACGTCAGGATCGACTCCGAGCCCGGTACGATCGCGACCTACGTGAGCGAAGTCCTGGAGTTGGAACTGCGAATCGACGATGACGACCGTTTCCGCATCCGGGATCCGGCCAGCGCCATCGAACTGCGCTCGCACGGCGAGCTGCAGGACGAGTTGACGACAGCCGTGGCGGCACGACAACGCGCGGTGGAAGCGCGGCAGCGTGCGATACAAGCCCGGCAGCGTGCGGTGGAAGCCCGACAACGCGAAACGGACGCGAGAGAGGCCGCAGAACAGCGTGCCGCCGAAGCCGAGCGGCGCCTCGCGGACTTGGAAGCTCGGCTGCGGCGCGAATCCGGGTGAGTCCGTCGCGTGCCGGTCGCAATCGGCGCGCTGCCCCGCTTGTTGCCCTCGCCGGAATGGCGGCCGCGCCAGCCTTTGCCACCGCCTCCGTGTGCCATCCCGCGAGTGGCCATGCACTGGCCCAGGCCGCCCATACCGTCACCGCGCCGGCGGGATCGCGAACAGTGTCCGATCATCGCGCCGGCGTTACGCAGACGCTGTTCCATGCGCGCATCTGGTCACGAGACGGCCATGCGCTCGGGGTCGCCCACGACTACCGCGCTCATCATGTCGAGACCGGTGCCGTCGAGCCACAGACCAACGGCCACCTGCACCGCCTGAGTCCTCGCTATCGATTCCGCGGCGCGCGCTGGGCGGCGTCGGTGAGTCCCGTCGTCGCAACGTCGTCGAACGTCGGCCGCCACCCCGGCGAAATCCATCGTGCATTGATCGACTGGCACGGCTCAGTGGCATACCGCGTCCGCCTCGCCACCCACCTCAGCGGCTACGGGGGCGTCTGCCGCGACGACCGGTTCGGCCGCGTCCGGGTGAGTCCGTTGCTCGGTGTGACGTGGGAGCCGGGACTTGCGGTCCGGGGAACCGTGGGTTGGCCCGACTCCGTGTTCGAATGGGAGGTCCATCCGCGGTGGCGGATCCGCGCGACCGTCAACCCCGTGGGCGGTCACTGGACCGTCTACGACAACGAACTGGCTCGCCGGACGGCATTCCAATACGCGGGCTGGCGGGTGCGACTCGGCCTCCACTTCCGGCCAGCCGTCGCGCACCGCCTGGCGGTCAGCGTCGGCCGCGATATGCGCCGGTCGTTCCGATTCCGTCTCGAGGACGGCAGCGCATTCTCAAGCGACTTCAGCGATGCAACCGCGATGGGCGTCGAGTGGCAGTGGCTCAGGGCCGCAGCTCAACCCCATCGCCCACCCTGACCGCACCGCCTTCGATCACCCGACAGGTCACGCCGCCCCGCCAGTCCGGCGCCAGCGCGGCCGTGAGGCCTTGAGCCTGCTCGTCCATGCGCTGGCATGGATCGGTCTCGCCGGTGATGGCGAACGTCGCCGCGCCGATCGCGAGGGTCTTGCCAGCGCTGTGCGCCAACTCCAGGCCTTCGACCAGGATGTTCGCGCGGCGGGTGGTCCACGGCACCTCCCGGCCCAAGTCCCGGCAAGCGACCTCCCAGCTTTCCCGGCACAGCACAGTGACCTGGCGGCCTTTCAGTCCCCCCCTGGCATCTCCCGCGACGCCGGCCTCCACGCTGATCGTTGCCTCCTCGATCAACTCCATGGGTGCCCTCGTCGCGGCGCGGCGCGCCAGTCCGCGCACTCTCCCTGACATGGTCGCCTCCGACCTCGGTTCCTCGTCCACGCTAACGAGAATCACCTGCGCCCGCAAGCGGTGGCCGACACGCGCGCGATGCAAGTGAAGCGCCGGGCGCACGGGCCTGCGGCCAGGGGCGGCATGCGGACCTGAACGTCCGCGCGCCTGGCTGCCGTATGATGAGTGTCCCCGAACTCGGAGCAACCGCATGCGCAGCATCTGCTTCGCGCTGGCGTTGGCCGCCACGGCGACGCTGGCACAGGACGACGACTGGTACCCGTCCGAACACGGTGCCGGCGACACGCTTGGGGCCATCAACCACCTGTCTGCCGACAAGGTCGTGGAAGCCGCGAGATTGGTCAAGACCGGCAAGGCGTACCCACTCGGCGTCGTCACCGGGTGGGAGACACCCGCCTACCCGCCGCGACACTACGCGATCACCGTGATTCAGCCCGGACAGGACCTCGGTCCCACGATGGGCGCGAACCTGGCAACGGGCAACGACGACCTGCTCTACACCTGGATGGGCATTGGCAGCCAGATTGACGGTCTCGGCCACATGGGCATCAACCACGTCTACTACAACGGCCACAAGGCGGCGGACTTCGTCACGACCAAGGGGCTCACCGCGCTCTCGATCGACAAGCTGCCGCCCATCGTCGGCCGCGGCGTGCTCCTCGACATGACGCGGCACTATGGCGAGAGCCCGCTGACGCCCGGTACCGCCTTCAACGAGGCCGAAATCAAGGCGCAAGCCGCAGAGCAGGGGATCACCATCGGCAAGGGCGACATCGTGCTGTTCCATACCGGCTGGCTCAGCGTCGCCGACGACGGTCCGACCTTCATGGCAGGCGAACCCGGGCTCGGGCTCGGCGGCGCGAAGTACCTCGCAAGCCTCGATGTCGTTGCCGTCGGCGCCGACTCCTGGGGCCTGGAAGCCGTTCCCGGCGAAGATCCCGACCTCGTCTTCCCGGTGCACCCCGAACTGCTCGCCAAGAACGGCATCTACATCCTGGAGAATATGAACGTCGGGGCACTCGCCCGGGACGAGGCGTGGGAGTTCCTGTTCGTGCTCGGCCAGCCACGCTTCGAGGGCGCGGTCCAGGCGGTGATCAACCCGGTGGCGATTCGCTAGCGGCACGCGGACGAACCGATGCCGTCCGGACACAGCTCCATCACCAACACGACAGCCCTCATCGCCGTGATCGTCGCGTTCCTGGTCGGCATGCTGGCGACCTTGGCGATCCGACCGCCCGGCGCGCAAACGGCGACCGCCGCCAACACCGAAGACCGTGCGGTGGCAACGCTTCGCTGGCGCGTCCCCGTCGCGTTCGCCACCACGCTCGAGGTACTCGGCGACAACGTGCGCTGGGTCACGGACGCCATCGACCGCGCATCGAACGGCGCGATGATCCTCGACCCCTATGAGCCCGGCGAGATCGTACCGGCCTTCAACATCGTCGACGCGGTCCGCGAAGGCAAGGTGCAGGCCGGCTATACCTGGCTCGGCTACGACCAAGGCAAGATCCCGGCCTCGCCCCTGCTCGGCGCGGTGCCCTTCGGGATGGAGCCCTGGGAGTACACCGCCTAGTGGTACGAGTGGGGCGGTCGCGAACTCGGGGAAGCCTTGTACGCGAAGCACAGCGTGCATCCCGTTCTGTGCGGCCTGATCGGCCCGGAAACCGCCGGCTGGTTCCGTACTCCGATCGAAAGCCTAAGCGACCTCGAGGGCTTGAAGATCCGCTTCGCCGGGCTCGGCGGGCGGGTCATCGAACGCCTCGGTGCCTCGGTCACGATGCTGCCCGGCGGCGAGATCTTCCAAGCGCTCGAGAAAGGCGCGATCGACGCCACCGAGTTCTCGCTGCCGAACGTCGACGAAGCGCTGGGCTTCGACCGGATCGCGAAGCTCAACTACTACCCGGGCTGGCACCAGACCTATACCGCGGCCCACCTGGCGGTCAACGACACGGCGTGGCAGCGTCTCTCGGCTCGCGAACAGGCGGTCATCGACACGGCCTGCACGGCCGGCGTGACCCGCAATCTGGCCAAGTCGGAAGCCAAGCAAGGCCCCATCCTCGCGGGTTTCGCGAGCAAGGGCGTCACCGCGATCAGCCTGCCGGAGCCCATCCTGCGCGAACTCAACCGGGTGACCGACGAGGTCATGGCCGAGGAAGCCCGCCGGGACGAGGACTTCCGCGTGATCCTTGCCTCGCAGCTCGCTTTCCGCAAGCAGTATGCGCTGTGGAAACGCTTCGCCTACCTGCCACGCGACTTCCATGCCCCCGAGGACGCCGCGGGTTCGCAGGCATCGCCGTAGCGCCCGGCAGGACGAAGAAGGCGTGGCGCAACTCGACCTCCCCGACACCGCCTTCTCGCGCGTCGTCGATCCCGTCCTGGTTCGCATCGGCAACGCGGCGTCCTGGATCTGGGTCGTGCTGCTGGGCGTCATCGTCTGCAACGTGCTCTTGCGCTACGCCTTCGCACAAGGGCGCATCGAGTTCGAGGAGATCCAGTGGCACCTCTACTCGGCCGGCTTCATGCTGGGCCTCGGCTACGCGCTGCAGGCCGATGCCCACGTCCGTGTCGACGTTCTGCACGAACGCCTCGCGCCCGCCACGCGGGCCTGGATCGACCTTTACGGGCTGATCCTGTGCGTCCTGCCGTTCGTCGCCTTGATGCTGATCTACGGCGCGCCGTTCGTGGCGGACAGCTTCACGACCGGCGAGGTGTCGAGTTCCCCCGGCGGCCTGCCCTACCGGTGGGCGATCAAGTCCATGCTGTTCGCAGGCTTCGGCCTACTCGGCCTAGCGGCGCTGTCCCGGTTGACGCGGATCTGGAAATACCTGTTCTGGGCCAGGGACTGAGCCCCGCCCATGCCGGCCAACGAAATCCTCGCCCTGGTGATGTTCCTGGCCTTCATCGGCCTCGTGTTCACCGGCTTCCCGATCGCCTGGATCCTCGCCGGGCTCGCCGTGCTCTTCACGGCGCTCGCCATCGTGTTCGAGGCGGACTTCGGCATCCCGTTCGGCGTCGACTGGGCCTACGCCTCGATCAGCGTCGAGCGGATCTGGAACGTGATGGAGAACTGGGTGATGGTCGCGCTGCCCATGTTCGTGTTCATGGGCCTCATGCTCGACCGGTCCGGCATCGCAAACCGGTTGATGACCAGTTTCGCCCGGTTGTTCGGCCGCATCGGGGGCGGCATGGCGGTCACCATCACCCTGATCGGCGTCCTGCTCGCCGCCACGACCGGCATCATCGGTGCTTCCGTGGTCCTGCTCGCCCTGCTCGGATTGCCCGTCATGCTCCGCCAGGGCTACGACAAGTCGCTCGCGGCCGGCACGGTCTGCGCGGTCGGCACGCTGGGGATCCTCATCCCGCCGAGCATCATGCTCGTTCTGATGGCGGATCGGATGGCGATGCCCGTAGGCGACCTGTTCCTGGGCGCCGTCTTCCCGGGGCTGCTGCTGTCCACGCTCTACGTCCTCTACCTGCTCGGCTACGGTATCGCCAGACCGGACGGCGCGCCGGCCGCCACGGACATCGAGCCCCTCGACTGGCGGGCCGTAGCCGACCTCGCCATAGCCATCCTGCCGCCCGCCGGACTGATCCTCGTGGTCCTGGGGAGCATCTTCTTCGGCTTCGCCACGCCCACGGAAGCCGCCGGCGTCGGCGCAGCGGGCGCACTCGTGCTCGCCGCCGCCAACAAGGCGCTCGACCGCCGGGTCCTCACCGAAGTCATTCGCGAGACCACCAAGACCACGGCCTTCATCTTCGGCATCCTGATCGGCGCCACCGCGTATTCGCTGGTGCTGCGCGGGCTCGGCGGCGACGAACTGATCGAGCGCACGCTGCTCGACCTGCCCTTCGGCCCCACCGGAATCGTGATCACCATCCTGCTGGTGACCTTCATCCTCGGTTTCTTCCTCGACTGGATCGAGTTGACGCTGATCATCCTGCCGCTGGTGTCCCCCGTCGTCACGCACCTCGGCTTCGACCCGGTCTGGTTCACGGTGCTGTTCGCCGTGTGCCTGCAGACCAGCTTCCTGACGCCGCCGGTCGGATTCGCAATCTTCTACCTGAAGGGCGTCGCGCCGGACGGCATCACCGCCCCGACGATCTACCGGGGCGTGATTCCCTTCATCCTGCTGCAGCTTCTGGGCCTTGCGCTGATCTTCAACTGGGACGCGCTGGTCACGTGGCTGCCCGCCCAAGCCTACTGAGAGGACGAATCCGTGTTCATCCACACATCCACCGCCCGAAACTACTCCGAAACCACCGAGAACCGCATTCACAGCGACGACGTGGCCGCGGGTTTCGGCTTCGCCGGCGCGCTCGTTCCCGGCGTTGCCGTCTTCGGCCACATGACCTATCCGCTCGTGGCGGCGCTCGGGGAGGAATGGCTCAGCCGGTACCGGGCCAACGTGCGGCTCCGGCTCCCGGCCTACGACGGCGACGAACTCGTCATTCGCCACACCACGAGCGGCGATCAACATACCGTGCTGTGCCATGCGCGCGACGTGCTGCTCGCCGAGTTGCACACCAGTCCCCAAGAGCCCGCAGACATCGTTCCGATCGCACCGGGCACGGAGGTGGCGGAGCGGCCCGAGATCCATTGGCAGAACGTCTTCGTCGATGAACCGTTTCCCGCGTGGCAATGGACGCCGGATGCGATCGAGAACGCCGAATCCGCAGCCCAGGTCGACGACGACCACGCCTGCTACCGATCCGGCGTCGTCCATCCGCACGCGATCCTCGGCACCGCGAACCGCACGTTCACCCGCCGATACTTCCTGCCGGCCTGGCTGCATGTGGGTTCGGAGATCCGCTTCCACCGGCTGCTGCGTGTGGGCGACACCGTCGAGGTGCGCACCGTGCCGACGGCGAAGTGGGAGCGCAAGGGGCACGAATTCGTCGACCTGCGCATCGTCTACCTCGTTGACGGCGAGGTCGCGACGGAGATCGTCCACACGTCGATCTTCAAGATCGCGGATCGACGCGATCAGGAGCCTTAGCGACTCCGCCAGCCGCCCGGTCGAAGCCCGCGCGACGTGTTGTCGCGTCCCGGAACTGATAATGTCGGGTGTCCGACAGGCAACGGCACCAGGCATGAAATTCGGTCTTTTCTACGAGCTCCAGCTACCGAAACCCGCGGGCGAAGAACAGTGGGGTCCCGACGACGAGCGGCGCATCTACCACGAGATGCTCGATCAGGTCGAACTCGCCGACAGCCTGGGCTTCGACTACGTTTTCGAAGTGGAGCACCACTTCCTCGAGGAGTATTCGCACTCGTCGGCACCGGAGATGGTGATGGCCGCGCTCTCGCAGCGCACCAAGAACATCCGCCTTGGCCACGGGATCGTGTTGACTCCGCCCGGCTACAACCATCCGGCCCGAGTCGCCGAGCGCATCTCGGCCCTCGACATCCTCTCCGACGGGCGCGTCGAGTTCGGGTCCGGCGAGAGCGCATCGGAAATGGAGCTTGGCGGCTTCGGCGTCGAGCGCGGCCTCAAGAAGGCGATGTGGGAGGAATGCACGCGCGAGATCGCCAACATGATGGTGCAGACGCCCTACCAGGGATTCCAAGGCGAGTTCTTCGACATGCCGCCGCGCAACGTCATCCCGAAGCCGCTGCAAGACCCGCATCCGCCGCTGTGGGTCGCGGCATCCAGGCGCGAGACCACCATGCTGGCGGCGCGCTTCGGGATGGGCAGTCTCGGTTTCGGATTCGAGACGCCCCAGGAGCTTGCCGAGCGGACCAACGAGTACTATCGGATCGTCCGCGAAGAGTGCTTCCCGATCGGCCATGCCATCAACCCCGGGCTCGCCGTGCTGACGACCTTCATGATGGGCAAGACGGACGAGGAAGCCCTCCTGCGCAGCGCCAACGGTCCGGCCTTCTTCTCGCATTCGCTCGGCTACTACTACAACCCCGCGAGCGGCGGCAAACACCAACCCGGGGAGAAGAACATCTACGACGACTTCCTGGCCCAGAACGAACGCGACAACACCATGTCCGCGCGCACCGGCTTCATCGCCGAGGACGAAATCCGCAAGGGCGAACCGAAGGACGAGGTGCAGCGCGCACTGTACCGTGCCGCGCGCAGCGGCACCGCCGTCGGAACCGTCGACCGCGTCCGCGAGACCTTGACGACCTACGAGGACAACCACCTGGACGTGATGATCTTCGTCGCCCAATGCGGCGACCGCCAGCACGATCACATCATGGAATCCATCGAGTTGTTCGGCCGCGAGGTGCTGCCGGAGTTCAAGGAGCGCCACGAATCCGAGCACGTCAAATGGCGGGCGGAGCAGTTGGCCGGCATCGACGTCCCCATCAACTCGAGCATCTGACATGGCGCGCCAGGACCAGATCAAGGACACGGCCCTTCGCGACCTGATCAACGACGCCCATGGGTTGATGCGCCGCAACCAGCCGACGGACGCGATGCACGGGCTGGTCGATGCGCTCTACCGGTTGATCGAACTCAAGCCGGAACTCGCCACCGAGCAGCTCGAACCGCGGCCCGGCTGGACAATGCCGTTCCTGACGCGGTGGCCCCAGTACGGGGCCAACTGGAAGGAGGGATCCCTCGCCGCGGGCACACCGGAGATCGAGTTCACCCGCGACCACTTTGCGCTGTCCGAGACGATCACCTGCTACGAGTTCCTGCTCGACACGGCGATCGCCCGGGAGGCCTGAACGCGCCATGCCACTATTCGGCAACCGCTCGGACCGTTGGACACAGGTCGTGCGCGAGTGCGCGGATAGCGTGCCGATCATCGAGGCCGCCGACCGCTTCGGCGCGGGGCTAATCTGCTCTGAGAACGGTTTGGTCCTCACGAACGCTCACGTCGCAGGCCACGATGCTCTTGCGGTGGAACTCAAGGACGGTACAAGGGTCAACGGGCTTCCCCTCTACGAGCACGCTACGCTCGACCTCGCCGTCGTCCAAATGGCAATCCGCCCGCCCAGTTACTTCAGGCTGCACGAGCGGCGCGCCACGCATTACGAGGCGGGGAACGAGGTGCTGGCCATCGGACATCCGCGCGGCTATACCTTCTCCTCGACCAGGGGGATCATCAGCCAAAGCCGACGCATCAGGGACGGTGACGTGTTCGTGCAGACCGACGCCGCGATCAATCCCGGAAACAGCGGCGGCCCGTTGCTTGACGCCAAAGGGCGCCTCGTCGGCATCAATACCACGGTATCGTCGGATTCCCAGGGAATTGGTTTCGCCATCCCGGTGGACGAGGTCTGGCGGTTCTGGACCGACTTTCTGGCCCATGCAGACGCCAAGGGCAGACCCATCGACGACGACCGGGATTTGCCCAATCGGGCTAAGCCGAGGACGCCGCATGACCTCGTCCAGACGGCCGCCTCAGTGGCGGAAGTGCAAATGCACGAACGAGACGGCCGCCGGAAAGGACGCTATTGGGCCACGACAGATTCCGGCCGCCGATTTGGTGTCCTCACGGACGAGCGACACTTTCTCCTAACGTGCTACATGGGCATCTACCGGCGCGAAAATCCCGACTTCCTGCTCCAACTGCTTCGACTACAAAACGACTTTAGCTACGTCCGATTCACAGTGAGGGCGAGCAATGAAGTCTATCTCTGGTGCTCGCGCAGCTCCGCGGACCTCGACCTGTCGGAAGCGGCTCTGTCGCTGAGGGAAATGGAACAGGCCATCGATCAAAGCGCCCATCTCGTCCGGCGACACCTAGACGACTGACCCGACGCACAACTTGATCCGGACATAAGCGCGATGCGGACATGAGCGCGAAACACCTCAGTCCTTGCGGCGGAAGCTTTGGGATGCGCGATACGGCGCATCACGGGTTTCGAACGCGTGCTTCAAGCCCCCCTCGCGGATGGATTCGCCGAAGCTGTACGTCCACTCGGTCATCTGGGCGAGGGCGTCCTGCTCGGTCGCGCTGCGCACGGACGAGTAGATGCCCATGTTCTCGTAGAAGCGGTTCATGGTGAGCTTCAGGATGGCCAGATGGTCCGCCGAACCGTTCGCGACACGTTCGGCGAAGGCGATGGTGTTGGCGTCCAACTCGTCCTTGGGCCACGCGTAGTTGATCATCTCGACCTCGGCGGCTTCGGCACCCGTCATGTTGTCGCCGGTGTAGTAGTACTCCTTGGCCTTGCGCATGCTCATGACCAACGGCCAGATGTTGCCGTTGCGCGCCGTGCCCAGACCGCGCAGCCCCGGATGCCCGATCTGGGTGTCGTCCGCGGCCACCACGAGGTCGGTCATCATCGCGAGTTCGCAGCCGCCGGCGAGCGCGTAGCCGTGCAGTTGCGCGATCGTGATCTTGGCCATGTTCCACAGGTACATCTGCACGTCGGTGATCTGCTGCATCGAGGTGCGCACATTCATCATCAGCGTGCGGTTCTTGCCGTCGGTGGTCTGGTAGCGGCGCTCGCCTGGCCGACGCTCGCGGCCGGGCGTCAAATCGTAGCCGGCGCTGAAGCAGCGACCTGCCCCGCGCAGGATGATGACGCGGCAGCTCTGGTCGGCCTCGAGGTCATGGAGGCACTCGTTGAGCTCGGTGAACAGTTCGCCGGTCAGCGCGTTCATCTTCTCCGGGCGGTTCAGCGTGATGCGCGCCAGGCGATCGTCGGTGCCGAGGCGTTCGAGGATGAGGGTGTTGTAGTCGGGCATTGGGCTTCCTAGGCTTGTCAGGGGGTGTAGGGCAAGCATACCGTCTGCCCAACTCGCGGGTGCCTCAGCCCCAAACAGCTTCCCAGCGCTTCGTCTCCGTCGACCGGTACATCGCCAACGCCGTCCGCATTTCCCCGAGCGAGAACTCGGGCGACGCCTCGAGCGGTTTGCCATCCAAGACCGCCAGGCTGAAGTCGTGCAACTCGGCCCCGTAGCTGTCGACCTTCCCCGGGAACGTCTGCATGACCGTCTCGCCTTCGGGATGCGCCGCATCGAACAGCAGCAACCTCCCCTCTCGACCATGCTCGATCACCAGTTCGCCGCCCGTTCCCGTGATCCGGAAAGCCTCGGTCGGGGCCACGGGACTCGGACTCAGCAGGGCGTCGAATGACGCCGTAACGCCGCTTCGGAAGCGGAACAGGGCATGGGCCCAGGACTCGCCCTCCATCCCGGCAACATGGCGGCCCGTGGCGGCCACGACTTCGTCGATTTCGCCGAGCATCATCCGCAACGGTCGGATCCAGTGCGCACCGCCGTCGATGGCGATGCCGCCGCCCGCCCGCGCAAGCACGAATCGCCAAGGCTTGGGCGCAGCCGGGTCGATCACTTGGGGGTCGTAGAAGCAAGCCCGGGCGGTGACCACGTCGCCAATCGCACCGTCATCGATCAGCTGTCGCGCCTTCGCGATGTCCGGCCAGTACTGCGCCTGCTCGGCGACCATGAACACCTGGTCCGGATGCCGGGCGGCCGTGGCCACGATGCGTTCTGCGCTTTCGAGATCATGCGCCATGGGCTTTTCGAGACAGACGTGCTTGCCCGCCTCGAACGACGCCGTCGCCGCCTCCTCGTGCAGATCGTGGGGGAGCATCAGGTCGACCGCGTCGAAGTCGCCTTTCCCGAGCGCGAGCGCCTCCTCGAGCGACGTGAACGCGCGTGCGCCCGTGCGGTCGGCCATCGACCCGGCGCGGGCCGCATCGGCGTCCACGACGACCGTCACGCGAAGCCGCGGCGCATGATCGCGGATCCCGCGCCAATGGGCGCGGGCGATGTTGCCGCAGCCGACCAGGGCGATGCTGAGCTTGTCCGCCACGCTACTCTCCCGTCCAATCTTCCCCGTCAATCTGCCGTCAGCCTGGCGACTGCAGCCTCGTTGAGATCGATGCCGAAGCCGGGCTTGTCCGACAGCTCCATCACCCCGTCCTTCGGCAGCACGTCCTCGCCATACAGTTCCGCCACCTCGTCGAGCGGCCCGGAGAACTCGATGGAATACTCATGCGGACGCGTCGCGTTCTGCACGGTGGCGTAGACGTGCAGCGATGCCATCGAGTTGATGCCGGCCTGCGGGCTGTGCGGCATCACCGGCTTGTTCAACGTGGTCGCCATCTCGTAGATGCGCTTGGTCTCGCTCGGCCCTCCCGCGTGCACGATGTCCGGCTGCAGGATGTCGACGTTGCCGAGCAGCACGAGGTGCTGGAACCACCAGCGGAACGCATCCTGCTCGCCCGCCGACACCGCCACGTCCAGGGCATCGCTGATCTGCTTCAAGCCCGGCAGGTCGTAGTGCGGAATCGGCTCCTCGAAGTGGTCGATGCCGAGCGCCTCGAATCGACGGCCCTGCTGGATCGCCGTCGAGACGGAGTAGCCGTTGTTGGCGTCGAAGCCCAGGTACTCGCCGCCGCTCAGGAACTCCCGCGCGGCCTTGAACAGTTGGTAGTCCTTCTCGGGGTCGACGTCCTGGCGCCAGCCGCGCCAGTCCATGCGGATCTTGAAGGACCTGAATCCTCGGCTCCAGCCGTCCTTGACGAGATCGAGCATCTCTCCCGGCTGCATGCGCCAGCCCGAACCGGTGCTCCAATACAGCGGAATCGTCGTGCGCCGAGCACCGCCCATCAGGGTGTGAACCGGCAGCCCCGTGTCCTTGCCGAGCAGGTCCCACAGCGCCACGTCGACGACGCCGACCACCCAGCCCGGCAGCTTGTAGAACCGCTCGTCGCGCCCGAGCGCGAAGGTCTCCCAATGGCGGTCGACCAGGCGGGGATCCTCGCCCACCAACGCGGGCTTGATCGCGGACTCGAGGTAGGCGTCGAAGACGGCGTTGTTGCGGCCCGGAATCTCCGCCAATCCGTCCACCCCGGCATCGGTCTGGATGCGCAGCAGGCTCTTGCCGATGGTCAAGGGCGTGCGCGTGATGGCGGTGACTTTCATTGATGTGCTCTTCCACTCAAGAAGCGAGCGAGTATATCGGCGCGGCCACTACGGGTGCGCCGCCAACACCGCGTCCCACACCACTTCCGAAGCCGCCACGCCGAGCGCCGTCAGCGACCACTCGGGTACGTCGACTTCCCCCGTGGAGACCATCCAGAGCACGTCGCCGTCATCGCGCGTATGGAACGGCTGGATCGCTCGCGCCATCGAGCTGTGGACCTGCCGGCCGAGTTGCTCCAGATCGTGTCCGCGCACGGTCTGGTTGGTTACGACGACCGTGAGCGTCGTGTTCTCTCCCGGCGACTCGCGCACGGCGGCGAGCCGCCGCTCAAGGTCCTCCGCGAACGTCGTGCGCCTGCCGGTGTCCGGATCGCGGTGTCCTCGCACGACTTTGCCGTCTCGATCGAACACCGCGCCGATGGCGTTGACGACCGTGCAGGCGAAGATCCTGATGCCACCGACCTCGCGAAAGGCCGCGCCCTGCCCCGCCTGCTCGCCGCGGTCGAATGCGAATCCGTTGCCGACCGTCACCGCGATTCCGGCGCCCCGGGCACCGAGCGGAAACCGGCCTGGCCGCGCGTTGTCCAGCGCCGCGCCGCCCAGGCGCTTGTCCGGGTAGACATTGTTGTCGCGTCCGCCGAAGTCGAAGACGATACCCCCGCTGACCAGCGGGATCGTGTCCCAACGGACCGTTCCCTGCCGCTCGAGCAGTCCCGCGGTCACACCAGCGGCGGCTTCGAGGCCGAACAGCGATCCCCCCGCCAAGCTGATTGCATGGACGTAGCCGTACTCCCCTACGACGCCGGGCGAGCCGCCACGGACGTCCATCGCCATGGCGGCGCCGGCGGGAAAGTGCAGCACGGTTGCTCCGGTCGGTCCATCCGGGTATTCGGCGATGCCGACCCTCAACGCCGGAAAGTCGAAACGGAGGATGCGCTCGCCCCAATCCGTCGCAATGGCCCGGGGTGGCGCATCGGCATCCTGGGCTATGGCGAATCCGCCAACAAGGATGGCCACACCCGCCGCGGTTGTTCGCCTTGGGAGCCGGCAGGACATCAGGACCTGCCGGCGATCCCGGGCTTCAGCGCTAGCACATCGGTGCCGAGGCGCGTCAAGACG
>LXNI01001836.1_pt1 | contig 16651 bp, 14 predicted proteins | sample 809091 | NCBI WGS metagenome assembly LXNI01 (sample SAMN04870527, study PRJNA318959) | sponge metagenome | biome: 01000161; feature: marine sponge reef; material: water | host: Sarcotragus foetidus | place: Greece: Milos, Mediterranean Sea | collected 2013-05-29 | depth 5-7 m | reverse complement strand
CGATGAACAGCGTCGATCTCCGCACTCGCCCAAATCGTCGCGTCATCCATCGGATCGAAGCGAATGCGGGTAATTCGAGGTTTGCCGATTGGGCATTCATCAACTAGCTGAATCGGCAGCTGTTCCCACTTTGAACCCGCGTCGTCCGATCGATAGATCGCACCCGGATTGGTACCAATGAAGAGTTGGTTCGGATCGGCGGTGCTCTGCGTGACCGACCAGATCTGTTTACCGTCACCTGGGGACGGTATATGTCGACCCTTGCCATCTTCGTCCTGTCGCAACAAGCCAATATCCGTACCAGCCCAGACCACGCCTGGTTCTTTCGGATGACACGAGAGAGCCCAGGTACGCATCTCGACAGAAAGCCCTTCGAACGCAAAGCGCCATGACTCGCCTAGATCATCGCTACGCCAGACACCCCAACCTACGGTGCCTGCGTATACCGACACGTCCATATCCGCTCCTTCAAATCCCTAGAAGATCAATTGTCCTTACTCGCCCAGATTCGCGATCTGCGTGGCTGAGCAGCTCCGTCCACCGGTCACGAAATGAAATTAAATCTGATCCATCAACTAAGCCGTGAACACAGCGATGATTGTCCAAAGTGCGCCAGCCAAGACGGCTGCAATCGTCGCTTGAGGAATCTGTGTCCGCACGTGATCCATTAAGTCACAACCTGTACACACCGAACTAAGCACAGTTGTGTCAGATATTGGCGAGCACTGATCGCCGTACACACTGCCGTCCATCACAGCGGCGAAACACAAAGTCATGTAGAGATACGGGTGTGATAGATCAGATCCCTCTGCGATCGCCCAAGCGAGTGGCATTGCCAACGGAAACGCGACCGCATAAGTTCCCCAGCTCGAACCCGTAGAAAAGGCAATCGTCATGGTCATGACCTGTAAGATCACAGGAAGTAGGAAATACGGCAGCGCATCGCCGAGAAGATCCACTAAATACGCACCGCCACCGGTAATCTGACTCACAGCACCGATGGTCAGCGCTAACAACAGGATGACCGAACCGAGTACTACGCCTTTGAAGCCAGTCTCATATCCTTGGATGAGTTCGCGCAGCGTCATTCCTTTGGCAAGCGCCACAACGGACGCGAACAACAAAGCCGCTCCAAATGCCCAATGAACCTCAGGCGAACCGAACGCGATGAATGTCCCGATCGCAACGCCGATCAAAATCGCAAGCGGCAGCACGAATTCAAGTAGGTTTGGCTTGTAGTTTTCAGGTACGTTACTGTGTTGCAGTTCCTTTGACGCGAGGACCTGCGCCGACGGCGAATCCAATTCGTTGGTTGAGCGAGCACGCGCGATGGCTTGTTTCAATTCCTTATTGAGGTACAGTGGTTTTTCAACACTCACTAAGAACGTTCCGAGAACCGCGAATATCGCATAGAAACAGAACGGTACGCTTGAAAAGAAGAATGTAATTCGATCGGCTTCTGTCGCTAGGAATGAGACGCCGGCAACAAAAATGAACGCTTGAACGTAGCCCGGCCAAGCGTTGAAAGCCAGTTGTGATGCGATCGGTGATGCAGTCGAATCTACGATGTAAGCGAGTTCTTCGTGACTGATCCGCTCTTTGTCAGCGATAGGTTTTACCGTCGTTCCAACTAGCACTGTACTGACGGTTCCACCCTGGAAGAAAATCACGCCTAATCCCCAAGCGACCAACTTTGCGCTTCTTGGTCCACGTACAAACCGATCGGTGACGTATTGCGCAAACGCTTGTGCTGCTCCCGTCCGAGACCAAACGCCCATCAATCCGCCAAGCAACCATAAGTACAGCACCAACACGCTCGCGGCGGCTGTCGTACCCAAGTGCTCAATCACGACCCCACTAAAAATGTCGTACTCCGTTAGGATGAACGCGCCTGACACGATTCCGCCGAGGAGCGCCGTGATAGGCTCTCGCGTGACCCAGCAGAGCAAGACGGCAACTAACGCGGGTAATAACGACCAGAATCCCCAATGACGCGACAAGACGTGCTGCCAATAGGACGGTGAGCCACTCTCATCCGTACGCACGACAAACTCTTCCTCAATGCCTGGATCTTCAGTCAAGACGTCGACTTCGTCGGGACTCAGTTTCGCTCTTTCCGCAGGGGTGAACGAAACGTACCGAGGTGCTTCTCGGAACATGTAGAACAGTTGGTTGTTCTCATCCCGCTGCACATCTAATTCAATCGCCTCGACATTCCATACGGGGCTCACAAACCTGCCTACGAGAACCGAGAGAAGGAGCAAGCCGACCAAGAGACCGAACTTCCAATATCCTTGTTTTAAATTGAGTATTTCCATGATCTATAGCGTCGGCTTTTGCTTATTGTCTCCGTGATCCCAATGAGAGTTACAGAATAAAGACGCAAATGTCCTGTATGAACCTAGGACTGCGTTAGAAATTCACGCCAACGGCGCTCATTTTGAGCCCGAGTGACTCATCGCAGTATTCGTTAGCGAAGCACATCAAAATGAAAAACAAGCATGTTAAATTCGAAAAGTAAACATCAGATTAGTGCGGATGTCCTTAACACAATACTGTGTGAGATGTCTCTTCGAGGATGTCGCTCCTTAAATGCTCAGATATTTACGAAGTAAGTTACCAAGACGACATCGTGTCGTTCGGCACTGGTCAATCAAACCGTTTGCGCATCGGCTAAACCACCCTCGTCATTGGCACTTGCACCGCCACGGAGTCGCACGCGGGATTTTTATCGGTCTCGCCTGTGCCTGGAGTCCAATACCGGGATCACAAATGGTTGTCGCAGCGCTATGGGCAGCTCTAACGCGAGCCAACATCCCAACAGCCGTTGCTGCAACATGGCTCACGAATCCGTTCACGATCGTACCCATGTATTACTTTGCGTTCTGGCTGGGAGACCGAAGCATGTCGTTTGTATTGCCATTCTGGGAGAGTGTGCCGTTCACACTGAACGGCATCTGGAGTAAGGAAAGCGCATTGTTTCCCCTACTGCTAGGGTGCCTCGTGTGTGCTGTGGTTAGCGGCTATATCGGGTATTCGATTACAAAGTATCTATGGCGTCGCCATATCATCGCGAAGCGATCGCGGCAACTCCGACTACGCGCAAGCAGGCAATTGGTAGTCAACTAAATCGCGCGATTCAGAACGTAAACAGGGCTTTCTATCAGCGCAAGACGCAGAGGTCTCACGAGGGCGAAACCACCCAAAACAACTGCAATCACAACCGCGCCGATGACATCCAACGCAGCTATCCGCGAAGGCAACTCATCGAACGCGGACTGCTCAAGAATGCTGACTCCTAGCCATTCATCGAACGTGTCGAAGATCACATTGATGTTTTGTGCAATTACCAGACCCGATGCCAGTCCGAGTGAGATACCTACGATCGTAATCATGCCTCCTTGAATGGCGAACGCACCTAGTAATTGGCGTCGCGAAGCACCCATCGTCGCGAGAATCGCAATGTCCGATCGCTTGACGTTGATAAGCATGGCTTGACCCGCAATGATGTTGAAGGATGCGAGCATTAACACCAACGTCATCAGTATGAACATCGCACTGCGTTCTAACTGATACGCACGAAACGCTTCGCCGTGCTCGTCGATCCACGTCACAACACCCGGCGCGTCGGCAAAGACCTCATCCACACTAAACGGGTCCGTAATTGATGCGTTCCACCCTAATTTGCCGGTCTGTTCCAGTGGCGTATCCACGATCGAAGTTAGGTCAACAAACGCCGAAACCGCATCGATTTCCGTGATGAATTGGAATAGTCCCTTGACGACATACGTTGCGGTGTGAGACTTCAGTCCGTTTGGCGTCGGCGCGATAAACGTCAAATCGATTTGACCATTGACGGTCAAGCCGAGGCGTAATGCAAGATCGCGCGACAAGGCGACCTGATTCTTAGGTCCATCCGAACGAAGAGAACCGTCGACGAACCGAAGATTGTCCTGTCCACCTTTCGTTAGGTCAATGCCAATCAAATCAACGGTTATTGTTGCGCCGTCTGCCCCACGAATGAATGCCATGCCGTGAAACTCACGTTCAACGCGGGTGACATCGTCGCGAGTCCGAACTCGCTCAATCACTACCTCGTCAAAACTATCAGCGGCAAGAAACGCGTGTGGTACGACACGCAACAGACGCTCGCGGCGCTCGTCCGTAAGTCCGTTGAAAACGCTCGCAACCACAATCATCAACATGATTCCGAGCGCGAGTCCCACGATTGAGATCGCGTTGACTAGCCTCGAAAAACCCGACGCACCAACGAACAGGTATCGAATACCCACCTTTAAGGTGAACGAATCAATCATCGCGTTCAAGTTGTCCGGCGGTTAGTCGCATCGTCCGGTGTGCGTATGCGCCGCTTCCTTCATCATGCGACACGATCACGAACGCTGTACCCAGGCTCTCACTCATCGATTGGATGAGTGTCATGACACGAGTTGCACTCTCAGCATCAAGGCTGCCTGTAGGCTCATCAGCAAGGACGACTTTCGGATCGCCGACAACTGCGCGAGCAACTGCCACGCGAAGACGTTCGCCTCCTGACAGCTGTTTGGGAAGGTGATCTAACCGTTCGTCTAGCTCGATTCTCGTCAAAAGATCTTCCGCTTTGGCTTTTGCGCTCTTCGTTGAATCACCGCGAATTAACAGAGGCATGGCGACGTTTTCTAGTGCTGTGAACTCCGGTAATAAGTGATGAAACTGGTACACAAAGCCGAGGGCGCGGTTCCTAAGTGCGGCGCGCTCTCCGGTAGCGCTCTCTGTCAGATTCACGCCATCGATCCAGACTTCACCGGCGTCCCCGTCAAGAAGACCAGCCAAGATGTGTAGCAGTGTGCTCTTACCGGAGCCGGAACGTCCGAAGATGCAGACTCTTTCACCTGCACCAACCGTAAGATCTATCCCTTGCAGCACCGGGAGGCTCTGTCGACCATCATCGAAAGTCTTTGAGACGCTCTTCGCAACTAATACATCATTCATCGCGCAAGATCTCCGACGGAGCCAGTCGCGTCGCGCGCCAAGCGGGATACAGTGAACCGACAGTGACCATCAGCACTGTCAAAGCGACGACGCGAATCACATCAGGAAGTTGCAGAACCACACTTAGCTGATGCAAGGCAAAACCGTCTCGTAGCGAGACGCCGATTAGTTGCGTGAGTAACTCGTGCAACGTCGGCAACACTAACCCTATTAACCACGCGAGCAGGATGCACGCTATGAGACTGACAAGTGCGATTGCCCAAGCCGTCGCGACGAATGAAATCAGCACCATCGTTGTATTCCCACCTAAGGTCCTTAACACCGCAACGTCTGCGCGACGGCTGTGAACCAACATGACCATGTTTGACACTAGATTGAATGCAGCCACGGCTACGAGCATCGAGAGAAGGAGGAACAGCAAGTTCTTGAATCTCTGCAGAAAGTTGAACAACGCACCAAATAAATCTTGCCAAGTCGTGGCGAGCAAGTCAGGCTCGTTCGCGGCGACATAAATCGAGAAAAACGTGCTCCGTACGTCGAGCGGATCCTGTAGTCTGAAAAATGCCGCATTAGAGGCCATCGACATCTGCAATACCCGTCGTGCATCTTCAAGATTGACGTATGCGACCATCGAATCCAAGCTAGTTTGGGTCTCTGACAATCCCGCAACCTTGAATCTCTTCTGTCGCGGCATATAACCGAACGGCGATATGCCCTCAGTCGCAAGCGTCACCAGCACCACATCACCGGTGGTCACTTCGAGTTCCCGGGCCACGCCACTCCCCAACAAGATAGCAAAGCGTCCTGGCTCAAGTTCGTCCCACGGTGTATCGTGATCTAGTGCGCTACGCGTCACAAAGTTCTTTACACTATCGGGCTCAATGCCGATGAACTGCGCGCGTAATACTGCGTCTCCAGTACTAACCAACCCGCTTGACTGCGCAACCATCATGCTCGCAGCCACCGACGGCACTTCCGTCATCACGCGTTCCCCTAACGCGGCGTCCATACCAGATGGTTTCGAAAGGGTGATGTGTGGAACTAGCCCCAGCACGTTACGGTCCAGGTCGCGCTGAAAACCCGCTACGATGCCCTGAACCACTAGCAGCGTGGTGATCGAAATGATGAGTCCGAGCATCGACGTCTTCGTTACGAACAGTAACGCCGCATCCCTCGTCAGTAAGTAACGCCAGCTGAGAAGCAGCGAAAGTGGATGGAACAGTGCGCGCTTCATCTCGATTGCGGGTCGAAGTGCTGGCTACAGCGACTCAAATGCGGTCTCGAAGTCGCCAAACTGATGCAACTTCAATTCACCGCCCGACTTCTGTTCAACCAACAGCGCAGAAAGACGCCAACGACTGACAAGCTCCATACCAGTTTCGAGACCGCTGACCGCTAAAGCGGTCGCCCATGCGTCCGCTGTGATCGCATCTTCGGCGTAAACGGACGCTAGCAGCAACTCATGCTCGACGGGTCGGCCACGACGAGGATCGATCAAGTGGCTCAATTGCTCACCTTCAACTGTCCGTGTATTCAGGTAGGTACCGGACGTCGCGACGGCGCCCGTATTTCGTGCAATGTAGCCAAGGATCTGTCCTGGTTCGAGCGGGTTCTCGATTCCAACACGCCAAGGTTGTCCCGACGCGTTCTCACCTTCAACTCGTACTTCGCCACCGATGTCAACAAGGAAATTCTCGCATTCAAGTTCGGTGGTGAGTTCAGCTAATCGATCCACGGCAAAACCTTTAGCAATCCCCGAATAATCAAGACGGGTGCTGGTTAGGTTTTTTCTAATCGCGGGAGTAATTTCGCGAATCTCAAGATGGTTAAAGCCTAATCGCAAGCGCATATCGTCGACTTCCGCTAATGTCGGCAGACTGTCTGGATTCGTATTACCGAATCCCCATCGATCTACAAGCGATCCGACAGTTGGATCAAACGCACCTTGACTTGCGACAAAAATGCGACGCGCGTGAATCGTCACGTTGAGGAAATCGGGAGTAACTGACAACCATTCACTAGTATCGTGGGCATTGACCTTCGATATCTCTGAATCATCTCGATACGTTGAGAAAATCAGTGTTAATCGATCGAGCTCTGCGACAATTCTTGACTCGTCAAGTGCTTCGTGACACCCCGTTTCGACGCGGAAATATGTCCCCATCGTAGAACCTGTGATAACCCGGTTATCACGTGGCGCGCACGATATGCAAAGCAATGTGCACGCCACCAACGCAAGAACCACGCCGCAAGAGCGTCTTGCGCTTCGGCAGTCGTTCATCGGCACGTCGTCATATTTATGAATCAACTATACACATAATCAGTTTAATTTCTCATCTCATAACAAACTTTATGATTGCGCCTCACTGTGCCGCTGACTTGCGCCTTCCAGTGAGCGACGACTACCCCTAGGAGAGACCATGGACAATCGCCTGCTGTTCCCCGCAGTTGTTGCTGCCGCTATTCTGGGTTGGTTGCTTGCCTTGGTGTTCGGTGACATCACGTGGTTGAACGAAACCGCCGAGCTCCTGAAGTCAATCTTTCTATCTGCGCTTCGCGCAATCGTTGCACCCCTAATTTTCTTCTCACTCATCTCCGGGATCCTGCGTCTCGGTGATACCGCGGAAGTCGGTCGCATCGGCGGTACCACGATTCTGTACTACCTATCGACAACCAGCATTGCGATCATGCTTGGATTAATCAGCGTATTTCTCGTTCACCCTTGGACTTACACGGAAGCGGTGACCTCGCTACCAACGTCCGGTACCGAACTAAACCTACTTGGTGATTCATCTGCCGGCGTTGCTGGTTTATTAGCCGGTGTCGTAAAGAGCACGCTCATCAATCCGATTTCGGCGCTTGCGCAAACGAACATTCTCGCCATCGTGGTTAACTCGCTTGTCATTGGACTTGCCTTTCTACTCGTTACGGAAAAAGACGGCACCGTGCGCCGCGGCGTGGCGACGATTACCGACGCACTTTTCAAGATCACGGGCTGGATCATTTGGACCGTGCCGATCGGCGTGCTAGGCATCGTCTACCAACTCTCAGTCGTGACGGATATGTCATTGATCATGCAGTTGTTGAGCTTCTCACTGTTGGTGATCGTCGTGACGCTCATCCATGCGGTGTTTGTCCTGCCGTCATTTGCGTACTTTCTTGGTAATGTGCATCCGGCAACGTTTTTCAGGCATGCTGCTCGACCACTTGTTGTGGCTTTTACCACAGCATCGAGTGCAGCAACGGTACCAGTCACCTTACAGGCGGCCGAAAACCTCGGCATTCGCAAGCCAACCTTTAGTTTTGTCGTGCCGTTCGGCGCCACTGCCAACATGGACGGTAGTGCGCTGTTTGAGGGGATTGCCGCGGTATTCATCGCGTACCTTTTCGGCATTGAACTAGGTGCGATCCAAATCATCGTGATCTTCTTTGCGGCCATGGCAGCATCAATCGGCGCCCCGGGGATTCCTAGCGGCTCGATGGTCGGAATGCAAATGGTCTTAATCGCGGTTGGCTTACCCCTTGAAGCGATCGGCATACTGCTGATCGTCGAGCGTCCGTTAGACATGATCCGAACGGCCTGTAACGTTGAGGGCGACCTAGCGGGATGCACCGTGATCGATCGATTTTCACACGTGTCACTTGAGGACGAGGGCGTGTCCGATGTAAAAGAACGGCAAGAGACCGTTGGTGCCGAATCTACCTGAGCACCGCTCAATAAAATGCCAACGAATCATTTCATGTAACTCGCAATAAGGATTCCTATGCCAGAGTTCTGTAAGGTCGATCAAAAAGACCACATCTTTACGGTAACCATTAATCGTCCCGAACGATTGAACGCGTTGCACCCACCGGCGAATGCTGAATTAGGCGAGGTTTTCGACGCCTTTGCAGCAGATGACGATATGTGGGTGGCGATCATCACGGGCGAAGGGCGTGGATTTAGTGCTGGTAATGACCTTCGGTATCAGGCGGAAGGCGGTGAACGCGTCGCCACACCGCGAGGGTTTGGTGGACTGACTTCACGCTTTGACCTCTCGAAACCGGTGGTCGCTGCGGTCAATGGCGTATCGATGGGAGGCGGATTCGAAATCGCGCTTGCCTGTGATTTGATTATTGCGTCAGATCGCGCAGTCTTCGCGCTGCCAGAACCTAAAGTAGGCTTGGCCGCGCTCGCGGGTGGACTACAACGTCTACCTCGCCAGATCGGGGTCAAACGCGCTTTGGGGATGATCCTGACTGGTCGGCATGTATCTCCGCAAGAAGGCATGGAGCTAGGGTTTGTTAACGCGGTTGTGCCACATGACGAACTCATGGCAGAGACGCATCGCTGGGTCGAAATGATTCTTGAATGCGCGCCTCTGTCCATTCGGGCAAGCAAGGACGTTGTGTATCGGAGCTTATCCATGGATTCTCTCGAAGGATCTATGAAGGTACCGTACGATAGCGTTCGTGCACTATCTAGTAGTGAAGACTTCGTCGAAGGTCCGCGTGCGTTTTCCGAGAAGCGTCCACCGAACTGGAAAGGACGGTAGCGTTAGGCGAGGAACCCACAGATCGGGACTCAAGAATTCCCGATTTACTCTAGCCTGCAAACTCGCCTACTCTCGCGAACTAGACAGCTTGTTTAGCAACGCGCTCTTCTAGCACCGTGTCTGCGCGCGTTCGTTGGGACTTCCCGTACGCTTCGAGAAGAGCGCCCGTTATCGCTCGAAACGTCGTAGCAACGTCCCAGCCACTTGCGTCACAAGCCGGGATTCGCATACTGCAGGATGGCGGCAATGCTGTCGATGCCATCCTTGCTGCCGCGATTACTTTGACCGTTGTCGAACCCTGTAATAACGGGGTCGGCAGCGACGCATTCGCGCAAGTATTCGATGGTGAGCGCCTTCACGGTTACACCGGATCAGGACGTTCACCTCAGGCATGGCACCCGTCACGATTCAAGAACTACGACAAAATGCCCATTCATGGATGGGATGCCGTAACCGTTCCCGGCGCCGTGCAAACTTGGGTAGATTTGCACGAACGCTTCGGTCGCGTACCGTTTGAACGCTTGTTCGATAGCGCGATTGACTATGCGCGAAACGGTTTTCACGTCGGCCACAAGACTGCGCCGCTCTGGCAACGCAGTGCTGAGATATTCAACGAGTTCGAACCTTTTCAAAGACACTTCTGCAAAGGGGGGCGCGCGCCAATAGCTGGCGAGCTGTATGCGAGAACCGAGCTCGCAGACACATTAATTGATATCGCGCAAACAAACGGCGAAACGTTCTATCGCGGAGTCTTAGCAAAAGCGATCGAAGCTCAATCGGCGACGGAAGGCGGTTGTATCACCGCGCAAGATCTTGCAAACCATCAGGGTATCTGGCAGGAACCACTTTCCATCGACTACCACGATGTACGCCTGCATGAACTGCCGCCTAGTGGTCAGGGATTGGCGGCTTTGATAGCGCTCGGCATGCTTAGGCACACGAAGGTCGCCAACATGCAGCCGGATTCTGCCGATTGGATCCACGTTCAAGTTGAAGCAATGAAGATCGCAATTCGTGCGGCATTTGACCACATCGCCGATCTCGACAGCATGGCGAAGTTCGTTTCTTCTGACGAGCTACTCGACGAAGAATCGCTTCGTCGAGCCGCTTCCACAATCGGAGCAACAGCCGCCGATTTGCCTCCCGTGTCGCTTCCTGTCAGCCATGACACGGTTTACCTTGCCGCCGCTGACGAATCCGGCGTGATGGTTTCCTACATACAGTCCAACTACATGGGTTTTGGATCTGGTGTGGTGATCGAAGGCACGGGGATTGCGATGCAAAACCGTGGCGCAGGATTCGTTTTAACCGAAGGTCATCCCAATCAAGTCGCGGGCGCTAAACGCCCATTTCACACAATCATTCCAGGCTTCGTCACGGACCTGAACAACGAACCGCTCGCAGCCTTTGGCGTCATGGGCGGGCACATGCAACACCAAGGTCATGTACAAATGGTGAGTCGCATTTTCGACCATCAGCAAAACCCACAAGCGGCCTCAGATGCTCCGAGATGGCACGTCACACAAGATTTCGACGTCGTTCTAGAAAGGGGCGTAGAACCATCAGTAGCCGCAGACCTGGTGGACCGTGGACACAACGTCGCGATCGAAACTGAGGAACACCTGTTTGGCGGTGCACAGTTGATTTGTCGACTTGACGATGGGTACTGTGCGGCGTCAGATCATCGCAAGGAAGGTTGTGCACTCGGTTTCTGACGAGATACGTTGCTATCGATCAAGAACTTCGTCAAACGACATGAATACAAGCAGGTTCGACACTGATCTTGACTACACCAAGAAATTAGTCGCTATGCGTAGGCGGTAATCCTAGAAATCAACGATGGCCAATTTGTCCCCTACTTCCAACTGGTTCAACTAATTGGAAGTACAGCTCCAACTGGTATGAGCTATGAGCGAATGGATGCCATTACAAGACAATCGTGCGGCGCTAGCGCCTTACGGTTCCTCGCCTTTTTCCTCTAACTTCAGAGAAGCGGAGTTCATACACCAACGTTGACCCGTCGGCATCGGACCATCTGGAAATACATGGCCAAGATGCGCGTCACAGTTAGAACACATCGCTTCGGTCCGGACCATGAAGTGACTTCGGTCGACCTTGGTTTCAACGTTCTCGTAATCTATCGGCTCATAAAAACTAGGCCATCCAGACCCGGAGTCATACTTGGAATCTGACGAGAACAGCGGTTCACCACAGCAACGACACTCGTACGTGCCCTCCCTCTTGGTGTTGGTATATTCGCCTGTAAATGGCGCTTCTGTCGCCGCTTCGCGCGTGATCTGATATTCGTAATCGGATAACTCCTTACGCCACTCTTCGTTAGTTTTCTTTACCTTAGGCTTCTTAATATCCTGCATTGCTAAAATTTTCGTGGCGCAAACTAGTCAAATTTTACGAAGGACAATATGGCGAACAGGCGGTGAAACCGAACCCTCGACCAGAACTGGTCGTGTCAAAAGACCCTGTACGCCATTACAGTAAGTCCACTAAATTAGCCGACGTTTGCTACGACATCCGCGGTCCCGTTATGGATGAAGCAAAGCGGATCGAAGATGCTGGCACGACCATCTTAAAACTAAATATCGGCAACCCGGCACCTTTTGGATTTCTTACACCTGAAGGGGTTGCGCGAGCCGTCGCGCAGAACCTAGGTGCATCGCAAGGCTACGCGGATGCTAAAGGCATCACTTCAGCTCGAGCGGCCATTGAGCAAGAAGCGACCCGGATCGGTATCCCAAATGTCAATATGGAAGACATCTACCTTGGGAACGGTGTCAGTGAGCTCATCGTCATGTCAATGCAGGGCCTGCTCAATACGGGCGACGAAGTACTTGTACCCACACCGGACTACCCGCTCTGGTCAGCCGCGGTTAGGTTAGCAGGCGGTGTTCCAGTTCACTACCGATGCGATGAGCAAGCAGATTGGCAACCGGATATGGCGGATATCCGCAGCAAGACGACAAACCGAACTGTCGCTATCGTCGTGATCAATCCGAACAACCCCACCGGCGCGGTGTATAGCCGACCACTCCTCGAAGACATGCTGGGCTGGGCTAGAAAGAACGCACTGATTGTCCTGGCGGACGAGATCTACTCCAAAATCACGTACGAAGACGCTGAGTACATCCCATGCGGATCGATCGACGAGGACGTTCTGGTACTTACCTTTGATGGACTATCCAAGACCTATCGAGCCGCTGGTTTCCGATCGGGCTGGATGATCATTTCCGGTCCAAAACACCTCGCACGGGACTACATTGAAGGAATCAACGTACTCGCGGCTATGCGTCTCTGTGCAAACGTGCCTTCTCAGCACGGTATTGAGTCTGCGTTGAGTGGATACCAATCAATTCTTGCATTGACTCAACCGGGCGGCGACCTATACGAACAGCGTAATCGTGCCTGGGAAGGACTGACCGCTATCGAAGGCGTGAGTTGTGTAAAGCCCAAGGGTGCACTTTACCTGTTCCCGAAGATCGATATTACGAAGTTCAATATTCTGGACGATGAGCAATTTGTCTTCGATTTACTCCACGAACGACACATACTGATCGTCCAAGGCACAGCCTTCAACTATCCTGACCCCGACCATTTTCGAATCGTCTTTCTGCCACCACGCGACGAACTTACTTACGCGATTTCCGAGGTTGGCGAATTCCTGAAGACGTATCAACAGCACCCATCATGAAGACTCGGGAGCCGATGGTGATCCATTACGTTCGAGATATGGATCGAGCGACGCGTTTTTACCGTGATGTATTTGAAGCACCAGTTTTGTTCTCGTCTCCCGGATGGACAGAACTGGATTTCGGGACTATCAAACTAGCACTCCATATCCTCGGTCACGATATGGGTGAAAACCCGATTCCGCACGCCGGACTCAATTTCATGGTCGATGACATCGAAGAGATGAAGGCGAGAATTGAGTCTTTTGGAGGCGAACTATGGGAGTTACGGGAACCGGACGACTTCGTACCGGTTCGCGTCGCGTCAGTGCGGGATTGCGAAGGCAACGGGTTTGAATTGCGCCAGGAGCCGTAATGTCCTTACTCTAGAACGTAACAGCGTTTCTAATTGAGTAAAAAACCGAACAGCGCTCAGAACAACTCGTTATTCGTGCCGCGAGTGCGACATTCTTTGCATTCAGGAATTAAGACAGGTTCGAAGCTAGATCTCGTTATGGATCGACGATCGGCTCAATCCAAACAACCTTGCCATCCCGCCATATCGCAATCTTGTCGCCGCGTTCAGCGGCACGTCGATGGGCGACGTTTGCCGCCCTGTGCATTGCCGCCAACGAACTCTCTAGCTTACGCTTGCGAGATTCTTCGGTTATATCGCTTTCTCTCGTGGAATTCGATCCTTTATGTCCGGAAGCAAGAATTAGCGGTAGAGATTCCGATGTGTCGTAAACCGTCCATTCGTCTACCAAGCCCTGATATTGCTGCTCAAAGTATTGCCACCCTTTGTCATACCTTCTGCGAACGACATCGTCAGGAATGTAGTGACCACCCGCTCTCACTCTGGCAAGCACTCGATTTATCGCTAGAGAGGACGAACGCAGGTAGAGGTAGTGGAGGTTGACACGATAGCCTGCTGCGCACCACGACTGAATCCTCTTGATGTAGAGTCGACCACTCAATGTAGTTTCAAACGCGAAACTCTCCCTCTTCTCTGTCAGCTCTTTTATCGTCGCAAGCATTAAGCGACCCGCACGAAATTCACTCGCCGCTGGATTGAATGGATTCAAACCACTCGCGATTGAGTCCGCATTGACAAATCTTGGACAGTCGGCTTCCGCTTGCAGATATTCGGTCGCGAAAGTCGTCTTTCCAGCCCCATTAGGGCCAGCTAAGATCAGGACTTTTGGTGTGTCGTCCATGAGATTAACTCGAAATTAATCGACACCGTCATCAGGGTAGTTGAAGCATATGCAGGGATAGAACATTGATATGAATCGAATTACGAGACACTGGAAGTATTGCTTGAGATCAAGGGACACAAAGTCAAACAAACACGCAGATGCGAGTATCCACGTCGTAAAGAAAAACCTGAGTCCATTTTCAATAAAACATCACAAACCGAGTCAATCCAGAACGACCTTCGCGAGATCCTCGAACAGCTCTACTGCATTACGTTTACCATACACCCCAAGTTACTCATTGATCAGTAGACATGAATCCATTCCTAGAAAAACGCGAACTTGGTAACACGGGACTAACGACGAGTCGATTAGGTATTGGGTCAACGTTCAATGCGCCGACCTCTGCGATTGAAGCAGCAGTGGATTGGGGCGTCAATTACCTCTATTGGGGAACGGTTCGGCAACCGGATTTCGCGCAAGCCATGCGGAACTTGGAAAAGAAGAACCGCGACGACCTAATCTTCACGATTCAGTCCTACTCCAAAGACGCAACGACGGTCGAAGGCGAAGTCGAAGAAGCCTTGAAGAGCTGCGGCGTCGGTCGGTTCGATTTCCTGCTTCTCGGGTCTCGTGACGAGAAACCTGGGGACGAATTTATTGAAGTATTTGAGAAACTGAAAGCACGCGATTTGGTGCGCTATCTATCAATCAGTAGTCATAACCGTCCGTTTCTGCCTGAATTGCTTGAGGATTACGCAAACGGCGCTTGCCCCTACGAGTTGCTGATGTTTCGTTATAACGCCGTGCACCGAGGCGCCGAGCGAGATATATTCCCTTATGTCAACGATCGCCCGAAACCATTCATGGCGACCTATACCTCGACTCGTTGGGGTCATTTACTGGACCCAACCAAGATGCCTGAAGGCGAAGCACCAGTGAGCGCGCGAGACTGCTATCGATACTCGCTCTCACCAGATGCAGTTGACATGGTGATCTGCGGACCAGGCAGTGCGGCTCAAATGGAAGAAGCCATATCTGCGCTAGAAAAAGGACCGCTTGAGTCGGATGAGCGGGAACGTATTGAGCGCATCGGCGAACACCTGTATGGTCAATATGCACCTGCCTATCCGGACAAGGGGGACGCTGAGGACATGGCCGCGGGCGTCGCCGCGCGCTGATCGCTTGCTGAAGACGTTTCTTCAGCAAACCATCTCGACGACACGTTCCGCAATCGCCAACGAAGCGGTTAATCCCGGCGACTCGATTCCTAATAGCTCGACGTACCCTTCAACGCCGGTTGCGTCCGGGCCATTGACGACGAAATCGGAAGCCGGTTCACCTTGTGGTGTAAGTTTCGGTCGAATACCGGTATATCCAGGTTGTAGTTTCGATTCGTCGAGATCGGGGTAATAGGCTTGAATTGCTGCAACGAATTGCGCTCTTCGCGACTCGTCGAACGAGTAATCGTGTCCGCATTGCCATACCACGTCGGGACCAAACCGTGCCTGGTGCGCCATATCCAAGGTCACATGTACCCCTAGACCACCTTCGTCGGCGATCGGATAAACCAAATGGTTGAACGGCGATTTCCCTGAAAGCGTGTAGTAATGACCTTTCGCGTAGTACGTACGAAAATCTCGACCAACACGTCTACCGAGTGCCGGTGCGTCAAGACCCGCGGCATTTATCACGACGCGTGGGGCTAAGCTCAGTGCTGATGTAGTGACTCTCAACCCGCCTTCCACGCTTAAGTCTTTGACCTCAGAAAGGAATGCAACCATGCCGCCGTGTGTTTCAAGTTCCCCTTCTAAGGACAACATGAATGCATGACTATCGATGATTCCAGTGGTCGGTGACCAGATCCCACCAACGCAAGAAACCGCTGATTCTTTGGCTTCAATTTCCTGCCGCGTTAGCCTCGGAAGATCACCCACACCATTTTCCAGTGCCTGCTGCTGATATGCCTTCAGAACATTGAACTGATCCTTGGATGTCGCAACGATGACCTTACCGACGTTCTCGTGTGGCACGTGATGAGTCTTGCAGTGCTCGTAGAGTAAGTGCTTACCTCGGACGCAAAGTTCTGCCTTCAATGAACCCGTCGGATAGTAGATTCCCGCATGAATCACTTCCGAATTTCGACTCGACGTCTCCGTCCCGATCGCATCCTGTTTCTCCAGGATCAGAACTTCACGCCCTTCGCACGCCAATGCTTGGCCTACCGCCAGACCAATGACACCGCCAC
>LXNI01001835.1_pt1 | contig 16673 bp, 12 predicted proteins | sample 809091 | NCBI WGS metagenome assembly LXNI01 (sample SAMN04870527, study PRJNA318959) | sponge metagenome | biome: 01000161; feature: marine sponge reef; material: water | host: Sarcotragus foetidus | place: Greece: Milos, Mediterranean Sea | collected 2013-05-29 | depth 5-7 m | reverse complement strand
CTCCGCGTCGAGACAATTAGGCGTCGATATCAGCCGCACGCCGCATTGTCCGCAAACGGTGCACCACCGGCGGCTTGTCAGCGGCCTAGGTCGCCGCTGTTTTGTCTGAGCGGTAAGCCTAGCAGCATTCGCTGCGTTTCCCTTGGGGGGGTAGTCCACGTCGTGATCAGGCGCACGGAGTTGGCAGCCGATAGCAGATCGTCGCCCAGATCTCGCGGCAACCCCGTGTGTCGAGACGGCCCTGCAGGAGGTGCGCAGGATAGTAGGCACTATCGTGACGAAGAGGTGCGTCCAAACTCACTCCGGCTTTTCGTGCCAGATCGGCCGCAAGCTGTCCCGCTCAATTGAACCGTTCGGGACAGCACATCTTGCTCCGCCGCACAGTTCGTTGTTGACTCCATATTGGCGTTACGAATTCGTATGCGATCGTCGGAGGCATGGGAAACGAGCGGGCCGAGAACCTAGCCTGCCAAGCCGATCTAGGCACAGAACGGCCCTTGGTATGATTTGGGGCTTGCCAAGCATAAGTCCGGGCAAGAGTTGATCAAGAACCGTGCCGATCAAGATTTCCGATTCTGCGCTAATGTGGCCCACAGTTCTAGCCCTTCGCGAACTGGGCGGGTCAGGGAACATTGCCGAGATTGAAGCGAAGGTGCTCAAGCGCAACAAATTCACCGAAGCTCAGCAGGCTGAGCTGATGCCGAACGGGAATTCAACGAGAATTGCGTACTACCTAGCTTGGGCGCGGACGAACTTGAAGCGAATCACTGCAGTCGAGAACACAGCCCCAGCTGTCTGGGCCCTTACTGAACTCGGCACGACCCTGACGGAAGCAAAATGCAATCAACTGCGGCTGGAATGGAAGGCACAGCAGGCTAAAGCTCCGGAGGCAGGCAAACCCGAGCCAGATGAGGAAGAGTGGAAAACAACCGTCCTCGAAAGACTCAAGGCTATGTCGCCCAAGGCATTCGAGCGACTTGCACAGCGGCTCCTCAGGGAGGCGGGGTTTCGAAACGTCGAAGTCTTGGGACAGGCCGGTGACGGCGGCATCGATGGGGTGGGGGTTTATCGCCTGTCCCTGGTTTCGTTTCCGGTCTACTTTCAGTGCAAACGCTACCAAGGCTCCGTATCGTCCGGCGCAGTTCGGGACTTTCGGGGCGCTATGGCAGGTCGTGGTGAGAAGGGCTTGTTGATCACTACCGGTGCATTCACTGCGTCTGCCCGGTCCGAGGCGACCCGTGACGGCGCGGCTCCAGTGGAGCTGGTCTCGGGCGAGGCTTTGTGCGATCTGCTCAAGGAGCACAGAATTGGGGTCCGGATCACGGAGCGGGTTGTCGAGGACATCGAAGTCGACCCCGCGTTCTTCGACCAGTTCGAAGGGTAAGACCGTACCTGCAGTCGATCGAAAGGCCGTTTGGGCACGCCCCCATAAGGGGTTCTCGGTCCGGCCCGAGGCGTGTGGCACAATACCTGCACTGCTCAATGCAACGCTTGGCTCTGATCTGTTTCCTGCTCCTCGCGACAGTTGTCGCTCCTTGCGCCAACAAGCCCGAGCGCGTCGAGTGGTTCCGAGATCTGGGGCTCGGCCTGTTCATCCATTGGAGCCTTGACAGCCAGCTCACGTCCGTCATCAGCCACGCCATGGTGGGGGCAGACGACGACTTCCTCGAGCGCTATGTGACGGAACTGCCACGCAGTTTCAATCCCAAGGAATTCGACCCCCGCGAATGGGCGCGAGTCGCTAGGCTGGCGGGTTTCCGCTATGTCGTCTTTACAGCCAAGCACCACTCGGGCTTCTGCATGTTCGACACCGCCACGACTGACTTCAATATCGTCAACACCCCGTTCGGGCGCGACGCCGCAAAGGAGCTGGCTGACGCGTTTCGGGCCGAGGGGATCGCTATCGGGTGGTACTTCTCGCCCGACGACTTCCACTTCCTATACCGCCAAGGCACCCTCATCAGCCGCCTGCGGGCAGAAGTGCTCCCTCCGAACAATCCCGGCCTGCTGGAACTCAATCTCGCCCAAGAGAGAGAGCTGATGACCAACTACGGCCCGATCGACGTTGTGTTCTTCGATCCGCCGACCGGTTCGCCCGTGCCGAGAGACGACATTGTCAAGGAGATGAAGCAACTGATCTGGGATATTTCGCCAGATACCGTTGTCACGCGGGGAGAGATCGAGACGCCCGAGCAGTACACGCCCGGAGTTCCCTTGGAGGGTGCCTGGGAAGGCAACATGACGATGGGCACGCAGTGGCAGTACCGCGGCACGAACGAACACTACAAATCGGGCGGAGTGTTGATCGGAGCTTGGATTGAGACGCGCGCCAAGGGTGGTAATTTCCTGCTCAACATCGGCCCGATGCCCAATGGCGCGCTGCCGGTTGAACAAGAGGCGCGCATGCGCGAGATGGCGCTGTGGAACATCGTCAATGCCGAGGCAGTCGGCGCGGTCCGTCCTTGGGTGATCACCAACGAGGGCGATGTGTGGTTCACCAAGGCCAAGGACGCAAACACCGTGTACGCCTTCGTGCCCGGCGCCGATTGGATCTGGGGCACCCGCAAGACTGTGAACCTGCAATCGGTCAAGGCATCCGAGGAAACAACCGTGCGCGTGCTGGGCCAGAACGAGAAAGCCTTGGAGTACCGACCTGGCGTAACGCCGAAAACCGAGTGGGAACAGACCGCCGCAGGCCTGCGCATCACGGCTTACCGCGCCCAGCGCCTGTACAACGACCGGCGCTGGCCCAACCCAGTCGTGCTCAAGATCACAAATGTGATGCCAGGCCTCCAGCCGCCGGAAGTGCAAACGCTAAGCGAGACTTCATGGAACGGCAACGGGGCCATGCTGCGAGCCGAACTGAAAGCCCTGGGGGATGCGCAGACCGTGCGGGTTGGCTTCGAATATCGGCGTAAGAAGAGCACCGCTGAGATGTACGAAGAGGATGATCCGTGGAAGGTTGTCGGCAAGAAGCTCACGCCGAAGTCCGCTCCGGGAGAGTTCTCGGCCAGGCTGGCTCGCGTCGATCCCCAGCGCTCGTGGGAATACCGCGCTGTCGTCGAACATCCCAAGGTGCGGCTCTATGGACAGGCGGCAACGCTGGCGGCGAAGTGAGATGGCCGATTCTGCGCAGCACCAACGGACAGCTTGGCGATCACACAGAACGCTTACCGCGCTGATCGGGGCGCTATGCCTGGCTGCACCGTCGCCGACGGCAGCGAAGACTTTCCGCACCGCGATCGGAGTCTCCGCGGCGGGCAGTCCGATCCGCGCGGGAATCGGCTGGAATCCGCTCGACGTGCATGGCCAGAAACCTCGCATCTTGCTTGTGGCCGGGCTTGATGGAACCCAGGAATCCGTTGATCTGGCAGCTGCGCTAATGAGGGACGGCGGGGACGGTTCGTTCGCGCTTTCGGTTGTATTGAACGCATTTCCCGATCGCGAACCTGCCGAGCGCTTCCCACCCGCCGGTCCGGCCTACCTGAGCGATGCGGTTGAAGCCCAGTATCTGTGGCGCTTCATCGGCGCGCTGGCACCTGACTTGGTCGTTGACTTGCGTTTCGACGGGAGCACAAGCGCGCTCGCAAACGCGCTGCAGGAGGGTGCTTCTCCTGCAGATGTCGGCCATGTGCCGGGCGCGACGCTTCGGCTTGTCGGCGATGGCAGGACGTTGGAAGATCTGCTGCGCCGCGCAACTGAAGTGCTCGCAGGGTTCGCCCGGTCGCACCCACCGTCCGCGGCACGCAAGGAGTTGCAGGGAAGGGTTTCGCGCTCGCCGGTCGAAGTCGCCAGCCAACTTGCTCTGGCCTATGGCCACGCACTCGATAGCGCCACATATATCCCTGCCCTGGCGTTGATCGGTCGCCTGCGCCTGGGCGATCTCACTGGCGAGAGTCCGCTGGAGGACGTCGAGCAGATCGCGAGACCGTTCTTGGAGGGCAAGCCTTCACTGGGAGACCGGCCGAGCGGAAGCCACATCTCCGGCCACCTAGTCTTTGCAGATCTCTACGAGCGGACCGATAACGGTGCATACCTAACGTTGGCGCGGGCGGCTGCCGATCTGGGGTTCGAACCGGATGGCGCGCTGGCAAGTTCGATGCCGTCTCACAACGAGATGAGCGACTCGGTGTTCATGGGCTGCGCCATACTCGCCCGCGTGGGGCGTCTCACGGGAGAGGTGCGCTATTTCGACATGGCGCTGCGACACTTGCGCTTCATGCAGGATCTCGACCTGCGATCCGACGGGCTTTACCGCCATTCGCCCTTGGACGAAGCGGCCTGGGGCAGGGGCAACGGATTTCCGGCGTTGGGGCTCGCGCTGGCATTGTCTGATTGGCCGACCGGCCATCCCGGCTACGGCGAGGTGCTGGGTTCATACCAAGCACACATGCGCGCCATGGCACGGCATCAGGACCTGACCGGCATGTGGCACCAAGTCGTGGATCGGCCGGAGAGCTACCGAGAGTTCACATCGACTGCCATGACAGGCTTCGCCCTCACCAGAGGCCTGCGCAAGGGGTGGCTCGATCAAGAAGAATTCGAGCCGGTGGCGGACCGCGCTTGGAGGGCCGTGCTGGCTCGGATCAAGGCCGACGCGACTCTCGTGGATGTCTGTCGCAGCACCGGCAGGCAGAGCTCGCTGCGGGCCTACTTTGACCGCGAGGCCATCTTGGGACGCGATGACCGGGGCGGCGCAATGGCTCTGCTGTTCTCGACCGAACGGGCTCACTGGGAGAGCGAGCGCCATTTGGCGGCTCTGATCACTTCAGAGTGATCGCAGCGCCCCCGCTGGCCCGCGAACGCACCATCGCCAATGTCATGGCGACAGATTCCGCCGACTCCTCGGGCAGGCAGTCCGCCGGCGCAATTCCGCTCTCGCAGGCATCCACGAAGCTCTGCAGCTCTTCTTCGAATCCATCCGCCTCGCGCTGTTCGACTTCTACTTGCTTGCCTTCAGCGTTGCACAGCCACACCCCCGCATCGTTGGAGCTGTAGCGGACCGTCCCGCCTTCGCACACGATGGTGAACTCCATAGAGAACGGGAAACTTTCCGGGTGATGCCAACCTCCCGAGATGCTGACTGGCACGCCATCGCCGTAATCCAAGCGAGCCTCGACAACGTCGATTCCCCGATCTAGGTCCTCCACGCCGATCGCGGATACTGCGTCTGGCTTGCCTAAGAGGTGCCGGCAGTAGTCGAAATCGTGGATCAAGAGGTCGAAAACACCTCCCCCGCTCCGCGCAGGATCCTTCAGCCAGGCACCCCAGGCGGGCGCAGCACAGCGCCGCCGCAACCAAGCGGCACGCACGCCGCCGAGTTCTCCGGACAGAATCTTCGACCGAGCGGCAACGTACTCTGGGAAGAACCGCAGCACTTGGGCCACCATGAGCACTCTCCCGGCGGCTTTGGCGGCCTCGATCATCTCGGCACAGTCGGCCTCGGTCAGCGCCATGGGCTTTTCGACCAGCACGTGCTTGCCAGCGGCGAGTGCCCGCAAGGCTAGTGGCTTGTGCAGGTCCGTTGGAGTGCAGATGTCCACGGCTTCAACATTGGGATCGTCGATCAGGTCTTCGGCCCGCTTGTAGCGTGCGGCCGGGCCGAAATCCATGCGCCCGCCACCGCGATCGAGATTCCCGCCGACATCACTGAGGTCGCCCGAGAGCTTCCGCTCGCTTGAACTCGCGACAGCCGCAATCTCACAGCCTTCCACTTCTCGGTAGGCCTCCAAATGAGTGCTGCCCATAAACCCTAGGCCAATCACACCGATCCGCATAACGCATTCCCTCCCCTCTCGATAACCCCTTGTAACGCTCCGCACTCCATCAAGCCGGGTGCCACACGAACGCGGGAAAGGACGCCAAAGTCCTGAAGCCGGTGCGCTCATAAAGTTGGATGGCACGCTCGTTAGACGCAGTCACGGTCAGACTTACAGCATCGCAGCCCGCCCGCCTGAAGCCATCCAAAGCCCGTCGCAGCAACTCCGTGCCAATGCCGAAGCCGCTCCACTCGGGAGCCACGCAAAGTTGGGCGATGTGCCCGACGTGAGCGCCCACCATGCTTCCCACGCAGATTCCCCCCAGCCTTGAAGACGACGCTTGCCGGGCGACGAAGCCAGCCGAGGTCAAGAACCGCCCGCTGCTACCCCGGTTGATCGTTTGCTCCAAGAATCGGCGTGCGCCCGGAACGCTGCAATACTCCTCGTTGATGCTGGCATCCACGTGCCCGGCATAGGCCAGCGCGATCAGTTCTGACGCGGCCTGCAACTGCGAGTCCGTCCACGGCAAGAACCGCATGCCCGGATTGACCGGGCTCTGCCGGGGCAATGCAACATCCGACTCTCTGATCATGAGTCGCCGTGGGTATACCTGCAGCTCACCCGGTAATACGATCTGCACATCGGGAAAATCTGCCAAGCTCGCCAACTGGCCCTCGACGCGCTTCACCCCGGAGTTGCGCGACGCCATGATGATCGTCATCTCGAGCAGCATCCGCTCTAAGTGCGGCACCCGCTCGGCCGGCAGCAGGAACACTTCCCCTATGAGCGCCTTGGGGCCCTCCAGCCTGAAATAGCTGTAGCCGACCGGGCGACCGTCGATTAGCACGGCCAAGCCGGTTAGGCGCCGCTGATCGAGCAGGCGCCGGATTGCGTCGGTGGCGTCCCGATTGTCCCACGCCAGCCGCTGGCACCAATGCAGCCGCTGGGCCTTTAGCACCGCTTCCAGGTCCGAGCCGCGTAGTTGACTGAGGTCTACCAATCTAGCGTCCGGCTGCCTCATCTGCGGGTCCCTTCCCATACGTACCGCAGCCCGTTGCTGACAAACGAGCGCCGAGTTCCGCGGCCAAGCCAGCCAGTTAGTTCGCTCCCACTACCGAAACGAAGCTGACACAGCGCCCCGGGGCGCCGCCCAGATTGTGCGTCAAGCCCAACTTGGGCGCCTCGACCTGCCTCGATCCGGCCTCGCCGCGGAACTGAAGCCACATTTCGTACATCATGCGGAGACCGCTGGCTCCGATCGGATGCCCGAAGCTCTTCAAGCCGCCATCGGGATTCACCGGCTGGGCGCCGCTGATCTCGAACCGACCGTCCAAGGTGTCCCGCCAAGCCGTGCCGCGCTGCGAGAAGCCCAAGTCCTCCATCAACACCAGTTCGGTCGGAGTGAAGCAGTCATGGACCTCCGCCAGCGAAATCTCCTCGCGCGCGTTGCGCACGCCGGCCTGCGCGTAGGCGTCTGCCGCGCTAGCCACGACCTCGGGGAAGGTAGTGTAGTCGTAGTCTTGGCGCTTGGCCCCGTCGGCCGGACCGGCGATGAACGACAGCGCCTTGATCAGCAACGGGTTGTCGGTGTACTTGTGAGCGTCCTCAGTGCGGCAGAGAATTGCCGCCGAAGCGCCATCGCTGACGCCCGAGCAATCAAACACACCGAGCATGCCCGCCACCTTCGGTGCGTTCTCGATGGTCGCCTCGGGAACCTCCCGCTGGTACTGCGCCTTGGGATTGCGAGCGCCGTTGGCGTGATTCTTGTAAGCGATCCGGGTGAGGACTTTCCGCAAGGTATCAGGAGCCAAGCCGTACTTCTTGGAATAGGCTGGGGCCAGCAGCGAAAAGGTGGCCGGGGCGGTCATCGAAGACTGCGTGCCGTCGGTTGGCGTGCCCCCCGCCGAGGCGAGCCCTGAATAGCCCGAGTCCTTGAGCTTCTCCACACCGATCGCCATGACTAGGTCGTAGGCCCCGCAAGCTACCGCGTAGGCGGCGTTGCGGATCGCCTCGCTGCCGGTGGCGCAGAAGTTCTCGACGCGAGTGATCGGCCGGTAACCGGTCTTGAGAGGCTCGGAAAGCAGCAGGCCCGAGCGCCCGCTGGTCAGCGTGCCCATCCAGTAGGCATCAATCGCCTCGCGTTCGATCCTGGCGGATCGGCAGGCCTCGAGCGCCGCCTCGACGAGCAACTCGTTTGCCCCGCGGTCCCAATGCTCCCCAAAGCGCGTGCAGCCCATCCCTACGATGGCAACGCGATCCCGGATTCCGTTGCTAGCCATGCGTGTCAGATCTCCTTCGGACTTGATTCTACCGCCGCGGGCGCGCCTTCCAGAAATAATTGCGCACTCCGTCGGCGGTGTAGAGGCGGCGGAACGTCATCTCCAGATCCTGCCCGATGGCCACCTTGGCAGGGTCGACATCGGCAAGTTCGCAGGCAAACCGACCGCCCTGCTCGTAGTCAATCACCGCCGCGACGACCGGCGGCTGCAGCGAGTAGGCCAGATGATCGATCGTGTAGGTGGCGATCCGAGCCGTCGCGTCGGCGTACGGCACGGCGTCCATCGCGTCGACCGCCCCGCATTGGACGCAAACGACCTGCGGCGGCAAGTTGACAGTTCCGCACGAGCGGCAGCGCGAACCGACGAACGCGTACTTCCAGCGTTCCGAGCGCCGCATGGGGGGCGCGGCAGGCCGGGGCGGATCGGGGCGTCGAGGCGGCTCGAACGGCAGGATCTCCCGCCATTTGAGATAGGTCTCGTAAGCAACGTCGGCCCGCTTGGACTGGATCCAGTCGGCGACAGAGCGAGCCGGACGATGGTCGGCGATGCACTCGGTGGCTTGCACAATCAGTGCGCTCGCCCCGTCGGAAGCGCTAAGCACCGCGTAGGTGTCTCCGGGGTCGGCCGAGTCCAGCAGGTTTGCCAGCAACAGCCCGGCATGCGCGGCTCCCGCACGCCCCACGCTTTCAGACAGGTCATCAGCGAGCTGATCCGGCCTCAATCGGGCGGCCCTGGCCAGCAGGCTGCCGACCTTGCGATGTCCAGCGTCCACCGCGACGCGTTTCAGATCGGACGGCGCAACGCCGGACTCCGCCAAGCAGCGCTCGAAGGCACTCGCAAGCGCCGGCACCAACCGCTGCTGCGCGAAGCGCTCCTCCCACTGCCGCGCAAACTGCTGCTCCGGGCCGCGCCAAACGTCCAGCAGTTCCTCAGCGTGGGAAGCGCTGCCAAGAATGCGCGCCGCCGCCCCTTCCCCGTCGCCAACCAAGAAGGCGCAGGCCGCATCTCCGCCCATCGCTTCGCGTGCGCCCATCGGCGCTCCAACAACTACATCGGCACAACAAATCAGGGACGGCCGCCCAGGGCCGATCCCTGAGGCAAGTCCCAGCGCGGCCAAGCCGGCACCACTCGAAGACGACAGATCGACGAGCCGGGTCTCCGGCGGCAAATCGAGCGCCGCATGCACCCCCGCCGCGTTGAGCTTTTCCGCATAGGCGTGCGAGGTCGACGCGAACAGCACGGTGCCCGGAGCGGGGACACTACCCCGCACAGCCTCGCGGCCTGCCTCGACTGCCAGCGAGGTCGCATCCTCGTCGAAGCTGGCGATGGCTCTCTCGCCGCGCCCGCCGCCCGCGAGACGGGCTCGTTGCAGGCGGCAGTACGGAACGTAGGAACCGTACCGCAGGATCCCGGCCATCGTCCGGTAATTGTCGCACGGACCGCAGCGTCGCACTCGCGGGAGCCGGTCGCTCGCTACTCGCCCTTCCGGCTACGCGGCGGGAATGCCGCCGGAGGGTCGCTACACTGCAACCAAGGTGAAGAATGCGCCATCGACAATCCCTACGCATGTGGGCTGCTATTGCTGTCGCCACCGCCCTCTGCCCGGCGCTGACTGGCGAGACGACATTTCGGACCCAGCCCACAATCCAGCCGAATCCGAATCCGGCGGTTCCGCTCGCAGCGATCGTCTCGTTCGAAACGACGGAACCCGTGCATACCACTCTCACCGTTTCTGACGGCGAGCGGGAGTGGACCCTTCAGTATCCGGCAGATCGGAATCCCGCCGATGGCCTGCCCGTGGTGGGCATGAAGTACGGCAAGTCACACCGGATCGGCGTCAGAATCGCCAGCGCTTCGGGCGAAACGGCGGCAGCGCCCGCGCAGTTGGAGTTCGCTACGCCAGAAAAGCCGGACGACCGAACACGGATCCCGCCGGTGCGGGTCATGGTCAGCAAGCCGGACAAGATGGAGCCGGGCTATACGTTGCTGAGTCTGCGGCGCGTGCTACCGCCCCTGGGCGCGTGCTACCGCCCCTGCAGGGGGAGCGCCGGCGGCGGATGGGAGCGACTTTCGGGCTGCTGGCGGCAATCGACCACAACGGCGAGATCGTCTGGAGCTACCAGTCAGACGCAAGGATCAGCGATGTCGAGCCCCTCCAAAACGGCAATTTCGTATTCGTGACGACAGACAACCGGGCAACAGAAATCGACGTGCTTGGCAATCGGGTCGGACACTGGTACGCCGCCGATCGCCCACAGGGAGAAGCGGACGGAATTCCGATTCCGACGCTGACGATGCATCACGAGATCGACGAGCTCTCGAATGGGAACCTCATCGTGATGGGCACTGAGATCCGTGAATATGACAACTGGTACAGCAGCGAGACTGATCACGAGGCCCCCCGGAAGCGCCAACGCGTCATGGGCGACATGATCGTCGAGTTCACCCGGGACGGCGAGGTCGTATGGGTCTGGAAGGCGTTCGATCATCTCGACCCCTATCGGATCGGGTACGAGACCTTTACCAACTACTGGATTAACAGGGGCTTCCCGGGCGCTTGGGACTGGTCCCACGGCAATGGATTCTTTCACGACGAGAGGGACGATTCGCTGCTGATCTCTTTCCGAATGCAGGATGCGGTCGTCAAGGTGGACCGCAAGACCGGCGAGATCGTCTGGATCCTAGGCGACCACAGTGGCTGGCCGCTTCACTTGCAGCCGAAGCTGCTGACTCCTGAAGGCGAGATGGCTTGGTTCTATCACCAGCACATGCCACAGATCACCTCGAATGGAACATTGCTGCTCTTCGACAACCGCACGTTCTCCGCCCGGCCGTTCGCGCCTCCTCTGCGTCCCGCCCAAACGTGGACGCGTGCGGTCGAGTACGCGATCAATGAGGAGACCCGCTCGGTGAAGCAGCTTTGGGCCTCCGAAGGACCAGCGATGGACCGTCTTATGACATTCGCCATGGGAGAGGCCGACTCGATGCCGACAACCGGCAACGTCTTGCTCTTCTACGGCAGCGCTGCGGTTGTAACGGACATGGCCTTGGACTGGGCGGACGTGCTCGCGCCTGGCGGTGGCACCGACCGGGGCACTCGCATCCGTGAGTTCACCGGCACGGACCCATCTGAGGTCGTTTGGGACATTGATATCTACGATTCCAGCGAGAACCAGGTCCGTTGGGGGATCTACGGCGGGGCACGGATCGCGCAGTTCGGAGCTCATCCCGAGAACTGAGGATTCCGCTTTGCGACGGCCTGGAAAACCACGAGATCTGCTCCTCTCGCGATTGAGTGTGGTTGCGAAGCTCCAGGGAATCGCGAAACGGAAAATGCGGACAGATCTGCGAACCTGAATCTGTGGAGCACCGGTGGTCGCCTCCGTCGTACACTCTGCGCTTACTCGATGAACAACCAAGACCTGCACTGGATCGCCGGGTATATATGGGGAATCGCCGACGATGTGCTGCGAGACCTGTATGTGCGTGGCAAGTACCGCGCTGTGATCCTACCGATGACCGTGCTGCGCCGTCTGGATGCTGTGCTAGAGGACAGGAAACAGGCGATACTCGAAATGAAGGCCCGCCTGGATCAGTTTGGCATCATCGAGCAGGATGCCGCACTGCGCGAGGCGGCTGGACAGGCCTTCTACAACGCCTCTCAGTTCACGCTGCGCGACCTGCGAGCGCGCGCCAGCCGCCAGCAACTGGAGGCAGACTTTCCGAGCCTACTTGGACGGCTACTCGCCCAACGTACAGGAGATCCTCGACAACTTCGAGTTCCGCACTCAGATCCCGCGCCTATCAAAGTCCGACTCGCTGGGCACACTGATTGAAAGGCTCACGTCATCGGAGATCAACTTGGGTCCAAGCCCAGTCAAGAATAGCGATGGCACCATCCGGCACCCCGGCCTTGATAACCACGGCATGGGCACAATCTTTGAGGAACTGGTGCGCCGCTTCAACGAGGAGGCGGGCGAGCACTGGACGCCTCGCGACGCGGTGCGATTGATGGCCAAGCTGGTCTTCCTGCCGGTTGCGAGTGAGATCCAGTCCGGCACATACCTGCTTTATGACGGTGCCTGTGGTACCGGCGGAATGCTGACTGTAGCCGAAGAGACGCTGCGGAATCTCGCGGCCGAGCATGGAAAGGAGGTCTCCACGCACCTCTACGGGCAGGAAATCAACGCCGAGACATATGCCATCTGCAAGGCGGACCTGCTGCTGAAAGGGGAGGGCGAGGCTGCCGACAACTTTGCGGGTGGGCCCGACCAATCAACCCTGGCTAGTGACGCGTTCCCTTCCCGTGAGTTCGACTTCATGCTCTCCAACCCGCCCTACGGAAAGAGCTGGAAGACCGACCTAGAGCGCACGGGAGGCAAGGCAGGGATACGCGACCCGCGCTTCGTGGTCGAGCATGCGGACGACCCCGAGTACTCGCTGGTGACACGCTCGAGCGACGGCCAGCTGCTGTTCTTGGCAAGCATGCTGTCGAAGATGAAACAGGGAACCGCGCTGGGCAGTCGCGTAGCTGAGGTGCACAACGGCTCGTCGCTGTTCACCGGCGACGCCGGCCAAGGCGAGAGCAACATCCGCAGCCCAATGGAGATTGGGAATGAAGAGTGAAATCAGCGTCAAGTCTTTTGACTGCGTGAAGTGGACGCGCCTAGCGCGGGACCGGATCAGCGCGGAGATCAGGGACATGTCCCACGAGGAGCTTAGTCGCTGGCTGGAAGAGCGGCGGCCAAAGGATCCGTTTCTAGCAGAGCTATTCGACCGGAAAGCGCCGCCGACGGGCAGCAGGGCACCGGCCCGGACGCCTGCGGGGGATTAGAGCATGTTGGTGGGATTCCGACGGCGAACCCAGAAGGCTCCATAGAATGACCAGCGAGCAGCCTCGAACCTTGTGCAATCTAGGGGATTCCGCGAGAAGTGCGCGAGACAGTGGAATGTGACGAAGCCGAGGAGTGGCCGAGTGCTTTCTGTTTCCGTTGGAATCGTTGGGAATTGACGATGGCCACACCAGCCGAGGCTGTGAGCGACCTTCAATCGTACCCGGCGTACAAGCCGTCCGGGGTGGAGTGGCTGGGAGGGGTGCCGCCGAATTGGGAGGTGCAGCGGCTGAAGACTCTGTGCAACCTGCGCGTGAGCAATGTAGACAAACATGTTCGGAAAGGAGAAACTCCAGTCCGTCTTTGCAAGTACGTCGATGTCTACAAGCACGATTTCATCAGCCAACGGATCGACTTCATGCGAGCGACTGCAACTCCCAAAGAGATCGAACAATTCCGATTGGAAGAAGGAGCTGTGCTAATCACGAAAGATTCGGAGGCATGGGATGACATCGGCGTTCCGGCAGTTGTGACGGAACCCGCCGAAGACTTGATCTCGGGATACCACCTCGCCTTGCTTCGACCATTCACCGACGGCTTGATCGGAGGCTACTTGCTGCGTGCTCTCCAGAGCAAGGGGCTCGCCCACCAGTTTCACGTTGAAGCGAAAGGGGTTACAAGATACGGGCTCTCACATGCAAGTGTCAAATCGGTTTGGCTTGCAGGCCCCCTCCCTGAGCAAGCCGCTATCGCCCGCTACCTCGACTATCCGGCGTACTTTGACTTGCTCAAGCGGCCACTTCCGGAGAATCGCCACGGCATCCTGAATGCGCTCTGCGACGACGCCCTGATTCGGCGAAGCGATGCCAGCGGCTGAAATGTGACGAACCTCGGAGCGGTGCTGTTTGCCAAGTGGCTAGGAGACTTTCGGAGTCTTCGCCGGAAGGCGACGCGCGTAATTCAATATCGAGGAAACAGTCGGATTGAAACAGTTAGGGAACGAGTCTGTGATGAGGGCTACGCTTCAGGCTTCGAGTCTCTTGTCGGCTTCATCGATGGGTTACTGCCGTCCAAGGAAACGATTGAGTACGGGATCAGAACGACAGTAACCAGCTTCCCCAAGCCCGCGGTGCGCGAGCTCGCGGCGAACGCCTTCATCCACCAGGATTTCTTCATCACGGGTACCGGCCCAATGGTGGAAATCATCGAGCGCCGCATCGAAATCACGAACACCGGCCCGCCACTTGTGGACGCCCGCCGATTCGTCGACTCACAGCGGAAGTCACGAACCGAGTCCCTTGCTTCGCTGATGCGTCGCATCGGCATATGCGAAGAGCGTGGAAGCGGCTGGGACAAAGTTGGTGTTTCAGACAGAGCGATTCCAACTTCCGGCTCCAAGAGTGGAGGTAGGAAGCTACTACACCCGTGTCGTGCTGTTTGGGCGTCGCCCGCTATCCGGAATGGATAGGTCGGAACGGGTGCGGACCACGTACCTTCATGCTTGCCTCAAGTATGTCAATGAAGAGTACGTGACAAACTCATCACTGCGCCAGCGGTTCGGAATTGAAGCACGCAACAGTGCCCGGGCGTCGCGATTCCTTGCAGAAGCCGCCAGCGAGGGGGTGATCGTGCCGGATAACCCGACAGCGGCCCGCAAGCAGATGCGTTACGTGCCGTGGTGGACGAAGCGAGGAGATTGAGCACTCTTAATTGATCAGTAACTGCAGTTTCGGCGGTCAAGCGGTCAACTCCGGATACAAGTCATGCATTTTCAACAACTTGCAAGGATTCAGTTTATTTGACGGTCATTTGACGATTTCGAAACAAAGATCCCACCCTTGCCGACAAGTGATACGTTCTTGTGCACGCGCCGGCCTCGCAGCAGCGTTCTGTCGGGCAGTTTCTCCTCCAAGAGAACCGGATCGAGGCGTTCCTGAAGGTGAGGTGCTGCTGGAGGTTTCCACCACGCGGCACAAACCGGAAACCGTGAGGGCAGGCTACCAGATCAGCTGCGCGGTCTAGCCCTGCAAGTCCACACCTCTACGGTCGCTGGATTAGATCCGCGCTGAAATCTTGGAATCGCAATTCAAGATAGACGGCCTGCTGGTGGAGCCATTGCACCAGTGAGCGAGATTGACAATAATGCGTGAATGACACGACCGGAGGTAGTGCTTAAGCACTCCGACATGCTGTAGACGCATTTGTCGCTTGAAGCGGTTCGCTGGCCCACAAAGACGTCGCGCAATCAGCTGAAGTGCCAGAACCCAGCTTCGTAGCGACCAGCACGGTCGTCGCGGCCGGGCGCGGGACGGTGTAGGTCACCCCAGCGTACCAGCAAACTCAAAGCCGTCCCTCGCTGGCCTCCTGCGAACACGAGGCAGGTGGGCGGACCGGGGCACGCGCCCCGGCATGGTTGCTGGCGATCTGGAGCCCGAATCCGGCGACCAGCACCAGCCCGAGACGCGAAAAGGGCCCGGGCCCGCCTGTAGCGTTCAGCGTTACTCGCCTGATTCTCACCGGCTGGCCACGAAATCACCATGCCTCCGCTCCCATGGATGTCTGGAGGCAACCCGCAGAAGAACAGCAAGACGACGCCGGCGATGTCGAGCGACAAGCCGAGGGAATTGATGGCGTCCGGAGAAAGGAGCTGTCCCAAAATTGCAGCTAGAAGCGGTAGCCGATGCCCGCCTCGATCGCACCCGACAGCGGTTCATCGATGTAGCTCAGCAGGCAGGAGTATCCCCCTCGCACAACGATCCGGGGTGCCAGATTCACCAGCACGCCGAAGCGCCCGATCAATGCTTTCTGATGGTCCCAGTTCTCCCCGGTCGTGAAACTCTCGGCGCGGACAAGGGTTCCTAAGTGGTCATCTTCGCTCTCTCGCCCGACGATGTTGCCTTCCTCGTCTAACACTTGGTTGATGCGTTGAAATCGCCACCGGTGGTGTTTCGACTCGAGCCCGAACCCAGCCCCAGCATAGATCGAGAACCGATCTCTTCTCCACATCCTCACGATCGAGGGCCGGATCGTGTTAACTCTACGCCAACGCTCGTCCTCATTCCTCAAATGCGGATTCCGCATGTAGAACACCGCTTGCACGTTGCCTGGATCTCCGGGTTCCCACATGTATTCGTTCAGGCGTGGAAGGCCGACACTGAAATCGACGAGTGCCGCCCACCTCGATCCCAGGGGCAGCAACACTCCCGCCCCGATCTCAGGTTTCAGCAAACCGCCGTCCACCTCGGTGGCGTAGACCCCCGAGAGGACGTGGACCTCGATCCGGGGCTCTCGCTGCTGCGCGGCTGAGGGCGTCGTCGCCACCGGCGACAGCAAGAACGCGAGTGCAACGGCCGGGATTCCGGCCGACCGCGCTCGGACGCTCGCAGCGAGCGGGAGACTGGGCACGAACTCATCGTAAGGGATCGCCGCTCCGCGCGCTGTTGCCGTGTAGCACTTCTGGCCGCCCTCCCCCATGACCGATAATGCCATTAGGGCTGGCCTAGGTCGTCTCGACGGCATGCGCCAAGCCCAAGGATTTTGCCTATCTGGAGGACCTGGGGACGACCTAGCTGCTGGCACAGCATTTGCGAGCACTGCCACTGCGATTCAGGCGAAGAAAGCCCTCGATGCCCCTGCCCTATTCCCAATCGACCCAAACAGGACTCGCCCATGCATATTGATCGCCGCCTTGCCGCACCCGCAAGTAACAATAGCTGGCCCTGCGGCCGGATCGCGGGCCCGAGCGGTCCACGAACTCGAATTCCATCGAACCGCCATTGCCCTTGGTCGCATGGATGACCTTA
>LXNI01001834.1_pt1 | contig 16682 bp, 11 predicted proteins | sample 809091 | NCBI WGS metagenome assembly LXNI01 (sample SAMN04870527, study PRJNA318959) | sponge metagenome | biome: 01000161; feature: marine sponge reef; material: water | host: Sarcotragus foetidus | place: Greece: Milos, Mediterranean Sea | collected 2013-05-29 | depth 5-7 m | reverse complement strand
AAACCCTCTGTCGGCATCACAAGCTATACTGGCGCATGATGGATATCTCAATGATGATGATCTAGGCAGATCCGAATCCTGTGGTCAGGAAGGATGTCACCCGGATGTTGTGGCCCAATGGCAGACCTCAGCCCACCGTCTATCCTCGTTCAACAACCCTTATTACCGTAAAAGTGTCGAAGCGTTAGTGGAGCGTGCGGGCAATGATCCTGCACGCTGGTGCGCATCCTGCCACGACCCACTGGTGCTCTTTACTGGACGGTTCACTGATGAGCAGTTATTGGATTTTGAGCATCCAACTGCAATTGCAGGAATCACATGTCTGTCCTGTCATGCAATTGATGCTTTGAGGGATGTAAAAGGTAACGGTCGATATGTGATCTCAGCTCCGGATGAGTACCCATTCGCCCGTGCGAGCGATGATACCCGCCGGTGGATTCATAACACGCTTGTCCGAGCCAAGCCGGACCCGCACAGAGAAGCCATGTTAACCCCGGTCCATCAGACGATGGAGTTCTGCGGTAGCTGTCACAAAGTAGGCTTACCGCCGGGGGTTAATAACTATCGATGGAAGCGCGGGCAGAATGAATACGATGCCTGGCAAAGCAGCGGCACGAGCGGGAATACTGTACGCTCATTTTACCTCCCGGAGACGCCTTTATCCTGTATTGATTGTCATATGCCGCGTGTGGCCTCCGATGATCAGGGAGGCACGGGAGGATTTATTCGCAGTCATACATTTGCCGCCGCCAATACTGCGCTGCCTGCGCTCGAAGGATACCCCGAACAAGTACGTGAAGCACAGGAATCCCTGCAGTCTTCTGCGTCCGTTGACATTTTTGCTGTGACGGTAAATGGTCAAACATATGGTCCGAGTGAGGCTATGCCCTCCCTTGATCCGGGGGATGAGGTTGAGGTCAGTGTGGTTGTTCGTAATCGGCGCGTAGGACACTTACTGCCCGGCGGGACAAACGATTCCAACGAAATGTGGCTCGAGTTTGCCGCAAGGGATACATCAGGGGCGGAGGTATTGATCTCGGGGCATCTGGATGACGAAGGCAGGGTTGATTCAACCGCGCATTTCTGGGGGGCGGTGCAGGTGGATCGTGCAAGCAATCTTATTAGTCGACGGAATGCACAGGACTGGATTGCTACGGTCTATGCAAATATGATCGGACCAGGGACTGCACACACGGTGCACTACCGCTTCCAGGTGCCCAAAGGCACAATAATCAGTGAGCTGTCTGCTCAGCTATATCACCGCAAGTTCAAGTGGTACTTCCACAACTGGACGTTTCGTGGGCAGGTTGCTCCGGGGGAGCCGGACTCACTGGCACGCAAGGAGGTTGATCTACGAAGATGGGAATTGGCACCGGGTGAAGTCCCGGAGATTCCTATTACTTTGATGGCCTACGCAAAGCGGTCAGAAAGTGGCCAACCCGATACAACGTACGCCCTGTGGGAGCGGTGGAATGACTATGGGATTGGACTTTTTCTAGAGGGGGATACGCGCGGAGCGCTTGAGGCATTCGGTCAGGTTTCGTCTATTGCCCCGGAAAGTCCAGAGGGACCAATCAACCTTGCTCGTGTACATCTTGCTGAGGGCAGTCTCGAAGAGGCGGAGTTAGAACTGATTGAGGCCGAGCGGAGGCAAGCCGGATACATTAAGACCGCTTATTTCCGTGGTGAAGTATTGAAAGGGTACGGTTGGTACGATGATGCGATTACCGAGTGGCTGTATGTGTACGAGGCCTATCCCACAGACCGTGTACTATTGCTTTCTATTGGTCGGATGCACTACCTGATGGAACGATACGAGATGGCACTACAGTGGATTGACCGTGTCCTTGAGATAGATCCCGAGGATCTTGGGGCCTTGTATAATCGCATGTTAACGCTCGCGGCCCTAGAACGTACAGAAGAACTTCAGGAGGCGCAAAGGGTGTATGAATTTTACAAGGATGATGAGACTGCTCTTGCAGTAACTGGTCCCTATAAGCAGCGTCATCCGTCAGACAATCTAGAAGCTCAGCCGATCCACGAGCACAAGCTGCATTCAGTACAGCACTAAGGTTGTTTGGGTGCAGCGAACTCGTCGTATTGTTCGCGTCTGATATCTATTCCGCACTTACTGAGTTTTGTTTCCAGGCGCTCATAGCCTCGATCCAGATGGTAGATTCGGCCAACGTGAGTAGTTCCTTGTGCGATCATCCCCGCAAGTACCAGTGATACGCTTGCGCGCAGATCTGTACTTATGACACGTGCTCCACTAAGCTGAGTGCCACCGTAGACGGTCACCTGATTGCCAACAACGCGAGCTTGAAGTCCCATACGGCCCAATTCCGGGATGTGATTGAAGCGATCACCATACACCTGGTCGGTAACTGTAGCTTTTCCACTTGCACAGGCTAGGAGTACTGTCCATTGGGCCTGTAGATCTGTTGGGAACCCCGGATAAATAGCGGTTTTGATAGAGACCGGCTTTATTGATTCGGGGGGAGTTACGATAACTTCGTTGTCTGCAATGGTGCACACAGCTCCAGTTTCCCTGAATGCTGCTACAAATTGCTCGCCCAGGTGATCTGGGCGGGCATGGGTCAGTCGTACGGGCTCCCCTGGCACGCCCGCGATTGCGGCAGCAATCATGAACGTTCCCAATTCTATGCGATCCGGACAGTTGCTGAAGTCGATTGCCTGCAGATCCTGAACTCCCTCAACTTCAATAGTGCGTGTTCCGATGCCTTTCAGCCGTGCTCCCATGGCCGTGAGCATTTCGCAGAATACGACCACATCTGGTTCAATTGCCGCATTTTCGATTCGGGTACCGCCACGCCCCAAACTGGCGGCCAGTAATAAATTAATGGTGGCTCCTACGCTTGATGGTTCAAGTTTGTAGCATCCGCCTGGCAATCCTCCGCGGGGCGTCTGTGCCACAACGTACCCTTCGTCCAGATCAATCTGTGCTCCCAAGGCCGTAAGTCCTTCAAGATGTAGGTTAACGGGCCGGGGTCCCCAAGCACATCCGCCCGGCAGTGAGACACGTGCACATCCGCAGCGGCCGAGAAGAGCTCCTAACATATAGAAGGAAGCACGCATTTTTTTTACGAGCTCATAGGGGGCCTCCGGGAATCCTATCCGGGTTGCGTCGATTTCCAGCCCAGTATCCTTACGTGTGACCGCTGCACCAGCAATCCGGAGCACATGAGAAAATGTAGTGATATCGCGAAGCTTTGGGATATGGGCCAGACGTGTGACTCCCTGGGGTAGAATTGCGGCAGCCATCAGTGACAATGCCGCATTCTTGGATGCACTTATGGCCAACGTACCGCGAAGTGGCTGGCCTCCTCGAATGACAAGTTTCTCCATGAGTAATCATTGTACAACGGCAAAGATAATGAGCTATGGGCATTATCCTGTCTGCCGATGTGTTTTGGATACTACGGCACGCTTCCGGCACTAATCAAGTGGTTCACTACTCCGTGGTAAACACCCGAATTAGGGCGGTCGAGGAAATTATCCCTCGGGGTGGCTGTAGTATTGTAGGTGTACTTTATTATCAACGTGTGGTTTATGGCCGGAGGTAGCCATATTCCAGATTGTAGCGGCACCGTTCTCAATGGAGCCGCTCATTCATTCGTGAAGCCTCGACCTTCCTTGTGCAGGTGGCGTAATGATCCTCGGGATCGGCCCGCATCTGTCCCAGTTGGGAAACCTGCAATTGTCCAGCTCACTATGATCCATTGGACAGGTTAACCCAAATGCCAAACCAAAACTGATTAACGCCAGGCGCTAACATTATAACCAGCCACTTGAACCAAAATGGCACTGTCGTGGTCGAATAGCCCTCGAAGGTATGCGGAACTCGACCCAGGTTTGTACCAAATATGCCCCTTTATGGGACGGATACTGTGCAGTTACTATGATTGTTGAGCGTGACAACAAGCAGTTTTATTCACGATCAGTCTATATGGATCATGCGGCCACAACGCCGCTAGATTCCGCTGTTCTGGAAGCTATGCTGCCGTACATGAGGGATGATTTTGGGAATGCGTCTTCTGTACATCGCTTAGGTAGAGCTGCCCGTGGGGCAATCGAAGACAGTCGAGAGCGAATTGCAGGCTATTTGAATGCAAACCCGGAAGAGATCGTTTTTATGAGTGGGGCCACAGAGGCTAATAACTTTGCATTGAATGGATTAGGTCTAGGAAGTCACTTGGTAACATCACGTATTGAACATAAAGCGGTGTTGGAGCCGGCACAGGCTCTGGAGTCGCGTGGAGTACGAGTTACATATCTCGCACCAGACACCAGGATTGGGGCTCCAAGTGCAGATCAGGTTGCTGAGGCAATGGAAGCTGACACTTGCCAGGTTTCGGTCATGTATGTGAACAACGAAACCGGTGCAGTTGCCCCCATAAAGGAAATCGCATCCATTTGTCGTGCGCGCGATGTGGTTCTACACACAGATGCAGTCCAGGCAGCTGCATGGATGACATTAGATGTTGAGGACCTTGGTGTAGATATGATGTCGCTCTCAGCGCACAAGATGTATGGTCCCAAGGGAGCAGGTATCCTTTATGTTCGAAGCGGAGTGGAACTGTCCCCACAGGTCCTTGGTGGTTCACAGGAGAGAGGGCGGCGCGGGGGGACAGAGAACGTAGCAGCTGTGGTCGGTATGGCAACTGCTATGGCTCTTGCTGCAAGTGACCGGGACGCAGCTGTAGCCCGCGTACAGGCGCTTCGAAAGGAATTAGAAGGGCGACTCATTGATAGTATCGGGGATCAACTGGTGATCAATACGCCACTCAATGCTGCCCCACACATCCTTAGCACGGCATTCAGACCGATTGCAGGCAGTCCGCTTGACGGGGAAATGCTGTTGCTGAACATGGATCTTGAAGGTATTAGTGCTTCTGCGGGTTCGGCTTGTGCTAGTGGGGCCATCACGCCAAGTCATGTACTGCTTGGCCTCGGATTACCTGAGCATACCGCTCGCGCGTCCCTCAGACTCTCCCTTGGTCGCTCGACAACGTCCGAGGATATTGCACTGACGGCAGAACGCATAGTCAAGATTGTTCAAAGGATGCGTCAGCAGCGTGCAGGATGAGCGATCGTGCACTCATTGTGTTTGCCCGTCCCCCCGTAGCAGGTCGAGTAAAGTCCAGACTTACACAACTCCTGTCGCCACAGGAGGCGGCAGACTTGTATCGTGCTTTTCTGATGGATAGCCTCGCACAGTATGCATCCTTAGATGTGGATGTACGTCTCTACATGGCTGATGGGGGCGATCCCGGCGTTCACCTGTATGGCGCGCAATTAAAACAACAGTACGGCAATGGGTTAGGAGAGCGAATGCAACATGCTTTCAGAGAAACGGCCGCGGAGGGATATGAGCAAATGGTTATTATCGGGACAGATCATCCTACACTGCCGACAGAGTTTATCCTGGAGGCATATGAAGCATTATCAGATGTGCCGGCTGTATGCGTTGGTCCCGCATTAGATGGCGGATACTACCTCCTTGGGATGGCTCCGCTTATTTGCGGTCTTTTCGACGAAATTGTTTATGGTAAGCCAAATGTGCTTAGGCTGACATTGGTCCGTGCTCATGAATCGGGTGCATCAGTTACTCGGTTGCCAGTCTGGTACGACGTGGATACGCCGGAAGACCTAAGGCGTCTGGTTTCAAAAAAAACAGTGTTACCTCCTGCTACGATGAAGATTATGGGGGTGCTGAAGACTAGATACGGGTTATGACCTCTTTTTTGGGATGATGGCTTCTGTACTGGTCCATTGAGGTGTTTTGTACGTTAAACGCGGATTGACCAAATTTTTACGCTCTTGAGCAACACAGATAAGCAATTCGTGAGGGTTTATGGTCCTGCATCGTTATCAAATCTGGGGCCCGGGTTTGATACATTGGGGTTATGCCTCAAGGGGATTGGAGATGTTATCGAAGCACGATTCACATCAGGGCGGGAGATCACGATTACGTCATCTGCCCAAATCCCCCTAGTGGCAAGCGATAATACGGCTGGGCGGGCGGCACACCTTGTGATGACGAAGGCTGCCGATAAGCGAGGCCTCCATCTATCTATTAAAAAAGGTATACCGGTAGGTTCAGGGATCGGTGGATCTGCAGCGAGTGCTTCAGCAGGTGCTTGGGCAGCGAATCTTCTTCTAGGCGCGCCGTTCAGTAAGGAGGAATTAGCTTATGCGGTCCTCGAAGCGGAACGATTGGCCAGTGGGGGTATGCTCCACGGAGATAATGCATTACCCTCCCTGTTTGGCGGGCTTGTACTTACTTCGCCCGCTAAACCATTGGATTATCGCTGCATTAAGCTTGCGGTCCCCTTATACTTGGCTGTCGTAATGCCGAAACGCTCGATCTTGACGGCAGATGCCAGAACTATCTTACCCTCAGCTGTACCTAGAATCGAAGCTGTACACAATGCCAGCGACCTAGCGTTTATGCTGCACGCGTTCATGATCGGCGACTGGGATGCCGTATCGCCCTACATGATGCGCGATCGGGTTGTAGAGCCTGCACGGGCAAGCCTCGTTCCCTGCTATCATGCGGTCCGAGAGGCGGCAATGGATGCTGGTGCGTGTGGTGCAGCACTCACGGGTTCGGGGCCAGCGATGTTCGCAATCGCAAGGGATTCCTGCTCAGTCTCGAAGATATGCGACGCAATGGTTAGGGTGGCGGGAGAGGGGGCGCGGGGTATAGTTACCGAAGCAGATATGCACGGTGTTCGCCAGTGCAGTTAGGATTATGAGGTATGTAAGTACGCGCGAGCAGACACAGACTGTCACTTTTGCGACGGCATTACTACGCGGCCTGGCGCCGGACGGTGGACTATACGTTCCACAAAATATTCCCACGGTAAACCCCGGAGCGTGGGAAAAATCGACGGACTTTGGTACGATGGCGACAAACGTACTGACTCCGTGGTTGGCGGACGAGGTCTCCGAAGCGGAGCTCGAATCAATACTCAAGAGTGCATTTAGTTTTCCTGTGCCACTAGTTAGGATAGGACAGGCCTGGGTAATGGAGCTATTCCATGGTCCAACATTATCGTTCAAGGATTTTGGTGCGCGTACTATGGCACGCCTCATGAATCACTTTGTCGATGGTGAGCCCTTGACGATATTGGTGGCCACCTCTGGTGATACGGGAAGTGCCGTGGCCGATGGGTTTAGTGGACTTCCCAATCTGCGGGTTGCCGTGCTCTATCCGAAGGGTCAGGTAAGTTCTGTACAGGAGCAGCAGCTTATTGTACGGCGAGAGGGTGTGAGAGCATTTGCTGTTGAGGGGACCTTTGATGATTGCCAGGCAATAGTCAAAACCCTTCTAGTTTCGCCCGGTCGGCTACGCCTTTCAGCAGCAAACTCAATAAATGTGGGTCGCCTTTTACCGCAGATGCTCTACTATTACTGGGCATTTGCCACAGGTGGATGGAAATTTGCAGATGTATGCGTTCCGTGCGGCAATCTGGGCAACCTGACTGCGGGTGTGCTTGCACACCTTTGTGGTCTTCCCGTACGTGGCTTTATTGCTGCCCACAATGCCAATGATGGGTATCCTCGGTATCTTACAGGAGAAAGGGATGTCTTTGGTGAGTCAATCCGGACGCTGTCCAATGCAATGGATGTTGGGCGGCCGAGTAACTTTGAACGGCTCAAGTTCATGCTGTCGGATGATCAAATGCGTCATATGATTCGAGGTAGCTCATGGTCTGATGATGACACATTGGCTTCGATTCGACGAGTTTATGAAGAAACGGGATACATTGCTGATCCGCACACGGCCATCGCACTTGCAGCGGCTCGCGATGCCCCCGACCCGGTTATCGTGCTGTCTACTGCCCATCCGGCAAAATTCCCTGATACGATCAAGCGGGCGCTCGGGAGCGCATCGGTGACAGCGTCGGAGTTAACCTCACTATACGCGATGCCCGTTCGGGTTCAATCTATTGAGGCAAATCCTGACATTCTTCGTTCAAAGCTGGAGGTTTGGGATTGATTATATGACTCCATTTCCTCCTTCGGATTGGCCACGAGAGGGACTACGGCAGGCGGCAGGTGTGCTCTGGGACTGGCATCGCGCAGCACAGATCAATGTTTTCCCGACGGCGCTCCGAGAGAAGGCATACACCGTGTGCGAGAAATTTAATCTGCCGAGCCATCTGGTTGATGCGCAGCTGATTGAACAGGGTTTCCCGGCCATTGAAACTACAGAAGATCTTTTTGGCTATGTGGATGCCACCGCAGGTTCGCATGCATTACTCCTGGCGAAACTTGCCGGCTATACTTCTAATTGGATTGAGATTCCGGTCAAACAGTTTGCGCGGGCAATCTTTCTGACACGATCAATTTGCTTGCTCAAGGAGGATATTGAAGCAGGACGATGTTTCATTCCTACCGATATTCTCGCAAAGGGGAACGTGACCACGGTGGATCTCATTCAGGGTACACCAGCTCCGGCTATTCGATCAATTCTATGGAAGCAGGTGGTACGTGCACGTGATGCATATGCGTCATGTAAAACATTAAACAGTGATCTTAAAGGTTGGAGTAGACGACGATTCCGGGTTTATTGGACCGGAGGGTTGCATATCTTAGGCTATATCGAGTCACGCAAGTTTGATGTCTGGTCCATGTCGATAAAACTTACTTTTATACATCGTATGCAGATATACTGGCAAATCTATTTTGGTAAAGCAGGTCAATGACAACATATAAAGATGCAGGCGTTGATATTGATGCAGCGGATAAAGCGTTTACTCGCTTGAAGCCACTGATCAGATCAACCTTCACCCCCGGTGTAGTAAGGGATGTTGGGGCATTCGGTGCATTTTACCAGCTTGATCACTCACGATGGGAGCGGCCCACGCTGGTGTCTTCTATAGATGGTGTAGGTACCAAGGTTAAAGTTGCTATGGTTGCTGGGGTCCACGATACAGTTGGGGAAGACTTGGTTAATCACTGTGTTAATGATATTGCAGTGTGTGGAGCTGAGCCCTTGTGTTTTCTCGACTATTTTGCAACCGGCAAACTTACATTCGACGTCATAGAAGCGATAATGACAGGCTTGGTACGGGCGTGCAAGAACGCAGGAGTCGCCCTGATCGGTGGAGAAACTGCCGAAATGCCGGATCTTTATATCCACGGAGATTACGATCTGGCGGGCACAATCATCGGGATTGTTGAGAGAGACGGTATAATTGATGGAAGCAATGTACAGAGAGGAGATATACTCTGGGGGATTGCTTCTACAGGACTGCATACAAATGGTTATTCGCTCGCTCGCAGGGTTCTATTAGGCAGCCTTTCCGGATTCCTCCCCGGGGCGAAGCCCGAACAGCTGGAGGGCGACACTATCGAAGAGGCACTATTACGCGTACACAAGTGTTATCTGCCACTGATTCGCGACCTCAAAGAACATGTGCATGCCTTTGCTCATATCACTGGAGGTGGGATTGAAGGTAATACGCACCGCGTGATTCCTGAAGGGCTTCGTATGCAGGTGAACTATAATAAATGGCCTCGTCCACCGATTTTCAATCTTATCCAGGAACATGGCGTAGTGCCGGAAGAGGATATGCGGGCTACTTTCAACCTGGGCATCGGACTGGTGGCTGTTGCACCACCATCAGCAGAACAGGACATACTTCGAATCGCTGCAACTCATAATGAAATTCCCATTGCTATTGGTTCGGTATACTAGCTTGGAAACCGCCCCGTCGGATTGCAGTTACGGCGGCGATATTCACTATTATTAGGTGTCTCCCCAATGGCTTCAGTTGTCGTAATACTGCTCTTGAGCTATCTGGCCGGATCAATCCCTGGAAGTGTGTGGATGGGGCAGTTGTTGTATGGGGTTGACGTGCGCAAACATGGGAGTCTTAATGCAGGGGCAACCAATGTTTTTCGGGTGCTGGGATGGAAAGCCGGAGTATTATCAACAATCGTTGATCTAGGTAAGGGTTTGTTGGCTGCAGGGGTTATTGCCTCGATTCGGATTGACGGATTGCCGTCAGGATTCACCTTCTGGCAGGTAGAGTCGGTGGTGCGCCTATTGGCTGGCATCGCAGCTATCGTAGGTCATATGTTACCGATCTGGGCTCGTTTTCGGGGGGGCAAGGGGGTCAATACGGCAGCAGGAGTTCTGTTTGCGATCACGCCTAAGACCATGTGGATCGTTATCGGGGTTTTTGCATTGGTGTTGTTCAGTTCTCGATATGTTTCGCTTGCCAGCATTGTCGCAGCTATAATGTTTCCGGCCACGATTGCGATACGGATGTTTGTTTTTGACATTGAGGCGTTGGATCGGAGCCTATTGCTTTTCGGGATTATATTCGCGCTGGCCATTCTTTATGCTCACCGCAGCAATATTCAACGATTAATAGCCGGCACAGAAAACAAGGTCAAGAACTTTCGTTTGGCGCACGGTATGCGTGGACGTGGTGAGCTTTAGCACATCGCTGAGACACATGTCGTCTAGGATATCAGTTTTTGGCGCGGGCAGTTGGGGAACTGCACTTTCGATCAGTCTGGTTGGGCGGGGGCATTCGGTTGTGCTCTGGGCACGGCGGGCGGATGTAGCACGAGCCATAGTTCAGGAGCGCCGTAACCCCGAGTATCTCTCCGAAGCTTTCATACCTGACTCAGTAGTTGTTACAGACAATCTGGAAGTAGCTGCGCGGGAGTCCGATCTTTGGGTTATAGCGACGCCGTCGCACGCTGTGCGTACGTTGGCTACAGATTTACTGGAGTATTGTGACGAAATGAAAACGGTGGTTTCGGTTGCCAAAGGGATTGAGAATAAGACCGAGCTAACCACGACTGCTGTGCTTGCTGATGTGCTTACGCCGCCGGTTCCCAGAGGTGATCTGGTTGCACTGTACGGCCCCAGTCATGCCGAGGAGGTCGCGGCAGGGCAACCGACTGCCTTGGTTGCTGCGGCAACTAACCTGAATAAGGCCGAAGCCGTGCGGGCAATCTTTATGACTGAACGCCTCCGAGTTTATGTTAATGACGATGTGCGAGGTGTAGAGATTGGTGGGAGTGTGAAAAATATTATGGCCATCGCTTCCGGCATCAGTGACGGTGTTGGTTACGGAGATAATGCTAGGGCTGCACTCATTACCCGGGGAATTGCCGAGATCCAGCGACTGGGTAGTATGCTCGGGGCTAAGCCACAGACATTCACAGGGCTAACCGGATTGGGAGACCTTGTGGTGACGTGCACGAGTCAGCATAGCCGTAATCGCCGTTTGGGGGAAGCCATTGGGCGCGGAGCAACACTTGATGAGATCACGGCATCTATGAGTATGGTTGCGGAAGGAGTGCGAACAACGAAAGCGGTATACCACATGGCCAAGCGTCTTGACATAGAAATGCCGATTACCGAAGCTGTTTATGCCATTCTTTTTGGGGGAAAACAGCCGGCAGATGCGGTACAGGAATTGATGACACGTTCAGCAAAACAGGAAGAGTTTCTACTGGTATAGGACTTGGGAGGAGTGAGCTCAAACGGATATGATGCCGTAGGCTCCTGAGAAGCTAAATTGGAGGCGCTTGCTCGACGTGGATAATCATCGAAAACACAGGCAAGGAGTTTCTCCCGGGTCGATGCTCACAGCGAGCGCGCCCAAGGATTAACAAGGACCATGAGCAGGGGAGACTTGGAGCAATTAGTGGCCCAGGGCGAGGGCTTGCGCCTCGAATTCAAGCATCGTCTACCGGAACCTGAGCGGGTTGCGCGCGAGGTGACTGCTTTGGCAAACACATGCGGGGGATACCTGCTCATAGGTATTGCTGATGACGGAACGATCAATGGTGTTAAGGATCCAGAAGAAGAGATTTATGCCCTTAACAGTGCACTCGAGCAGTATTGCTTTCCAGATGTCATTGTCGAACTTGAGCGTGTGAGTGTAAGTCGGACCCGCACGGTAGTAAGAGTAAAGATATCAACCAGTCCGGTGCGCCCCCACTATGTTCGGAATCCTTCCAGTCGGCATCGATCCGTCTTTGTCAGGTTTGAAGATATGTGTATCGAGGCCAGTCGTGAAGCACGCAAATTAATGCACAGTTCGCCCGATGCCGAGAGCGTGTTGATCAAACTTAGAGCAAAAGAGCGTCTTTTGTTGAAACAGCTTGAGCAGGTGGGCAGGGTAACCGTTTACGGGTTTGCCAAACATGCAAAAATCCATCCAGGGAGAGCATCCCGGATTATCGTTAGAATGACTCGGGCGAAGATTCTTGTTCATCACATTAGCCTGGAAGATGACTATTTTACCGCAGGCTCTGCGCTGCTTCAGTAGTCCGCTCAGTATCCATATCAGCAGTAGTCCGTATTGTTTATTTATTTTCTGGATCATTGAGTGATGTGGGCCGGCACATTTCATATGGAGATGTGGTTTGGCCAAATTTATTACCACACGACGTTTTCTGGCATGTAGTATTTCTGCCCTGTTCTAATGATGATCGGTCCAAATCCTATTTGACGAAATACTAGCGTCAGGAGGCTGTTTCGGTGCCTCGGAGTAGAAACCAAACCCGATTGATCCCGTACGATGCCCCGCAAGGAAATTTAGATTGCAAAAGAAACCTGATTCTCTCACTGCAAGGCCGAATGGGCTTGAAATTTGATTTGTAGTTGAGTAAATTGGGCCTTGGGTTTCCCTAGAACTAGACTAGTATTTCAGATGAAGCATATTTCTACACTTTTTCTCGCTCTAGCCTTTTTATCCATACAGGTAGCTGTGGCACAGGTACAGGTGCAGGGTACGGTGATGGATGCTGAGACAGAGCAGCCCTTTCCTGGCGTGCAGGTAGTCGTAAAGGGTACGCTTGTCGGTACGACAACTGGCGGGGATGGCGGATTTTCAATTACGGTCCCGGAGGTTGGGAATACGCTGGTATTCCGCTTTATAGGCTATAGCACTCAGGAACATCTGGTTACGGATGGAATGACTGAACTGAATGTACGCCTGTTTGAAAGCATCTTGGGACTGGAGGAAGTCGTCGTTGTGGGATCACGGCGTCTGCCTAGGCTTGTTAAGGATTCTGCCGTGCCGGTCGATGTGTTTGGTCCGCGCGATTTGGCTTCCCAGGCAAGTACGGATATCGATGACATACTTCGCACTCAGGTGCCCTCCTATAACGTGCAGCGCTACGGAATAGATGATGAAGCCACGCTGGTCAGGCCGATCACTCTTCGGGGACTTTCTCCGGACAATGTTGTCGTGCTGGTCAATGGCAAGCGACGTCACCGTTCGGCGTCAATGGCGCTTCTTGCCAGCTCACTCAATACGGGTTCACAAGGCGCGGATATGAACATGATTCCAAGTATCGCCTTGGGACGGGTTGAGGTGCTCCGAGATGGCGCGACTGCACAGTACGGCGCAGACGCGGTTGCTGGGGTGTTCAATATGCAGCTGCGTGAAAATTCCCGTGGAGTTCATGTACGGATGCAGGGAGGGCAGTACAGTGAGGGAGATGGGACCAATTTCCTGGCGGCAGCCAATGTGGGGCTTCCATTGACGGAGAACGGTTTCTTGAACCTCAGCTTCGAATATCGTGATGCAGATCCCACAGTCAGAAGCGGCTTGAGGCGTGATGAAGGACTTCTCTTGCAGAGGGGCTATCCAGGTGGCTCAACGAACGGACCTGTTGTAGATGGCGATGATGTCCCTGCCCAGGTTTGGGGGAGCCCGGATGTTAGCACTTCATTGGTCGGATTCTTGAATGCGGGCATTGATGTGGGTAGTAACATGCGTATATATGCGTTTGGTGGTTATGGGCAACGGGAATCCGAAGGTGGCTTTTATTTTCGGGCTCCAGGTACCGGCAGTGCGAGGTCCAGCGTATTTCGCTTCGGCTCTGGTGACAGTGCCGTTCGGGCCGTAGCTGATCTGAACGAAAATGATGACATAGTGTGCAGTGATGTGGTACCCGGTTTGGATTCCGATTTTACCGCTGTGCAGAGCTTTATATCTCAGTACAGTGGGCAGTGCTTCCTCTTTAACGAGATGTTTCCCGGTGGCTTCACCCCGCGCTTCGGTGCCAACATTTACGATCTGAGTGCAACTGGAGGCATTCGCGGGGGAGCGGATGATGGTTTTCGCTGGGATCTCAGTTTCGGGTATGGTAACAGTGACATAGACTACTTTATTTACAATACAGTCAATGCGTCGATGGGACCGGATACGCCTACGTCGTTCGATCCCAGGGGCTATGAGCAACTGGAGCTAACGGTTTCTGCAAGCGGGTCCATGCCCGTGGAAGTAGAGGCTTTTGCTACGCCGCTCAATGTCGCCGCAGGCGTTGAATGGCGCCGTGAGGAGTTCAGCACGTATCCAGGTGATGGGGCTTCGTATCAGGTTGGCAAATATGGCGCACAAGGTTTCAGTGTTGGTTCTAATGGATATCAAGGCTTGAACCCCAAATTTTCTGGCACATGGGATCGCCCCAACTTCTCCGCTTATGTTGATTTGGAGACTGACGTGTCTGAGCGTTGGGTTTTGGGTGCTGCCGCCCGTTACGAAAACTACTACAATGACTTCGGTAGTACACTGACGGGTAAGCTTGCGGCATTATACAGAGCCACTGACCGTATTCGCCTGCGTGCCACAGCATCCACGGGCTTCCGTGCACCTACTCCTGGTCAAGCGAATTTGTGGGCCCTGCAAACTGCATTGGCAGGTACAGGAGACCAACTCGTTGAGACTGGACAGCTTCCGCCAACGCACCAGATTTCCGCTGCTTTGGGGGGGGAGGAACTTACCGAAGAGACAGCACGCAGCTTCACACTGGGAACGGTCATGGATCTTTCGCAGGATCTAACGCTTACCCTGGACTACTTTGATATTACGTTGACGGACAGGATTTCGCTGACTGGCAATATTCCTCTCACACCGGAGATGCAGACTATCATGGATGAGCGAAATCTGTTGGGCGGGGTCGAGAACTTGCGAGAGGTAAAATTCTTCTCTAATGACTTTGATACGCGTACACGGGGTATTGACCTACTCCTAGCGTACGATGTAGAGGATGAGGAGGGCAATGCGACTCAGGCTACCATTGCATGGAACTGGACATCACAGCGTCTCGTGTCCTTCTCAGAGCCTCGGCAGATCAATGATTTTCTGGATCAGCAGCTGAGCACTCCATTCACACTCACACTGCTTACACCACGGCGGCAGATTGAGATTGAGGAAGTGAATCCAGAGCATCGCATTGTGATGATGGGACGACATGTACGTGGAGCACTTAGTGGCATGCTACGGCTCAATTACTATGATGGCTGGTCTGCCTGCCGGAACAATAGCAATTCTTGTATTGATGGTAACGACATGAGTCTATTGGACGCGTACGACGGAGCAATCATTGCAGACATCGGGTTAGGCTATCGCTTATTTGATGGCTATCAGATCTCTTTGGGAATAGATAACCTCTTCAACACAGTGCCGGACGCGCATATGGATGAAACTCTCAGCCAGGGTAACATTCGGCCGGAGAGTACTCCTTGGGACTACAATGGACGGGCCTACGTCCTTCGTCTGGTAGCAGATCTGTTCTAGTTAATTAAACCATAAAGACAAAGGCCTCGGGACTCCTTGTCTCGGGGCTTTTGTTTTTTTGCTCTACGCCAGATATAGTAGGGGTTGGCAACCATTCCCATCATTGTCCCCAATCTCTTTGAACAGCCATCAATATTCAGTGGGCAGAGATAAAATCAAATTTTTGGTTCTACCGTGAATGTTGTGGGTAGAGGCTCAATTGCCGCAGAAAAAAGAACGGTGGATATGAAGTTCTCAAATTTTGAGTATCCTTTCCCGACCGTTTTAGCCTCCTGGATGGTCCCGTTGAGTCGTTCCGCTCTGGCGTTGGATTGTTCATGGCAAAGTACATATCGCCCGTAATTGGAACCTGCCACACTACACCAGTCAGTTGAAACCACTTGTGGGGTATCCCAATGCCGTCGTTCAAAAGGTCAGTAATAGCTTTGTCAAAAGCATCAACAACCGGATCAAAACTATCGAAATCCGGTATTGAGAATTCCGTAGCAGTGGCGGTTTTCGAACGCCAGATTTTCCACCTCAAAGGGCTTGATCTATACCCCGGAGGATTCAGAAATTGAATTCTTCACCATTAAAGGTGTAGGGGCTTTATTCTTTACATTGTCCGTGATAATGCTGGCTGAAATCCTCATCCTCACCACTGGTGGCACAATTGACAAAGTGTACTTCGACGCCAAGAGTAATTATCGGATAGGAAATCCCCAAATCACAGAAATTCTTCAGCATGTTGGTGTCTCCGTCCCCTATGTCATCAAAACACTCTTGGCAAAAGACAGCATGGAATTGACTGAACAGGACAGGGATCGCATTCGTGACGAGGTATGTCAGGCTACGCAACGATGCATACTGATCACGCACGGCACCGATACCATGATCACGACTGCCCGACATCTCCAGCCCGTCAGAGACAAGACGGTGGTTTTAGTTGGTGCATTGATGCCGGCTAGGTTCAAGTCTTCCGATGCAGAATTCAATATTGGGTTTGCACTTGCTGCGGTGCAAATATTGCCTAATGGTGTGTATTTGGCTATGAACGGTCAGATCTTTAATCCAGAAGAAGTCCAGAAAAATGTTGCTGCAAACAGGTTTGAA
>LXNI01001833.1_pt1 | contig 16683 bp, 13 predicted proteins | sample 809091 | NCBI WGS metagenome assembly LXNI01 (sample SAMN04870527, study PRJNA318959) | sponge metagenome | biome: 01000161; feature: marine sponge reef; material: water | host: Sarcotragus foetidus | place: Greece: Milos, Mediterranean Sea | collected 2013-05-29 | depth 5-7 m | reverse complement strand
CAACGTAACCGCGTCGCTTCGCTCCGGGGTGGCTACTTTGCCTGAGATTCAGTGGCTACTTTGGGTGAGACTGGCCGGCTACTTTGGGTGAGATTCACCGGCTACATTGGTGAGATTGGGCATTGCCGCGATTTGGCGTTCGCCTTCCGCTTTGGCCAACAGAAGACACGTGCCGCCCCCTGGCGAAACCTGAACCCATCGCTTCTCTTCCGAAAGCTTCGTGTCCTCGATCAGTGCGAAGCCAAGCGTGTCGACGAAATAGTCGATGGCCTCCTGATAGTCTGAGACCAGAATCGTAACGGCCCCAACAGACCTCTGCGGGATGCCGGCTTCTGACATGTCGCTTTCCCGATCGTTTCAGGGACGAATTCGCTCAGTCGTCGCAGGCGAAGAATGATCAGGCGGGTCCGTGGGGCGCCGCCGTCGCTTCCCCTTGCAGGAACCCGCCGCCGAGTTACAGGTACAAGGCTGTGCAGCCCTCATGGGCGTACGCCGTTGTCTCTCCGCCGGACAAGTTCCCGCCTTTTCGAGCGCGTCCGACTTTGACGGACGCGCGACAGGCCGCGACAGCGGCCCGCCGCGTACGCGGCGCGCCCGCGCAGGCGCCGGTCGTCGCGCCGATAGGCGCGCGTAATCGCACAACGGCCGGCTGCCGTGAGCGATAAAGTGCATAGAGCGTTTCCGTGCAAAACGGATACGCTCTAGGCGCGCGGACGGACGAAGTCGCCCGCTCCGCGGTGGCTTGATCGGCCTCGTCCGAGCCGGCGGAACAGACGAAGGCCCCGCCGTCTCCGGCAGGGCCTGGCGTCATCGAGGTAGGCCGGGCGCCCTACTCCGCTGCGGCGCCGGCCTCGGCGGCCTTGGCTTCCCGCTCCTGCAGGAAGCGCAGCACGCGCCGGTTGAACTCCGGCGGCTTGGGCGGCGCAAGCTCGGTCTCGTCCAGGCAGCGCGCGCGCAGCTCCTCAACGGTGCCGCCCCGGTCGAAGAGCTTCACCTCACCCCGCGCGGCGCGGAGTTTTTCGCGCAGCGCCTCGGTCGCCTCTTCGTCCACCATCAGGTCGTCCCGCAGCACCACGCCGTAGCGCTCGGCGCCGGCCCGCGTGACCAGCCCGCGCTCGACCTCCAGCGCCACCAGCGCCGGGTCGCGCTCGTACGGGTCGCCCCAGCCGCCGCCGCCCCAGGTCTTGAAGAGCAGCAGGTCGCCGGCCTCGACCTTCACGTGATCGCACTTCGACGGCAGCACCTCGAACGTGCCGTCCGCGCGGTGGATCTCCTTCCGGCTGCGCCCACCCGGCAGGCCGCCGTTCACGCCCCACGGGTAGGTGAGCCAGCGGTCGTCATGCAGCGACATCTCGCCGGGCTCGAGCGCGCGGTAGCCGATGGTGACGCCGTTGCCGCCGCGATGCAGCCCGGGCCCGCCGGAATCCGCGATGGTCTCGTAGACCTCGATGCGGAGCGGGAAGTACGCCTCCAGGAACTCGTTCGGCACGTTGGTGAAGGAGGGCCAGAGCGAGTGCCCGTCGGGGCCGTCGCCCGCCGGCCGGCCGGGAATCCCGCCGAAGCCGATCTGGTAGAGCTGGTACCACTCGCCCTCGCTCGAATAGCCCGAGTACATGAAGTGCGGGCTGTCGGAGAAGCCGGCCGCCACCATGAGGTTGGGCGCGCGCTGGCCGAGCAGGCCGCCGAGCACGTCGAAGATGCGCCCGAGCGCGTGGGTGCGCGAGGAGAGCGCCGCGGGCTTGAGCGGCTTCAGCAGCGTGCCCGGCGGAATCCGCACGTCGACGTGGTCGTAGAAGCCGTCGTTGAACATGATCTGCGGATCGAAGACGTTGATCATGTAGACGCCGACGAACATCTTGAACATTTCTTCGTTGAGGAAGAAGTTGATCGAGCTTTCCGACTGCGGATCGGTGCCTTCGAAGTCGAAGACCAGCACGTCGCCGTCGCGCCACATCTTGCACGCCATCTTGTACGGCCCCATGCCGAGGCCGTCGTCGCAGATGTAGTCCTCGAAGTAGAGGGTCTCGTCCTCACCCACGGTGTTGCGGATGAGGTGCAGCATGGCGCGCCGGTTGCGCTCCAGCAGCTCGCCCATCGCCCCGATCAGGGTATCGACGCCGAAGCGGTCGCACAGCTCGTGAATGCGCTTCTCGGCAAGGCGCACGGCGGCGACCAGCGCGTTGAAGTCGCTCCGGTTCCACTGCGGCATCCGGCACTGGTGCAGGATGACCTTGAGCACGTCCTCCTGCAGCTCGTCGTTCTTGTAGATCTTGACGACCGGGATGACGACGCCTTCCTCGTAGATCTGGTTGGCGTCGGTGGGGAGGCTGCCCGGCACCTTGCCGCCGACATCGGTCATGTGGCCGAACATCGAGGCGTAGGCGATGAGCCGGCCGTCGCGGTAGACCGGCCGCAGGATCAGCCAGTCCGGCGCATGGCTGATGGCGCCGGCGCAGCTGTAGGGATCGGACGTGAGGAAGACGTCGCCTTCCTCGATCGTGCCGTCGTACTCCCGCTTGAAGCCGTGGATGAACGAGCCGAACTGGCCCACCACCATCTTGCCCTCGGGGTTCGCGATCATCGGGAACTCGTCGTGCTGCTCCCGGATTCCCGGCGACATGGCGGTGCGGTAGAGCACGGCGTCCATCTCGTAGCGGGCGCTGCGCAGCGCGCTCTCGATGATGTCGAGAGTGATCGGGTCGATGTCGACCGGCTCGAAGGGTGCGTCGTTGGTCTGGACGATAGTGACTGGCATGTCGCTCCTCCCCCGGATCAGTGGCCGATCGGGTTGATGATGATGTTGCCGTAGCCGTCGACCACGCCGACATGGCCCGGCAGGATTACGGTGGTCGAATCCATCTCGGTCACGATCGCCGGCCCCTCGATCCTGTTGCCGGCCTTGAGCTTCGCGCGGTCGTAGATCGCGGCGTCCTGATCGCGATTGTCGACGTAAACCGTACCGCTCGCAACCTTGGCCGCCGACGGGTCGGCCCCGCCCTCCGCCACATGGCCGGCCTCCACGAAGGTCTCGGCGCCCTGCATGATGGCGCGCAGCGTCACGATCTCGTGCTCGGCATCGAGGGCGAAGGTGAAGAGCTGCGTGTGCTCGTCGTCGAACTGCCTGGCGAGGGAGCCGAGCCCGTCCTTCTCGAACTCGTCCCCGGTGAAGCTCACCGGCAGCTGCAGCCCCTGGCCGTGGTAGCGAAGGTCCACCTCGTACTGCACGGACTGGTCCTCGCGCGCGATGCCCTCGGCATCCAGCTCCTGCCGCGCGCGGTTCTCCAGATCGTCGAGGATGCTGCGCACCTCGGCGTCCGAGGTCTCCGAGAAGCGCCGCACGAAGCTCATGGAGGCTTCGTCGGTGACCCGCGTCGTCGCGTCGCCGTAGGCGCAGAGCACGCCGGGCGAGGGCGGAATGATGACCGGCCAGGAGTTCATCAGCTTGGCGAGCGCGTTGGCGTGCAGCGGCCCGGCGCCGCCGAACGCGATCAGCGCGAAGTCGCGCGGATCGAAGCCCTGCTGCACCGAGACCAGCCGGAGCGCGCCGAACATGTTCTCGTTGACGATGTCGATGATCCCGGCTGCGGCCCGCTTGAGATCAAGGCCGAGAGCCGTGGCCACGGTCTGCACCGCGTCGGTCGCCGCATCAACGTCGAGCTGCATCTCGCCGCCGATCAGCTCGCTCGGCAGGTAGCCCAGCACGACGTTGGCATCGGTCACGGTCGGCTGATCGCCGCCCATCCCGTAGGCCGCCGGCCCGGGATTGGCGCCCGCGCTCTGCGGCCCGACGCGGAGCGCGCGGGTGATCTCGGGCACGTGGGCGATCGAGCCGCCGCCCGCGCCCACGGTCCGCACGTCGAGCGAAGGCGCGCGCACGGTCACGTCGCCCACCGTGGTCTCGCGCCGCTTGCGCGGCACGCCGTCGAGGATCAGCGCGACGTCGGTCGACGTGCCGCCCATGTCGAGCGTGAGCAGGTTCCGGTAGCCGGCCTGCTTGGCGATCCAGAGAGCGCCGGCAACACCGCCGGCCGGGCCGCTCATCAGCACGTTCACCGGCGAGTTGCGGCTCGCGTCGACCGAAGCCAGCCCGCCGTCCGAGCGCAGGATGTGCAGGTGGGCGTCGATCTTCCGCTGCTTCAGCTCCTGCTCCAGGTTGCTGACGTAGACCTGCACCACCGGCGCCACGTAGGAGTTGGCGACCGTGGTGATGGCGCGCTCGTACTCGTACATCTCCGGCAGCACCTCGGAGGAGATGGAGACCGGCACGCCCGGCATCACCGCGCCGGCGACCGCGCGGATCTGTTCTTCGTGGATGCCGCCCGCGTAGGCGTTCATCAGGCAGACGGTCAGCGCCTCGATCCCCTGCGCCTTGAGGTGGCCGAGCTTCTCGCGGAGGTCGTCCTCGTTCAGCTCGCGGACGACCTCGCCGCGCGCGCTGGTGCGCTCCTTGGCCTCGACCGTCAGCTCCAGCGGCGCCAGCGGCTCGGGCTTCGGCCAGATGATCCAGCCGGCGAGAATGCCGGGCACGAAGGAGCGGGCGATCTGCAGCATCTGCCCGTAGCCCTCGCTGGTCACCAGGCCGACCTTGGCGCCCTTGCCTTCCAGGATGGTGTTGGTGGCGACCGTCGTGCCGTGCATGACGTGGGTGATCTGGGCCGGCTCGACGCCGGCGGTGTCGCACACCCGCTCGATGCCGTTGAGCACGCCGATCGAGGAGTCGTGCGGGGTGGAGGGCACCTTCGCGCGGAAGGTGCCGCCGCTCGACTCGTCGATCAGCAGGAGATCGGTAAACGTGCCGCCGACGTCGACACCCAAGCGAAAAGCCATGCTTCCTCCTTCCGGTCGCCGGGTTCGGATACGCTCGCAGCCGGGCAAGCACGCCGCAGCGGCCGGCGTCCCTCAGGGCTCCGCGCCGGCCTCTGCCCGCGATGGCCGCCCGGCCTTAGCCGTCCGACGCCTTCCCGGCCTTCCTTGCGATGTTGAACCCGGCGCCAGTCCGCCGTTTCTGAATGACGTAGACAGCCAAGAAGCTCACGAAGATCACCACGAGCGAGAACACGGTCGTCATGGTGCCGATGGCGTAGATCGCCGGCGTCGCCGCCAGCGTGAGCGTATTCACGAGCTCGACCGGGAGCGTGTTGAACTCGCCTGCCACCGATGACGTGCGCGGGAACTCGTCGTAGGAGAGCGTGAACCCGAAGAGCGCCACGCCGATCAGCCCCGGCAGCGTGATCGGTATGATCACATTGCGCAGCGTCTGCCACTGGGTCGCGCCCTGGTCCTTGGCCGCCTCCTCTAGCCTCGGGTCGAGCCGGCTGAAGACCGCCAGCATGATCAGCACGCCGAAGGGCAGCGTCCAGCTCAGGTGCGCGCCCAGCGCCCCGGACCACCACTGGCTGGTCATGCCCAGGTTGGAGAAGCCCAGCCCGATACCCAGGCTGATCAGGATCGACGGGCAGATCAGACTGGCGACGACCAGATAGAAGACCACGATATTGCCGGTGAAGTTCTTGCGGAACGCGAGACCGGCAAGGAACGAGATGCCCATGGTAAGGAACATCACGATCAGGCCGAGGATCAGCGAACGCCCGAAGGGCCAGCGGAAGTCCCCGATATAGGTCGGATCGATCACCTCCTTGAACCAGAAGATCGAGAACCCTTGCATCGGGAAGGAGAGCGAGGCGCCGTCGCCCTGAAACGACAGAACCACGATGATGATGATCGGCCCGTACAGGAAGGCCAGGTACAGGTAGAAGACCGCCGCTCGCGGCCAGAAGCCCGGTGCTCGTCTGGTTTCGTGGCCCATGGCTAAAGCTGCTTCCGCACGTCGACGAGGCGCATGATGATGCCGACGATGAGCAGCACGGCCAGCAGCAGGATGATGGCCGAGGCGGACGCCGGCGGGTACTGGACATTGTAAATCTGGTTGCTCATCGAGGCCATGACCGTGCCCACCCGCGCGCCGCTGAGGATGCGGATCGCCGTGAAGTCGCTCGCCACGAGCGCGATGACGAAGATCGCGCCGATGGCGAGGCCCGGCTTGCAGAGCGGGATGATCACGTGGATCAGGATCTGGAGCCCGGAGGCGCCGTTGTCCTTCGCCGCCTCGATCAGGTCGCGGTTGATGCGCGCCATCACGTTGAAGAGCGGCGCCATCATGAACAGCGTAAATATCTGTATGTAAGACAGAAAGACGGCGAATTCCGAGAACAGGAGAAACTGGAGCGGCGTGTCGGATATGCCGACGGCCATGATCGCCTGGTTGATGATGCCCTCCTTACCCAGGAAGGGCAGCCAGGCCACCATGCGGATGACGCCGGAGGTCCAGAACGGCACGACGCAGAGCAGGAACAGGAGCAGCTTCGTTCTCAAAAGAATAAGGTCGAAAACAAGAAAATAGGCGAGCGTAAAGCCGAGAACCGTCGTGATAGCCAGCGTAATCGCCAGCATCTTCAGCGTTTGCAAGTAGTTGTCGAGAGTGAGGTTCTTCGAGAATAACTTGATGTAGTTGGAGAAGCTCCAATCGCCCTCCACCATCATGAAACCGTTGAAATGCCACAGGCTGATGATCAGGATCACGATCATCGGCCCAATGAGGAAGAACAGCAGCGTGATCAGCAGCGGCGAAATTTGCAGCGCCGTCGCGTAGCGACTGAAGAACACGTTGATCGCTGCCATCACCGCTGACTCTTGGGCAATTCAGGTCTTCGGAAACAAGAATAAGGAAGTGGGGGTGCGGAGCGTCTCGATGCCCCGCACCCCCATATGCATTCGCCCCTTATGCGGCGATGAACTCGTTCCAACGGTCGGTGAGGTACTCGTTCTCGTCCATGACCGAGTTCCACACCGCGACGCGGCCCATGCGGTTCTTGTAGGAGCCGCCGTCGCGCACCGCGCCCGGCTTCTCCATCAGCTTGCCGAACGGGCTGTAGATGTCGACCGTGGCGGGCTTGCCCTCGAACCAGAAGTCCCACTCTGCCTCGGGCAGGTGCTTCTGGGTATTGTCGGGCGTCACCACGTAGTAGCCCTGGCGGGCGAAGAACGCGCCTGCCGGGCCCGAGTGATACCAGGTCACGTAGTCGTAGACCGCGCCCAGCTTCTTGCCCTCGACGTGCTTCGGCATCAGATGCCCCAGGGTCCAGGAGCGGTAGCCTTCCTTGAGATCCTGGTAGATGCACGGCACGCCCTGCTCGCGCACAGCGGTCACTGCCGGCGACCACATGGACTGGATGACCACCTCACCCTCGACCATGAGCTGAACCGACTCGTTGAAGGTCGACCACAGCGCACGCCAGTGGCCGGCGTCCTTGAGCTCGATGAGGCGGTCGATCGAGTAGTCGATCTCCTCGCGGGTCATGTTGCCCTTGTCGCCGTACTCAAGCTCGCCGTTGGCCTGGAATGCCTGCGCGGCGTCCATCAGGCCGATCTGCGGGAAGGCCACGAGCGCCGACTTGCCGGCGAACTCGGGATTGATGATCTCGGCCCAGGAATCGATGGGCCGGCCGATCAGGTCGGGCCGGATGCCGAGGGTGTCGGCGTTGTGCAGCACCGGGTGGTTGGTAATCCACTGGGTCGAGCCCGGCTCGACAAAGTCGGTCGAGTCGATGCCAGAAGTGTAGGCCACCGTGCTCGGGTTCTGGCCATCGCCGAACCAGGCGTCGGGCCAGATCTTGCCGGGTGCCTTGTAGAGATCGACCACCGTATCCCACTCGGGCAGCTTGGTGGTGTCCCAGGCCTGGAAGTTGCCGGACGGCCACATGAACTTCATCAGCATGTAGGGCGGCTCGAACAGGTCGCCCGAATCGGGCTGGGTCAGGCCGCGGGCCTGGATCGCCGGGATCTCGGCGGCCGTCTGGCGCACGGTGAAGTCGAGGGCCTCGTTGGCCATGTCCTCGAGCGGCTTCATGTTGGACACCGCCATGCCGACCGTGCGGACGGTGATGTCCTTGATGTCCTGCGCCCATACGGTGGGGAATCCGCCGCTAAGCTGGGTCGCCGCGGCAACACCGGCCGCGGCTGCGGTCCCCTTCAGCACCGAGCGGCGGCTCACGCCGGTCTTGCTCTTGTCGCTACTGGTCTTGCGCATGCTTTCCTCCCTCGCCTGCGTTCCTCGAATGCTCGCCCTGTCGCCGGCCTGGGCGATTTCCTCGGTCGATGCAGTGCGACGGCTGCCGGCGGCCGCCAGTGAATTCACGCTAGTCGAAGCTCTCTCCGATCAGGTTCTGGGCGCCGCTGGCGCGCTCCATCACGCGCACGTCGTCGCTCGCCCAGGTGACGGTGACCTGGTCGCCCACCTTCGTCGGGTTGGCGAAGTACTCACGGTCCTCGATCACCGCGACGAGGTCGCGCTTTTGCTCCCGGGTCATGGTGAGCTTAACCCAGTTGCCCTGGTACTCGATGGCGTGGACCGTGCCGCCCAACGCGTTGCCGCGGCCCAGATCGATGCTCCCGCCCGCCAGATGCACCTTGTCGCGGCGCACGCCGAAGTTGACCTCCTCGCCGACCTGGTGGCCGTCGAGCGGCAGGTGGAAATTGTCGCCCTCGGTGCCGGCGACCGTCACCACATCGCTCTCGACTCCCGCCACCTTGCCGGAAAACACGTTCCAGCCGCCCATGAATTCCGCCACATAAGTGGTGCGCGGCGCATCGTAGATCTCGGGCCCCGTCGCCGCTTGCTCGATATGGCCCGTGTCCATCACGACGACCATGTCGGCAATCGCCAGCGCCTCGGGCTGGGTGTGGGTGACGTGGATGAAGGTGATGCCGAGGTCGATCTGAATGTGCTTCAGCTCGGCCCGCATCTGCAGGCGCAGGAACTCGTCCAGCGCGGACAGCGGCTCATCGAGCAGCAGCACCTTCGGATTTGTGATCAGCGAGCGCGCGAGTGCCACGCGCTGCTGCTGCCCGCCGGAGAGCTGCGCCGGCATGCGGTCGGCCAAGGGGTCGAGCTGCACGCGCTGCAGCACCTCGTAGGCGCGCTCGCGGCGCTCGCCCTTGGCCACGCGCTTCATCTTCAGGCTGAAGGCAACGTTGTCGAGCACGGTCAGATGGGGGAAGAGCGCGTAGCTCTGGAACATCATCGACGTGCCGCGCTGGCCGGTTGGCTTGCCGATCACCGATTCGCCGCCGATCAGCACGTCGCCCTCGGTCGGCACCTCATGCCCCGCGATGATGCGCAGCAGCGTCGTCTTGCCGCAGCCGCTCGGCCCGAGCAGGCAACAGTACGAGCCGTCCGGAATCGTGATGTCGATATCCTCGACGGCAACCGTGGGGCCGAACCGCTTGGTCACGCCCCTGATTTCTACATCGCCGCGTTCGGCCATGGCTCCCAGCGTCCCTTCAAACCGCACAAGGGTCTCGCCGCCCCCTTGGGGCCAACGTCGTCTATGCCAAGACAGATTGACATACCGCCCAGACGACGCAGCCTCAAGCATTTTCTCGGTCAGACCGGCAGGATATGCTCGCGGCCCACTTCATCGAACAGGAGCGAACGGCGATGGCAGACCGCGCCGAGACCGTGGATGCAGAGCAGGAAGCGCTGATCCTAGACGGAATCGAGCGATTCCTGGACCGCGACGTCCGCCCCCACGTCGCCGCGCTCGAGCACGACGACATCTACCCGGAAGACATCGTCGAGAAGATGAAGGAGATGGGCCTCTTCGGCGCCACCATCTCCGAGGAGTACGGCGGCCTCGGCCTGCCGGCCACCACCTACGCCAAGGTCATTGAGCGGCTCTCCCACGCCTGGATGTCGGTGAGCGGCCTCATCAACTCGCACCTCATCATGGCCGCCGCCGTCGAGCGCTTCGGCACCGACGACCAGCGCGAGGACTACCTGCCCCGCTTTGCCTCGGGCGAGCTCCGGGGCGGACTCGCGCTCACGGAGCCCGACTGCGGCACCGACCTGCAGGCGATTCGCACCACGGCCAGGCGCGAGGGCAACAACGCCTACGTCATCAACGGCGCCAAGACCTGGATCACCAACAGCATCCACGGCTCGTGCCTGGCACTCTTGGTCAAGACCGACCCCGACGCCGAGCCCCGCCACAAGGGCATGAGCATGTTCCTCGCCGAGAAGGGCGAAGGTTTTCGGGTCAGCCGCAAGCTTCAGAAGCTCGGCTACCGGGGGATCGACACGGCCGAGCTCGCGTTCGAGGACTATCGAGTCGATGCCGACAAGCTCATCGGCGGGGTCGAAGGCAAGGGCCTGCAGCACGCGCTGAGCGGGCTCGAGCTCGGCCGCATCAACGTCGCCGCCCGCGGCGTCGGCGTCGCCCAATCCTGCCTCGACGAGGCCGTGCGCTACTCACAGGAGCGCAAGACCTTCGGCAAGGCGATCTGCCAGCACCAGGCGATCCAGATCAAGCTCGCCGACATGGTGACCCGCACCGAGGCCGCGCGGCTGCTCACCGAGCGCGCGGCGATCGCCTACGAGACCGGCCAGCGCTGCGACATGGAGGCCGGCATCGCCAAGCTCTTCGCCACCGAGGCCGCGCTCGAGAACAGCATCGAGGCCATGCGCATCCACGGCGGCTACGGCTACTCGAAGGAGTTCCCGATCGAGCGGATGTACCGCGACGCGCCCCTGCTCTGCATCGGCGAGGGCACCAACGAGATCCAGCGGCTGATCATCTCGCGCCAGCTGATCGAGCGTAATCCGGCGTGAGCGACGAGGCTGCCGCGCCGGTGCCGGCAGTGCGGCCGCTGGAAGGGCTCACCGTCGTCTCCATCGAGCAGTACGGCGCGGCCCCCTTCGGCACCATGTACCTCGCCGACCTCGGCGCCGACGTCATCAAGATCGAGAACCACAAGGCCGGCGGGGAGATGGGCCGCCACGTCCTGCCCTACGCCGAGGACGGCGACAGCCTCTTCTACCAGACCTTCAGCTGCAACAAGCGCTGCCTCGCGCTCGACCTCAAGAAGCCGCGCGGCCGCGAGATCCTGGAGAAGCTCGCCAAGCGCGCCGACGCGCTGATCAACAACCTGCGGGGCGACCTGCCGGGCACGCTGGGGCTCGATTACGCGAGCCTCGGCCCGGTCAATGCGCGCCTCGTCTGCGTGCACCTCTCGGCCTACGGCCGCGACAACGAGCGCGCCGCCTGGCCCGGCCTCGACTACGTGATGCAGGCCGAAGCCGGCTACCTCTCCATGACCGGGGAGCCGGACAGCGTGCCCACCCGCTTCGGCCTTTCCATCGTCGACTTCATGGGCGGGCTTACCGCGGCGCTCGCGCTGGTTTCCGGCGTCATGCGGGCGCGCGCCACCGGCCGGGGTATGGACATCGACACGCCCCTCTACGACGTGGCGATGAACAACCTGAGCTACCCCGCGACCTGGCACCTCAACGAGGGCTTCGAGCCGAAGCGCGTGGCCCGCTCCGGCCATCCCTCGCTGGTGCCGAGCGAGCTCTACCGCACCGCCGACGGCTGGCTCTTCGTCATGGCCAACAAGGCCAACTTCTGGCCCGCGCTCTGCCGCGCCATGGAGCGGCCGGAATGGATCGAGGATCCCCTCATGCGGGATTTCGCGGCGCGCTACGAGAACCGGGACGAGGTCGTGCGCCGGCTGGAGGCCGTGTTCCTCACCCGCACCACCGAGGCGTGGCTGGAGCGCCTCAGCGGCGTCCTCCCCATCGCGCCCGTCAACGACGTCGCCGGCGCGCTCGCGAGCGACTTCGCCGCCGAGCGCCGCATCGTGCAGGAGGTGCCGCACCCCGAGCGCGGCACCATGCGCATGGTGCGCCAGCCGATCACCGTGGACGGCGCCGTCATGCCCCGCCACGCCGCCCCTGCCTTGGGCGCCGACACCGCCGCCATCCTCGCCGAGCTCGGCTACGGAGCGGACGAGATCGAGGCCCTCGAAGCCGACGGCACCATCCACCGCGACCGCCGTGCCTAGCCCGTATTCTCACCCGGCTCACGGCCCGTGCCGAGGGGCAACGTCCTGACACGGAAGCGCCTGCCGTGCCGTTCTTGACAGCGAAATGGAGGCACGGATAGTAGGCTGAACGGTGCCCGCAGAAGGCGCCCTGCAAGAAATCCCGCGGCCGCCCGCCTCGATTGGGCATCAGGGCGGCCACCCTCGAACGACGGGGAGACGGCGATGGTGAAGGCCGAGGGGCGCGAGGCCCCGTCGCGGCGCTCGGAGCAGCGCATCGAGCCTTTCCTCCTCTCGGTCCTGTCGCACCGGCTCGAGGCCATCAGCCGCGAGATGGTGAACACCGTCATGAAAGCGAGCCGCTCCGCGGTGATCAAGAATTCGCGCGACATGTCGTGCGGCCTGCTGACCTACGACCACCGGCTGCTCTGCGTGGAAGACGTCGTTCCCGTGCACGTCATCGCGCTCGAGCTCACCACGATGCCGATCACCGAGTTCTTCGACGACATCAAGGAGGGCGACGCCTACATCAACAACTGCCCCTACACGGGCGCGACCCATCATGCGGACATCACCGTCTGCGTGCCCGTCTTCTGCGACGGCGAGCCGCTCTTCTGGGCGCTGTCCCGCTCCCACCATGCCGATATCGGCGCGCCGATCCCCAGCACCTACCTGCCCGAGGCCGCCACCATCTACGAGGAGGGCGTGCACCTCCCCTGCGTCCGGGTGCAGGAGGATTTCAGGGACAAGAACGACATCATCCGCATGTGCCGCACCAAGATCCGCGTGGGCGAGATCTGGTACGGCGACTACCTCGCCCAGATCGGCGCCTGCCGCACCGCCGAGCGCCGCCTGAAGGAGCTGGTGGACCGCTACGGCAAGGAGACCATCAAGGACTATATCGAGGACTGGATGGACTACGGCGAGCGCCGCGCCATCGCCGAGATCAAGAAGCTGCCGAAGGGCACCTGGTCCTACGAGACCTGCCACGACCCGGTGCCGGGCGTCGTCGATGACGGGGTGCCGGTCAAGGTCTCCGTCACGGTCGACCCGGACGCGGGCGAGGTGACCGTCGATGCCCGCGACAACATCGACTGCGTGCCCGGCGGCATCAACCTGTCCGAGGCCTGCGCCTCCGCCTCCTGCCGCATCGGCGTGTTCTACAACCTCGACGCCAGCATCCCGCACAACCAGGGCAGCGCGTCCCGCATCAACGTCCTGCTACGCGACGGCTGCGTGGTCGGCCGGCCCAAGTACCCCGCCGGCACGTCGGTCGCGACGACGAACGTCAACGCGCGCCTGATCACCGCCGTCACCTGCTGCTTCGCCCAGATCGGCCAGCCCTACGGCATGGGCGAGTTCGCCTACTCCCAGAGCAGCGGCGAGGCCGTCATTTCCGGCGTCGACCCGCGCAAGGACGACCACCCCTACGTGAACCAGGTCTTCCTCGCCTACGGCAGCGGGCCGGGCCTCCACGGCCATGACGGCTGGCTCTTGAGCGGCGCGGCATGCGACGGCGGGCAGATGCGCCTCGATTCCATCGAGATCGACGAGAGCATGTACCCGATCATCGTCACCGCCCGCCGGATCGCCAAGGACACGCTCGGCCCCGGCGAGTGGGACGGCGGCCCGGCGCTGGAAGGCGAGTTCGGCCCGCTCGCGGGCGAGATGACCGCCTTCTGGGGGAGTGATGGCGACGTCGCCCCGCCGCGCGGCGTGCTCGACGGCATGGATTCGGCCTGCTCGTCCAACTGGAAGCGCCACCGCAACGGCCAGCTCGAGAAGCTCGAGCCCTTCGCCTCGGATGTCTTCCAGCCGGGCGAGATGGTGCGCTTCGTGACCTGCGGCGGCGGCGGGTACGGCGATCCCTCGTCGCGCGATCCCGCGAAGGTCGCGGCCGCCGCCAATCGCGAATGGATCAGCGCTGAGCGCGCCGAGACCGCCTACAGGGTGGCGCTCAGGCTGGCCGCGAACGGCGTCGACTACATCGTCGACGAGGACGCGACGGCGGCGCTGCGCGCGGCGGACGGAGCGTCGGGGTAAGCATGGCCTTCGACGTCTGCATCGACATCGGCGGCACTTAAATGGAGGGCCATTTTCGGATATCAAGACATAAGACCCCTTTAGAGCGCAGGAGAGCGCAGGAGACGACATTTCTTGAGTAATTGCCTACAGAACAACGGCTTGATCCCACGTCGACACCCCTTGAAACGCTCCGTTGGCTACGTTACAAGTCGCTTGAGTACCATTCCGGTTGCTTGCGTCGCGCTTACGCTTGCGGCGTGTAGCCAATAGACAGGCGGTCGGAGGGGATGAGAACGATTCTCAATTAAGGGGCATCGCATGGCCAAGCTGAAATTCCGCACGATCTCCAAGCGCACCGTCGATGCGCTCTTTGTGGAGGACCGCGACGCGGTCTTCTGGGACGACCGGATACCGGGCTTCGGGGTGAGGGTCTATCCGTCGGGGTCGAAGGTGTACGTGGTGCAGACCCGGCACCGGGGGAAGTCGCGCCGGGTGACGCTGGGGCGCCACGGGGTGATCACCGCGGACCAGGCGCGGAAGAAGGCGGCCGAAACCATCAACCGCATCAAGAGCGGCGGGGACCCGGTGGAGCGGGGCTCGGTGACGGTGGCGGAACTCGCCGCGCGCTATCTCGACGAGCATGTCGACGTGCGCTGCAAGGAGAGCACGCGGAAGATGTACCGCCGCGTGGTCGAGCGCTTCATCGAGCCGTCCTACGGCGATGAGGCGGTGGAGGACGTGGAGCGCGAGCACATCGCCAGGCTGCATCTCGAACTCCGGCACATCCCGTATCAGGCGAACCGGGCGCTGGAGATCGGGAACAGCCTCTTCAACCTGGCCGAGGAGTGGAAGCTGCGCACCGGCGGCAACCCGTGCAGGTACGTGCGCAAGTACCCGGAGACGAAGCGCGAGCGGTTCCTGACCGATGCGGAGTTCCGCCATTTGGGAGCGGTGCTGAACGAGATGGAGGCGGCGGGCCGGCTGCCGGTCTACCCGGCGGCGGCGATCCGGCTGCTGATGCTGACCGGGTGCCGGCGCAACGAGATCGTTGCGCTCAAGTGGAAGCACGTCGACCTTGAGGCGGGCGAGATCCGGTTAGAGGATTCGAAGACTGGCGCGCGTCTGGTGCCGCTGTCGCCGGCGGCGGCGCGGGTGCTGGCGGAGCTTCCGCGCATCGAGGGCAGCCCGTGGGTGATTCCGGGCACGAAGAAGCCGGGCAAGCACCTGCCCGACCTCAACCATTACTGGGACCGGGTGCGGGCGGAGGCCGATCTCGACGACGTGCGGCTCCACGACCTCCGCCACTCCTTCGCGTCCAGGGCGCTGGCGCTCGGCGAGAGCCTGTCGATGATCGGCAAGCTGCTGGGTCACAACAAGATCGAGACGACGTCGCGCTATGCGCATCTGGCGCGGGATTCGATCAAGGCGTCGTCCGCGCGGGTGGCCGACAGTATTGGCTCCGACATTCTCGATGCGCCGGCGCCGGCGGAGATTGCGTCCACCTGACCGGGGCCACGCCGCCTACCGGACGGAGTCGCGAGCCGGCCGCTGACGGCGGGCATATCGCGCCGGAATCGGACCCCCGATTCGGTCGATCCGCCAGTTTCGGGCGCACTGCGCGAATCGGACGAAAAATTTTTCGGGGACTTGCGACGCCAGGAGTACCTCCTGGACCCCTGGAGTATGATTCGCGGGAAATCGCCTATTGGCAACGGGTTGCAGGGCTTCGCGGCGGTCCTATCCTTGTATCCATGGCCGCGCTCGACACCCTCCATCGCGACGATCCGGACGCCATTTCTGACGGGGCTGTCGGGCTCCCGCGCTCCCGTCCGGGCGCTCGGCGGCTCCGGGAGCGGGGCCGGTGATCGACTTCGACCGGTTTTGGCGGGCGCTGGTTCTGGGGGCCCTGGGGGCGGCCGCGATGGCTCTGCTGCTGCCCTCGCTGGCGGCGATGCGGTACACGGACGCCCATGACTGGTATGCCGCGCGGAAGGTGAGCGTGGCCGAAGCGCTGATTTTCGTCGGCTTCGACGAGCGCGCGTCGACCAAATACCGTCTGGCGGACGGCAGGACCGTGACCTGGCTCCGCGAGGGCGTGGCGACGTATCCGGCTGCGAGGGAGTCCCGGAGCCTCATCCTCGCCGTCATCGGGGATAACGCTGCGCTCGGCGCCTGCGCGGGCTTCGTGGCGATCTTCGCACTGTCGGGCCTGCTGAACCTGGCGCGTCACGAGCCGGCGGGGGTATCGAGGGTGTCGGCCCAACGATCCCGGTCTCCGGCCGCCGGGCGTCGGCCCGGCTTCATCGAAGACGACGCGCTCCCCGCGTATCACGCGCAGCGAAGCGCGACGCCGACGTCGGTGGCGCCCAGCCCGGAATCGGGACGCGCCGCTCCTACCGGTGCCCCGCAGGGCGGGTCGCGCCCGAACGTCGCCGTCCCCTCGCCCGGCCCGCCCGCGGAGGCGGAGCCTGAAGGTGCGTACGCACCGGCCGCCCGTCCGCGCGGGCGCTGGTTCTGATGGTCGCCTCGATCGGCGCGGTGGCCTCGCCCGCGCAAGGCGTGAGCTACTACGAAAAGGATTCCTACTACGCCAGGGATTCCGGCGAGCACAAGGCGGCGAGCGCCTGGGCGGGCAGGGGCGCGGCGGCGCTGGGGCTCCAGGTGTTAGTGGCGGTCCGAAGGTGCGCTTAAATGGTGCTCTTTGGGATCGATCGCAGGTCTGGTGAGGGACGAACTGCTGTTCTGGGCAGCTTCCTGTTTCCGGATCACTGGATCCGGGAT
>LXNI01001832.1_pt1 | contig 16684 bp, 15 predicted proteins | sample 809091 | NCBI WGS metagenome assembly LXNI01 (sample SAMN04870527, study PRJNA318959) | sponge metagenome | biome: 01000161; feature: marine sponge reef; material: water | host: Sarcotragus foetidus | place: Greece: Milos, Mediterranean Sea | collected 2013-05-29 | depth 5-7 m | reverse complement strand
AGGGCCACTCTCGCCTTGAAATTAGGTGAATGATTGCGTCGCTTTGCCATCGTCGTAAAGTCCTCTCATCAGCGCAAAATCCACTCTAACGAACCTGTCCGAATTTTGGGGACCACTTCTACGAGAACGACGAGGGCGACGAGAACGACGAAGGCGACGAGGGCGATGAAGGCGACGAAGGCGACGAGGATGACGACGAGGATGACGACGAGGATGATGACGACGACGAGGATGACGATAACGACTAGGGCTGCAAGGGCAGAACTGGCCCCCGGAATTCGGGCAGGGTTGTTGGAGTGGTCTTGCCCCGATGCAAGAACCTTGCGACGGACGATGACAAGACGACGCAATCATTCAGCGGCGTTCAGGGCGAGCGCGCCCCTCCCGGCAATCCGCGGCGACGGCACGATGGGAATAATGAAGTGGCGCGCGAAACGCCGAACCGTGTAGCCTCGGACTGCGGCATGGCGCCCGGACTCTCCGAAGTTTCGGTCAAGGTGGCCCGCTATTTTCCGACGCTCGTTTTTTCTCTGGAAGTTCCGGACAGCGAGCTTCTGAATGCCCGCCTGATCGAGGCGATCTACGCGGCACGGGAACGCGACGAAACAGGGGTGCGCAAGTCGAACTTCCCGGAGCTTGGGGGGTGGCACAGCCACGTCAAGCTGCACAAGGACGCCGCGTTTTCTGGATTGGTTCAACACGTCGACGCAGCCGCGGCAAAGATGAACCGCGAGCTCGGATATCACAGGTCCTATCGACTGAAAATCGGCACCATGTGGTCGATCGTCAATTCACCCGGTGGCTTGAACCGGGCCCATATCCATCCCGGCTGCATCTGGAGCGGCGTCTACTACGTCCAGGCGCCCAGGAATTCGGGCCGAATCGAGTTTATCGATCCACGTACCCAGAACCTGATGAGTGGTGTCAAGTACATCACCGGCGCCAAGCGCCCGCGTGACTGTTGGAAGAAGGTCCGATACAAACCCCTGGCCGGAAGAATGCTGATCTTCCCTGCCTGGTTGTACCACAGCGTGGGTCCGAATCGATCCAGGGCGAAAGGGAAGGACGCCGATCGGGTCATCGTGAGCTTCAACCTGTCCCAGCAAAGGCGGAGATAGCTACGCATGTCAAATCCGATTCGCCTGGCCATGCTATTCGGTATTGCCCTGCTGTGGGGTCCGGGGGCGTATGCCGAGCAATACTCGATACCGTTGCTTGTCCCGTCGGACACATCGGGCATGACGCAAGGGATTCTTCGCGTTGCCAACGCCTCCGACGAGTCGGGCACGGTAGAGATATTCGCCATCGACGATGCGGGTACGCGTTCCGGTCCCGCGACCTTCACGCTGAGCCCCCTGGCAGCAATGGAGCTGAGCGCCGGGGACCTTCAATCCGGCAATGCCGCCAAGGGCTTGTCAGGCGGGACCGGCAGCGGTTCGGGCGATGTGCGCCTGCTCATCGACACGGAGCTTGAGATCGTGCCGATGGCCTTCTTTCGCGCTGCGGACGGAACTCTGAGCGTCATGCACCAGACAGTGCGGGGCGCTGCGCCCGCGTCCGGCCGGTACCGCTACGAGGTACCGATATTCAACCCTTCGACCGAGGTGACGCAGGAGAGCCGGTTGCGGCTGATCAATCCGGGGGATGCGGCGGCTGCGGTGACGATCAGTGGACGCGACGACGCGGGTGCACCGGGGTCCGGCGGCGATGTGACGCTGACAATCGCGGCCGGCGGCGCAACGACATTGACGGCCCGCCAGCTTGAGGCGGGCGGCAGCGGCATCACGGGTCAACTCGGCGCCGGCACGGGCCGGTGGCGGTTGACAGCGGTATCGGATCGGCCCCTTCGGGTGGTCAACCTTGTCGCGGCCAGCGCGGGGTACTGGAACAACCTTTCGACGACGGCGGTGGCGGGGGCGGCGCCAGCGGATCAATCGGCGCTGAGCGAGCGTTTCGTCGGCGAGAGCGTGGTCTACGAGACCGACAGCGGGCGGTTCACGCTCAATGCCATGGATGGCAACCGCTTCACCGAGACGGGCGAGTCGGATGGCTTCACGACGGCCTACACCGGCGGCTACAGCTATGCCGCAATCGGCCCTGACGCGGGTCGACTGATGCTCGATTACGACGACGGCGACGCGTGCCGGGCCAATTTCTACTTTTCGTCAAGGACATCCGGCTGGTTTGCCTCGTACTGTACGGGCAGCGACGATCCTGACGGTTTCCGGTTGAGCGGAGACTGGTTCATGGAGGAACCGGAGGGAGGCGAAGGAGAAGTCGCCGGGATCGCCTTTGGCGTGGATGACACGCTTCCCGGCGTTCCCGAAACCGGCCCGTTCGTTCCGCAAGTGCTGTCCGGCGGGAGCATTACAGCCGCTGCCGACGCCACCACGATCACCCTCAACGACGGCGGCTACTTCGAGCTGGACGATGGCACCCGATACACCTGCACATCGGAAGTGGGATGCGCGATACGCAACGGCATCGTCACCGCGGGCACCGTCACGGGGCATGCGGCGGGTTCCGGTGCCGTGGACCGATTCCCCAGTTTCCGTGACGCCGTCAGACCGGGTGAGCAGTTGTATAACGTCGGCACAGCCATCGATGCGCTGACGCTGCCCCAGGGCAGCGGAGGTAACGGCACACTGAGCTACAGCCTGTCGCCCGGCGTGCCGGGGCTTTCGTTCAATGCCGCCACGCGCCAGCTCACCGGCACACCCACCACGGCGGGCAGCCATGCCATGACCTACACGGTGACGGATGAGGACGGCGATACCGACACGCTCGGCTTCACCATCACGGTGAGCGCCGGATACCTGGGCGATTGCTTCGTGAGTCTGACGGTGGGGATCGGGCAGAGCTGCACCTATCCCGGAACGACGGATGAGTTCAGTGTCAACGAGCGCGGGCGGGGGCGCTTCCTGGATGACCTGGCCGGCATTCGCATCAACATCGACAACGAAACCTTCAACGGCCGCGTCTACGACATCGAAGCCTCGCACCAGGGCGACGGCGTGTGGCGCATCGACCGGCTGGCCGGCAGCAGCATGGCTCCGGGCGAGAATCTGGTGCCGAGCTTCGCGGAGGGAAGCGGGCCGGGTCTCCGGACGTTTACGGTCGGCATCGCCATCGACACGCTGACGCTGCCGGCGGCAAGCGGCGGCGACGGCGCGCTGACCTACAGCCTGTCGCCCGATGTGCCCGGATTGATGTTCGATGGCGAAACCCGCAAGCTCAGCGGCACGCCGACGACGGTGGGCACGTACGACATGACCTACACGGCCGTGGATGAGGACGGCGATACCGCTGCCCTGAATTTCAGGATTGTCGTCGGAACGGTTTCGGGCACCATCACCCGGTGCTCCGACGTTCCTGCGGCCACCGGCATTCCGAATTACCGGATTACCATCGAAGGGTTTGTATCGGCACACTCGGCGATATCGAACGTGACCGTGACCGGCTACGGAAACGGCGTGCTCGTGGGTACTGCCTCTCTGGGCGCCATTGCGGCAGGTGACGCGGGCGACTTTTCAATCACCGGTATCATTTCGACCGCCCTGGCGACACTGGGGTGTACGGTCGATATCGAGTACTCCATAGTTGGCGCACAGGGTGACGCGAGTCTGACAGGCGTCCTGAGACGGCTCCGATGACCTGGACCGATTAATCGAGGGTCATGTACCGCTCAAATCGGGCAACCTCGTCCTCGTCGACGTACTTGCCGATTTCCCGGCGGAAATGATCCATGTCCGAATAGGGCTGGTACTCGAGGAATTCCCGCACCATGCGATTGCTGGCTCCGGGTACGGTCGCGAAATCATCCCGGGCGGCGGAATTGAGGTTCAGCGGCACGAATACATATTGCTCGAGACGCGCGACTTCCGTCTCATCCACGTACTTGCCGATCTCCTGGCGGAACTGCTCCAGCGACGTATAGGGCCGGTACTCCTCGAACTCGTGGGTCATGCGGTTGTTCATGCCGGGAATCAGCATGATCTCGTCGCCTGACGCGGTATTGAGGTTGAGTGGAATGAACAGCTCGGCGTACACCTCTGCGCGCTGCTCTTCGCTGAGTGAGCCGCTCAGGAGCGCATCGACTTCCAGCGTGCTGGCGAACGGCCGTCCGTCGACGATGCCGGCAACGAGCCCCTCGTCGAGATGCGCCACGCCGGCCAGTTCCCCCTCGTCGGCGATATTGGGGTTCAGAACGCTGTCGTTATTGCCGACCTGGGCTTGCGTCAGGCCCCAGAAAAGGGCGGCTGCCAGAAATGCGGTCGTCTTGATTCCATCCATAGGTACTCTCCCGGGTTGTGGGACTGGGTATTACCCGAAAAAACAAACACCGGACCACGTCAAGTGGCCGCTGGTGACTTTGTTGTCGTCTCGATTGATCGTTAGCCATCGTAGGCTCGCCCGTCAGAAGGGGCAAGACGTACACGGCCAACTTGAGCAATCTTCATATTTCGAGCCCGACACGCGAACGGTCCGGCAGCAGAGAGCACGGGCGACCGGCGCCCGGGTCGGCTAAAATGGCCGGCATGGACCGAATCGCCCCGCACTCACAACCCCTTCGAAACCGAGAACATCGGCTCGCCGAGGCATTGAAAGCCGCCCGGCCCAGCCTGCGCCTGGCGATGCTGTTCGGCTCGGTGGCCGAGGGCCGGGCAGGGCCGGACAGCGATGTGGATATCGGACTGCTGGACGAAGGCCCGCTCGACATGGACGCGATGATAGAAGTCGCTGGGGCCGCTTGCGATGCGACGGGTCGGGAGGTCGACATCGTGGACCTTCACAATGTGCCACAACCGGTTACGGGTTACGTGTTGCGGGGCAAGCGATTGCTTGGGTCGGATGAGTGTTTTGCCGACCTGTGTACACGGCACCTGATCGAGCGCGAGGACTTTGGCCGGGCACGTGAAAGGGAAGTGGCTCGGCGGGTCGCGGAATGGATCAGGTAATCGTCCGAGCAAAGCTCGACACATTGCGCTATCGTGTCGAGCGCGTTGAGGCATGCGTTCCCGAACGGTACGAGGACCTGATTGACAATCCCGACGCCGAGGATCTTGTCGTCCACAATTTCAACCAGGCGGCTCAAGCGTGTGTCGATCTAGCCATGCACGCTATCGCGAAAGCGGGCATACCCATCCCGCATGCAATGGCCGACGCATTCGATACGATTCGTGGGATGGGTGTGATTTCGGAGCCGACGGCCCGCGCGATGAAGGGTGCCGTTCATATACGAAACATCACCACGCACAGGTACGCTCAGCTCGACCTGCGCACCCTCCACACCGCATGCACGCGGCACCTGGGAGAGTTCCGCACGTTCGCCGCTCAGATCGGGCGGTATGCGGGGCTTGGCGACAAACCGCTACAAGGCGATCGCCGTTAGGGAATTTTCGCGTTGACTGCTACGTCACGACCAATTCAGGTCGTGCCTGTTGATTGGCGTCGAGCGAATTCGCTTACCCGTAGCGAAGTAGATCGCGTTGGCAACCGCCGGCGGCGTCGGCGGACCACCCGGTTCGCCCATACCGCCCCACCAGCCGTCCTGCGACAGGGCAAAATGAACCTCGACGTCCGGCATCTGATGCATGCGCATCAAATTGTAGGTATCGAAGTTGCTGTTCACGAAGCGGCCCTCCGTAAGATCCAGTCCGCCGTACAACGCATGCGAGAGCTCATAGCAGACCGAGCCCTCGATCTGCTCGGCGCCGTTGCGCGGGTTGATCATGTAGCCGCTGTTCATGGCCAGGACGATCTTCTCGATCGAGAGTTGGCCGCTGCGGCTCACCGATACCGTGGCGCAAGCGCCGCAAATCGAGCCGTGGTCCTCGACGATCGCAAGTCCCATGCCTTCCCCGCGCGGCAGGTCGGTGGTGAATCCGGCGACCTCCTTGAGCTTCAGGAGAACTCTCTGCCAGCGCTCCTGCCCCTTCGTCATTTCGAGACGCCACTCGAGCGGGTCCCAGTCGCCGGCTAACGCCATCTCGTCGACGAACTGCTCGATGATGAACCCGTTCTGGTTCGCGCCCGGCGCCCGATGCGTCGCCGTGGGAATGTGTGCCGCCACGTTGTGACGCTCGTGCCGCCTGTTGGGCACGGCATAGGGCATCGTGCCGATCGAGTAGTCCGCCGTGGCGGGACCGAGGCGCTCCACGCCACCGTAGTTGAACCAGACCGCACGTGAGAAGAATGCGTCCGGCAGGCCATTGTTGCCAATCGAAGCCGCGAGCCGGGTATGCACCGGCGGTCGCTGCTTGTCCTGCATGACGTCCTCTTCGCGCGTCCAGATCACCTTGACCGGACGCCCGACCTGGCGGGAGATCTCCGCCGCCTGCCGGGTCACGGCCGTCGAGCCACCGCCATTGCCGCCGAATGCTCCGCCGATAAAGCCCGTGTGGACATAGACATCCCTGGTGTCGCGACCCAACTGGTCCGCGACGACCGCAAGCGGAGCCGCCTGATTCTGAGCCGGCGACCACACGTCGACGCGCTCGCCCGTGACGCTGACGGTAGCGTTGATCGGCTCCATGCGCGCATGGGTCTCCCAGGGGCGATGGTACTCGGCCGTCAGCGTGCGGTCCGAAGCGGCGATCATCCCGATAGCGTCGCCGCCGACCTCGTTACTCACCTCCCCCGTCTCCTCCAAAAGCCTGCGAGCTTCCACCGCCTGTGTCTCGTTGCTGACTTCGCCTTCAGGCCCGAATTCCCACTCGATGGGCATCAGATCGAGCGCGGTCTTGGCCCGATACCAGGTGTCCGCCACGACGGCGACACCGTTCTGCATGTCGGAGGCGGAGGTCTTCCCCTCGACGGCTTTCAGCTCCACTGCCGCGAGGACGCCGGCGCGATCGCTGACAACGTCGAAGTCATAGCTCGCGAGTCTGCCCCAAGGGACCGGGCAGCTCTTCACGGCCGCATACACCATTCCCTCCAAACGTGTATCGATTGAAAAGTGTGCGCTACCGTTGGACTTCACCGCCGCGTCGAGTCGCGGTGTTGGCTTGCCCAGGAGCCACCACTCACCCGGCGGCTTGATCGCCGGTTCCCGATCCAGTGTGATCTCGGCCGCGGCACCGGCGAACTCCGCATAGCTGGCGCTGCGGTTGCCGGCGCTGAGCATGCCCTGCCTTGCGACCACATCGGGTCGCTCGACTCCCCAGGCTTGCGCCGCTGCCGCTTTCAGTCGCTCACGCGCGGACGCCCCCGCCTGCATGATGTGCGGGTGCTGCTGGCGGACGAGTTGCGAGCCGTGAGTGGTCGTGACGATATACTCCTCGCCTTCGTTGACATGCCGGTTCATGTCGGCGAATACCGCCTGCACACTCTCCCAGGGCACATCGAGTTCCTCGGCGATCATCATCGAGACGGACGTCAGGGCACCCTGGCCCTGCTCCGTGTGCGGGACTCGAATCGTCACCGTACCGTCGGCATCGATCGCGAGCCACGCGTTGATCTCGTCACCCTCCGTTGGGGTCGTCCACGGCTTCGGTGCCACCACCGCGGCAAAGGCACCGGGAATGCGAAAACCGATCAACATGCCTCCGCCGGCACCCGCCATTGTGCGAATCAGGGTTCGGCGGGACAGTTTCATGTCCATGTCTATCATGGTCGTCCCCCTCAGCTCTTCGCGATCTCGGCGGCGCGATGGATCGCCTGCCGGATTCGGTTGTAAGTGCCGCACCGACAGAGATTGCCGGCCATCGCGGAGTCGATCTCGCTGTCGGTCGGATCGGGCGCCCTTTCCAGCAGCGCCGCGGCCGACATGATCTGTCCCGACTGGCAGTAGCCGCACTGCGGCACCGTGTCCTCGATCCAGGCCTGCTGAACCGGATGGCTGTTGTCGTCCGAGAGACCCTCGATCGTGGTGATCTCGCGCCCCACCGCGCTTGCCGCCGTCGTCGCGCAGGACCGCACGGGCTGACCGTCGATATGTACCGTGCATGCACCGCACTGCGCGATGCCACAGCCGAACTTCGTGCCCGTCAGGCCGATGTTGTCACGCAACACCCACAACAGGGGTGTCTCGGGCTCGGCATCGACCTCATTGGCGGTGCCGTTGATATTCAATGTGAACGCCATAAGCCGCGATCCTCCGTTCTCCAGGGGCCTATTTTAGCGGGCCGTGCTACTCGGTGCATAAACCCGCGGACGGGCATAGCAAATCGGTATCGCAGTGCAATTTATTTCTATCGAGTTCCGTGGGTTTGGTTACCGACGTTAAGCTATTCTAGGTGTGGGTTGCTGCGCGGGAAGCGGGGTCGGTTTCCGACTCCGGCGCTGTCCATCTGTTCAGGAGATGAAAACGATGAAAACAATGTCGATTCTGAAGAATGCCGGTTTCGTAGTTTGGCCGCTCGCCGGCATGGTCGGGGTATTCCTCGCGGCGGCTGTCAACGCTCACCACGGCGGTGTCACCAATCAGGCGCTTTATATCGCTCCGGACCCGGACAGTCCCGTAGAGGTCGAAGGCACCATCACGGACGTGTTCTGGCGCGCGCCCCACATTCGCTATCGGATGGAGGACGCCGACGGCGAGACATGGGAACTGGAAGTGAGCCCCAGCCCGACGACCTTCCTTCGGGCGGGTATTACGCAGGACGCCTTCGTCCAGGTCGGCGACTTTGTCAGGGCGGCGGGGTTTGTGTCCCGACGCGATCCGAGAGCAATAGGCCTCAGCAATCTCCTGCTGCCCAACGGGTTGGAGCATATCGGCGGAATGGCGGGCGCCTCGGCACGCTGGGGAGAGGAGTGGACGCCGGGAGCGCTCGATCCCACGAGCGAAAGAGTAGAAGAGGACAGGCGCAATGCCGATGGCATCTTCCGCTTGTGGAGCATTCGCCAGGCGCCACAGCCGCCGTTGTCAGCCTATCAGCCCTATCTCTCCGAAGAAGGCCGGGCGATCGCCGATACCCTCGACCCCGAGGGGTCGGATGCGCCTGAACTCAACTGTCAGACCGGCATGCCGACGGCGATGTTCGAGCGCTCCAGAATCCGGATCGAGAACGAGGGCGATCGAATCCATATCTGGATCGAGCAGTACAACACGCACCGCTACATCTACATGAATCCCGAAACCGCACCCGAGCCGACCTGGTCGAACGTCGGCTATTCGGTGGGCCACTGGGAGGGCGACGATCTGATCGTCAACACGAGTCATATCAATCATCCCTTTTTTGACGAAGGCACCACGCCACAGTCGGATCAGGCGACCTACGTTGAGCGTTTCTCCACGCGAGAGAATGGTGAATGGCTGGACTACACGTTCACCATCACGGACCCGGTCATGTTCGCCGAGCCCGTGACGCTCGAGATGCCCCGCCGATGGATACCCGGCGTCAACCTGTACGAGTTTGACTGCATCCCGGAGTGGCGAGAGTAATTCTGTCGCGGGAGTAACGCCTTGATCTCAATACGAAATACTGAATCAAGCTGGGGTGGCGTTGCGCGGGTATTGCATTGGCTCATCGCCATCGGCATTTTCGTGCTCCTGTGGCTCGGGCTCGAGCAATCCGGCATGCCGCGGGGCGATGAGAGGACGGCAGCGCGTGGAGTTCACGCCGGCTGGGCCCTGATCGTTCTGGCGCTCATGACAACACGAATCATTTGGCGCCTGACGAACACGGTGCCCCATCATCCCGACGGTGTTCCGGGCTGGCAGCGGGCGTCCGCGTCGATCGTGCACTGGGGTATCTATTTCACCGTCTTCCTGCAATTGACCGCCGGCATGATGGAGAGAGCGACGGCGGATACCTTCAACGCGATACCGTTCTTCAGCTACGCGTTGCCGGTTCCGATTGCCCCGAACGACAGCGCGAACGCATTCTGGGAGTCCGTCCACAACTTCGCGTGGAGGCCTCTGGCGATATTGATCAGCGTGCATATCCTGGGGGCGCTCTACAATCATTTCGTCAACAAGAACGATGTGCTCAGACGCATGACCGTGGGCTAGGAGCCCATGAGACGGTTTGGACGGCTAATCATCTCAATATTAGCCGTATTTTGAGACGAATAGCCTGTCGAATCGTCTCACATGTGGAGAAGGACTACGTATACGTTACCACGTGCTCGCCGGCGACCGCCGGAGGTTACGGTCTTGCCGAAAACTGAGCCGACTCAGCCGTGTATTTGAAGACGAACAACCCCGTTCCGACGCAGGACTCGCCCTGACCCATACAGGACTCTCCAGATCGATCGGACGCATACGTGAAACCTCTGTGGTCAATGTCCATATCCGTCAGTTGAATATGTGGTGGTAACCGACGAGCCGCACGTCTTGTGCTTCATCCGCGACGGCGCCCGGTGCGGGTGCGCGAAGCCATCGTCCTGGTCATGTCGAGCGCCACGGACTCCATGTGGGTCGAAACAGCCTCATCGATCCGCTGAGGCAGCACGCCCCTCTGTTCGTGGCGAGCCCACGCGTCCATCGTCCGCTCCACGGTCTCAAGGCATTTCAACCGAACGGCCTCGAAGGGCAGTTGCGCGGCCCTCGCGAACCGTCCTGCGCGCCGGTCGTCGAAGGGTTGAAAATTCTTGCTTCCGCCGAACCCCAACGCAAGACGGTCGCCCGGGATATACGGGATCGTCGATACGAGATCGTAGGCAGGGCTGAGCGTCGGGCGGACCGGGTCCTCGTACAGCACGGACCAGTTCTTCAGGTGCGCGTCTCCGTTGCCGATCAGGGCGGAAAATACGGCTCGACACACAAAGCCCTTCGCTTCTTCCTGCCCGTTGGTGGTCGTGATGGCCAACGCGGCGGCGATGTTCGAGTAGCTGTGACCTTCGTATTTGCTCTCCGGAAACTTCCCGAACACTTGTGCGAAATCCTCCATGTGCACCCGCCCACCGCCTTCCCGCCGGTCGAACCGCCGAACCGCCAACGCGCGGCCCGGCAAATCGCGCATTTCCTCTGGCAAGCCCGATACTCGATCAAGCTCTATCAGCCCGACTTCGGGTACGGGGATGCCGGCTTCGGCGGCCAACGTCATCATCGCGAATTCGTTCTCGGGAACCGCCTCCATGGTCATGGCCGGCAACTTGACGATCCAGTCGCCGCCAACGCCCCCCGCCGGGATCGTCAGCCCGCCACCCGTCTTGAGGACAGCCGACATCTTGAGCTGTACACCGGCCAGCGAAAAGCGCAGCGGAGCCTTGTCCGGTTCGTCCTGTTCGTGGCGGGCGGGACGATCGGTGGTCGTGTTGCCGGATGCCACTTCGGGATCGACAACCCTGACGCCCCCTGGCAGGTCCTCGCCGAGCGCGCGAAGCAGAGCGAACTCATCCGACGGCCGTACCCCCGCCCGCCGGATCAACAGGTCGCGCAACAGACCCTCCGGGAGCAGATTCGAGAAAAAGGGTGGGAGGCGTCCGGCGTATGCCCGGGGCGCAACGCTCATCAGTTCCCCTGGCGCAGTCTCGCAGGAGAGACTGAGCGTGGGGCGGTTCATCATCTCCGCATACCGCTCGGAGAACAGGAATCGGAGCCTCCCGCCGGCTTCGCGGGCGAGCATCCCGACACGGACGTCACCCAGAAAGACTTCGAGTACCGATCCCATCGGCCTACTGGCCCTCGCCGTCGGTCAATCCCTCGAACCACGGTGCCTCCGTGGCGCCTGGCGCATCGGGATCGGACTGGCCGCGAACGAGCGAGTTGACCACCGCTCTCACGTTGCGAGGGACAAGCACCACGTCGAGGTTGAGCGCCCACGCGACTTCAAGCAGGGTGTCGAATCGCGGAACGACCTTGCCCGTCTCGATGTTTGAAACGTGCTTCTGCGTCAACCCCACATCGCGAGCCACGTCGAGCTGACTTCGCCCCTGTGTCCTTCGGGCCTGTCGAATTGCGGTACGTATTTCTTGAGGCAGGCGTCCGTGATGCTCCACGTAAGTATACCTTTAATTATATTGTATTTGATCTAATATAACTTTTTATACCTGTTTATCGCAATTTTCTTATTCCAGATTGGCACGAGGCCAACCGGCCAACGGCCCTCGCATCGCAGATAAAGGAAGTGGCGACATTCATGCCAGGCCGGCATTGCGGACATCGGCAAGATAACTGCGGCTGACCGGCACCCTGTGGCCCGCGGTCAGGCGAAGAATCGTGCGGCCGTTTTCACGCATCGTCTCGACCACATGGTCGCGCGCTACCCAATAGGAGCGGTGCACCCTCAGTCCGTTGGCCCCCTCCAGTTCGGTGACTGCGTCGGTAAAACGCATCAATACCAGCGTGGAACCGGCGGTCGTGATCACCTGGACATAGTGGTCGACCACCCTGACATAGACCAGATCCCGGCCGAGCTCTGCAGGCAGGCGGTCGAAAAAGCGCACCTTGGAAGAGGTGCCCATATCGGCGCTGGACGCAGATCCCTCTCCGTTGAAATCCTGGTGCTGTCGCGCGACGGTAGCGGTAACGGCATAACCGATCACCAGCATCAACAATGCGACCGATGGGTAAATCGTCAGCAGCAAGCCTTCGGGAAGGTAGCCTGGCCGGAACAGCGATTCGACGGTATACACGACGCCGGTCCCAGGGACCGCGGCAACCAGGGCCGCCCCCGCTATTGTCAGGTAGTGCCGGCGCGATCCGATGCGCGCATTTGCAAGCGCCAGCATCATTACACTGCCGCACACGAGCCAATTGGCACTCATCGCTATCCCCCAGTAGCCCAGGCGCTCGATCGGGGTGAGCGAATCGTATGTGCCGAATGGCCCGATGACAACGAACAGCGCGATGACGCCCACAAGCGCGATTGCCTGGACCGCAAGCGACCGCGGACCGAGCATTTCACGATTCGTAAACGACAATTTTTGCAATTGACGAAAACCTCCGTGGCGTTCACGAATTTAACGTTGACACGCAGAACCCTCGATACCGATGCTAGATCAAGCTTTGACGCGAGGACAACCAAAATGAAACGTGAATCACCCCTGTTCGGCAACGTTCACGCAATGATCGGCATCGCGCTGCTGGCCTTGCTCACCGCGGGCACGGCGAGCGCAACCGATCTTGCTGTTCATATCGACAACCTCGGGAATTCCGAGGGTTTCGTGCGTGTCGCACTTCACCAGCGCGTCGACGGCGTCGATTTTCCCGACGAAGCCGGCGCTGTCGCGGGGACATTCAGCCAGGCCGTTGCCGGATCGATGCGCTTCGTCTTTGCGGATCTGCCGCCCGGCGACTACGCAGTGGCAGCGTTCCACGATCAGAATGGAGACGGCGTGTTGGGAACGACGGTTCTTGGCATTCCGACGGAGCCCTACGGATTCTCGAACGATGCACGTGGCTTCATGGGACCGGCAAGTTTCGAAAGCGCTGCCGTTACGGTCAGCGACGGTAGTGCTGCCCTCTCAATTTCCATACGGATAAGCGGACAGTCACCGTCCGCTCTCTTTACGCGATGAAGGACATGTTGTCCCGCCGCGATGTGCTAGGCGGTATCGGTGGCCTGCCATTCATGTTCTGCACGAGCGCGACGCTCGGACAAACCGAAGACTTCACCGCTGCGCTTTCCCGCAATCCCGGACTGCTTGGCTTCGCAACTGCTCGCGGCGAACAACTGACGGCCCCCATGACGACGCGGAGCGGGCGCCTGCCGCCTGACCTTACAGGCACCCTGTGGCGAAACGGCCCGGCCGAACACGAGCGCTTCGGCCACCGTTATGGCCACTGGTTCGATGGCGATGGGATGGTGCAGGCTTTCACCTTCACCGGAACAGCCGCGTCTCATCGCGCCCGTATTCTGGATACGCCGAAACGCAATCGCGAGACGCAAGCGGGCAGACGAATGCTCCCCGCGTTCGCCACCCTCCCCCCGAATTCAACAGGGAGTTTTCGGCCTGACGACATGAATGTTGCCAATACCTCCATGCTTGCTCACGCCGGGGACCTCATGGCGTTGTGGGAGGGTGGCTCAGCGCTGTCGGTCGATCCAACGACACTCGCCGCCGGGGAGTTCATCGACTGGAGCCCGGAACTCGCCGGTGTACCGTTCTCGGCGCACCCAAAGGTCGAGCCAGACGGTACGCTGTGGAACATCGGATTCTCGCCGGCGCCGCGGCCGACATTGCTGTTCTACCGTATCGCCCGGACCGGCCACCTTGCCATGGCCAACATCCTGCCCATCGAACCTTTGGGGATGGTGCACGACTTTGTCGTGACGGCCCGCCATCTCGTCCTGGTGCTGACTCCGTTCGTGCTCGAGCCGGACCGGTTTTCGGCCGGTCGCACGAGTTTTCTCGACGCGCACGTCTGGCGCCCCGATCTCGCCACCAGAGTGCTTGCGGTCGAAAAGGACACGTTGGAGTTGGCACGTCGCTATGAACTGCCTCCCGGCTTCCATTTCCATCACGGCAACGGTTGGGAGGAGCAGGACGGCACGATCCGCCTCGATCTGTGCCAGGCGCCCGATCCGGAGTTCGTCCTCAATGAATTTCGCGCGGTCATGCGTGGTGAGTGGCGGTTCCCCTCCACGTTCCCAAGCTACCGCCAGGTTGTCCTCAGGCCGAATGGAGCTGGCGAGATCGAACAGGTGGAGCAGGAAACAACGGAGTTCCCCCGCATCGATCCGCGTCGCACCGGGCTGCGACATCGAATGATCTTCGCGCTCACCGGCACCGGAACGGAAGGAGACTGGCCGCTCCAAAGGGTCGCCCGTTTTGAGCCTGACAGTGGCACGGTCGATAGCTGGTCCTATCCAGGGCACCAGATTCCCGAGGAGCACGCGTTCGTGCCGCGCGGTACGGCCGAGGGTGACGGCTGGCTCCTCGGGCCGTTTCTCGACGTCGAGCACCGCGTCACGGGACTCAACATATTCGAAGCCATGCGCCTCGCCGACGGCCCGGTGTGGCAAGGGACCTTGCCCTATCCGCTGCCACTCGGGCTACATGGTACGTTCCAGAGCCGGTAACACTAGCTGCGCCGACCCGGCGCTGATCAGCGCCAGTGGGCTTCCCATTCGGCTGCGAGTTCGTCCGTGAGTCGAGGGAACAGCGCCGCCAGGTCCCGAGTCTCACCGGGATCTTCGGCGATGTTGTAGAGCCGCCAGACCGTCACGCCCATTCCGCCGCCGGGCATCGGGTCGTTGATGAGCTTGTAGTCGCCGCGGATCAACGCGCCGTGGCCATCATCCGCGGACCAGCCTGCGGTGTCGTCGGGTGAATGCACCGCAGGCACCTCACCTCTCAGGTGCGGCCAGAAGGACCGTCCCGCGATTCCATTGATCGTGCGGCCGTCCTTGTAAGGACCGGCGCCCGGATGTTCGGTACCGGCGATATCGAGAAACGTCGGTAACACGTCCATGATCGTCATGAAGGTGTTGTTGACACCGCCGCCGGGAATCTCGGCCGGATAGTGCACGATCGCCGCGGCGCGCAGCCCGCCTTCGTAGATGCGGCCCTTCCGGCCCCTGAAAGGCGCCGTCGCGGCTTCGGCAAAGCCCCGGCCGTGATCGATGAACGAATCGCGGCGGCCGAAGTTTTCGTAGCGATTGTCCCGATTGGCGACACTGCGCGGATCGACGGCGTTTTCATCCAGGCCTGACTCGCCGCCGGAGCCGCCGTGGTCGGATGAGAAAATGATGACGGTGTTATCCAGTTGGCCGCTTTCCTCCAGGTAGTCGATCAGGCGCCCGACGCTCATGTCCAGGTATTCGACCATGCCCGCGTAGATCTCCTGGGCACGTGCGTGGCGGCGCTGCTGCTCAGGACTCAGGCTGTCCCAGGGTTCGGCCGTCGGTTTGTAGGACTCCAACCTGCCGCCTTCCGGGATAACGCCGAGTTCCATGGCCCTGGAAAAGCGTGCTTCGCGCAGCACGTCATAGCCCGCGTCGTAATGACCGGCGTAACGATCCAGCCAGTCGTCAGGCAACTGCAGCGGCCAGTGCGGCGCGGTATACGGCACGAATGCAAACCACGGCTGCTCGCCGTCGTTCGAGCGCAGGAACTCGAGCATCTTGTCCGTGTAGTACTCGGTGGCATAGAAGTCCTCGGGCAGATCGTCGATCCCCAGGGGACGGCCATCCTCCTCATACGGGAGCGGATCGTCCCAGAACCTCTCGGCGAAATGACTCGCGGATGCGTCCACAGCGACGAAGGAGCGATCGAAGCCACGTGTCGCGGGCGTATACCCGTCGCCGGCGCCCAGGTCCCATTTCCCGGCCATGTAGGTCGCGTAACCAGCATCGCGCATCAGCTCCGGCAGGATGACCCAGTCGCGGCTCAACAAGTTGCCCCGCCGTCCGCTCATCGGGTTGCCGATGACTTCCAGCGCGGCGCCGGAACCCGCGCTTGCCATCAGCATGACGCGGGTCTTCTGACAGTTCGCGTCCGTGTGGAAGTTGTTCAGCCGCACACCCGCGGACGCGAGCTCGTCCAGATTCGGCGTGGGAATTTCGCTGCCGAACGGGCCGGTGTCCATGAAGCCCAGATCGTCGGCAACGATATATAGAATATTTGGCCGGGTAGCGGCGAACTCACCGCTTGAGCAGCCATGAAGTCCGACCAGGATAACCAGCGCGAACGCGCACAGGCAGTAGCGTTTCATCTCAATTCCTCGTACCGACCCTGTTCGACTCACAAGTCCACTATAGAATAACCTGATCCCCTTCCGAAGATTGGTGCGCATCATGAACAGAATAATCCGACCGCTTTGGGCAGCAGCGTTCGCCTTTTTCGCGCTGTG
>LXNI01001831.1_pt1 | contig 16687 bp, 13 predicted proteins | sample 809091 | NCBI WGS metagenome assembly LXNI01 (sample SAMN04870527, study PRJNA318959) | sponge metagenome | biome: 01000161; feature: marine sponge reef; material: water | host: Sarcotragus foetidus | place: Greece: Milos, Mediterranean Sea | collected 2013-05-29 | depth 5-7 m | reverse complement strand
AAAATCTGCGCAAAATGGGGGAGTTCGTCGAGCGCATCTGCACGACACAGCAGACCGACCTGATCGTCTTTCCGGAGCTGAGCTATACAGGGACCGAACTGGGACTGCGCGCCACGACGCTGGCGGAGCGCGTGCCGGGCCACGCCACAAACTACCTGGCCAAACGGGCCGATGACTTCAGTACGCATATCGTCTTCGGTCTGGTAATCAAAGAGAAAGTCGAGAGCATACTCTACAACGGCCTGGCCTGTTTGGGCCCGGACGGCGACCTCATGTCCTCCTATCATAAGGTGCATCTTTTGGGTGAGGAGCGCCAGGTCTACCGTTCCGGCTTTCGTTTCATCAATGTCGATGCCGATTGGGGGCGCTTCGGCCTCATGGCCGGCTCCGACCTGATCTTTCCCGAGGCGGCCCGTAGTCTGACCCTTGACGGCGCTGAACTGATCGTCCTGCCCGCGAACTGGGAAATCGGGCACCACGAACAGTGGCGGGCGCATATCGTCAGCCGCGCCACCGAGAACGCCCTGTTCGTCGCCGCAGCCAACCGTGTCGGCGAGGAGCCCACGATGCAGTTCGCGGGCGACTCCATTCTCGCGGGGCCGGACGGAGAGCTCTACACGGTCCTTGAAGAGCCGATGGAGGGCTATGCGGTTGCGACCATCGATCTGGATCGCGTGCGGGCCATCCGCGAAGAGCGCCAACTGATCCAGTTTCGCGAGCCCAACGCCTACCGCACAATCGTCAGGAAATACTGACGTGACTTTACTGGCTGTCCCTTAATCGGACTGCAGCTGAAAGTGACATGATGACCGAGACAGCCGAGTCGTCCCAACGAATGTTCAAATCGTTTATCAGCGGAGACTGGAACCACCAGGCCGCGATGACCGACTATCGTGCCGAGTGGTTCAACTCCTTGCTGGTCGAACGCGCCGCCTGGACTGAAAACGCGCCCACCCTCGAACTGCTCGATACCGTTATCGGCGCGCCGGGCTACGTCTGGTTCCGCTTCTGGCTCCCTGACCTGGATCAAATGGTCGAAAAGTACTTTGACGCCGAAGGCACCGCCATTGGCCTCTACCTTCCTGTCTGCAGGCCGCTGCAACGCGAAGACAAAGCCTACCGCACTTCGGATTTGATCCTCGCGATTTGGTATAATGCCGACAAACGGGTCTTCGTACTGCGCGAGGAGGAGTTCGAGGACGTGGTGCGCGCCGAGCAATTCAGTAGCCAGGAGGCTGAACGAGCCGAGACCCGGATTCGTGAACTGACAGCCGCCATCTTTCGCGAGGAGTTTCCACCGCCGCTGGTGCGCAACTTCGCCATCGCTATGGAAAAGAGTTTGTCCCGTTCGCAATGATCGCTATTGTTGACTATGGCGTTGGAAACCTGCGCAGTGTCTACAAATCCTTTGAGACCGTAGCCGCCCCCCTTGGGATCCAGGTCGATATCGTCGACCACCCCGTCGATTTCAGTCGCTGGCGGGCACTTGTCCTGCCGGGCCAGGGCGCCTTCGGAGATAGCGTCAACAATCTGCGACGCCAGGGATTCGAAGCGCCTCTTCTGGACAGCGTGGCCGCAGGTCTGCCTCTCCTGGGCATCTGCGTTGGAATGCAGATGCTCTTCGATGAGAGTGAGGAGATGGGCATTCACGAGGGGCTCCATCTGATCCCCGGCCGCGTTCGCCGCTTCCCCGACAAAATGCCGGACCCACACCGCAACGGCCGCAGCCTGCGCATTCCTCAAATTGGCTGGAACCAGTTACACCAGCAGCGCCCCGACCCGCTGCTGGCAGGCGTTCCCGATGGCGCCTACGGGTACTTTGCTCACAGCTATTTCTGCGATGCCGCCGAGCCGGATGCCGTCCTCACCCTCACCGACTACGGCGTCGACTATCCGTCCATCGTCCGCCACCGCAATGCCTGGGGCATCCAATGCCATCCGGAGAAAAGCCACACTGTCGGCCTGCATATCCTGAGCAATTTTATTAGGACAGTGGAGGGCCAGCCTGATGCTGGCAGCTGACGTGCGGGGGCAAGAATCTGTAGCCCTCTGCCTCGCACAATGCGAACTGTGTCCGGGAGGTAACCACGGGGACCCAAGGCAATCGCAGCGCAGGAACTGTCAGGAACCGCTTTGACTACGACCGAAATCGGTAAGCCGCGCAAACTCTATCTCATCGCCCACGCCTGTACGCGGCAGGTCCCAAACACCGACGCCGCCCTCTGGCAGTTGGATGAGCTCGGCCTGGCGCAGGCCGCGGCACTCGCGCGCCAGCCATTCTGGGACGAAGTCGATCGGCTGCTGTTAAGCAGCGAACCAAAGACTCGCCTGACCGTTGCACCGCTCCTACAGAATAGAGAGCTGCCGGTGGAGGAGGATGCTCGCTTCGACGAGCTGCACCGCACCCCCGAATGGACCGACGATTATACCGCCCGCGTCGCAGAGCTATTCGGCAGCCCCCTCAAGTCCATCGCCGGTTGGGAACCGGCTGCAACTGCGCTCGCCCGATTCTGCGCAGGGATCGACTTTTGGGCCTCCCGCCATCCTGAGGAAACTATAGCGCTCGTCGGCCACGGCCTCACCTTCAGCCTCTACCGGGCGCACCTGCTTGGCCTGTCCACCGTTCCTTTGCAGGACTGGCAGAATCTCTCCTTTGCCGCTGTCGCCTGTGTGCAAAACGCGCAAATCGTAGCGGATTTCGCCGTCCCCCCCGGCGTGCCGCACGTTCCCAGGGGCGCGGCTTCGCCTGATCTAAGCCAGGCGGAGGAGCAATTTGACGGGAGGCGCATGAAGGCAGGCCGCCCCTTTGCAACAGTGGAGTAGGTCGTGGAAACCTTTTTTGAGCTGGAATTCGAAATCGTCCAGGTCCTTGCAGTCGTGCTGCTTGTGGCAATGGCAGTGCGCCGCATACGGCTGCCCTACACCGTGGCACTGGTCGGCGCCGGGCTGGTTCTGGCATTCCGCGGCGGCTTGCACCTGGAGCTGACGCCGGGATTGGTGCTCGGACTCTTCGTCCCGCCGCTCATCTTCGAAGCCGCGTTCCATGTGCAACTGAAGGATCTGAAAGCAGACCTGAAGCCCATCGTGGCCATGGCCGTGCCGGGCGTACTGCTCAGCACCGGCATCATCGCCGGCGTCCTCGTTCTTGCCGGTGTGCTGCCTCTTGCGGCCGCTCTCATCTTCGGCGCCCTCATCTCAGCGACAGACCCGGTTGCAGTCGTGGCCACCTTCCGGTCCGTCGGCGCGCCGAAGCGATTGCTGACGCTTGTCGAAGGCGAGAGCCTGTTCAACGACGGTACCGCCGTTGTCATCTTCCACATCATGGTAGTCCTGGCCCTCGAAGGCACGCTCAATCCTGTCGAAGGCCTGGTGGAATTTCTGCGCGTGTCTGTCGGCGGTCTGATCATCGGCGGCGTCCTCGGCTATGCTGTCGCCAAGCTGATCGAACAGATCGACGACTATCTCATTGAAGTAACCCTGACGACCATACTGGCCTACGGCAGCTATATCCTGGCAGAACACTATCATTTCAGCGGCGTGCTGGCAGTGGTGTTGGCGGGCCTGGTCAACGGCAATATCGGTCCCCGCGGCATGACTCCTTCGACCAAGATCGTGCTCTTTACGGTCTGGGAATACATCGCCTTTCTGGCCAACTCGTTCATTTTCATTCTGCTCGGCATCAGCGTGGAATGGGAGCAACTGCTCAAATTCCTGGTTCCCTCGTTGATCGCGGTCGGCGCTGTCCTGGGTGGCCGCTTCCTTGTCGTCTATGCGCTGGCAGGCGTTGTCCGCCTGTTCCGCCAAAAGTTGCCTAGCCGCTATCTCCTGGTGATGTCCTGGGGGGGACTGCGCGGCGCCATCAGCCTGGCGCTCGTTCTCAGTCTTCCGGCTGCCATCGACAACCGGCCGCAGCTTCTGGCCATGACCTTCGCCGTCGTCCTCTTTACCATTCTCGTGCAAGCTGTATCCATCTCCGGGCTGCTCTCATGGCTTGGGTTGACCCAGGGTTCGAAGCAGCCCATAGAATATGAACGCATCCAGGGGCAACTGCTGGCCATTCGCTCTGCCAACAGCTATCTCGACCGGCTCTACCGCGAGGGCGCGCTCATTCCCACGGCTTACTCAACCGTCAAGGCAGAGCTTTCCGCACGCGAAGATCAAGTAAGCGGCCAGATTGAAGAACTCCTGGCCAGTCAGCCGGACCTGCGCGATCAAATTGTTTCGCTGGCGCGGATCGAGGCCCTGCGCGCGGAACGGACAGCTCTCGACGAACTTGCCCGAGAGGGAATCCTTAGCGAGGAGACACTGCTCGAACTACAGACCGAACTCGATGAAGCGATTTACGAAGGCGGTGCCCAAAATCAACATGCCTGAGCGTTTTTGCACATGGAGATACGAAAATTCTTCCCATGGCTACTTGTAGAACTGCACTCCGCCGACTAGCTTCCCAATATCACAGACTGCATTATGCGAATCTATCCAGCAATTGACTTGAGAAAAGGACGCTGCGTGCGCTTGCGGCGGGGCGATCCTAACGCTGAGACTGTCTTCAGCGATGACCCCGCGCAGATGGCATCTCACTGGGCGGCACTTGGCGCAGAGTGGCTGCACGTCGTCAACCTGGACGGCGCATTCGGCGGTGCTTCCGGCGGCGCTTCCGACTTCCATCCCAGAGTTCAGCGGCTATCGCCGGACGCGCTCGAAACAGGCGATCCTGATCGCGCAACGGATCCTTCGCTGACGGCCGGTGTGCAGGCCGAAGCGTCTGATCCGGCACAGAGCCTTCCCATCAACTTGCAGCGCCTGCAGCAGATCCGCCAAGCGGTCGACATCCGGATCCAGTTCACCGGCGGGCTCCGCAGTATGCAGGATATCGAGTTGGCATTCTCCCTTGGCGCGGATCGCATTGTGTTGGGGACCGCGGCCGTACGCGATCCGGAACTGGTGCGCGCCGCCATCGAGCGCTGGGGCGTGCCCTGCATCGTGGTCGGGCTCGATGCCAAAGATGGAATGGTCGCCACACACGGATGGCAACAGGTGAGCCAACTGAGCGCCATCGAACTTGGGCACCGTATGGCGGCCCTGGGCGTGGAACTGGCACTGTTTACCGATATCAGCCGTGACGGCATGATGAGCGGCGTCAATGTGCAGTCTACCGCGGAGCTGGGTGATCTGACGGGCCTGCAGGTGATCGCCAGCGGCGGCGTTGCCAGTCTGCAGGACATCCAAGCGCTCAAGCGCCATGAACATTACGGCATTGACGGTGTGATCATCGGACAGGCGCTCTACACCAACGCCGTCGAACTGCCGGCCGCCATCGAAATCGGCAACGCCCCACGCCTCCGCCGCAGCGCCGGCATTATTCCGATTCGCCGCGACTGCAACGACGCCGCTGCCTCCGGCCAACCGCAGCTTCTCCTTCTCTACAACCACTTTTTTGAGGAGTGGCAGTTTCCGCGCGGGGGCGTCGAACAAGGCGAAAGCGACCTGGATTGCGCCCGGCGAGAGTTCGCCATCGAAACCGGTTTGCCAGTTCTCAAACTGTACCAGGATTGCCCAACCGTCCTGGACTTCACCGTAAACATTCGCGGTTACGATGTCCAGCGCTCGGTTGTCTATTTCCTGGCGGAAACCGGAGAGGGGCAGGTGGAATTGGGTCACGACAACCACAGCGAATACCGCTGGTGCAGTTTGGAGGAAGCGAAAACCCTCCTGCTTGAAACTTCGCCCGAGCAGATTCCCGCTTGGCGCGCAGCCGCCCGCTTACTCGATGCCAAAATGCGGCCGTTCAATTAACGCCTGCGGCCGGCCAACCAATTGAATCCGCTCCCGGCCATTTGTCGGGCCCATCACGACTATCGCTAACTGTGGAGGACGTCTTGCTGGCAAAACGAATCATACCTTGCCTGGATGTTAAGGACGGGCGCGTCGTCAAGGGCATCAACTTTGTCGACCTTGTCGACGCCGGCGATCCGGTGGAGCAGGCCAAGGTATATGACAACGAAGGAGCCGACGAGCTTGTCTTCCTGGATATTACAGCAACCCACGAGGCGCGTGATATCGTCGCCGAAATGGTGCGCCGCGTCGCCGATACCGTGTTTATCCCATTCACGGTCGGCGGCGGCATTCGCAACGTCGAGGATATGCGCGCCATCCTGCTCGCCGGCGCCGACAAGGTGAGCGTAAACAGCGCGGCTGTCCTCACCCCGGAGATCGTTTCCGAAGGCGCGCGCCGCTTCGGCAGCCAGTGTATTGTTGTCGCCATCGATGCTCGCCGCCGCGACGCCGCCGATGGCTGGGACGTATTCATAAGTGGCGGGCGCATCAACACCGGCATAGATGCCGTTGAATGGGCCAAAAAGGTCGAAACGCTCGGCGCCGGCGAAATTCTACTCACCTCGATGGATGGCGACGGTACGCAGGAGGGGTACGACGTCGCGTTGACGAGGGCCATTTCGGACGCCGTCAACATTCCGGTTATCGCCAGCGGCGGCGCGGGCCGGCCCGAAGATTTCGCCGCCGCGCTCACCGACGGAGGCGCGGAGGCAGCGCTGGCCGCCAGCCTCTTCCACTTTCGTCAGCTTCAGGTGATGGATGTTAAGCGGCACCTGCTCGACCGCGGCGTTCCGGTGCGTCTGCCCGAAGACGCTATCACCTGAGGGGTACATTATCCAAGAGGGAAACGTTCGCCCTGGCAGCGACCTGTAAGAAGAATGGCTGTAGCTACCAGGTTCCCTTGACATTTTGGGAACGTTGTTCAGATTTCAACAAGAACGGCAAGCCTGCAAGCCTGATAGGGATGTTTCTCGCTTGAATGTTGAAATAGACAAAACAAATTGATCCGCGAAGTCACGCGAAGGGTCGCGAAGAACACCTTTTTGTCCGCGGAGGACGCGGAGAACACCAAAGGCGGATCGGACTTTCTTTGCCCAGCTGGGCCGCCCTTCGATGATCAGCCGCAATTTGCACCCGGAAGTGGTTGTTCAGACAAACGTCAACGGGCCCTAATCCATATACAGTGTCTGTGCGGACCAGACCTTCTGTCACGCCGCCACTCGGGCTATCTCATCGTGTACTCGTTGGCCGCCGCCACTTGGACGGGAGGCACCGCTGGAAATACGGCGTACGGTGGACGGGGCATGTTTTTGTAGGGGGGCGTTGCGGGGGCGCAGCCCCTGCACAAGGGAGGGCCGAAGGCCCGACCGCCCATAAGAACTGAGAATGAGGAGAGAGTAAGAACCTTTACTCGCCTCTTTCAGGTTCGCAAATCAATTGTGGCTGAGTCGTTACGAATGGCTTGCCACCACGGATTTCCTCCAGGATCAAAATGCCGGCGTGCCTATAGAGACCAGGGTGTAGAGATGGACAGAGTAGTGTTGGCAATGACCCGATCCTTTCATCGGCAAATCGGCCACACCCGGCGGCTCACCCCGCAGGATCAGACGCGTTTCGTCACCGCCGTGTCCCAGTTCGTCCGGGATCCGGCAACCCCCGGACTTAATTTCGAGAAACTCGGCGGCGGTACCAAGAGCAACCTCTGGTCATTGAGGGCTTCACAGGAACTTCGGATTCTCCTAGCAGAAGATGACGGCCAGTTCGTTTTCGTCAATGCAGGGCACCATGATGCCATGTATGATTGGGCCGACAGACGAGACCATTATGTCGATCTGGCTTCTGACGATCTTGCAGATCTACAAGTTTCAGTTCCTGACATCCCGCTTTCCTTGAGGCGCGCTTCCACAGGAACGCCGCATCAGCCCTCGCTGCCTGACCTACCCGGGCAGGAATCGGGGAGTCCTCCCCATTTGCCTCTGGCATCAGAATCTGGCCCAACCGACCCTCTCCTCATCCAGGACTTGATTCGGCGTCTCTTCAGCGGAGACTTTGAGGACTGGCAGCTCTTCCTCCATCCAGACCAAAAGCCTCTCGTCAGCCGCCACTGGTCAGGCGCCGCCCGCATTCGCGGCGCAGCCGGCACGGGTAAGACGGTGATCGGGTTGCATCGAGTTGCGGAACTGGCCCGTCGATATCCCGATGGCAAAGTGCTCTTTACCGCGAACAGCAGATCGCTGGCCGAACTGCTCGAAAGGCGCTTCCAAATCCTGCCAATGGCCCCCTCGAATGTCGAGTTCGCGAACATCGACAGGATTGCTTACAAGTACGACAGTTGGCCGCCGGCGCATTTCTCTCTGGTTGACCAGACATTCGCAGCTGCTTGCAAGGAGCTCGCTGCCGGTTCCCCTTTGGAAAGGATTAGCCAGGATTACCTGAAAGAAGAGATTGAAAGAGTGATCAAAGGGAACGACCTTCAGTGCCTTGAGGACTATCTTTCCGTCGAACGCATTGGACGCAAGCGATCACTTTCTCAGAACTTGCGCAAGCTAGTATGGGAACTGTATGAACTCTGGGCAGGAAAGCTGAGCGAACGCAACGCAGTTCCGTTCGCGGACAAAAGGATTCGGGCCAGAGATGCTGTCCAAAGACTCGCACAAGCCCCCTACCGCTGCGTCGTCGTGGATGAAGCGCAAGACATAACTTTGGTGGAGTTGCAGCTCGTCCGTGCCCTTGTCGCCGGGGCCCCCGAGAATCCCGTGCCCAAAGATGGCGTTCTCATATTGGATGACCCCGCACAGCGCATCTATCCCGGAGGGTACCGGCTCGGCTGGGCCGGGCTTGAAATCGCCGGTCGGGCGCAGGTGCTCAGAAAGAACTACCGCAATTTGCCTGCAGTCTACCGCGCGGCCAGGCGCGTCCGTGGTAACGAGCTTGTGGCGCTCGAACATGAAGACGACAAATTAATTCTTGACGTCGAACTGGGTTTTTCTGAGCGTGAGGATGAGAGGCCGAATCTTGCCCTTGTAGACTGTGATGACGAATTTCCCTATTTGCGCGAGATGATACGCGAAATCAGTGAAGGCGGAAAGGTCGGCACAGACGAGTTTGCGGTCTTCCTTAAACACAACAATCAGGTCGAGGCCGCCATCAGATTCCTGCAAGGCAAAGGCATCCCCTGCGCCCGGATTACGCGTGATGGTATTTCCGGCAGTGGCGTGAGAGTAGGGACCTACGACCGTGCTCGGGGACTGGAATTCAGGGCCGTATTCCTTCCCCGCTTGGGCGTAACTCAGTTCCCGGAAGGCGGTGGTGACGCTAGCGGCGGGGGGCAGAATTTCGACCCGGACCAGGACCTGGAATCGCGTCTCTTGGAACTGGACCGTCTCTACGTTGCCATGACACGCGCCAGGGAACTTCTGCTCCTGATTGCCGACGAAGAGCCGTGCGAAGAGATCCGCCGAGCCCTGGGCGAAGAAATCATCTTGAGAGACATGCGAGGACGGAAAAAAGGGGGTCCGACCGTTACGCATTGACTCCGCACCGAAGGCGCCAGTTCCTCACCGTGCACAACCCTGATTACTCCCAAACCAACAAAATGGATCGCCAGATGTCCGAACTGATCAACTCCCTCTCAGCTACGATCGCCGACCGCAAAGCCAATCCGACCGCAGAATCCTATACCGCAAGCCTTCTAGCCGCCGGAACCGGCAAAATCGCCCAAAAAGTCGGCGAAGAGGCGGTTGAAGTCGTCGTCGCCGCCCTCGAAGAAAGTGATGCGCGCCTCGTATCGGAAATGGCAGACCTGGTCTACCACAGCCTTGTACTGCTCGAACAACGGGAGCTCTCCTGGTCAGACGTTGAAGCCGAACTGGCCCGGCGCTTCAAATAGACGAAAAACGGTAACTACTAAGCCACAGTAGTTGACCGGCCAGTCATCCTTGGAACCATTCAGTCTCTTGGTGACGCAACTGGTGTACAGCGGCCGCCATGCACGCCAGCCGACACGTTGCGAAGAATGCACACGGTCGGTGAGGCATGTTTTTGTAGGGGGGCGTTGCGGGGGCGCAGCCCCTGCACAAGGGAGGCCGCTTGCGGCCGACCGCCCAAAATACAACAATGAGGGGAGAAAGAACACCTTTGCTCGCCTCGTACAGGTTGGCGAATCAGTTGCGGCTGAGTAGTTTCCGAAAAACGTAGAAATTCAGCCTCAATAGGTTCGTGTCCATTCAGAACAACCTCTCATTCTGACCCAGGACGTCCCAATCGCAGCCGCCATTTGCCCCTTGCGCGACGCGAAGCGAGTCGTTTCTCACTCCTCACTCCTCAATTCTGAAAGCCTCCCAACCCTTTACGCAAACACCTCCCAATTCGCGCCCCATTCCTTGCCAGTGGTACAATGGTTCGTAGTGATTCAGACTGTTCTAATACTTGGCAGGAGCGGACGAAAACGCTGCATCAGACAGCAAACATGCCAGCAAAAGCCCAAGAGCTCCGGGAGGAAATCTGATGACTGTTCCTGTGATTAGAGGCACACGCAACGGCACGCCCTACCCTTCGCCCCGCGATTCTGATGAAACCGCCCAGCTTGCTGACGTTCCTACCACCTCACGTTTGTCTCTGGCCGACGGCCTCTTCGCTCAAAACGCCATGACCTTCGACGATGTACTGCTCGTACCCGGTTTTGCCGAGGTGCTGCCAGTCGACGTCGACATCACAACACGCCTCCATCCGAAACTCGCACTCAATATCCCGCTTATCAGTGCGGCCATGGATACCGTCACCGAAGCGGACTTGGCGATCGCCCTCGCCCGCCAAGGGGGACTGGGCGTCATTCACCGCAACCTGTCGGTAACGCAACAGGCCGAAGAGGTCGACAAGGTCAAACGCAGCGAGAGCGGCATGATCGTCGATCCCATCACCCTGCGGCCGGAAAACACCTTGGCCGACGCCGAAGCGGTCATGAGCCACTACCATATCAGTGGCGTACCCATCACCGATGACGACAACCGGTTGCTGGGCATTCTCACCAACCGCGATGTCCGCTTCGCCACCGACCACCAGCGACTGATCGCCGACTTTATGGTTTCAGAGAACCTGATCACCGCACAACTGGGCACAACGCTGGAAGAGGCGCAGGAGATCCTTCACCGCTACCGTATCGAAAAACTGCCTCTGATCGATGCCGACGGCTATCTCAAGGGGCTGATCACCTATAAGGACATCCTCAAACGGCAGGATTTCCCCCACTCCGCCAAAGATGAGCGCGGACGGCTGCTCGTGGCCGGCGCCATCGGTGTTGGCGCAGAAGGGCTGCGACGCGCCGAAAGCCTCATCAATGCCGGCGTCGACGCGGTTGCGGTCGACACCGCCCACGGCCATACCCAGGGTGTCATCGAAACCGTGAGAGCCGTGCGGGCACGCTTTTCGGAACTGCCTATCCTTGCCGGCAATGTCGTGACAGTCGAAGGTGTGCAGATGCTGAGCGAAGCTGGTGCAGACGTCGTCAAAGTGGGCGTCGGCGCAGGCTCGATCTGCACCACCCGCATCGTCTCCGGCGCAGGCATGCCCCAACTCACTGCCATCGCCGCCTGCTCCGAAGCTGCCGAATCTTGCGGTGTAACCCTTATCGCAGACGGCGGCATCCGCTACAGCGGCGACATTACCAAGGCCCTTGCTTGCGGCGCCTCCGCCGTCATGCTCGGCGGCCTGCTGGCCGGCCTGCACGAATCCCCCGGCGAAATCGTTATCCGCGAAGGTCGTTCCTTCAAGGAATACCGCGGCATGGGCAGTATCGGCGCCATGAAAGGCCGCGCCGCTGACCGTTACGCCACCGGGCAATCGCTCAATGGCGCTTCACCCGACATCGGCGGCAAAACCGTTCCCGAAGGCATCGAAGGGCAGGTACCATACAAAGGCTACCTCAACGAGTTCGTCTTTCAACTCCTGGGCGGCCTGCGCTCCGGGATGGGATACGTCGGCGCCGACAGCCTGCCGGACCTGTGGCGCAAAGCCCGCTTCGTCCGCATCAGCCCGGCAGGTTACCAGGAAAGCCATCCGCACAGCGTTGTCATTACCAAAGAAGCGCCAAACTACCAAGTGAATCCAGGGAACTAGAATGACTGTAACAGCCGTTGTCGGCGCCCAGTGGGGAGATGAAGGTAAAGGTCGCATTGTCGATTATCTGGCCAAACGGGCCAACTATGTCATACGCTTTCAAGGAGGCGACAACGCCGGCCATACCGTTATCAACGATTTCGGCAAAACAGTGCTCCATCTGGTGCCCTGTGGCATCTTCTACGAGAACGTCCATAACATTATCGGCACGGGCTGCGTGGTCAATCCGCAGTCGCTGCTGGAAGAGATCGCCCACCTCAAGTCGATTGGCGTCAGCTGCGACCGTCTTTGGATCAGCAGCCGCGCTCAGATGCTCATGCCCTACCATCGCACACTCGATGAGTTGGAAGAGCAGGCCCGCGGCGCCGACACCATCGGCACAACCATGCGCGGCGTCGGCCCAGCCTACAGCGACAAGGCCACCCGCTCCGGACTCCGCATCGGCGACCTCCTCCAACCCGACTGGCTGGAAACGCGACTCGACAATGCTTTGAAGACAATCAACCGCAAGCTCACGATTCTCGGCGGGCAGCCGGTAGACGGCCGCGAGGTCTACGATCTGCTGATGGAGTTTCGACTGCAACTGGCGCCCCGCATCGTCGACACTGCGCCGATTCTACGCATGGCGCTCGAGGCCGGAAACGATATCCTGCTCGAAGGCCAGCTCGGCGTGATGCGCGATCTTGATTGGGGAATCTATCCCTACGTTACCAGCAGCCATCCAACCGCGGCCTTCGCCCCGTCCGGCGCCGGCCTGCCGGCCGGGTCTCTTGATGAAGTCCACGGCGTTTGCAAAGCCTACAGCACCTGCGTCGGCGACGGCCCCTTCCCGGTCGAGTTGCACGACGAGATCGGCAAGCTTATGCAGGATGTGGGCAAGGAGTTCGGCGCGACCACCGGCCGCCCGCGGCGCTGTGGCTGGTTCGACGGCGTCGCCATTCGCTACGCCGCCTGGCTCAACGGCATGACCGGTCTGGCCATTACCAAATTGGACGTTCTCGACAGCATCGAAACGCTCAAAATCTGCACCGGCTATCGCCTGGCGGACGGCACTGTGCTCACCGACACCGTCCCCGACACCTCCCTCCTGATGGACGCGCAGCCGCTCTGGGAGGAGATGCCCGGCTGGGTCACACCCACCACCGGCTGCCGCAGTTGGGCCGCACTGCCCGTTGAAGCACGCAACTACGTCAGCCGCATTTCCGAGCTGGCCGGGGTTCCTGTCGCCTACGTCTCCGTCGGCCCCGAACGTGACAACATGTTCGGCCGCAGCAGCCCAGCTCTGGTGACCGAACAGTAAGGACAGGGCGCAATGCATCGGATGCAGTTTGAAGCGCCACTGTCCCACTGACTTCCAGGGACAATCGGATTCGCGGTGGTCTCCCATGATGTGTAGGACATATGCCCTTTGATACCAGTGTGTTAGACAAGGCAATCGCACAGCGTTCCCGCCGCTTGGAGAGTGAGCGCAAAGAACTAGTCGCGAAGACCATTGCATTGTTGGATTCGCATAGCCGTCAATTCGGCATTTGTTCCGGCTACATTTTTGGTTCAGTCACGCGGCCTCGCCGGTTCCACGAACACTCCGACGTCGACATCGCCATCGAGACCAGCCGCCCGGAACTACTGGCCGAAGCGATCGGACGGTTCTCGTCAATGCTGGAAAGAGACGTCGATCTGGTGGATCTTTCGGCCGTCCCATTTGCCGACCGTATCCGTCGGGAGGGAGTGCCTTGGACGCCCAAGAGTTCGTAGCCCTCGAATCACGCATTGTCGCGCAGCTCGCAATTATCGACGATGTCTTTGTTGACATCGAAGAACGGACACAAGGCTTCGACGTCAGCGACGTGCGTCACATTGAGAGCGTAGCTTTTCAGATTCACAATGCTTACAGTTCTATCGAGGAACTTCTGCGCCTGATCGCCGCCAGCTTTGAGAATCAGATCGGCGACGTGGCACGATGGCATTCAGCTCTTCTTCGACGCATGACCCAGCCCGTCCCAGGAGTGCGTCCGGCCCCGTTGACCAAAGAGACGTTTGTGCTCCTTGACACTATGCGCGGTTTCCGCCACTTCTTCCGCCATGCTTATGCTTCGACAATCGATCCCGTCCTGCTTGAGTCCAATCTTCAAATTGCGCGGCAGGCGCATAGTGTCCTGCATCGAGATATAGTCGAATTTCTGGACCAACTAAGGCCGCCCAAGTGAAAAGGAGGAGTTGCCAATGAGGATTAAGATCGCCAATGCGAACTCCCGCTCCCCACTCCTCTTCACTGTCTCTTGTTGTCAACACCTATGACCACATTCACCCACGAATCCTACCTGTCCCCTCTGACCTGGCGTTACGGCAGCGAGGCCATGCGCAAAATCTGGAGCGAGACTGAGAAGCGCAAACTCATGCGCCGTGTCTGGGTCGCGTTGGCGGAAGCGCAATATGAGGCCGGGCTGGTGACCTCCGCGCAAGTGGCAGACTTGCGATCTCGCCAGGACCATATCAATATCCAGCGCGCCGAGGAGATCGAACGGGAAATCCACCACGATCTAATGGCCGAAATCCGCACTTATGCCGAACAATGTCCAGTGGGCGGCCCTATCATCCATCTTGGCGCGACTTCGATGGATGTGCTCGACAACGTAGACGCCCTGCGCCTGCGCACAGCCCTCGACCAAATCATCGACAGGTTGAAACGCACTCTCGCCACCATCGCCGCCCGCATCGAAGCCGAAGCGGACACGCCCGCAATCGCCTTTACCCACATCCAGCCCGCCGAACCTACCACCGTCGGCTACCGCTTTGCCCAGTACGGTCAAGACCTGCTTGCCGACCTGTCAGAGCTGCAATATGTGCGCGGCGACATCCGCGGAAAGGGCTTGAAAGGCGCCGTCGGCACCAGCGCCAGCTATGGACAGCTTCTCTCAGACAGCGAATTCAGCCCTCGCCACCTCGAAGAACGGGTTATGCAGAAGCTGGACCTCACCGCCTTCGAGGCTGCTACGCAGACCTACCCGCGCAAGCAGGACTGGCTGGTGGTCAATGCTCTGGCCGGACTCTGTGCCAGCCTCCACAAATTCGCCTTCGACCTGCGCATCCTCCAGTCGCCCCCGTTCGGCGAATGGAGCGAGCCCTTCGGCCCAAGGCAGGTCGGCTCCAGCGCTATGCCTTTCAAGCGCAATCCCATCGCGGCCGAAAACATCGACAGCCTCACCCGCCAGGTCGCGGCTTTGCCCCGCATCGCCTGGGACAACAGCGCCCTCAACCTGCTCGAGCGCACGCTCGACGACTCGGCTAACCGGCGCCTTTACCTGCCGGAGGCCTTTCTGCTGACCGATGAAGTGCTCATCCGCAGCCAGCGTCTATTCGAAGGCGTGACAATCTGGCCGGGTCCCACTGCACGCAATCTGCGCGACTACGGTGTCTTCGCCGCCACCGAACGTCTGCTGATGGAAGCCGTCAAAGCCGGCGGTGACCGCCAGCACCTGCATGAACTGATCCGCGAACAGAGCCTGGTTGCCTGGCAAGCCCTGCAAAATGGGGAGCCCAATCCCCTCGTCGATAACCTGATCACCGACCCGCGTATCACCGCACTCGTGCCGGCGGAACAGGCGCACAGCCTCCTGTCAGCCACCGACTACGTGGGCGACGCACCCCAGCGGGCCAGAAACATCGCCGCCGCCATCCACGCCAACGTCGGCTGAAATGCCCCAACTAATCCTGACCGCCGACCCTGGATTTTCGCACCTGGCCCTCGACGAGTTCAGCCGCGACGCGCTCAACGGCAGACCCCTCGACGAACTCGCACCCGGCGTCTGCCTGGTCGACTGCGACGAAGGCTACTGGGGACTGGCCGAAACCTGGATCGACAGCCCGCCCGTCTTCACCCGTCACATCTGCCCTGTTGACCTCACCGTTCCCCTCATCGCCAAGCCCAGAGACCTGTCCCGCCTCAGCGACGCCGCCGTAGACGAGTATGCAGACCTGCTCGACCCGGACGTCAGCTTCTCGGTCCAGAGCCGCATTCTGTTCGACCTTCCATACAAACCGTTCGACGTCAACCGCGCCCTCGCCGAGGCCCTCACCCGCGCCGCAAAATCGCCACTGGACGTGCGGCAGCCATTTCAAATCCTCTCTGTTGTTTTCGCTGGGTTGGATCAATCGCAGGATGAACTTGCGGAAACCGGAGATACGCCGCAGGCCGCCGGCACGCGGCATCTGGCCTTCATAGGTCTCTCACTTGCCTCCCACAATATATCGGACTGGGCGGGCGGCGTGCGCCGCTTCCGCCGTGAGAAGGATCGGATCAGCCGGGCGGAATTCAAAATGTTGGAGGCGTTGGAAGCTTTTCGAATCGAACTTCCCGCGGGCGGCGTCGCCCTCGATCTGGGCGCAGCGCCTGGAGGTTGGACACGCGTTCTGCGTCAAAAGGACCAGTTCGTTACCGCGGTCGACCCTGCCGAACTGCATCCCCGGCTCACCAAAGATCGCGGCGTTCGCCACAAGCGTATGACCGCCGAAGCCTACCTGCGTGAAGGGCCGGATGCTTTCGACCTGCTGGTCAATGACATGCGTATGGATGCGCGCGCTTCGGCGCGTATGATGAACGCCTTCGCCGACTTCCTCTATCCCCACGCCGAAGCGGTCATGACGCTCAAACTGGGCAAGACCGCTGCTGCGCTTGACCCTGCTTGCGCCATTCTGCGGGAGCGCTACACAATCCTCCACATTCGCCAACTGTTCCACA
>LXNI01001830.1_pt1 | contig 16688 bp, 15 predicted proteins | sample 809091 | NCBI WGS metagenome assembly LXNI01 (sample SAMN04870527, study PRJNA318959) | sponge metagenome | biome: 01000161; feature: marine sponge reef; material: water | host: Sarcotragus foetidus | place: Greece: Milos, Mediterranean Sea | collected 2013-05-29 | depth 5-7 m | reverse complement strand
ACCCGCGATCTCGACCGTCACGGCAAGCGCCCGGTCTATGCCCGCGAGGGCGTCGGCCACCTCTGGTTCATCGATCCGGCCGCGCGCGATCTGGAGGCCTTCGAACTGCGCAACGGCGAATGGACCCTGATCGCCACGGCGCGCAACGACGACCCGGTCTCCATCCCGCCCTTCGAGGCGATCACCTTCCCGCTCGATGCGCTCTGGCCGTAGGACCGTCCTGGCGAAAACAGCAGGCAGTGACTTTGGCGAGAAATCCGGGCTAGATTGCCGGAGGATGCCCGCGCAAGGCTTCGAACGCCTGCACCCGGTTCCGGGAGGAACGACGATGGCCGATACGAACGCAGTCCCCCGCGCGACCGCCACCGTGGCGCGCCGCGGTGCCGGACGGCCGCTCGATACCGCGACGCTGGACGATATCGTCCGGCGGGTCGTTGCGGCATGCCAGCCCGAGAAAATCGTTCTCTTCGGCTCCGCCGCCCGGGGCGAGACGGGTCCGCACAGCGACGTCGATCTGCTCGTCGTAAAAGATTACGACAAGCATTGGCGCGAACGGAAACGAGTCTACGACAGTATCTACCAGGAACTGTACGGCGTGCCGGTCGCGATCGACGTCGTCGTCGCGACTCCGGGCGATGTCGAGCGATACCGGAATTCCCACCCTCTGGTCTTCAAGCCCGCACTGCGGGACGGCCGGACGGTGTACGATGCCGCCTGAGCGCTATCCGCCCGACGATCCCCGTGAATGGCTCAACCGCGCGCGGAGCAATCTCTTGCGGGCGAAGAACCGTATTCCCGGCGTTTATCTTGAGGATCTGTGCCTGGACGCGCAGCAGGCGGCGGAAAAGGCCATCAAGGGCGTGATGATCCTGCGGGGCATCGAATTTCCCTACATCCACGATTTGCGCCTGCTGCTCGTCACGCTCGAGGCCAGCGGGGAAGCTATCGAACCCGGCCTTCTCGGTGCGGGAGGACTGTCGCGCTACGCGAGCGCGACCCGCTACCCCTTCGCAGACCTGCCGATCTCCGAAGCGGAGTATTGCGAAGCCATCGAGATTGCCGAGAATGCCGTCCGCTGGGCCGAAATGCAGTGCAGCGACCTCGAATCGTAGCTGGCCTGAAATGTCGGAGAACCATGCCTGAGCCCCACCGCCGCAACATCCCCGAGCCGCTTTCGGCCGACAATCCGCCAACGCTGGAGGCGCGGTTCGCCGGCGCGCTGCACCGGCCCGACGATGCCGAGTGCGGTTTCGAGATCGAGCCCGGCTTCCAGCGCTTCAACGCATGCAACGACACCTTCGCCCGCGTGCAATGGGACGAAACCGTCCGCTCGGAGAAGGGCATCGACTGGTTCAAGTCCATGTTCACCCACGGGCTGGGCGTGCGGAAGACCGAGGGCTACCGCACCAAGGACTTCGCGATGCGCAACGCCGCCTGGGTCGGCGCCAACCTGCTGATCGAGCGCAAGCTGAAGGACGAGCGGCACGACGGCTTCCTGGACGAACTCTCGCCCTACGCCCCGCCGGCGCCGAACCGGGAACCGGTGGACGACCCGGCGGAAATGGCGGCCGAGGTCAAACAGGCCGCACGCATTTTCGGCGCCGACCTGATCGGCATTACCGCGACCGACCTGCGCTGGCACTACACCAAGCGTTTCAACGCCCGGACCCTCTCCGAAAAGGACAATGTCGATTGCGAGGCCCTGCCCCACTGCATCGTCATCGGCACGGAAATGCCCGGCAAGGTGATCCAGACCATGCCCTCGGCACTGGGCGGCACGGCGGCCGGCTACGGCTATTCAAAGGACGGGCTGACCCTGATGTCGCTGGCCCAGTTCATCCGCAACCTGGGCTACAACGCCGTCGCGTCGCTCAACGACACGGCGCAGTGCGTGCCATACGCCATCCAGGCCGGCCTCGGCGAATACGGCCGGCACGGGCTGGTCATCACGCCGGAATTCGGCCCGCGCCTGCGCTTCGGCAAGATTTTCACCGACCTGCCGCTGACCCACGACGGGCCGAAAAAATCCGGCGTCAAGGAATTCTGCGACCTGTGCCGCAAATGCTCCGACGCCTGCCCGCCCAAGGCGATCCCGGCCGGCGAACCCGACGGCACCTACCACAACGCCTCCAACTTCGTCGGCATAAAGAAGTGGAATGTCGACGGCGAGAAATGCTTCCGCTTCTGGGCCAACCAGGGCACCGAATGCGGCATCTGCATCCGGGTCTGCCCCTACAACAAGCTGCCGGAGACGGCGCTCGGCCGGGTCTATTTCCGCCTGTGGAAGAATCTCGCCGGCGGGCCGTTCCGGCGGCTCGCCCTGTGGCTCGACAATGCGCTCGGCTACGGCAAGCGCTACAAGCCGGATTGGTGGTGGAAAAACCGGCCGGGCTGGTAGCGGCATGACGGCTCCGACAGCCGCAACGGCGTACGACCTCGTCTGGAACCAGGCCGACCGGTCGCCGGACGCTTTGGCGATCCGGGACGACCGGACGGACCGGCAGTTCACCTACCGGGAGCTGATTGTCGAACTCGACGCCATCGCCGCGGGCTTTGCGGCGCGCGGCATCGGGCCGGGCGACCGGGTCGCGACCTGCCTGCCCAACATCCTGGAGCACGGCCTGGCGCTGCTCGCGCTCACCCGGTTGGGCGCGGTGCCTGCGCTGCTCAACCCGCGGCTCAAACCGCCGGATATCGGCCGGCTGGTCGAAGCCGGCGGCATGAAGGGCGCTTTCGTGCAACCCGACCCTGAAGCGGTAGAGGCTGTCGCGGCCGCCTTGCCGGACGGCGCGCCGCTGTTCGCGCCCGGCGGCCCAGTGGCCGGCCCGGCCGGCAACGCCGAAGATTTCGCCGCCTGCCGCGCCGACGCCGCCAGCCTGCCGCCGCGCCCGGCCCTCGACCGCGAAGACCCGGCGATAATCTTCTACACCTCCGGCACGACCGGCCTGCCCAAGGGCGTGGTGCTGGCCCAGCGGACGACCGAGCCGCGCGTGCTGTGGCTGGCGACCCAGGGCGGCGTGCTGCACGGGCCGCACACGCGCGCGCTCGGCTTCATGCCGCTCGCCCACGCCATCGGCTTCTACGGCGTGTTCCTGGTGACGCTGGCCTTCGGCGGCAGCTACCAGGTGATGAGCGCCTTCGACCCGGCCGCCGCCGTCGACCTGGTCGAAGGTCAGCAGCTCTCCTACACCTTCGCCGCGCCGACCCTGTATTACGCGCTGACCAGGGCGCCGAACTACGCGCCGGGGAAGATGCGCTCCCTGCGCCTCGTGCTCTATGGCGGCTCGAACATTCCGGAAGAGCTGATCGCCCATATGGACCGGACCTGGGAGAATGCCGAGATCAGGCACATTTACGGCACCACGGAGACCATGTGCTCGGCCTACAACCCGACGCCGGTGGGCGACCACCTGGCGCTGCGGCCGGGCTACTACACCCGCCTGCGCGTCGTCTCCCTGGGCGGCGGGCCGGACGACCTGATCGGCCCCGGCGAGGAGGGCGAACTGCTGGTCGCGGCCGACGCCGACACGATCTTCACCGAATATCTCAACCGGCCGGACGCCACGGCGGAGAAGATGCAGGACGGCTGGGTGCGCATCGGCGATGTCGTCACCCTGGACGCGCGCGGCTATTTCACCCTGCGCGGCCGGGTCGACGACATGATCCGCTCAGGCGGTGAGAGCATCCATCCCGGCGAGGTCGAGGCCGTCTTGCAGACCGCACCGGGCGTCGAAGACTGCTGCGCGATCGGCCTGCCCGACGAGCGCTGGGGGCAGATCGTCGTCGGCTGCATCGTGGGCGGCGCCGATGCGGCGGCAATCGACTCCCATGTCCGGGCCTCCAGCCTGCCCGGCTTCATGCGGCCCAAAGGCTATTACTTCTGCGCCGAAATCCCCCGCAATCCGGGCAACGGCAATATGCTGCGCCGCCTGTTGCGCGATGCGGCCTCGGAAGCCCAGAATAGCGGCGCGCCCGACTGGCGCACGCCCTGAACCGAAAGGCCGAAGCGATGCCGAGAAGAAAAGCCGAGATCGACAAGGCCGCCGCCAAGGAAGCCGTCCTGGCCTATTGCCTGAAGAAGGGCGCGCTTGCCGCGGGCGTCGCCGACTTGGAGGCTATCAACCGGATCTGCCCGCCGGGCCACCGGCCGGCCGATATCATGCCGCGGGTCAAGTCGGTGATCGCCATCGGCGTCGGCGGCCAGACCCAGGGGGCCTGGACGGTGCCGTCCAAGGCGCTCGGCTATTTCGGCTCGACCGAGACCCGCGCCTACTCGATCTCCTACGGCCTCGCCTTCTATATCGAGAACAAGTTCGGCATCCGCTCGATCTATTGCCCGCCGGACATGGACCCGGATGCCGGCCCGCGCGTGCCGCTGCAAAGCCTCAAGGTCCATGCCGAGCTGGCCGGCATCGGCGCCCGCTCGCTGGCCGGCGACATCCTGCTCCATCCCGACTTCGGCTACATGTATTTCGCCAGCGTGTTCACCGAACTGGAGCTGGAGCCGGACGCGCCGATGGCCGAGAACCCCTGCCCCGCGCCGTCCTGCGTGAACATGTACCGCTCGATCCAGCGCACGCCGTGTATGAAATTCTGCCCGGTCCAGTGCCTCGACGGCGAGGTCGACGAGGAGACCGGCAAGCAGAAGGTCATGCGCTACGACATGGCGGCCTGCGCAGAGATGACCCAGCAGTACGAGACCGTCCCGTCGGCGATCATGGACGCCATCCGCGCGACCGACGAGGAGGACCGCGAAGACGCCCTGTTCGATCCGGACAACAAGATGCTGTGGTACAAGATGAGCGTCGGCTCCGGCGGCCTGCTCGCCCAATGCTTCGAATGCATGCGGGTCTGCCCGATCGCCACCCAGGCGCCCCAGGCCGATCCGATCCTGCGCCACGAGCACCGGCTGGACGCGGAGGCCGCCGAGTAATGGCCCGCGGGCTGAACCGCCGCCAGATCGGCGTTACCGAGGAAATGTTCGAGACCTTCGGCGAGATCGTCCTCCGGATGTCGCACAACCACCAGGTCCGCGAAGGCGATCCCTACCGGGAGAAGGACTGGAAGGAGATCGAGCGCCACCGTGAGCCGATGGGCCTGTCGGACGCCCAGATCGCCGAGCGCATCGGCCTCAGCCGCAACCAGGTGCTCTATATCCGCACCCTGATGGAGCGGCGGCGCTTCCGCACCGGCCACTACGCCCGGCTGCTCGAGCTCGGCGGCGGCAAGCGCTTCCGCACCGAACGGTTCACGCCGCATCTGGACCATTTCCGCTACAGCGAGGACGCGCTGGAATTGCGCGCCGCCATGAACTACCCGCCGGACCGGGCGCGCGACTATATCGAGAAGGGCTGGTGGCGCAACGAGACCCAGCGCCGGTATCTCGAACGCCACGCCGCCGAACGGCCGGACGCGCCGGCCTTCGTGCTGCCGGAGCGGACGCTGACGTGGAAGAACCTGCGCGACACCGCCGAGCGGGTCGCGAAGGGCCTGTGGCAGCTCGGCCTGCGACCCGGCGACGTGGTCGCGGTCCAGCTGCCGAACATCCCGGAATTCGCCATCGCCAACCTGGCGGTCACCTGGTTCGGCGGCGTGGTCCAGACGATCCACATGCCCTACCGGGACGCCGAGCTACAGACTCTCATCAATCACGGCCGCTCGCGGGCGATCGTGTGCATGGGCGCAGGCAAGGACTGGTCGGCGGCGCAGGCCGTGCTGGCGCTCCAACCGCAACTGCCGACCCTGAAGCATGTCATCGCGGTCGGCGATACGCCGGACGGCGCAATCTCCCTGGCCGACCTGATAGCCGCCGATCCCGACGTGGAGATCGGCCACGAGCCCTCGGCGGCCGACCCGCACCTGCTGCTCTACACCTCCGGCACGACGTCTTCGCCCAAGGGCGTGCCGCTGAATTCCCACAACATGCTGTCGAACGCCCGGATGAGCGCGCCGGAGAAAGGCCTGACGGCGGAGGACGGCATCCTGACGGCGGCGCCATTCACCCATCTCTACGGGCTCTACGCCTTCCATCTCGGCATCGTCACCGGCATGGCGAACCTGCTGCTGCCCGCCTTCACGCCGCCCGGCCTGGCCCAGGCGATCGAGACCATGAAGCCCACCGCAGTCTGGTTCGCCCCGGCCCACGCCGCAGCCATGACCGCGGCCGGCCTGATCGAGAAGCACGATTTCAGCAGCATGAAGATGTGCCTGTTCGCCGGCAGCGCCTCGCCGCCGGCCATGCTGCACGCCTTGCAAGAGGCCTGGCCCGACTGCCGGGTCTGCCAGCTCTGGGGCATGACCGAATTGCAGGCCGGCATGTTCACCCGGCCGGGAGACGGCATCGGCAAATCCGCCGTCTTCGCCGGCCGCGCCTCGCCCGGCAGCATCGTGCGGGTCGCCGACCCGGAGACCGGCGAGGAACGGCCGCGCGGCGAGGAAGGCGAGATCCAGATCCAGGGCCCGATGGTGTTCCCCGGCTATCTGCGCAACAAGGAAGCCAACGAGACCGCCTTTACCGCCGACCGCTTCTTCAAGTCCGGCGATCTCGGCTACATGGACGAGGACGGCTTCGTCGCCATCACCGGCCGGATCAAGGACATCATCAACCGCGGCGGCGTGAAGTTCAATCCGCAGGACATCGAGAACCTGCTGAGCGCCCATCCGGCGATCCAGATGGCCGCCGTCGCCCCGGTGCCCCACGACATGCTCGGCGAGCAGGCCTGCGCCTGGGTCCAGCTCATTCCCGGCGCTGAAGCGCCGGACCTGGAGGGGCTGTGCGCCTTCCTGATGGAACACCGGATCGCCCGCAACAAGCTGCCGGAGAAGCTGGCGATCGTGGAGGAATTCCCGATGACGCCGACCCGCAAAATCATCAAGGGCCTGCTGAAGCCGCCTCTGGAATAAGGCCCCGCCGGTACAGGGCGCGAGCACTTCGCCGCGCCGCGGGCGGGCGGTGCGAATTGAACCCCCCGGTTGCCGGTGGTAGCTTCCCGGCCCGCATCCAGCGCCACGAAACCGGCAATCGAGACAGACGCCTCCCATGCGCATCAACGGCAACGCCATCCGCCCCGGCAATATCATCGAACACAACGGCCGGCTGTGGCGGGTCGCCAAGATCCAGCATACCCAGCCCGGCAAGGGCGGCGCCTATTTGCAGGCGGAGATGAAGGACATCCGCGACGGCACCAAGCTCAACGAGCGGTTCCGGGCCTCGGAGAGCGTCGAGAAGGTGCGGCTGGACGAAACGCAGTACCAATATCTCTTCGCCGACGGCGACGAGGTCACTTTCATGGAGACCGAAACCTACGAGCAGATCACACTGAACCGCGAGTCGATCGGCGATCCGGCGGTCTTTCTGCAGGACGGCATGACGGTGACCGTCCAGTCCTACGAAGGGGCGCCGATAAGCGTCGAACTGCCCGACAGCGTGGTCATGGAAATCGTCGAGGCCGATGCCGTCGTAAAGGGGCAGACCGCGTCCTCGTCCTACAAGCCGGCGGTGCTGGAGAATGGCGAGCGAATCATGGTGCCGCCCCATATCGAAACCGGCACCAGGGTCGTCGTCGCCACCGCCGACGGCAGCTACATGGAGCGCGCGAAATAACCGGGCCTGGCCGCCGGCCCGATCGTCGCCCGCGCGCGCAAGACCGCTCGCCATGGCCCTGAAACCCGCGATCGTCAACGTGATGGAAAAGGCGGCGCGCAAGGCCGCGCGAGCCCTGGTGCGCGATTTCGGCGAGGTCGAGCAGCTTCAGGTCTCGCGCAAGGGGCCTTCGGATTTCGTCAGCGCCGCCGACCTGCGGGCCGAAGAGACCCTGCTGTACGAACTGCGCAAGGGGCGGCCGGAATTCGGGCTGACGATGGAGGAAGGCGGCAACTTCCCCGGCGCGGATGCCCCCGGCAACGCCGGGACGGCAGCGCCGGACCGCTGGATCGTCGACCCGCTCGACGGCACGACGAATTTCCTGCACGGCGTGCCCCATTTCGCCATCTCCATCGCCCATGAGGAAAACGGCCAGGTCGTCGCCGGCGCGGTCTACCAGCCACTGACCGACGAGTTGTTCTGGGCGGTGCGCGGGACCGGCGCGTATCTGAACCACCGCCGGATGCGGGTTTCCTCGCGCGGCACGATGGCCGATGCCCTGCTGGCGACCGGCCTGCCCTATCGCGGCAAGCCGAAGCATCCGGCCTACGGCGCGACGCTGGACGCCATACTGCCCACGGTCGCCGGCGTGCGCCGGTTCGGCGCGGCGGCGCTCGATCTCGCCTGGGTCGCGGCCGGCCGCTACGACGGTTTCTGGGAGTTCGATCTCGAACCGTGGGACGTCGCAGCCGGCCTGCTGCTGGTGCGCGAAGCGGGCGGCGCGGTCTCCGATGTCGCCGGGCGCGACCGGGCCTGGAGCGGCGGCGAGGTGCTGGCCAGCAATTCGGCGCTGCACGGCGACCTGCGCCGCCTTGTCGGCGATGCGGTGCGCGGGGCCGGATCTTCCTTCAACTAGGCCAAATTTTCCCACATAGCCGGCGTGAAGCGCCATTGTCCGTCAGCCTTGCCGCCGGTACAGTGAAACGTCCGGGCTCCGACTGGAGGCGTTGCAACATACCTTACCGTATGGAACGACCGAAGCCGGCGCCCCGGGCGCCTTGTTCCCAGCGGCGGAGCCACGGCCCTTGACCATACCCGCGCGCTATCTGTTGCGCATGGCCGCCTTTCTGGCGGTCGTTGGATTTGGGCTGTTTTTCCTCAGGGAACGGCTGCTATCGGCCTTCGCGGCCAATACCTTCCTCAACGGCCTGATCCTTGCGGTTCTGCTGGTCGGGATCGTGTTCTGCCTGTGGCTGGTCGCCCGGCTGTGGCGCGACGTCGGCTGGATCCGGCGCTATCAGCGCGGCCACGACGTTGCGGCAGCCGGCACGCCGCGCATGCTCGCGCCGATGGCGACGATGATCGGCGAACGCGGCAACCGTCCGCTGCGCCTGACCGCCAGCACCATGCGCTCGATCCTCGACAGCGTCGGCGCCCGGCTCGACGAGGGCCGCGAGATTTCGCGCTACCTGATCGCGCTCCTGATCTTTCTCGGCCTGCTCGGCACCTTCTGGGGCCTGATCGAAACCATCGAGGCGGTGGCCAGCGCGATCCAGAACCTGACGGTCGAAAGCGGCGAAAATTTCAAGACGGTCTTCCAGAAGTTCAAGGAGGATCTGCTGACCTCCATCGGCGGCGCCGGGACGGCCTTCAGCACGTCCCTGTTCGGCCTCGGCGGCTCGCTGATCGTCGGCTTTCTCGACCTGCAGGCCGGTCAGGCGCAGAACCGGTTCTACACCAGTCTCGAAGATTGGCTGTCCGGCGTTACCCGCCTGTCGTCGCTGCCGACGGAATTCGGCGAGGACGAACCGGAATCGGCAGAAGCCTATCTTCAGGCATTGCTTGAGCACACCGCCGAGATTATGGAGAATATCCAGCAGTCGCTCACAGACTCCGAAAGGGAACGGGCGGATACGGGCCGGAACCTCGGCGCCTTGACGCAGGAACTCGCGGCAATCGCAGAAAATATGCGCGGGGAGCAAACCCTGCTGCGGAACCTGGCCGAAGCGCAGCTTGCGCTGAAGCCGGTCCTCGACCGTCTGGCGGACGAGCATGCCTTCGGCAGGCAGGAGATGGTCAAGGCGCTGAACACGGAATTCCGCACCGTGGGCAATCGGCTGATGGAACTCAATCGGGAGCAGCGCCAGGTTCTGCAACAGACGGTCGAGGAATCGGCTGCGAGCAGGCAGGAAATGATGCAGGAATTACGCAACGAGTTCAGAATCCTGGCCCGTACGCTCGCCACCGTCTCGTCACGGGGCGGCGATGCGGCGGTCCAGTCGGCGTTGGAACTCGAAGAAACGGAGCGTTAGATGGCGGGACGCAAACGGCCGGAGCGGCGCTTCGATATCTGGCCCGGCTTTGTCGATGCATTGTCGGGTCTGCTGATCGTTTTCGTGATCGTGTCGATGATCTTCATGACGGCCCAGTTCTTCCTGGGCGAGGAGCTTGTCGGCCGCGACCGCACCATCGACCGGCTGATGTCGCAGATCGCGACCCTGACCAAGGAGCTGGAGGACGGGCAGACCAAGATCGAAGCGGCCGAAGGGCGGACGGCCAAGGCCGAAAAGACGATCGCCGACCTGACCGCGGAATTGCAGTCGGCGCTGAGCGAGCGCGACCGGCTGGCAGGCGAGAAAACCGAGCTGGAAACCGGCCTTGCCGGCCTGCGCGACCGGCTGGCGGCCACGGAGGCCGACCGCGAGGCCCTGCGGGGCGAGGTCGGCCAGCTCCAGACCGACCGGCAGGGCCTGCTGGTGAAGCTGGACACGCTGGAAAAGGACAAGCGGAGCCTGCTGCTGCGCATCGCCGGGCTGGAGGAGGAGGCCAACCGTCTCGCCCTGCAGCTCGCCGAGGCGCTCAAGGCCGGCAAGGCGTCGGACGCCCGGGTGGCCGGTCTCGGCAAGCGGGTCGAAACCCTGGCCGGAGACAAGGCGAGCCTGGAGGCCAGGCTGGCCGAACTGGAATCCGAAAATCTGCGGCTCGCCACCCGGCTGGCCGACGAGATCGTGGCGCGCCGGCAGGGCGAAACCGCAGCCTCTTCGGACGCGGCGAAAGCGGCTTTGCGCCAGGAGGATCTGACCGCCCAGATCGCCCGTCTCGAAGCGGATAACGCCACGTTGCGCCAGCGGCTTGCAGCCGAGCTTGCGGCGCGCAAGCAGGGCGAAGAATCGGCAGCCGCGGCGGCGACCGAAGCGGCCGACCGGCTAAAGGCGTTGTCGGCGCAGATCGCCCGCGTGGAAGCCGACAACAAGGCGCTGCGCCAGCGGCTTTCCGATACCCTCGCGGCGCGCAAGCAGAGCGATGAATCGGCAGCCGCGGTTGCAGCCCAGGCGGCCGGCCGGATCAAGACCCTGACGGCCCAGATCGCCCGGCTGGACGCGGAGAACAACAGGCTGCGTCAGCAACTTTCCGGCGTCGTCTCGTCGCGCGAAGAGGTCGAGAAACGCGCTCAGGAGCTGGCAAGAATCGGCAAGGAAGCCCGGGCGCGGGCGGAGGCGCTGGAAAGAGCCGGCAAACAGGCTGCGGAAGTCGCTGCGGCAAAGGCTGCAGCGTTGGTGGCCGAAAGCCAGGAATTGCGGTTCCGGCTGGCCGCCATCACCCGCCGGCTGGCGGCGATCGTCGAAGAGAACGAGCGGCTTTCGGCGCAGCTGGCCGATGCCCTGGCCGCGCGGGAAGCGCTGGGCAGGGAAGCCACCGAACTGGGCCGGGTGCGCACCGGCCTGGACGAGCGGATCAAGGCGCTGGTCAAGCAGATTGCGGCGCTTGACGGGGAGAACAAGCGGCTGGTGCAGCAGCTCGAGGCCGCGCGCAAGGGCGGTGCGGAAGCCGAGTCCCGGGTGGCCGACCTGACGGAGCGTCAGGCGGCGCTTGAGCGGACGCGGGCCGAACTTTCCCGCGAGCTGTCGCAGCTCAGGGACCAGAACGCGAAATTGCGCGCCGGTCTCGCCGCGGCGCTGCGCGACCGCGATTCCCTCGACAGGACGGCGGGTTCGCTGCGCGAGCAGCAGGCCGACCTGATCGCGCGCCTAGACGCGGTCGAGAAAGAGCGCGAACGGCTGCGCAAGCGGCTTGCCGCGGCCCGGAAGGAAGGCAAGGGGCTGGGCGCGCAGCTGGGCGCCGCCGACCGGCAGATCGCAGAGATGCGCTCGGCATCGGAGGTGCAGGCGCGGCAGGTGCTGCTGCTGAGCCAGCAGCTGATCGCCTTGCGCCGGCAGCTGCTGTCGATCCAGGAGGCGCTCGAGGCGTCGGAAGCCCAGGGCAAGGAGCAGCAGCTCAAGATTTCCGATCTCGACAAGCGGCTCAAGGCGGCGTTGGTCCGGGAGGTCAACGAGCTCAAGCAGTACAAGTCGGAATTCTTCGGCGAGCTGCGCAAGACCATCGGCGGGCGTGAGGATGTGCGGATCGTCGGCGACCGCTTCGTCTTCCCGTCTTCGGTGCTGTTCGCCACCAACCGGTGGGACTTGCAGGACGGCGGCAAGGTGGAGATGCGCAAGCTGGCGGCGACCCTGAAGGAACTGGCGAGGAATATTCCGGACGATATCGACTGGATCCTGCGGGTCGACGGCCACACCGATGCCCGGCCATACAGGGGCGGTTCGAACCTTGAGCTTTCCGCTAGGCGGGCGATCGCCGTGGTGTCCTTCCTGATTGAGGAGGGCATCCCGGCCGGGCGGTTGCTGGCCGCCGGTTTCGGTCCGCACCACCCGATCGACCCCGGCCAGACCGAAGAAGCCTACCGGAAGAACCGCCGCATCGAGGTCAGGCTGACACAGCGGTAGGGGGCATACCGGCCGACGGGTTTGCGCCGCCCGCTTGCAGCGCGCCGGCCGGCGGACCTGCGCCGGTCTGCCGCTTGCTTCCGGACAGGGCCGTGGCCATATTCGCCGCTTCCGGGCGCAGGTCTGCTGCGCTTCCAACCGTCCGTCTGCCCTGTGCCGGCAGCCTCGGGGCCGCCGCCGAATTTTTCCGGGACCGTACGATGAAGCAGGACATCCATCCCGAGTATCACGAGATCACCGTCGTGATGACGGACGGGACCGAGTTCAGGACCCGGTCGACCTGGGGCGCGGCCGGCGATACGCTGAAGCTGGACATCGACCCGACCTCCCACCCGGCCTGGACCGGCGTGCACCGGCTGGTCGATACCGGCGGCCAGCTCGCCAAGTTCAACAAGAAGTTCGAGGGCCTCGGGCTCTAGGCGGCCACGAACGCAGACCTGAGCCATGGCGCTCGGCTGGATTTACCTGTCCGTCGCCATCCTGCTTGAGGTCGCAGGGACGATCTCGCTCAAATATTCCTTGGGTCTCACCCGGCTGTGGCCGACGCTGGCTACGGTCGTCCTCTACACCGGCTCCTTCGCGTCGCTGGCGCTGGCGATCAAGTCCATCGAACTGTCGACGGCCTACGCCATCTGGGCCGCGGTCGGCACGGCGCTGGTCGCCGTGTTCGCCATCGTCATCTTCGGCGCGCCTCTGACCTGGGGCAAGGCGGTGTCGCTGGCGCTCGTGATTGCCGGCGTGGCGGGCCTGCACCTGTCCGACGCGGCGACGGCGTTCGGCAAATAGGGCCGGAAGGCCCGGCCCCTAACCCGAGACCTATCCGCCGGCCCGCCGGCCGCGCTGGCGATGCATCTGGCGCAGCGACCACTCGACGACCTGTTTCAGGACGGCGCCGGCGGCCGCGTCGAAGCCGGTGACGATGGCTTCGTTGCTCCCGCCGACCAGAAGCTCGGCCGCTTCGAAGGTTCTCGACGCGACGATTTCCCGGTCGCTCCAGCGCACGAGGCGGACCTGGAGGCGGAGGCGGATGCGCGCCGGCACGCCCTTGTACATCTCGGCGTGAAACTGGCGCAGGTCGGACTTCAGCAGGAAATCCGTTCTCAGGCCGCTGCCCTGGCGCGCAACGCCGGCGATCCGCCCGGAATTGTCGAAGGATTCGACCAGCAGCGTCTGCATCAGGTTGGTCGCAAGGTCCGTCCATTCGGAATCGGCGAGATAATCCAGCCTGGTCGGCTGCATCTTGATCGCGATCCGGCTGCTGCGCAGGCTCGCGGACGCCGTCGGCGTCTCGACCAGGAGTTGCCCGCGGATGCGCGGCAGGTTCGCGGCGAAACTGCCTGTCGGCCGGAGCTCGTAAAGCTGCGGCGGCTTGCGGTCCGCACCGGGGATTATCGAGGTGCATCCGCCGATCGCCAGCAGCACGGGGATCAGGCATGCCAGCCCGCCGCGAAACGGGCGGAAGAGCCGGCGGGTTCGGTTGAGCATCATCGGGACCTCGGGTTCAGGCCGCCCTGCTGGCCGAAGAAGAAGCCGGACGGATCGCTTTCTATCCGCCGGACCAGGCGGTTGAGGTCGCCCATCAGGCGGCGGCCTTCGGCGACGAACTGCGATACGTCGTACAGGCCGGCATTCAGGAACCGGGCGATCGGCCGGCGGTTCTCTTCCACGAGGCGGGAAATGTCGTTGCTCATCTTCGAGAAGGCCTCCGCGCCCTCGTCGATCTTCGCCACGGTATCTGCCATTTGTGACAGCGAAGAACCCAGCTTCTCGATCGACGGGCGGATTTTCTCGGTCACTTCCCTGGTCTCCCGGGCGATCTTCTTGACATCGTCGGCCGCCGTCTCCGCCGAACCCAGAATACGGTCGACTCTCTGGCGGTTCTCGTCGTCGAGGAACAGGGACGCGCGTTCCGTCAGGTCGGTCGCGCTCTTGGAGAGTCCGGCGATGTTGCCGAGCGTTTTCGGCAGTTCCCTCAAAGCCGGCTCCAGCTCCCTCGCGCGCTTCTCGGCCTCGCGGACAAATCGGCTCGCGTCGTCCGAGGCTTTTTCGACATTGTCGAGGATCTTTTCCAGCCGCTTGCGGTTCCGGTCGCTGAGCACGGTTTCGACCTTGTCGGTCAGTCCGGCAGCCTTGTCCGCCAGCGCGCGGACCGAGCGGATGGCGATCGTCAATTCCTTCGCGGCCGGACGCAGGTCGCCGACCATGGCACGAGCGTCCTTGGCGAACGCGCCGGCTTCGACCGAAAAGGCGGCAAATTCGCCGGCGGCCTTGTCCAGCGACTTGACGATTTCGCCGATCCCTTTGCCCGACGGGCCGCCGAAGGCCGCATCCAGGCGGCCGACCGCCACGGTGGCGCGCTCCGCGAGCGTACGGAAGGCGACGACAGCCTTCGGCACCTCTTCGATCAGGCGCTGGAGGTTGGTCGGTGTTCCGGGGATGCGCCGCGCGCGGAGCGCGTCGGTCATCGCGCCGGCCGCAACCGGCGGCTCGGCGGACCGGCGCTCAGGGTGCGTCGGCCGTTTGAGCTGGATGAAGGGGATTCCGGTCAGGCCCTGCTGTTCGAGCGCCGCTTCGAAATCTGGATAGATCCGGGCATCCGAACGCAAAACGATGCCGACGAGCACAAACTCCGGATTTTCCGGATCGAGCCGGATCTCCTGCACCGTGCCGACGGGAATGCCGCGATAACGCACGACCGCGCCCTTGTTCAGACCCGTCACGTCCTGCCGGAACTCAACGGTCATCGGGACGCCGTCGGAGCGTCCGCTGGTGCCGCTGGTCCACAACAGGAAGACTACTCCGGCGGCGATCAGGCCGAGCACGAAGGCGCCCACAAGCACGTAACTTGCCCTGGTTTCCACCGCTCCCGTTCAGCCTCCGCCTCTAGTGTCCGGAGCCGGCAGCGCCGTGCGCCGCTCTCGCGCGCGGTCCGCGGAAATAGGCCTGGATCCAGGGATGCGGATCGCTTTGCAGCTCATCCAGCGGTCCAACGCGGATTTTCCTGTCCACCAATACAGCAATTCGGTCGGTTATCGCGACCAATGAATTAAGATCGTGCGTCACCATGAAAACCGTGAGGCCCAGGCTCTGCTGCAATTCCCGGATCAGCCGGTCGAAATCGGCGGCGCCGATCGGGTCGAGCCCGGCGGTCGGCTCGTCCAGAAAGACGATCTCGGGATCGAGGGCGAGCGCGCGGGCCAGCCCGGCGCGGGTACGCATGCCGCCGGAAAGCTGCGCGGGCATCATGCCGGCCGTATCCTGGGGCAGTCCGGCCATATCGATCTTCTGGCGCGCCAGCCGGTCGATCTGTCCCGGCGCCAGCCCGGTATGGAGCTTCAGCACCAGGGCGATATTCTCCGCTACGGTCAGGCCGCTGAACAGGGCGCCGTTCTGGAACAGCACACCGATCCGGGCCAGGAGCGCCTTGCGCGGGCGGCCGTGCAACGCCGACAGGCTCTGCCCGAGGACGCGGATCTCGCCTCCGCGCGGGCGGTTGAGGCCGATGATGCTGCGCATCAGCACGGTCTTGCCACTGCCCGAACTGCCGACGACCCCCAGCACCTCGCCGGTCAGGACATCCAGGTCCAGCCCGTCGTGAATCCGGTTTGCGCCGAAACGGTTTTCCAGCCCGCGCACGGTCACGGCCGGTTCCGGCTTTGCCGTTTTCTTCGCTTTCCCGGTCATATGTTCAGCCACGACAGCGTCATCGCGAAGGCGGCGTCGATCAGGATGACGGCAAAAATGGCCTCGACGACCGACGTGGTGGTCCGCCGGCCGACGCTGGCCGCGCTGCCGGTCACCTTGAAGCCCTCGAAACAGCCGATGATCGCGATGGCCGCGGCGAAGAAGGGGGCCTTGGCGAGGCCGATCAGGAAGGCCGTTTCATCGACCGCGCTGGACAGGCGTTCCAGGAACAGCGGAATGCCGATATCGAGCAGCGCGAGGCTCACGACGGCGCCGCCGGCCAGACCGACCAGATCGGCATAGACGGTGAGCAGGGGCAGCGCGATCACGAGGGCCACGATCCGCGGCACCGCCAGGACCGCGACCGGATCGAGGCCGATCGCCCGCATGGCGTCGACTTCCTCGTTGAGCGACATGGTCCCGATCTGGGCGGTAAAGGCGCTGCCGCTCCGGCCGGCCACCATGATGGCGGCGAACAGGACCCCCAGTTCCCGCAGCACGGCGATGCCGACCATGTCGACGGTGAAAATACCGGCACTGAACTTCTGCAACTGCAACGCGCCCATGAAGGCGACGACGACGCCGATCAGGAAGGCGAGCAGGCCGATGATCGGCAGGGCGTTGAGGCCCGAGGCCTGGAG
>LXNI01001829.1_pt1 | contig 16702 bp, 11 predicted proteins | sample 809091 | NCBI WGS metagenome assembly LXNI01 (sample SAMN04870527, study PRJNA318959) | sponge metagenome | biome: 01000161; feature: marine sponge reef; material: water | host: Sarcotragus foetidus | place: Greece: Milos, Mediterranean Sea | collected 2013-05-29 | depth 5-7 m | reverse complement strand
ACCAGAGAAAGTCCTTTGCGCTCATGGCGTCCGGGGGCTTTGCGTGCCATATTTATGTATACAGTTTACCCTAAATTGGACCGCATATCCAGCGGAGTCTGGGTAAACACGTATATAATCCCCCAAGATTTCCCCCTCGATCTCGGATGTGGTCAGGGCTTCGGAGCTAATCGCCTCGATTGAGAGTTCTTCACGGTCAGCTTCGTCCAAGTGCCGAACCATGCCCTCAAACAAGCCGCGTCCTACGAGAAACACTTCATCGGCTGTCTTGATGCGATCCTGATCCCAGGAAAAGTTGGGCCAGTCCGGTCGTTGCCAATTCCATGTCATGAGCGAACGGGGCGACAGCTATCGATCATAATAGTCGATGTCTTGATCGATAGCTGCCAGCGCTATCAATCATGCGGTTGTCTATGCACTTGCAGTCAAGAAACCAGAGAGGCTGCGCCTGACCGAAACGACAAGTTGATCAACCACGACGATAACCACGACGATTGAGCCGTCTCCCAGCGGGTACAGGAATCGCACAAGTTCTCGCCGATGAGGAGGTTACCGACAGGCGCTCATTGATCGCCCGCCAGCCCAGTGCGAAATCTTACGCCTATGCGAAGATACTGTCGATGCGGCGCACAGATCGCGCCCGTAGTTGCGAAGGGAGCGAAGCTTTGTGACCGAGATTCAATCTAGGCCGAGCGGCGCTCGACTCGCCTTCGCACCTCTGTGCCTGTTGCTGTTCGGCTTGGCGCCTCAGGCCGCGCGGGCAGATCCGGACCTGATCCTGTACAACGGCAAGGTTGTAACGGTAGACCGGGGGTTTTCCATCGCGGAGGCGCTGGCGATCAGCGGCGACCGGATCACAGCGGTCGGCACGAATGCCGAGGTGCGATCCCTGACTGCATCGGAAACGAGGCTAGTCGACCTGGAGGGCAAGACCGTCCTGCCGGGCCTAATCGACACACATACCCATCCGCTTGGCGCGGCGCTATACGAGTTCGACCACGCCGTCCCTGAAATGGAGACGATCGCGGATGTCTTGAAATACTTCCGCCAGCGGGCGAGGGTCGTTCCCGAAGGGAGTTGGATTCGCCTCCAACAGGTCTTTATCACCCGCCTGCGCGAACAGCGCTATCCGACGCGGGCCGAACTGGATGAAGCCGCCCCCAAGCACGCAGCCTATTTCCGCACCGGGCCGGACGCTTCGTTGAACTCGCTCGCGCTAGAACTGAGCGGCATTGACCAAGACTTCCGGATACCCCAAGGCGAGTTAGGTCGCATCGAACGCGAGGCCGACGGGGAGCCGACAGGGATCATTCGCAGCGGGGCTCACCTGATCAAGTTCGAAGAGAGCCAGCGAGCGCCCACTCGCGAGGACCAACTCCGACGGCTCAGAGAGTTGCTGGCTGCCTACAACCAAGTTGGCTTGACCAGCATCGCTGATCGCAACGCCAGTCCCGAGGCCGTCGAACTCTACGAAGAACTGCTTGCCCGGGGCGACCTGACTGCCAGAGTGTTTGCGAGCTTTGCGATCAATGCCCAAGACTCGCTGGAGGATATCGAGGCCTCGATCGCCAAACTGGCGCGTCACCCGAGACACCGCTACGGCCCCATGCTCTGGCTCCGCGGCATCAAGTTCTTCTTGGATGGCGGCATGTTGACTGGCAGTGCCTACATGCGAGAGCCGTGGGGCGTGAGCGAGGTGTATTCGATCACCGACCCGGACTACCGCGGGCTGCGGTTCGTTCCTCCTGGCAAGACCTACGCAATCCTGCGGCTGGCGCTGCGGCACGGTCTGCAGCCCACCGCGCACTCCGTCGGCGACGGCGCGGTACATGCGCTGATCGATGCCTATGAGGAGATCAACGATGAGTTCCGCGTGCGGGACTTGCGCCCGTGCATCACGCACTCGAACTTTATGAGCCCGGAGGCTGTCGAACGGATGGCAGAGATTGGCATCGTCGCGGACTTGCAGCCCGCGTGGCTCGAGCGCGACGGCGCCACCCTGCTGAAGCAGTTCGGCGAGGCCCGCCTGCGCTACTTCCAGCCCTACAAGAGCCTCCGCGATGCTGGGGTTGTCGTGGGCGGGGGATCGGATCACATGCAGAAGATCGGCGACATGCGGTCGATCAATCCCTACAACCCATTCTTCGGAATGTGGATCGCACTCGCGAGACAGCCGCGCTGGACCGACGCCACGCTCCAGCCGGAGCAGAGGATTACCCGTCAAGACGCCATTCGGCTTTACACCGCCAACAATGCGTTCATCACTTTCACGGAAGACGAGAAGGGATCGCTAGAGGCTGGCAAGCTAGCGGACCTGATCGTGCTCGACCGCGACATTCTTGAGTGCCCTGTCGACGAAGTGAAGCAGATCCGGGTCGAGCGGACGTATCTTGGCGGCAGGTTGGTTCACGGAGGCGATGGTCCGCGCTAGTTCGCCGATGCCACCGGCTGCCGGACGAAGCCACGTGCGGCCTTGGCTCACACAGTGCTGCGCGGGTGGCGAGCCGGCCGGCTGAGAGGCCGGACTCCGCTACTGTTCGATTACGGGAAGCAGGATGTGCGACGCCTGGCTGCTGGAGTGATAGATGGTTTGGCTAGCGACCACCGCCTCGGCGCTGGTGCCGTAGGGCTCGCCATTGTTCAAGTTGCGGGCAAACTGCGGGAAGTGGCTGCTCGTAACGTGGACTCGGATGCGATGCCCTCGTTGGAAAAGGTTCGCCGTCCCGATCATGTCGAGCTCCATCCGGTAGATCTTGCCGGGCTCCATCAGGGCCTGCTTGCTCAGCCCTTCTCTGTGGCGGGCGCGCAGGACGCCCTCCGCTACGTTGATCGAGCGTCCGTCCGGGTACACGTCCAGCAGCTTCGCTACGAAATCGGTGTCCACCGCAGTGGAGGAAGCGTACAGCACAAGCTTCAGCGGGCCGACCACCTCCACCGGGTCTTCGAGGATATCTGATGTGTAGACCAGCACGTCCGATCGGTCTTCGATCGGACGCTGGTCTCGCGCTCCCGAGGTTGTGGCGACTCCGCAACAGTTCGCGCCCCCGAGGCTCGGCACGGGGTTGGCCGGATCGTAGCGATAGCTGTCCGCTGGCGACGCTTCGGCAGGTTTGCTCCACGACAGAACGCCATCCCCGTGGGAGCCGTTGGCGCTGCCATTGCTATCGAAGTAGAGCGGCGTGTATTCGGTCTGCTTCAACGGGTATTCCTGCTCGAAGCGCCACGCGTTGCGGCCCATCACAAAAATCTTCACGGGAGGCTCCTCAGCCAAGCCGTTGTCGATGCCCTTAAGCCAGTAGTCAAACCAGCGCAGGGTCAGCGCGTTGGTATCGACCACTGCCGCCTCGCCCCAGTCCATGTCGCCCACGGTTCGGGCGACGCCGTGCTCCCAAGGACCGATCACCATGTTGCTGCCCGTGCGCGCAGCAGCAGTGGCACCCTCGGCGCTCACGCCCGCGTACCCGCGCAAAGTGCCTTGGGCGAAGATGTCGAAAAAGCCGCCCATGGTATGGACCGGCACTTCGATCTGGTCGAAGTGCTCCTCGACGCTCAGACTGCGCCAGTAGTCGTCGTAGTCCGGGTGGGCCAGCCAGTCCCTGTAGAACTGGGCATCGCGACCCACCAGTTCTTGCATCTCGTTGAGCGGCAGGTGCCAGATGACATCGTCATACGAGATCGCGTCGGGACCGCCAGCCATCGCGTGCGGTCCGGGGTTTTGCATGATCCGTGATTCTTGGCGGACAGGCCCCCAACCGAAGTTGAATGCTAGCCGCCAGCCGCCGTTGACCGTGATCCAGTCGTGGTAGATGCTCGTGGATGCGACTCGCGGGAAGATCGTTACCAAGTGGGGCGGTTTCGCTTGGGCCGTGCGCCACTGCACGTGTCCTAGGTACGACCCACCCTCCATGCCCACCTTGCCGTTCGACCACGGCTGGACGGCGGCCCATTCAATGGTGTCGTAGCCATCATTGAAGTCGTCCCGAAACGGTTCCCAGCGGCCCTCAGACTCATGCCGGCCCCGCACGTCCTGAAACACATAGGCATACCCTCGGCGGGAAAAGTAGACTGCGGCCGCGTAGGCGGAGGGAGCGCGTTCGGTGGAGTAGGGTGTCCGCGACACGATGACCGGGTGTTTGCCTTCGCCAACGGGCCGGTACACGTCGGCGTAGAGCACCACGCCGTCGCGCATGGGGATCGGGACGCGATTTTCGATGCGAATGTCATTGCGGGGCGGGGGAGACTGCGGGAACTCGTTACCGGTGCTGGAGCCGCAGATGGCCAGCAATAGGGTCGCGGCCCAAAGGAATGTCGGCCAAGGGCAAATGGGCTTGTGGCTGTGCATGAATCTTCGTGCTGGTGCCCCGCCATTCTGGCGGCAGCCCCCAATGATAGCCACAGATCCGGCTGCGACGTACTTGGCTGACCAACGCTGGATTGGACGGGAATCGCGGTCGAGTGCCGCACGACCTAGAAATACCGCGATCCGTGCCGGTTCGTTCCCAGCGGTGACAGCAGTGCGCATTGGAGTGCGTTTCGCCCGGCGATACGCCTCTACACGCCGGTCTCGCGGATCACCAGCGCGTCTTCGCCACGGACCATCGCGCAACAGTCGGAATGACGGCCGGGCCGAGCGCTCGAGAACGGCAGGGCCGGGACTGAGGGATGCGCCGGTTGGTCAGTCCCCCACGCGGAATCCTTCCTGCGGATCCACTATGGCCTGGGCGGGCTGATCATGACATGGGCGCCCGGGGTTCCGGGATACATCAGCCAGGGACCACTGTCCGGAGCCCCGGGGACTCCAAGGGACTCCGGCGTCGCGTATGGCGTGTAGATCACCCAGCGCAGGTACGGCTCGATAACCTCGTCTTTTGAGGCGTCGTAGCCCTTGCCCGTCAGTACGTAGAGCATACGCGGTTCGCGGGGCATCTTGACGCGTCCCTCGTCAACATCCTTCCAGCGCACTTGATGGCGCTCTTTGCCCTTGTAGCCTTGCGCTGTGAGCTCGCGCCCGCGCGCCATGAACGGCTCGAGATCCTTGTGGTAGCAAGCAACGGAGAACTGGTCGTCGCCCGGTGTGTCGGCTAGGCAGTGCAACTGGTTCGATCCCTTGCGGAGAACGCCCAACTCCCCAGCGGAGTCGTAGCCCAGCACCGTTGCGCCCGCCCGCAGATCCTCGGGGGCTGCCCGGACGGCGGCCGCAACCTGATCAGCGTGTGGTACGGCGGCCGTAAGAAGTACGGGCGTTCCCAGTACAAGTAGCGCAAGCGTGAGTCTCATGATTCCTCCGGGTGAATCGAAATCCGGTTGGGCCCGCGAACTGCAATGCAGAGGCTAATCGCGGCCCCTCCAGTCTATGCCAACCGTTGGTACCGCACGTCCAGCCGTCCCGTGGACCAAGGCGACGCCGGGATCCCTCTGTCAAATCCAGTATGGCTGGGGCGGGAACTAATACGATCGTCGCGACCGGGCTTAGCTTGCACACTGGAACAACAAATTGCCCGAATACGTCCGCTGAGGTCAGCGTGATGAAGGGCTGACTTGTAGCCAGCTAGAGTTCCTCGCCGCAGACACGACAATACTTCGCATCGCGGGCATGCCTGGTGGCTTGGCAGGCGCCGCAGGTTCGCCCGCGAGGGGAAGGGGAATCCGCACGTGCCATCTCAGCCGATACGATCCCTGTAGGCACCACAATGATCGAGTATCCAAGAATCATGAGAAGTCCAGACAGCAGACGCCCTAGGGGGGTGCTAGGTGCCACGTCTCCGTAGCCAACCGTGGTCAGGGTCACGATGGCCCAATATATGCTGGTCGGAATGCTCGTAAAGCCCGACTCGTCGCTTTCGATCAGATACATTACCGTGCCGAATATCACGGCGATGCAAATCACACCGGAAACAAAGACTATGATCTTGTGGCGGCTAGCGTAGAGCGCGGCGGCAAGCTGCGATCCCTCTCGGACATAGCGCATCAGCTTGAGCACGCGAAACACCCGCAAGAGGCGGATTCCACGCACGACGGACAGGGTTTGTGAACCGGAGAAGATCACACTCAAGTAGGTCGGCAGGATCGCGAGCAAGTCGATGATGCCGAGAAAGCTCAATGCATAGGAGCGCGCGTGCGCGACGGTCCATAGCCTGAGCACGTATTCGATCGTGAAGATGATCGTGAAGAACCACTCGGCGATCCGCAGAGGCAGGCCGTACTCTGCGTTGATCTCCGGGACGCTCTCAAGGAGTACGCAAGTGACGCTGAGCAGGATCGCCACCAAGAGCGCCATGTCAAAGGCCGCGCCTGCGGGGGTGCCCACGCCGAAGATGATGCGGTGCAGCTTGGAGCGAAGTCCTCTCTTCCGAGGTCTGTCGGCAATAGGATCCACTTCGACTAGTTTATGCAACTGCCGCTTCAGGCCCGCCGGTCTGCCGGAGAGAAGGGAGCGACTAGCTGAATCGCGAAAGCTAGGCCTAGTGGCAGGCAACTAGAGTGTGTTGCTCAAGGGGTTGCCTGGGACCAACGTCGGATCGCCAGTCGGTACGTACGCCGGTTCCTTGCAACCGCCAAGAGATGCCGAGAACGTTGCTGGCCTACCCGTGGCTCATGCCTGTCTGTCCAAGTGCTTGGGGGTATCCTATGCTGGTCAGAGCCCTACCTATCGGCGGGAAAAATCCCTGCTACCGATTCTCAATGCCTATTCGAATCGCTCTCTTGCTGGCGCTTCCGGTCCTCGCAAGCGCCACTCCCAACATCGTCTTTCTTGTGGCCGATGACCTCGGCTGGAACGACGTCGGCTATCACGGCAGCGAAATCCAGACACCGAATATTGACGCTATAGCAGAGTCGGGAGTGCGCTTGGAACGCCACTACTCCTATCCGTGGTGTTCCCCGACGCGAGCCGCGCTCATGACGGGCCGTTCACCGCTGGAGATCGGAGTTCACGGCCCCTTCAGCCCCAATCACGGCCGCGGACTGCCGACAGACGAGCATCTCCTGCCTCAGTCGTTCGCTGCCGCTGACTACCAAACGTTTGCCACGGGCAAGTGGCACCTCGGCAACGCGCACGTCAAGTACTTTCCGCACAATCGCGGCTTCGACAGGTTCTACGGCCACACCAGTCCCGGGATCGACTATTTCCGGCACACCGCTGCAGGCGCATACGACTGGCAGCGGAATGGCAAGTCTGCGAGGGACGAGGGGTATTCCACTTCGCTGATCGGCAACGAAGCGGTCCGGGCCATCCTCGAACGCGACACCGACCGTCCGTTCTTGCTCTACGTGGCGTTCAATGCCCCGCACACTCCCTTGCAGGCCCCGCAGGAGTACATCGAGAAGTACGCGCATATCGAGAAAGAGAGCCGGCGGGTGTTCGCCGCGATGGTCGACTGCATGGACACGGCGATCGGCCGAATCCTTGGCACCATCGAATCCGAGGGGCTCGCTCGGGACACGCTCGTGGTCTTCATCAGCGACAACGGCGGGCTGCTCGCAACCGATGGCGGGGCCGACAATAGTCCGCTCAAGGGCGAAAAGACGCAGACCTGGGAGGGAGGGATTCGAACTCCCGCAGCTGTCCACTGGCCTGGTGTGGTGGAAGGCGGGGCAGTGGTCGACGACCTGATCACAGTCCATGACTGGTTTCCAACGCTGTTGGACGCCACGGGCGTGCGAGGGCTGAACCAGAAGCCGTTCTATGGCCAGAGCGTGTGGTCGGCGATCCGAGATCGCGAGCCGCTCGGCGAGCGCACAGTGGTGCTTGGCGCCACTGGATGGTTCGCTGTGTTCGATGGTCCGTGGAAGCTTGTCCACCGCCCATTGGGAAATGGTGAGACCGAGCGGACCTTGTATCGGATCTTCGAAGATCCAAGCGAGAGCCGCGACCTAGCGGCGAGCGAGCCAGCGGCATTCGAGCGCCTCACGGGGATACTGGATGGCTTCTCGCTCGGTGAGACCATCAGCGGCCCAGCTCCGGGTGACGAGCGGCGGCCTGATGGCCGCCGAAGGCCGCCGCCCGGGAACGGCTTGCCTGGAAACCCGCATCCAACCCAGGGGCCTGAAACTAGGCCGCCGTTTGCGGAAAGGGCATCGCGAGACTAGTGTCTCAGCGCCGGCAAGGGCCACGAGGTGACGTTTCACAATGATCCAGGCGAAGTTCGGGCAGGTAACGCTACCTCGGGCAGTTCCGGCTTTCCCAAAGGGAAGATCAGCCGCCGCTGAGTCACATTGGCGTGCCTAGGCCGGCTGGGCATGTGATTCATCCGCGCCAAGGCGTCTGGCGACCCTATATGCTGGTCAATCTAGTCAAGGGTTCTGCCTCACGGCGGTCCCATACTCAAATGCAGGTCCGTGACACCCCAATGCTTCTTCGAATCGCTCTTTGGTTAGCGCTCCCAGCTCTAGTAAGTGCTGCGCCCAATATCGTCTTTATGATGGCCGATGACCTCGGGTGGAATGATGTCGGATACCACGGCAGCGAAATCAAGACGCCAAACATCGATGCGTTGGGCGAACAAGGCGTCGAGTTGGATCGCTACTATGCGTTCCCACTATGCAGCCCGACCCGAGTGGCCCTCATGACCGGGCGGTCCCCCATCCGGCAGGGCATCGACTCTCCCATCGGGCCCAACGGCGGCTTGCCTCTTGACGAGCACCTCCTGCCCCAAACGCTACAGGCCGCCGGATACCAGACATTCATGGCTGGCAAGTGGCACTTGGGAATCGAAAGGATTGCCTCCCATCCGTATCGTCGGGGATTCGACCGGTCTTACGGGCACCTTGGGGCCGCGGTAGACTACTTCGCCCACAACTGGCTTGGAGGCTTGGACTGGCACCGCAACGGGGAAGTGCTGCGGGAAGATGGCTACTCGACGGAGTTGATCACAGCCGAGGCGCTCGACCAGATCAGGACGCGCGACAAGTCCATGCCGATGTTTCTGTACGTGGCGTTTAATGCACCTCATACTCCGCTACAGGCCACGCCCGACTACACGGAGCGCTATCCCAACGTCGACAACCCCAATCGGAAGCTGTTCGCGGCGATGGTGAGTGCCATGGACGATGGGGTTGGAGAGATCCTTGCAGCGCTTGAGGCCGAGAACATTGCCAATGACACGCTGGTGGTCTGGGTTAGCGACAATGGCGGCAACATCCGCGCCGGCGCGAGTAATGAGCCGCTGCGCGGAGGCAAGGGCGGCACATTTGAGGGTGGCATCCGAGTGCCGGGAGTGGTTCGCTGGAATGGCGTGCTAGCCGCGGGCCGCAAGCTCGGGCAGCAGTTCAGCGCCCACGATTGGTTCCCGACGCTCACGTCTGCAATCGGAGTCGAGCCTAAGAACTCCAAGCCGTTCGATGGAGTGGACATGTGGCCCGCGCTCAAGGACGGAACAGCGGTTGCACGTGATGAGACCGTAATCGGAGTGGATGGCAACTATGCGATCTTTCATGACGGCTGGAAACTAGTCGAGAACACTCCCCGCAATGCGGACCGATCCACGATGCATCTCTACCGGATCGAAGACGACCCCAGCGAGGAGCACGACTTGATCGACGTCAAACCTGATCTAGCCGCCGATCTGCTAGCGCGAATTCGCTCGATCCCGCGGCCACCTTCTGTGAGCAGGGATGTCGAGCCGCGCGGCGCGCGGCCCGGAACGCCACGGAAGGCGGGTCCCAAGGCGCGGGGCCGCGGCAGAGGCGGGCCGCGAAATCCGCAGTCCGGATGGCCGGACGAGACGCGCGAGCCGTGGATCAACACGGCGTTGCGCGATTGATGCGAAGCGCAGCTCTGGAGTGCTTGGGATGGCTCGCAGGCTGCTCATCGGCTTGACCCTAGCGCTCGCCGTGGCTTCGACTGCACCGATCCGCGAGGAAGCTGCGCTGCCCGCGGATGGAGACGGCGCAACGGATCGCCTAACGGCTTCCCCTCGCCACGGCAAGTGGATCCAGATCAGCGAGGGTCAGGGTGTTAGCGGTGGGTGGCACGACGCGGTGCGGGCGTGGATCTCCTACCCGGAACGGGCAACGCGAGCCCCGGTCGTTATCGTGATTCACGAGGTTTTCGGACTGACCGACTGGGTGCGCGGGATCGCCGACCAACTCGCGGGTGCGGGCTACATCGCGATCGCTCCGGATCTGCTCACGGGTGTCGGCCCTGAGGGCAAGACACCAGATGATCGGCAGGAAGCGGTGCGGCTGATTCGGGGATTGCGAATCGAAGATGTCGCGCGCCGGTTGACGGCGGTCGGGCGTTTCGGAGCAGCGCTGCCTGCGTCCAACGGCAAGTTCGGAGTGATTGGGTTCTGCTGGGGCGGCAGCACGGCCTTTGCGTACGCAGGCTACGAGCCAAGTCTCGGCGCGGCAGCTGTCTATTACGGGGCGTCTCCGGACAAGCGCACGATCTCGCGCATTTCTGCTCCGGTAGCGGGATTCTACGGCTCAGAAGACATGCGCGTGAACGCCACGATTCCTACGGCCGAAACGGAAATGGAGCGACTGGGATTGCGGTTCGAGAAGCACATCTACGAGCGCGCCGGACACGGCTTCTTGCGCCAACAGTCGGGCCAGGAAGGTGCCAATCTGAGCGCGTCTGAGTCCGCATGGCCGGCCACGCTGGCGTTCTTTGGGAAACACTTGGAATCCAAGTGAAGCGATGCATTGAGACCGGTGTAGGCGTCAGCGAGCGGGAGGGCAAGCGATGAAGGCAGTTTGGTTACTATTACTTGCGGTTGTGGCCGTTCCGCTGGCCGCTGAAGATCTCCCGTGTCCGACAGATGTCTTCTTGGACGTGGAGCAGTTCCCCGGGGCCGGGGATGATTTCCCCAAGCCTCGGATCGAAGTCGAATGTGCGGACGACACGCTGGTGGTCCGTAGCAACGGGATCCCGCACTACGAGTTCGTCCAAATCACCCCGAACCCGCTCCTCGAGACCGATCGCGAATACCGTTTCCCGCTCAGGCCGAAGCTAGCGGAGATGCCGACGCCGATCCCGTTGCTCGGTACCGTTGGCGTAGCGATTAATGGCATCCCCTTCTTCGGCCCGAATGAGGGCGGTGTGCCCTATCCCGGATTCGGGGATCCGATATACAACTCCATCATGGATGCATGCATGGGGCATACGGCGCGGGAGTACCACTACCACGCGCTCGTCGAAGCCTGCCTCGCGGCCGACATCAAGCCAGGCGAGCCATCGCCGGTCCTAGCCTACGCTGCCGATGGTTTTGCCGTTTACGGCCCGTATGGCTGCGCCGACCAAGAGTGTTCAAAGGTCGTCAAGTTCAAGAGCAGTTGGAAGAAACTGCGGGATCCCGAGATAGACGCGTGGGATGCGTTTCGCTACGAGCCCCGGCAAGGAGCCGAGTACTTGGATCGCTGCAATGGGCACGGCGGGGACGACCACGTCGGCACGTATCACTATCACGTCACCGAGAGTTGGCCATATATCCTGGGCTGCTTCTCCGGCACCCCCTCGCCCGACGCCGGCCGTGAAGCCGCGCCCCCGGTCTCGCAAGGCGGACCGCGCCGGGGGCCTCCGCCTCCGGACCAGCCGCCCAGCCCTGCGCAAGTCGCAGAAGCAGGGGAGCGGCTAGGCATCGACGCCCAGGCCCTGGCAACGGCGCTGCGCCTGACCGACGGGCGCGTCGATCCGCTGAACTTTGCTGCGTCGGCGCGGGCGCTTGGAGTGGAACTCAGCGCGCTACGAGAGGCGTTGGGCCTGCCTCCGCGCCGTCGCGGGCCGGGCGGCCCGCCGCCTGCCCAGCGATCCGTTGGGGGCGAAGAGCCACCATGTCGAATTCGCTGCGGGACCAGCGACCCCAATGCAGTAGGTTGCGGGCTGACACCCGATTTCAAAGTCGTTTGCACTCGGCCTTGTGACAACAACAAGTGTGGCTGACCATTCGCGTCCCTCAGGTCGTGGCGCAACCCTTGATTGGAGCCCACGCGAATCGGCGCCGGATGAGCTCGCCCCTACAAGCGCTCGCTCTGGCAATCTCGCCTCAGAAGTGCGGAGCGCTCCCGAAAATGCACTGAATCGCGTTTCGAGCTAGCACTAGATCCTTGACGGCGCTTTTTCCGACGATTCCCGCCAGACTGAACCGGATTCTCCCCGGACCCACATGGCCGTGAACGGATGCGGCTGCCCGGGGTTGCCTCGCACACGGGCACCCGGCACTGCGACCTATTACTGCATCGACCCTACGGATCAAGCGTCCCCACGCTCAACGTCGGTGCTAGCGGTTCGCTGTTCCTATCTCTCGCTAGCAGCGCGCGATCCGACCGCCCCTCCTCGCTGTTCCGTCGACACTACCCGATGCCAGCGAGGGCCGTGTCCCATTGCAGCGCTCTCTCAGGCTCCGACAGGGTAGATTTGGCGCTCGGGATCGCTTGAGTGAACAGCGATTACTTCCGCGACGAGGCGTCGCAATTCCTGCAATCGAGTGCGACCGGGGGTCATGATGACGACCGGGATTGGACGTTGGCGGGGGTTCCGCTGGTATGCGAAACCCTTATCGACTGTAACGAGGGCATCGAATCCACCATCCGCGGCGATTCTCAAGAGTTCCCCGTTTCCGTAACCCGCCCAACCCATCTGCTGTACCGTGCGTGTTTCAAATGAGTCGGGAAACGACAACGCAAGCCGCCGGGGGGTGGATTCGTCAAGCAGCACTCTTGTCGACATCGCCCACCAGCATTGTCTTTACTCGCTCGAGAAGGCCAATGGCCTGCTCTCTCGAGACCGTTGGGTAGTCATCTAGGAAGTCGTCGAGTCGGTCGCCCGCTTCGAGATGTTCCATCAGTATTCGCACCGGAACCCTGGTACCCAAGAACACGGGGGTCCCGCACAGGATGTTTGGGTTCCTTTCTATGAGTTTGTCAGCCATCGTTGTCTGCGCCCGAGCGTGCCGATCTTTCGAGATCAGCTGTCTCGCCTTACCGGTTTGTGAGTCTAGTCTAACGATAGCCCCTTCCGACAGGCACCCACATTTCTGGCTAGATCTCTCCGGGCGCGGGCATTCTCGGTGCCAGATCGTGGGGAACGACGAAGTAGCGGACAGTTTCTGCACCAGCTGTAGATCCTTGGTGAGGGGTTCAAGGCCGGACGTTTCGGCGGTCAGTGAATCACAGTGGGAAACAACAGCGCGATTCCCTGCGCCTCGCCTATTCGGTCCGCTAATTCTGCTGTGATTGACGAGCACAAAGACCTGCCGATGCGGTACAAATCGTACAAGTTGCTCTGCGACGAGTCGCAGAATGCTTGTTTCGGATCGCGGGCCTACCAGGCAGAAGGCACTGGTCGCGGGTCCCTCCGTCCAGAGAAGGGCGCGTCCGAGTCGGCCTTCCGAACAGTACCGGGGCTTCGATCGCCGTCTCTAACCGTAGTGCGATACCCAGCCTTCGAGCGGCTACTGCAGCCAACGGGAGGAAGCTATGAACGTCGTGAACACAATTCCAGCCACGTGCTTGACCATCGCCATGCTGGCCGCATGCGGAGGCGGGGCACAGGCTCCTCAGACCGACGAGGATAGCCCGTCGATCCGCTCACTGAGCGCTGCCGACTACTTTGAGAAGATTCACGGCGGTTGGCTTGGCGAGGCGGTCGGGAGCGCTCTGGGGATGAGCGTTCAGAGGATGCACAAGCAGGACCTCAAGCCGTTCCTCACCGATTTGGGGCAGTGGCCGCTTACCGACTACATCAAGACACTGAGGCCTAGCTTGGATCCAGACCGCGAGCAATGGTACACGGCGGATCATTGGGGTCCGGCTGGGTTCGGTCCTGACGACGACTCGCTCTTCCAAGTCGCGAATCTCCTGTTGATCGAGGAAAAGGGGCCCGAGATCACCAGCCAGGACATCGCCGACCAGTGGCTCGCGACCTTTTCGGTGTTCGAGGCCGCGAACTGCGGTCGCGCCGTGAGGGTGGCGGAGCGACGCTTGAAGGAGGGAGCGAGGCCTCCCGAGTCCGGCCAGCATGAAGCGGGCGAGTTCATGGGAGGCCAGATGAAAGGGGAATTCTGGGGCTTCTTGCTGCCTGGGAATCCGGAAGCAGCCGCCGAGTACGGGCGGATCGACGCCGAGGTTGCCTTTCATACCGCCGGCGTCTACGGCGAGATGTTCATGGCGGCACTGACAGCCGAAGCTTTCTTTGAGTCCGACCCAACCAAGCTCTTGGAGGCAGGGCTGGCGGTAATCCCCGCGGACTGCGACTATGCCCGTTGCATCCGAGACGTCATGCAGTGGCACGAGCAGTGGCCAGACGACTGGGAAGCGGCTCATGAGCAGATCGACCTAAAGTGGGCGCCCGAAGGGGCCAAGAACCGCCGCGTGTTTCCGAACAACGCGGTGATCGCCTTGGCGCTGCTCTATGGTGAGGGCGACTTCGACAAGACGATCGGAATTGCTGTCATGTCTGCCTGGGACACGGACACAAATGCAGGCGACGTCGGGCCAGTGCTGGGAGTTATCCTCGGGGCGGGGGCGATCGCCGAGAAGTGGACCAAGCCCATCGCGAACATCTTTCGCTCCGACGTCAACGGCGCTGAGGAATTGGAGATCGACGAGCTAGCGCGTCGCACGGCCGCCGCGGGTACGCGCGTGACAGCGGCAAAGTCTGCTGGCTTGGTCCAGATCGTCACTCAATAGGGAATCGCGCGCCGGTCCACCGCCCGTGCTGCACACGACCTTATTTCGCTAGGGGAAGCTCAGATTGGTTCTGCAGTTGAGGCGGAGGGTCTTCAAGTAGATTTGTTGCTGCAGGAGGGGGTGCCGGCCGAGCTCCGGTTCGGACGGGTGAGGAAGCCGCGCCGGCTTGCTAGTAGCAGGGGCGCTCTGGAGCACTCCCACTTGCCGTGGGAGGGGCTCTTGAAGGAACTTTGCGACAATTGTTAGGTATGGCAAACGAGATTCTGTTGGTTGCCAATGGCGACCTCCGCCTCTCCGCAAATCGCATGTGCTGGCCTGCACAGCGCGACATGGAATCCAAGTTGACCGCCGCGATCGAAAGTGCGGGCGGTACGGTGCGCCGGGCGCACGAGTATGACGCGACCAAGGAGCACGGCTTCATCGACAGCCAGAAGCGTGGCCTCGAAGTGTTCCGCTCGATCAATCGCAAGGCCCCACTGGTCGTGGCAGAGGCTGTCTGGCAGTATTCGCAGCACATCTTGGCTGGCCTGATGAACCATCGAGGGCCGATCCTGACAGTGGCCAACTGGAGCGGCCAATGGCCCGGCTTGGTGGGCATGCTCAACCTCAACGGCAGCCTGACCAAAGCTGGCGTGGAATATTCCACCCTGTGGAGCGAGGACTTCACCGACGACTTCTTTCTGAGCGCCCTGCGTGGTTGGATCAATGGCGAGCCAGTCGCGCATCGGTCACCGCACGTGCATGCCGGCCAGGATCTGATCGTGCCGCACAGAGCCATGCTCGCCGGCAGCGAGGTGGCCGAAGAGCTGAAATCGCAGCGGGCGATCTTAGGCGTGTTCGACGAGGGCTGCATGGGAATGTACAACGCAATCATTCCCGACCACCTGCTCAACCCCACCGGGGTCTTCAAGGAACGGCTCAGCCAGTCCGCGCTGTGGGCGGGCATGCAGCAGGTTAGCGAGGAAGAGGCCCAGCAAGTGCGCGACTGGCTCGATGCCAAGGGAATGCAGTTCAAGACCGGCCCCGACGAGGCGACCGACCTCACGGATGCCCAAATCCTTCTGCAGTGCAAGATGTACATCGCCGCGCTACGCATCGCCGACGAGTTCGGCTGTGACACCATCGGCATCCAGTACCAGCAGGGGTTGAAGGACATTTGCCCCGCCTCTGATTTGGTCGAGGGGCTGCTCAACAACGTTGACCGCCCGCCCGCAAAGAGTGTCGATGGACGCGTGCTGTTCGAAGGCCAAGCGATGCCGCACTTCAACGAGGTCGACGAGTGCGCCGGCTTGGATGCTCTGGTCACGAACCGCGTCTGGAATAGGCTCGGCTACGATCCCGAGACCACGTTGCACGACCTGCGCTACGGCGAGCCCTATCCGGTGCGCGGCCGGGAAGAGTTCGTCTGGGTGTTTGAGATTTCGGGCTCGGTTCCGCCCAATCACCTGATCGGCGGGTACGCAGGCACGGTCAGTGAGCGCCAGCCGCCAATGTACTTTCCGCTGGGCGGCGGCACGATCAAGGGTATCAGCAAGCCTGGCGAAGTGGTCTGGAGCCGGATTTTCGTCGAAGACAACCGCTTGAAGGCGGATATAGGCTTGGCCGAAGTGGTTGAGTTACCGCACGAAGAGACCGAGAGGCGCTGGAAGATCACCACACCGCAGTGGCCGATCATGCACGCCATCACACGGGGCGTCAGCCGCGACAGGATGATGGGCAGGCATAAGTCGAATCACATCCAAGTGGCCTACGCTCCAGACCCGTCGGCGGCGCGCTTGGCGCTCAGCGCCAAGCTTGCCGCGTTCCGCAAATTGGACATCGAAGTGTTTGTCTGCGGCACTGGCCACGAGCTGGTGTGAGCGGTTCGTCGGGGTTTGAGCGGAAGCGGGCGGTAATAGCCGGTACCGGTTGAGCTGCCCGTCCCTGTAGCCACCATGCACAGCTACAAATAAGCTGTCGCGGGCCACACTCCAAGCCCGAGTCTCCATCGGTTCGAGCTAACTCGCACGCCTGCAGCGGGCCCGGCTACGTGCGCGGGTTCGGCAGCGTGCAGCGGGCACACTCGGGCAGGGTA
>LXNI01001827.1_pt1 | contig 16722 bp, 22 predicted proteins | sample 809091 | NCBI WGS metagenome assembly LXNI01 (sample SAMN04870527, study PRJNA318959) | sponge metagenome | biome: 01000161; feature: marine sponge reef; material: water | host: Sarcotragus foetidus | place: Greece: Milos, Mediterranean Sea | collected 2013-05-29 | depth 5-7 m | reverse complement strand
TGCAACAGCTCGAAAGGGTCGCCGACTACAACCTCCGCGGCAGACGCGATCTGCTGCTACTGGAGATCATGCCGACCAGACTGCAACCGGAGACGCGCTACGAGCACGGCGGCAGAGAGAAGTACCCGCACATCTACGGCCCTATCAACAAGGACGCGATCAGGCGTTCAGTACCCGTGGCATGCAACGCGGACGGCCTGTTCGGAGGCGTGTTCGACGCGATCTAGCTCGTAGTGGCTGACCTCGGCCTTGATCGTCTGCGCCTCGGCCTCGGTATAGCCGGCTTCCCTATCTCATTGGCTACGTTGGCATACGCCCGCAGCAACGCGGCGGTCAGCTTGTAGAGCATCAGGCGGCTTGTCGATGTACAGGCAGGTAGTCCTTGTACTGCGATGCGTCCATGCCGCCGCGCAACTCGTCGCAACTCTTCCAGAACGACGAGTAGAGATGGGATTTGCGGAGGGGCATGGGGTTAGCTCAGGTGGTGGCGGGGGCATGGCCGATGCGTCGAGCCAATCAGGATTAGGGGTCGTCGGGATGGGGGTCAAGGACGAGAGGGACCTCGGGAGATTCAACAGACAGCGTCGGTGGGAATCTGGGGCACCTGTCATCACTCCAGAGACTGGGCTCCAGCCACGCGAGCTTTACTCTTCCAGATCAGGTATCCACAACAGGGAAAGCACCTGTTCCAGGCTGGGAATGACGTGGGTGCTCTCCAACAAGGTGAAGTCACCTTCTGGAAGTCTGTCCAACCAATCCGCGGGATCGACTGCTTCGGCACCAGCATTTGGGGAATCTCCACCTGTTACCGCCGCCGCAATCGTACCGCCACGAACGGGCTGGCCACGGGTAGCCATCGGAAAGTAGAAACGGGATCGTTCCTGCCACTCGACACGCCCCCTTCGAGTCACCACTAGAGCGCATGGTTCGTTGGAGACCTGCACCATCCGACGAGCAGCGGCTGTGGCAGAGACATCGTACATCTCCTGCGACATGAGCTCGTAAGCAACCTCGAAGCTCACATCGCGCGTCCGCGTATCGCGACGAAACAGCCGCGTCGGCATTAGCAGCTCGGCGGCGAAGGAATTGGCTTCCCACTCGATCCTGGCCCCGTAATCCTGCGATGCCCGAAGCGCTGACTCTCCACATTCTCGCGGCCCATTGGTATGAGTCGGGATGTGGTAGTGCCCCAGTTCGTGTGCGATCGAGAAACGCCTTCGGCCTCGATTCTGACCCGGCTGTAGGAAAATGGCGCCACCTCTGCCACTTGGATCCGTTATGAGACATGCCGTGCACCCCGGCTCTGAATCCTCGAAATCCACGATCTGAAGCTCGTCCTCTGCTGCCAGTGCCGCGAGGTCGCATTGGCGGATTCCAGTCAGCTCTCGTACCTGACGGAAAAGGCGGGCAAATCGAAGTCCTTGCGGATTCACGGCTCCTCGTCTCGTTCTTTGTCTGCTTGGCGTTTTCCCAAGAATCGCGCGTACTCATTGAGCTGCCTGCGAGCATCATCGGTTAGGCCACGGTACTGACGAAAGTGAGCCTCCTCTGCTGGATCCAAGTCGCCGACCGGGCCTTCCCCCAACACGTAGCCCACGGTGACGCCGAGGGCCGCCGCCAGCTTGACCAGCATCATGTAGGAGGGATTCCGATCACCTGCTTCAATCTGGGAGATCGTCGATTGCGATGTCCGCACCCGCACGGCGAGTTCTGTTTGCTTCAGGCCCTGATCCTCCCGGATCTCCCGTATGCGACTGCCCAACTCCATGTGACGACCTCCTCTTATATCTCTAATCACCTTGCGTGTCATCGCCTTTAGCGATACCATGTTTAGCGATGGTAAACATGCCAAGAACTAATACCGGGTCTCTCCGAGTCCCGCAATTCTGGAAAATCACCTTGGAACGAACGGAGTTGGACCTCGAACCCCTCCGGGCTTTCGGTGCGGTCGCCGATGTGTCCGACGGGCCGGACATCAGAATGGAGAAGGGCGGGTTCATCAGACCCCGGCGTGCACCCGTCCCAACGTCAATCCCGGGGAAGGAAGGCAGCTACTATCATGCCACACAACAGGTTGGCGGACTCGAGGAAGCGAGATCAGGATCCGGATTACGAGAGCGAGCACATCGCCGCTTCGAAACCAGTGGATCCATCGGAGAAACCCATCGAGCCGCCGGAGAAGCCCAACCGACCTCCGGTGACGCCCTTTCCGCCATCGGAGAAGCCAGTCCGACCACCATCGCGACCGGTTCGCCCCCACAGACCCTCGGGCGTCGGCTGAGCGAACTGCTGAGGCTCGAAGAGCTCGAGCAATGGTATCCCAGTTCCCGGGTTGTTCGTTGCTCTTCGGGCCTCGCGCTCGTGTCGATCGACGTCGGCGTCATTCGGTCGCTCCCGTATCGCGGTCGGTTGCTTCTGGAGATTCCGCTCGACGATCCGCATGGACCAACTCCATTGCTCACAGAGCCCACCTTCGTCCCAACGGTGCGCGTCTGGGCCAACTGGAACGACGGTATTCGTCCGGTTGGCGATCATGTCTACCCCGACGCGAGCATTTGCGCGTACATGAAGGGCGAGTGGATCTGGGGACGGGATCCGCTGCACGTGTTGGTTGACTGGTGCACCTGCTGGCTCGCGAAAAGTCTGCATCTCAGTTTCTTGAATCGGTGGCCGGGCCGGCAACATTGCTTAGCCAACATGGCGATGAGGCGGGGTATGTTGGACGAGTATTGCCGATGCGGAGGACCAAGGCAGTACCAGGAATGTCACTACCCCAAAGACCGCCAACGGTCGTCATATGAACTCGTACTCGAAGAGTGGGCAGCCGCCTCCTGGTACTTGTGGGAGGTCAGGCGGCGGGGTTGGGCGACGACACCACCGTGGGCGCGATCAGGTACCGCCTCGGTCAAATGGCGGGTGCCACGACACCCTTGACTCAGCATGATCTGAGCAGGCTGTCCTTGGGCCTTCGGAGTACATAGGAAAGCCGCACCCCTGCCCCCAGGAGCCGGCCGGTCCATGCGTAGCCGGTGAACACCGGGTCCCGGTCCTAGTGGAAGACCACGCCTTCGAACGAGCCGCGGTATCGGGTCAGGGTCCGCTGCGCCGCGCTCCAGGCGTCGAGCGCCAGCTCGGAGTTCGCCCGTTCCCCGACCGCGAAGCCCGGGACGTAGCGGGTCGCGTGGTCGAGGAGCGGAATCAGCCTTGCCTTTCGAACGCCGCCAGCGAAGCGGAGTTCAGTGAAGTTTTCTCCGCATATCGGCCCATCCAGCCATTCGTCTGCCTAGGGGATCCCGGCGAGATCGTTGTCCCACCGATCCCGGAGCCGCCGTGCACGATGCCTTCCTCAAGTCGGTCTTCTCCGATCACCGAATGGTCAAAGTCCTCATCCGGGACCATGTGCACGAATGGGCCGGTGAACTCGACTTCTCGACCCTGCGTGAGGAGTCGACTCAGTTAGTGAGCAAGAGAACGTTGCAGCGGCCCGACATGATCTGGTCGGTGGACACCTTCGATGGCAGAACGGTCGTCTTCCTGATGGAGTTCCAGCGTGCCGTAGACCCGCTCATGGCCCTGCGAACGACACCTACGCGGCACTCACCCTCGAACCCAGGCAAGTACCGCTTGGTGGCGTGGGGAGAGGACAGGGCCGAGGGCGAGTCACGCGACGACCTCGTGGCGCTGGTGCTCGGTTTGGCCCGCAACCTTTCGGCTCGGGACTGGCCGCCCGGATGTCGGCCTTGCGCATGGCGGTCGAGCGGTATGGGGAGGCGGACCTGGACGCTTTTCTGTTCGAGAGGATGTACACGATGTTAGAGTTGAGAGGCTACACGGCAGGACTGACCCAACTATGGGAGAAGACCATGGCTGAGTTGGTAGACAGGTTTCAGCGCAGCTTGGACGAGTTGGTGCAGAAGGGAAGGCGTCAGGGGATCCAGCAGGGAGCCCGACGTGGTCGGCAGGAGGGTCAGGCCTTGGTTCTGCGTCGAATCATCGCCAGGAAGTTCGGCGACGACACGGCTGGCCAGCTGTCCGCACTTCTCGACGCCGTGTCCGGCTCTGAAGACATCGACAGGGTAACAGACGCGCTGATCGAATGCGGCACGAACGAGGAGTTCATCGAGCGGGTGCGAACGGCCTGACCGCGCAACTCCTCCGTCTCATCCAGCGTCGCGTTCGGGGACAGCGCCGGGCGCAACTGCGGATTCGCCCAGCACCTTCCAGTAGCCGCCCTTGTCGGGACCGACCCGCTCACGTGGGCCCGGCTCGGACAGCTACGAATACAACGCGAAACCTCCGGACGTGATCCCCCCAACCGTTGCGACCCGGCCCGTTTCTCCTGAGGATATGTTGGAGCGGTCGCCATCGTACGTGGGCTGATCCACGCTGCCTCTTCCAGAGTCAGCCCCGTTTCCTCCAACCAGCGCCGGAAGCGGTCGTTGCCCGCGAGTTCGCGCACGCGAACGTTGTTGTCGGCGTCGGCGACACCCTCGATGAGTTCGGTCACTCCAGACCGCTTGAGCAGATAGCCTGACCGCGCAATGAGTCCCGTGCTCGTCGACGAACACGCGCACGCGTCTCCCCGGATGGGTATGGTTGTGGGGGAACAGTCCGCGCTGCCGATACTCATGCAGCCAGTCCAGGGCGGCGGTGCGGCGCGCCCGCTGGTCCGCGGTGAAGCCGCCGGTCTCCCTGGTCTCCGAGCGTGAGGAAGTATTTCGCCTGCCAAGCGCATTCCGAATCGTTCTCGCAGACCCTCCCGCACCGCCACAGAAACCGGGCTTTCTCACCGCGAGCCCACCCATGGGCGCATCACGGTGTATCGGCCAACGGAAGTGATGCTGTCCCGCTCGACGCCAATAAGCCCGCGGCCCTCAAGCCTAGCCAACGCAGCCTGGACCGCCCGCTTGGAAAGGCCCGTGCCCTCCGCGATCTGCCTCAGGCTCAGCTCGGCCGACTTGTCCACCTGCCGATACAGATAGAGGTAGGTCAAATAGGCGCTGGGGTGCCGATCGTGCCCGACCAGATCGGGCAGAAGAACATCGATGACATAGGGGTCAATTTCCATCGATCAAAGCTGGGCGTTCGCGGGGCATGTGGCAACCGTTGCACTAGCACACCCTTCACGCCTTGACCGCGCGAGGCGCCGCGGTTCTTACTTGCGACGCTCGCGAGAGAAACTCCCAATCATGGAGGGCCGCAATGATCCGAGGAATCAAGTTCACTTCCATCCCGGTCCGGAACCAGGATGCCGCGCTCGACTTCTACACGAGCAAGCTGGGCTTCCGCGTGGCCACCGATCAGCCACTCGGTGAGCAGCGCTGGATCGAGTTGCGCATTCCCGGGGCCGACACCCGCGTCGTGCTCCACACCCCTCCAGGTCAGGAAGATCGCATCGGAACGCCGTCGAACGTGGTGTTCGCGAGCGACGACGTACGAGCGACATACCGCGAGCTGGTAGCGCGCGGCGTGAAGTTCGATGCCGAGCCACAGGAGCAACCGTGGGGCACCTTCGCGACATTCACCGATCCCGACGGGAACCAGTTCGTGCTCTCGTCCAGGCACTGAGGGAGCGCCGTCGCTCCGTCCGGAGTTGCCAGCAGGTCGAGGAGGCCCAGGAGTGTGCGCCGCGTTCTTCGCATCGTCGTCCACGGGTCCGTCGGTTGTTCACTCGAGGCGCGCCTCGCTTACGAATCGATGGGGTCCGGCCTCGGCGTTGTCAGTCCCCGGCATCGTGCGTTTTCCCGTCAGGTGTCGACGCGGTCGAGCGTCCAGAGTTGCACGTACTCGAGCCCGAACTCGTCGGCGGTGGAGCCAAGGATGTAGTCCGCGCCGATCTCGAAGATTCGCAAGTCGGGCGGTGTGGTCACGAGGCCGCGCACGCGGCCATCGACGTCGAAGACGGTCCACAACGGGACCGCATCATCCATCCCACCGGGCATTGGGTACTCCTCGACCCACAGGAAACCCAAGCGGTCACCCACTATCCTGCGGAAGGCCGGGAACGTCCCCACACGCGGCATGTCGCGCAGGTCGGCCAGCGCCGCCGCGCGCTCCTCCTGAGAGGCGTCCGCGTACTCGCGGGCAAGATGGTCTTCGACGTCGGCTGCGGTTGGACTTCGGACATCTTGATCACGGCGCACGATTCTCATCAGCGTGCCGTCGGCTCCATAGGCCCGGATCTCGTACCGGTTGTTGGGGCTGACAACGACCAAGTCCGCCCAGAGGGCAGTGAGCGTCGAGCGGGCGAACGGTAGCGCGTACACGGCCATCCGCTGGTCTTCCGACACCACATACCACTCGGAACCCGCATGCGTCCCGAGAGTCGCGTGCAAGCCACCGTCAGACCAGGCAATGCCGTACGCAATGTCTCGGCGCACCACCCCGGTGCCCACGACGCCCGCCGCCAATGTGGTGCCGTTCCCCAAGAACAGCTTGCCGTCCGGCAGCACTCCACGGAGGCGGTAGTACGGTGCCTCCAGCACAAACGTGCGGCCGTGTGCTCCAGTGGCATCGAAGACGGAAACCCGCCTTGCAATCGCATCCGACGTCGCGATCGAGTCACCGGGCCAGGGCTCGACCGCCGAGGGCCCGGCTGTGCTGAACTCGCCGGGCCCCCTGCCTTGGCCACCCCACGATCCCTGGTGGACGCCCGACGCGTCGAACGCGCGCAGTTCACTGGACCCGGTGTTGGCGACGACGATCTTCCCATCGGGGAGTCGTGTGGCATCGGTCACTCCGAACAGTTCGTATACCGGGTCGCCCACCGCTGTCCCGATAGTGATCGCGGGCGCTGTGCCAACCCGCCATCCGAGCCGGGTATCGGGCCCGGGCCGTTCGTTCTCGACGATCGTCACACCAGCGCTGTCGCGCACGACGGAGGCGGGTACCGAGGTGCCTTCATCATCATCCGTGCAGGCGATCGCGGTACCGACGATGTAGAGAGCGGCGCGAGCCAGAGTCTTCACAATATGTCCTCCGTGGATTCACGCGATCCGGACGCCGACTCACCAGCAGGCTCGGGCGGACTTCGGTGCACCGCCCCCTCTGGCCCGAATCGGCCCGCGTAGCGGACGAACCGGTCGTTGTGGCGCTCCCACGTAAAGGGCTCGACCGGGCTTCCACCCAGATGTGCCTCCAGCGATGCGAAGCAGTGGTCCCACCCCGCCGCGTCTCGCGCCGCCCGCCCCCGGTCGTCGAAGGTGTGGGTGAAGGTGAGCAGCGTTCCCCCGGGGCGCTCTTCGAGCTCCCAACGGAGCACATCGTCGTCCCACCGGTATTCGAGCACGCCGGGCGGATCGCAGACCAGGATCTCACCCGTCATGACCAGCGCCTCCGTGTCCGACTCGGCAGGTGTCCGACCGGGCTCCGCGAACACGAACCGGAGCGCGGCGCCCACCTTGCGCTCGCCCACCATGCGGGCCGGGAACCACGCGGAAAGGTCATTCTCCGACGTGATCGCCCGCCAAACGCGTTCGCGAGAATGCCCGAGGAACCGTTCGAATCGCAACATGTATCTGCCGCCCCGCTCTTCCAGGGTCCCGCTTCCTTCGCTCTCGTTCATGGGTCGTCTCCAGACTGTTCGAGGTGTGCCGCAAGGGCGTCGAGGTGGCCCCCCCAGGACCGACGGTAGCCCTCCAGCCACTCGCCCATTTCTGCAAACGGCTCTCGGCGGAGTTCGTAGAGGCGCCGCTGGGCATCCGCCGTGGACTTGACCAGGCCAGCGTCCCGTAGCACCCGTAGGTGCTTGGATGCCTGCGGCTGGGTAAGCACGAGGAGTCTCTCGATCTCCCCGACATACCGCGGCCCGGACTGCAGCAACTCGACGATTCGGAGTCGCGTCGGCTCGGCGAGGGCGGTGAGGGTTGTGAGCATGATCGAATATACGCTAGCGCGTATATACGGTGCAAGGCATGAATCGCGAAGCGACGCAGTTCCAGCGCGGTGCGGTGATTCCTCCGCATGGTCAGCGCAAGGCTACGAGAGTGCTAGCCGTGCTACTGCGAATTGCATGCCACGAACTAGACACGCGGCAGGGGCGGCCACGACCCACGCAATAGGAGCGGGCGCCGGGTAGGGACATCACGCGAACAGAAGCTCCAGATTCTCCAGGCATCCGGCCCAGCCGCTACGCGGTCCTTCGGTGTCCTCCGCCGTAGGGAACCCTTCGTGGGTGATGACGACTCGCGTCGCCTCACCCTCGGGTAGAAACTCTACCGTCACCAGGGTTTCCCCGACCCAGTCCTCCGCCTCTTCCAGATCCCACGTGTAGACGAGCCGCCGGGGGAAATCGACCTCGCGGTACGTTCCGAACACATGGTAGACCTTCCCGCCGGCCACCTCCATGCGAAGCCTAAACGCCCCGCCCTCTACAAGATCACGCTGGAACCCAAGGATCCTTCCTCCTCGCGAGCCGTGCCAACGCAGGACCAGCTTCGGGTCGGTCCATGTCCGGAACACTTTCTCAGGGGTGGCCGGGATCACTCTCGAGACCCGGACCGTCCGTGCGGGATCGATCATCATGCGGTTTTCCTTCAGGGTTAGGTGACGTGGACTCTCCTGACTCGAAATAGCAGGCCAGGGCAGCGAGCTGGGCTTCCCAGAACTCCCGATATGTCGCGACCCAGGCTGCGGCTTCCCGCATCGGTCGGGCGTCGAGCGCACAGCGGCTCGTGCGTCCCTCTCGTGTCCGGTCCACGAGCCCCGCCCCCTCCAGGACGCGCAGGTGCTTCGAAATCGCCGGTCGCGAAATGTCGAACGGCGCCGCCAGTTCGCTGACCGTGGCGTCTCCTTCAAAGAGGCGCGCCAGGATCGCCCGGCGTGTCGGATCGGACAACGCTTGGAACGTGGCATCGAGCTGTCGAGAAAAGGTAACCATATGGTTACTAGTAGCGTCATGGCCTCGCCTCGTCAAGACCCTTCTGGGACGCCTAAGACCCCCGGCAAGTTTATCCTTCTGACCGGCGGCTGACGCACGGTCTGACCCCCTGTTTGGGCTGCTCCAGGACGGTTTTGAGGGGAGCTATACGGACAGCACCCGTGCGGATCGTCTGTTCCGTCATGCGGGTCTTCACCACGCGAGGCTGAGTCCAGCGGACAGCAGAGTACTCTCGCGGCTTGTTGCCGCGATCAAGAAGGAGGAGCGAAGCCAATGACGAGCCGGCGCACCGATCGGGGACTCGAGCTGGAGAGGGCCCTCGGCGAAGTGCTCGCCCATGTGCGCGGCACCACGCCCCTTCCCTGCCGAATCGTCGACGACCCGGCCCCCGAGCACATCCTGGCGTTACGCAAGCGAATGAAGCTGAGCCGACAGAAGTTCGCCGACAGTTTCGGGCTCGATGTCCGAGCGGTGCAGGAGTGGGAACAGGGCCGGCGGGTGCCCGACCGCGCAGCCCGCGTCTTGCTCACCGTCATCGACCGAGAGCCCGAAGCGGTTGTACGGGCTCTCAGCGGGTGAGCGATCCACCGAAAGGTTCAGTGTCGCATCGTCTTGGCTGAGAGGCTTGGCCAAGGGTGCGAATCACCCGCCCGAGCGCACGCCTCGGCAATCTCTCGGAGCCATCCATCCGTCGTCCAGCCGACGACGAAGCAACCGATCGTGTTCGGTCGGCCGCTACGCACGCACGCGGGCAAACAACTCCGCTCCGCTGTCACAGTCGATGATCGCATCGACGACCTCGTCGAGCCGATCTGCATCCGCCCTGTCTTCCAGGATCCGTGTCAGCCGCTCGGCCGTCTCCGCCCCGAATTTCCTGGTCGCAAAACGCCGCACCAGGAGCGCCCGCTCCCTGATGCGGCCCTGCTCCAAGCCCTGCCGGACACCGTCGCGGTGGACCTGGTCCCTCAACTCCTTCGCTCTCTCGTACATCTCTTCGTCCTCCGTGAACGACATCATCCGTGCCAGGTCCGCTTCGGGAATCTGCCACGCCTCTGCAGCCCCCGCTACCCACGAATGCAGCGCCTGGTGCAACTCGGCGAACTCCGGCCCTTGGAACCGACGGATCAAGCCCCGCATGACCCGCCGGAGGTTCTCCGGCGTGGGTTCGCGCTCCATTATCCCGAGCGAGGTCACCAGGTCGCCGGACTTGGGGTCCTGCTCGCCGATCCGCTGCAAGTCCAGCAGGAGATACCTGAAGCTCGGCAGGTACTGCGCCAGCGGTTCCGTAACGGAGGCGATAAGCTCGGCGACGTCCGTGGCAGCCCGCCAGCGCGGCCGACCGTTGTAGACCGCGACCGGCAGCAGGGGCGGCAGCTTATTGCCCGGCTTGAGCTCTCCCCGGCGGGGTCACCGACGCGCTGCTGGAATGCGGAACCGGCAAGTCCATGGCCTGCTCCAGCCCATGGAGGTCGCCGGATCAGGTCGAAGCTCCCTCCTCCCCCGCAGCCGCGTCATGTGGGAAAGCCAGACACTTGAAGTAGTCGCGGATGCGCTTGTAGTCCGAGTCCTCGGAATCCAGGAAGTTCTCCACTTCGCGCCGCACGGCCTCCGTGACCGCTGCGGTTGACCTGCCGGAGAGGATGTCGTCGCCGACGAGTGGGTGGGAATAGACGCTGAAGTAGTTGTATTCCCCGCCTTTCATTGGATACCTGTCGCGGTGGCGGCGGTCCACCGGCGTTTCGCGCATGAACGCCAGTATCCGGTTCACCATTTCCCCTCGGCCATACGGTGGAACCTCCAGAAACACGCGAACCTCACGGAATTGAAAGTCGATGCCCCACCGAATATACGATCCGTCACTTCCCCACGCCTCCGCCTCTTCCAGATCCCAGTACAGCCAAGGACCGCACTTCTTCACCCCGCCAAGGAACCAGTCCAGAAAAGCCCGGCCGACGCCATGCGTCTCGCCGGGGTCAAGCAACCACGCCAGCCCCATCCCCATGAGGGCTGAGTTGGTAGACAGGGTTTCAGCGCAGCTTGGACGAGTTGGTGCAGAAGGGACGGCGTCAGGGCGGCTGATCGAACGATGTCCTCGCTCCCTCGACATCCTCCGTCAACGGACCTCCATCACCGCGCCGGCCTCGGGATCTCCCAACTGCTGACGCAGATGCCGCAGCGTCTCGGTGTAAAACCGCCTGAGCTCGTCTTCCCGTGCCCGAACGTCGCTCACCATTACGCCAAGGTAGATGATCGGGCCAGGCTGGTCCGTGGCCGCGAAGAACTGCGGTTGGATGATCCCGGCGGAAACGATCCGATCGTACTCGTGGAGCGATTCCTGAAGGGCGTACGTGAGGGAGAGCGTGGAGAGAATCGGCAAATCGAAGTGCCGCACGGCTTCGGTCACGCTGGCCAGCTCCCACGCCGTGCTCCTCAACGGCGTGAGCCCGAGTCCTTCGGGCAGTGCTCCGCTGACCGAGATTCTCTGGCGTTCGCCTCCTTCGGCAGCCCGCTGATTCTCGACGAGCCCCGGCAGGATCCGGTCGTGATAGGCCATGCGACGGTCGAGGGTTACCGTGTTCTCGGCGATTTCTGCGGCCAGGGCGTAGAGCGTCTCGTTGACGAGTTGGCGGTTGTCGATGTTCGTCATCCACTGATCGAAGCCGAGGGCGACGAGAACGCCAACCACGATAACCACGAACTCAAGCGCAAGACGGCCGAAGGGGATGCGACGGGTCGCGCGACCACCGCCCTGGGCGCGGCCGGAGGAATCGGGAAGCTCGCTTTCCTCGATGGTCCCGCCGCGCGGTGTCTGCGTTTCCTGCGAACCGTCTTCCGACACTAACTGCAAGCCTCTCGCCGTGTTGGGTGAGTCGGGAATTTGCCACGCCTCCGCGGCCCCCGCTACCCATGAATACAGCGCCTGGTTCAGCTCGGCGAACTCTGGCTCTCGAAACACCAACGGCACAACACCGCAGGAGACGAACGATGGTTGGGGAAACGACGCATGAGCGGACGAGGTATGCCAAGGCCGTCGCGGCGGCGACGCTGTCCATCGCAGTACTCGCAGCGCCGGCTCGCCCGCTCGCCGCCCAGGAGGTAATCGAACTGCCGGCGGAAGACCTCCCGCTCGACGCCGACTTCGAGGAAATCTACCGGGTGGGGTCGCTGGACGGAGGTGGCTGGGACACCTTCGGCCGCGTCGGCACGGTCGGCTTCGACGGTTCCGGCAACCTCTACATCCTCGACACGGAAGCGGTGCGGATCAATGTCGTCGACCTGCAGGCCAGCCTGGTGCGGCAGTTCATGCGAGAAGGGCAAGGCCCCGGGGAGTTCGGAAGCAACACCGCGTCGGCGCTGGAGTTCGCCGTCATGGGGGACGGGCGGGTGACTGTCTACGACCCGGGACAAACGGGATTCACCCTCTTCGGTGCCGACGGCCAATTCGAACGCATGGTCCGATTTTCAGGTGCGCAGTCGAGCGCGGCGATGATTGGCGGCATTCAGGCCTTCCCGGGAATGGATCGAGTCCTCGCGACATCCGAGGTCACCTACCTGAGAATGCCCGCGCCCGGTCCGGAGGACGAGCCGTCGGACCCCTCGTTCCGGCCCGTCCTGAGCTATGATGTGGGAGGCGACGAGGTCCGCATCGACTCGGTTGCCGCGGGGTGGTGGCCTCCCGGTGATGCGGAGGGATTCAGGCCGCCGCTCCGGGCGGGCGTGCTGCCTGGCGGAACGGTCGTGTACACCGACTCCACCTCGTATGCGATCAAGTATGCCCGGCCGGAAGGCCGCGTGACCCGGGTCCTGACCCGTCCGTTCCAACCCCGCCCCGTGACGGGCCGCATCAGGGCCGCCGAGATCGAGCGGCGCCTGGAACTGCTCGGCGACGTTCGCGGCGGCGACCCGATGCTACTGAGAATGAGAGAATTCCGTCGCCGCCGGATCGAGGCGATGGAGTTCTTCGACGAGATCCCCGTCGTGGTCGGCCTGAGAACGAGCTGGGAAGGCACGATCTGGATCCTTCACCGGGGTGACGGGGGCGCAGAGGGCAACCGCATCGACCTTATTTCGTCGGACGGACGCTACCTGGGCACCTTCCCGCCCGGCTCCGCCGCGATGCCTTCCGCCTTCGGCCCGGACGGCCTCGTGGCCTTCGTGGAGACGGATGACCTGGACGTGCCCTATGTGGCGGTAAAGCGTCTGCCGGAGGGGATACGCTGATTCAGCTCCACTTCAGGAACCTGATCCGATACGAGCCACGCAGGTCAATCCAGGTTGCCCGCCGAGCAATCACCCGCCTGCGGTACGCTCTAGCGTCTCCAGCCAGCGGTAGCCGTATGCCGGAATGTAGGACGCCCCGGTCACGCCCTCGGGGAACATGTCGAACCGCTCGACGCGCAGGCGGTAGTTATAGTCGTGCCCGGGCTGGAACCCGACGATCTCGCCGCGGTAGGGGGCGCCGTTGACGACCTTGCAGTACCCGGGACGGCCATCGTCGCACTCGACCCGGTGGCGGTCGACGGTGATCTCCACTTCCGTGCCTGCTGCCCGGGTTCTCGAGGTGACCTCGCTCAGCACGTACCGGCCATCGCGATAGAGGTCGGCATCGAGGACGTAGTGGTCGCCGGCCTCGTATTCGAAGCTGGTGATCATGTCGTCGTACAACTCGCCGCCCACGACCAGGCAGAAGTCATCGCCCTGGACGCAGGTTACCCGCGTCGGAGCCAGCGACAGGGTTGCGGGGGTGGACGGCGCGGGGGTCTTCTCCAGTTGCTCCAGCAGACGGTAGGCGTACTGGCCGGCGTCCTGCGGCGGTTCACTCCCGCCCCAAGGATCGTACTTGCCGATTCGGAGACGATAGTGGTAGCCGGGCTCGTAATCGAATCCTTCGATTGGGTCGTAGAAGAGCCCGCCGTCGACCACCATGCACGACTGCGGGCCCACGCCGTAGCACTTGGCCAGGGTGGGGCCAACGGTCACCTCCCGTTCCTCCAGGTACTCGGGCCCGAGAAGGTCACAACCGACCAGGACCAGGGTGGCCAGACAGAAGGGAGCCAAGCTTCGGATGCGCGTTCCAGTCATCCTTCGCTACGCTCGCTGGATCTCCTCGGTGGACGCCGTCTACTGCGGGTGTTGTAACCCGTCGAAGATGAGTGAGTTCGAAGATCCAGCCACCGGAATGGCATGCCTGCGAGCGCTCGTTGCGAGATAATGCTTCTGGCGTGCGGCCTCATCCTCTACTTTGCCGGGACGAAGCAAGGACGCGGGTTGCGCCCATCGAGAGGTACACCCGCAAGATTCTCGATGGGACGGGATTCCATGGCCGATGGGCCGGAGACAGGCATACAGCGTCAACGCGGCCAGGCGCCGACAAGGGTGATTCCGGTGTTCGCTGTGGTACTTCTCACCGCGACCCTTATGGCCGCCGCGTGCGGACAGGACCAGCCGCAGTCGATCACCGTCGTGTCATGGGGCGGTTCCTATGGCCGGGCCGTCGACGAGGGCGCCATCATCCCCTTCACCGAAGCGACCGGCATCCCGGTCAACGTCGAGGACTACAACGGGGGGCTCGCCGAGATCCGCGCCCAGGTGGACATCGGCAACATCCACTGGGATGTGGTCAGCCTGGAGATATCCGACGCGGTGCGCGCGTGTGACGAAGGGCTGCTGGAACCGATCGACATCAACGCATTGCCCCCCGGTCACGACGGCACGCCCGCCGCCGAGGACTTCGTCCCCGAGGCCCGGACCACCTGCGGCGCCGGCTTCCTGTACGCGTCCACCGTGTACGCCTATAACGAGGCCTACATCCCCGGCGAAAAGCCTGCGACGATGGCCGATTTCTTCGATCTGGAGAGGTTTCCGGGCCGGCGCGGGATGCGGCGCGTTCCACAGGGCAATCTGGAGTTCGCGCTGCTCGCAGACGGAGTGCCGCGGGACCAGGTCTACCCGGCTCTGGGCACGCCCGAAGGGCTCGAGCGCGCCTTCCGCAAGCTCGACACGATCAAGGACGAGGTGATCTGGTGGGAGGCCGGCGCCCAGCCGCAGCAGATGCTGGCCGACGGCGAAGTGGTGATGAGCACCGCATACAACGGGCGCGTCTTCAACGCACGGGTGCTGGAGGGCCAGCCGTTCGTGATCGTCTGGGATGGCCAGCTGCTCGCCGTCGGCCAGATCGGGATCCTCCGGGGCACGCCGAGGCTGGAAGAGGCGCTGAGCTACGTGGGCTTCGCCACCGGCGCCGAGTCGCTGGCGCGGATCGCCAGTCGAATCGCCTACTCGCCGACGCGCAGGTCCGGCATGCCGCTGGTGACGACCCACATACCGAGCGGTGTCGAGATCGGGCCGCACATGCCGGCGACCCCCGCGAACGCCGCGCGCGCGCTGCTCTACGACTGGTCCTTCTGGGTCGACCACCAGGACGAGCTGAACGAACGGTTCAGCACCTGGCTGGCGCGTTAGGGAGAACGCAGCACCTCCCACTCCACGCCCTCGAACTGGCGCACGAAGTCAGGGCCGTACGCCGAGGACGGCGTCTGATATCCGGTCTTGCAGTCGCCTTTCAGCGTTCGCACGCCGATGGCCACCAGGGCCTTCGCGGTGAACCCGTAGGGATCGGGAACGCGCATGCGGGCGGCGGCGCGCCGGCCCCGGGCATCCTCGATTTCGGCCACCAGAATCCCGTCGCTCGTCCTGCGATGCGCGTCACTCGGTCCCGGCGGTCCGCGGTCGATCCATCTGCCCAGAAGGGCCTGCGCTGTCCGCCCGGCGAGAAGCCAGCCGAACCACCGGCTCAGCCGCATGAGCCGGGGAAGTCTTCTTCCCGCGCGATAATAGGTCTCGATATTCTCGATGCCGGTCGACCACCAGGCCGTCGATACATCCGCCAGTGGGGTCACGAGAGCTGCGGCCGGCCCGCGCCCGAAGTCGAACTCGTGACGCATGCTGCCCGCGGCGACCCGGGTGACGCGACCATCCTGCCGAATGCGCATCGCGTTTATGCCCTCCAACGCCGTCTTCATCGTGCCGCGCGAGGCGCCGGAGCGGACCAGCAGACCCAGCCGCAGGACGCGTCCCCCGGGATGGCGCGCGGCCAGATCGGCGATCAGGCAGTCGCTCGGCACCACATCGAAGCCGGCGGCGGGCAGCGCCATGATTCCCGCCTCCCTCGCATCCGCGTCCCGGGCGGCCAGCGCTTCGCAGACGTCGATCTCGCCGGTGATGTCCACGTAGTGCGTGCCGGTCCCGAGACAGGCCTCGAACATCGGTGCCGCGGTCCGCGAGAAAGGCCCGGCGCAGTGCAGCACGACATCGATATCCCGCAGGGCCGCCGCGACCCCCGCCGGTTCCTCCAGGCCGAACGCGCGCGTCTCGAGCGGCGCGCTCCGGGCCTCCCCGTCCGCCGCCGGTTCCGAGGGGTCGTGTACGGCGCCGAGGGTTCCGCCGGCAGCCGCGCGGAAGGAATCGGCGACGGCGCCGAGTTTCACGGGATCGCGGCCGGCGAGCACGGGCCGCACGCCGGCTTCGACCGCTTCCGCCACCACCAGCCGGCCGGTGTATCCGGTCGCGCCGTAGATCATCAGCTTGCGTTCGCGCATGTATGACACGAGACGACTCCTCCGGCCCGGCTACTCGCGGATCAACTGGGGATGATGGTTTTCAGGAAACGCGTGCCATCCGCGCTGGCAGCGAACGGTAACAACACTCCGGCGGCCCGGCAGAACACATAGGACCTGAATCACGGCGAGAAGTCACGTAAAGTCAACCTGGACTGCACGATCTGCGTTTCCCGCCGTTGGACTAGACCCTGCTGGACCGTGCCGCGAAAGCGGGAAAACCGGAGT
>LXNI01001826.1_pt1 | contig 16728 bp, 8 predicted proteins | sample 809091 | NCBI WGS metagenome assembly LXNI01 (sample SAMN04870527, study PRJNA318959) | sponge metagenome | biome: 01000161; feature: marine sponge reef; material: water | host: Sarcotragus foetidus | place: Greece: Milos, Mediterranean Sea | collected 2013-05-29 | depth 5-7 m | reverse complement strand
ATGTCCGAGCGTATCCCCGTTGGCTTCGAATCCGTCTCGGTCCACGTCCACGAAGATCGGATTCGTGTAGGCGACAGGATGCATCTCTCCATAAGGGTTGAGCCCCCAGCCCTGTTCAATGTTGGAGCCCTCCCCGATGGCCACGACAATCAGGTGGGCGTCCTGCTGCAGCGTCACTCGAACGGTCTCCTCGAAGCCCACGATTCCTTCCTTGAACATCCCGGGGTTCTTTGCCCTGCGGAAGTTGAACTGCTCCGGTTGGCGTCCGTTCACCAAGACTTGCACGCGGTCGATCTCCATCCAATTCGGCGTCTGGACCCGGATCTGCAGATCGACGAATCCTTCGCCGATTATGGTCGACCCGATCGGCAGGCCATCGGCCGTCGTTACCTCTAGGAACGGTCCGTTGGTGATCATCATGCGCCCGGCCTTTGAGTTTCGGATGATCTCTTCGTGGTCGATTTCCCCCGGCCTGTCGGTAGCACTCGGCACATAGGTCCGCCATCCGCCGACTCCGTTCCCGAAGATACGATGCGCGTCGCTGACTGCGACGCACCAAACGCGACGGCCCTGGTTCAGCATTTGCAACCATCCGAACGTACGATTCGCGCCTTCTCGGGTGTTGTATCTGGGATTCAAGTTTAGAATTTCCGCGCTCCACACCTCGGCCGCGTCAATGAGCGTTTCGAAACCAACGAATCCGCCGTCCTCGACGCCGTCGCGGTTCCTGTCGAAGAATACGCCTCCGACATCGGGATGATTCGCCTGCACCCAGCGATCCGGCCCGCCCCCGAAGAGGCGGATGCGATCTCGGGCGTTCGGGCCGGGATCAATCCGAGAGCCGCCTGCCAACGTCGGCGTGCCCCAGTTCCTGAGGGTGATCGCGTTGATGCGAGGATCAAAGTGCCACAAGGGCGCACCGCCGTTCTGTGCCAGCGGATCCGGCTTGATCGGAAAGGAGTTGAAATGCTGGCCGCTCCCCGTTAGCTCGATCCCGGGAACCGTCTTGATCCTGTCGGACAATCCAAGCTGCTCGATTTGGGAAGACCAGTCGTACAGGCGCTGGTGCTCGGTGGTTGGCGCGAACTCAATGTGCTCCGCCGCAAAATTGATGATCCGATCCCTCGTGTTGCAGTAGTTGTCCCCGCTTGGCGTCGAGTGGGCGTGGTAGTCGGTGCTGATCCAGCCCTTTGTGTCAACCGTCCGGTCCAAAGCGACTTCGACGTCCGCGGTCTCTCCCGGACTCACTTCGATGCGTCGTTCGGCAAGGTCATACTCCGGCCCAAGCGTCACCCGCAAGAGGTAGTTGCCCGGAGGCACTTGCTGCGTCACCCGTCCGTCATGGGTTTGATACTGGTGGTTGCCCCCGTGGACCCGGTAGTCCGTGCCGAAGTTCGGTGTCTCGGTCCCGTCCACTCCGATGAACTGAACCTTGCCCGGCGACGGGTTGCCGTCCGCATCACGAATCGAGACGTTCACGGTCGCTGCCGCGGGCACCTCCAGGTCGAGACGGGTCGTCTTGCCCCGCTGCACCGAGATCGTCCTCTCGACTAGGTCGCGGCCAATATCGCGGAACTGGACGTCGTAGCTTCCCACGGGCAGGCGGAAGGCAACGCGGCCCTGCGAATCCGGGTACTGTGACACCCACTCGCCGGCCACTGAGACTGCGAGCGCGCCGTGGATGGCGGGTTTGCCGGCGGTGTCCGTGATGGTCCCCTCAACCTCGCCCGTCGGCCCCTGTTCCGCCGCCAGCACGCCGTACGCCGCCAAGGGCGAATCGCCTACCGCGACGCGAATTCTGAATGTCTGCTTTTCCCCCGGTTCCAAGGTTGTCTCAGTGGGCATGGTTGGTGCATCGGCACTTGCGACCGCGTACGCCCTCTTGTCGAACGGGTCGATGCTGTCGCCGATCATGATGCCGTTGACAGTTTGCTCGTTCTCGAGCCCCTTCCACATAGGTGCCGGGGCGATCGAGGCGGATTCCTGCGAATCGTTCTCATAGGCCGAGGTCACCAGCAGAAACTGCCAGCCCGGTTCCAACCTGTATTCGTGGCGCGAGTAGAGCCCGTCCCCCACCGCCGCCGTGCGCACTGCCTCCAGAACGGCAGCGCCGCCCGAACCGTCGTCGACGATTGCGACCCGGGAGAGATAGCCCGATTCCCCGCCTGGGCGGAGAGCGGTGAGCTGATCGTTGCCCGCATCCCGCAAGTCCAGGTCGTACAGGCAGCCCTGCAGAACTGAGCGGTAGTCCGTCGTCATGTTGGCGCGTCGGAAGGGTTGAGCGCCCGAGACGAGCGCATGAATCTTGTCGTTCCTTAGGACGAAATCGCCCGGCAGGCCATCAGCCTCCTTGCCGGATGGCATTTGGTCGACATTCTCACGACTGATCTGGAACGCGTCGGCGCGGTCTCTTTGAGCCATCGATGCCCATGTCATCAGCAGGAGGAATAGAACGGCTAGGAGAGTTCGAATGCTCATGGAATTGGCCTCCGCAGGGATTGCCTGAGATTCAATCACCCGCTCAAGCCTGAACGACAAGTCTCGGTGAGGTAGCGGGATTCGCCAACACTATAGCTTCATTGTTCTCAACGATGCTTCCGGCGTTCGTTGCAAGAGTTTGGAAATTCGCGCATCACCTCCTGTGAGGAGACATTGCGGTTGCGGTCGGCTGCCTGCCTCCGGCGGAAACAGACTCCGAAGGTCAGTTGTGCTCGCATCCGCCAGACAGGGCTCGTCGATCTGGGCCATCTGGCAATTCTGGAGATCTGAGTCGCCTGCCGTATCCTGACAGCAGAGGACGAGCCTTGTCGTTGACGATTACGCAGGTCGATGCCTTCACCGGCCAGCCCTTTGGCGGCAATCCGGCCGCAGTCTGTCTGCTGCCTCGCCCGGCCGCCGCCGCATGGATGCGGCATGTGGCGCGCGAGATGAACCTTTCGGAGACTGCGTTTCTGGTTCGTCGAGACGATGGCTCATTCGACCTCCGTTGGTTCACCCCAGCCGTCGAAGTCGACCTCTGTGGCCACGCCACGCTCGCCAGTGCCCACGTCTTGTGGGAGAGCGGACATCTTCCTGCCGGCTCGCAAGCCGTCTTCCACACCCGTTCCGGCAGGTTGTCCGCGACCCTCTGCGACGGATGGATAAAGATGGACTTCCCATCCGAACCGGATCAGCCAGCGGCTGCGCCTGCTGAGCTCGCTGCGGGGCTCGGCGCCGATCCGGTCTACGTTGGCCGCAACCGTTTTGACTACCTGGTGGAGGTCGATTCAGAAGCCACGGTCCGGAATCTCGCACCCGATTCTCGGCTCCTCTCCCAAATTCAAAGCCGAGGTATCATCGTCACCGCCTTGGCCGACAGCGATGGCTTCGATTTTGTGTCGCGCTTCTTCGCCCCGGGAACCGGAATTGGCGAGGATCCGGTCACAGGGTCCGCCCATTGTTGCTTGGGGCCGTACTGGCAGCGTCGGCTCGGACAGGCCGCGTTCACAGCATGGCAAGCGTCCGAACGTGGCGGGCTCGTCAAGGTGGTGGTGTGCGGCGAGCGGGTCAGGCTGTCCGGGCAGGCGGTGACCGTCTTGCGAGGTGACTTGGTCGCCGGGCCGAATTCCATCTAGCGCATCCCACAGATCAGGGCTTGCCTCGCACTGGCTGCGGGATTCGTGGCGGGCTGGGTCGGGCGCCCTGTAAGCCGGTTTCTGTTCCCGTCGGCAGACGGGCGGCAGCCATTCATCTGGGACGCCTGTTGCCAGGCGCCTCTAGCGACCTACCCGGAACTCAAGCGCGGCGGGCCGCCGCATCGTCCCCTATTTGGTCTTGCTCCGCGTGGGGTTTACCCTGCCATCCCGGTTGCCCGGGACGCGGTGCGCTCTTACCGCACCATTTCACCCTTACCCCGGCGAACCGGGGCGGTATCTTTTCTGCGGCACTTTCCGTCGACACCCTCTTCCGGGGATGTCGCCCGGCCGTTAGCCGGCACGCTGCCCTGCGGAGACCGGACTTTCCTCGCTGCCCGAAGGCACCGCGACTGCCCGGACGCCCGACCCTGTGTCCGATTATAGTCCCTCGGCTCAAGCCAGGATGGACTTCACCACGTGGGCCTGCTCTACGCCGGTGAGCTTGGCATCCAAGCCTTGGTGCTTGTAGGTGAAGCGCTCGTGGTCGATTCCGAACAAGTGCATCAACGTCGCCTGGTAGTCGTGGATATGCACCGGGTCCTTGACGATGTTGTATGAGAACTCGTCGGTTTCCCCGTACACCATCCCGCCCTTGATGCCGCCGCCCGCCATCCACAGGCTGTAGCAGCGCGGGTGGTGGTCACGGCCGTAGTTGGTCGGAGTCAGCTCGCCCTGCGAGTAGATCGTCCTGCCGAACTCGCCGCCCCAGATCACCAGCGTCTCGTCGAACAGGCCGCGCTCCTTGAGATCCTGGATCAGCGCCCAAGCCCCGCGATCGGCTTCGCGGGCCTGTGCGGGCAACACGATCGGCGCGTCCCCATGCACGTCCCAGCCCCGGTGGTAGATCTGCACGAAGCGGACGCCTCGCTCGACCAGGCGCCGGGCCATCAGGGCCGCGTTCTGGAACTTGCCGGGCTGGCGCGCCTCTTCGCCCCAGCGCTTCCATGTGCTATCGGGCTCTGACGACAGGTCGCTCATCTCAGGCACTGAGGACTGCATGCGGAATGCCATCTCGTACTGCTCGATGCGCGCCAGCGTCTCCGGATCGCCGATGCGCTCGTGCTGCATTTGGTTAAGTTCGGCCAGCCCGTCCAGCATGCGCCGCCGGACGGTCTTGGTGACGCCCCCGGGGTTGTTGACATAGAGCACCGGCTCGCCGCCGCCACGCAGGCCCACGCCCGCGTACTCAGGCGAGAGGAACCCAGAGCTCCACAGCTTGGCCGAGATCGCCTGCTGGCCGGCCTTGGGATGGCTCCGCTCGGCGTTCATCACTACGAACGTCGGCAGGTCGGCGTTGAGACTGCCCAGGCCGTAGGAGATCCACGAGCCGATGCAGGGCTGCCCCGCTACTTCGCGGCCGGTCTGGATGAAGGTGATCGCGGGCTCGTGGTTGATCGCGTCGGTGTTCATCGAGCGAATGACGCAGATGTCGTCCGCCATGCTTGCGGTCAACGGAAGCAGCTCGGAGATCCAAGCGCCGCTCTGGCCATGCTGCGAAAACTCGAACACCGATGGCGCGATCGGAAAGCGCGCCTGGCCGGAGGTCATGGTCGTCAGGCGCTGGCCCTGGCGGATGGACTCCGGCAAGTCCTTGTCGTACCAGCCCTTCATGGCCGGCTTGTAGTCCAGCAGGTCCATCTGGGGCGGCGCGCCCATCATGTGCAGGTAGATACAGCGCTTGGCGGTCGGCGCGAAGTGGGGCAGGTGCGGCAGGCCGCCGATGCGCTCGCCGACCGAGCCGCGCGCTTCGTCGGCCATGAGGCTGGCAAGCGCGATGCCGCCGATCCCCTTCGCTTGGCGCGCGAAGAACTGCCGGCGCGTCTCGGTTTGGATCGCCTCTCGTACTGGGTTCATGACTAGTCCCTCCATCGGCTTCGAATCGCCGTACTATTACTTGTTCAACGCCTCGTCGAGGTTCATCAACTGGTTGGCCATCATGGTCCACGCGGCCAGTTCCGGAGCAGGCAGATCCTCGTCCACCGCCACCTCGCCGGTCGCCAGCAGCTTGCCCGCGTCCTCGGCATCCTCTTCGTAGTGGCGCAGGAAGTCCACAAAGCTCTTCTCGGCCACCGCCCGCTCATGTTGGCTGAACTCCCGCGAGAGCAGGCGCTTGGTCAGGAAGTTCAGCCGCGAGGCAAACTCGGGCTGCGCTTGCTTGAGCGCTGATTGGGCTAGGAAACGAGAGGCCTCTACGAACTGGGGATCATTCATAGTCACCAGCGCCTGTAGAGGCGTGTTGGTGCGCTCTCGCCGCACTGTGGCGTGCTCGCGGGTGGGAGCGTTGAAGATCTGCATCGAAGCTGGCGGTGCGGCCCGCTTCCAGAAGGTGTACAGGCTGCGCCGGTAGAGCTTGTCCCCCTCGTCGCGCTTGTAGAAGCGCGTGTTGCTGCCCAGCATCGCAACCGACTCCCAGACTCCGTCCGGCTGGTAGGGCTTCACGCTCGGGCCGCCGATCTTCTCTACAAGAATGCCTGTGGCGGCGAGGCCGAAGTCGCGCAGCATCTCAGCGTCCATGCGGAAGCGAGGCCCGCGCGAAAGCAGCCGATTCCCGGAATCCTTGCCGATCTTGCTTTCGTCAGCTTCGGCTGACTGGCGATACGCCGCCGACGACAGCATGGTGCGCAGGAGCTGCTTGGTGTCCCAGCCGCTTTCGCGGAATTCCACCGAGAGCCAGTCCAGCAGGTCTGGGTGCGAAGGCGACTCACCTTGGGCTCCGAAATCGTCGCTTGTGCGCACCAAGCCCTCCCCGAACACCTGTTGCCAGAAGCGGTTGACCGCCACGCGCGAGGTGAGCGGGTTGGCGTCGTCGATCAGCCACCGCGCCAAGTGCAGACGGTTGACCCGTCCCGAGTCTTCGAGTGACGGCAGGAAGCCCGGCGTTGCGGCGGGCACCTTGTCTTGCCGCTGGTCGTACATCCCCCGGAAGAGGATGTGGGCGGCCGCTTCGCCTTCGTCGCGGTCCTGCATGACGTGCGTCACCGCGCCGCGTCGGCGCACCTCCCGGATGCCGCGCTCGGCCTCCTTAGCTGCTAGGAAGCGCTCGCGGTATTGCTCGTCGTGGACATTGAGGTAGTGCAGGCTGAGCACGCGCTCCTCTTCATCGCTGAGCTTTGCGGGTGCCTTGGACCGCGCCGCTTCCAAGGTCGGCCAGTTCGCCACCACGTTGGCCTCTTCCACGCTGAGTTCGCGGTCGTACAGGCGCACGTCTGCGATCGCACCCCCCGACATCCCGCGCGGCTTGACTTCCTCGTCGTCCTTGTAGAACCCGCGACCGAGTAGCATTGGCCGGTCGGAGGCCACCAGGCCTTCGAGCTTGGCGAAGTACTCGCTGCCCTGGAACGGCATCCGCTCGCCGTTGTAGTAGATGCTCAGGCCCGCGCGTTCGCCCGAACCGTCATACGTCACAGTGACATGTCGCCACGTGCCAGGCTCAAGCTGGTACTGGTTGTTGGGTCGGATCTCAATGCTGGAAGTCTTGTCCTCGTCCGAAGCCTCGTCCTCGTCCTCGTCCTCTTTGGCGGCGGTCATGCTGAAGATGATCTCCCGTCCGCCGAGCGTCACCTTCCAGCCTCGCAACTTGTGTTCCGGGTCGGTCTGGCTCAGGACAACGTAGCTGCCGGCTTCTTCGGGATGGCGCACCCAAAAGGCCAGTGAGAAGGGCTGGTCTTTTCGAATGCCGGAGTTCGGTGCCTCCACGAAGCCCAGACCGTCGAACTCGAGTGCTTGGATATTCTCTGCAGGGCCTTCCCCGATCGACACCCCCTCTGGCAGTTCTAGGGCACCGTCGGTGCCATCGTGAACGATCCGATCATGGCTGACCTGTAACGGGGCATCCGCGGTCGCCAGCGGGTCTTGCAAGCCGCGGTATCCGCCTTGTGCGAGCCAATCTTCGAAGTCCTTGCCGGGGTTCTCCGTAGCGGCTAGCAACTCGGCCCTAGCCGTGCGCACGGTCTTGCGCAACTCGTCGTAGACCGGCCGGTCCTCGTCGGTCGGCACGATGATGAACGGTGGAGTGTCGGAGATGTTGCCGTCCATCACGTACTGCGTCGTATTACGGAAGAACGCCGTCATGGCGTAGAAGTCCCGCTGCGTGATCGGGTCGAATTTGTGGTCGTGGCAGGTTGCGCAGCCCACGGTCAGGCCGAGGAAGACCGTGCCTGTGGTGTCGGCACGGTCCTTGGCGTAGATCACCTCGTACTCCTCGGGGATGACACCGCCCTCATTGGTTGTGGCGTTGCAGCGATGGAAGCCGGAGGCGATCAGCTGGTCCATCGTCGGGTTCGGCAGCAGGTCACCCGCGACTTGTTCGAGCGTGAACTGATCGAAGGGCAGGTTGCGGTTGAACGCGTTGATCACCCAGTCGCGGTAGGGCCACATCTCGCGGTAGTTGTCGATGTGGATGCCATGTGTGTCGGCATAGCGCGCGGCGTCCAGCCAGTAGCGAGCGCGGTGCTCGCCGTAGCTCTTGGCGGCGAACAGGACGTCAAGGTAGCGCTGGTAGGCGCCCGGCTGGTCGTCGTCCACGAAGGCGTCCACGATCGCCGGGCTCGGGGGCAGGCCGGTGATGTCTAGGGCGGCGCGGCGCGCCAGCGAGCGCCGGTCCGCTTCCGGCGCCGGCGCAAGCCCTTCCTCCTCCAGGCGTGCCAGCACGAAGCGATCGATCGAGTTGCGCACCCAGTCCGCATCGCGCACGGCGGGCAGTTCCGGGCGCTTGGGGATCTCAAAAGCCCAGTGCCCGGTCCACTCGGCACCCTCTTCGATCCATGTGCGGATGGTGTCAATATCTGCGGGTTCGAGAGACTTGTGCGAGTACTCCGGCGGCATGCGCAGCGCGGCCTGGGAGTGTGTGATGCGCTGGAAGACCAGACTGGACTCGGGGTCTCCCGGAATCACCGGCGTGCCGTTCGGGCGGTGCCCGAACAGGCCTTCCCGGCGGTCCAGCCGCAGGTCCGCCGTCCTTGTCGCCGCGTCAGGACCGTGGCATTGGAAACACTTGTCGGAAAGCAGCGGACGCACGTCCGCCTGGTAGTCAACCTTGGCGTTGCCCGGCAGCGGTAGGGCGACCAAGGCGGCAAAGATGAACACTGAATTGGATACCCGGCTATGTGCCATGCGCCCAACATTATATATGGCGCACTCTAGTTTGAAGTGGTGTCTGTGCCAGAAGGCAGCTGTTTCGAGAGCAATCTGGCATCAACAAGGGACTCACCCGAAGCGGAGCGCCAAGCCGACGATTCCCGGGCTAGTCAGCCGCATCCTCGCCACGGGCATGTGCCAACTCGCGTGCGCTCGGATGGACTGATGGGCGGAATGGGATCTCACAGACCAGCGCCCGGTCGGGTTGCCCCGGCTCGGTCGCGTACTCGTCCGGCAACCAGACAAGCAGCTCGGTCCCAACCGCTGACTTGCCGACTGGCACGTAACCTAGCGAGATGTTGCACCCTAGCTCGGGGGCATTCCACGGCGAAGTCAGGTAACCGATCGGATCGCCTCTGTCGGCGTCCGACGCGAGCCAGAAGTCGGGCGCGTAATCGCCGATCGGCTTGCCGCCCAGCTTCATGCCCACCATCACCATCGAGAATGGAGGACGCCCCGCGGCGATCTCGGCGCGCATCCGCTCGAGGGCCGCATGGCCGATGTAGTCGCCCTGTTTCCTGCGGGGCACCTGATAGGCCAAGTTGCACTGGAAAGGCACCGTCTCATGGTCCATGTCCTGCCCCCAGGACAGGATGCCTGCCTGGATACGGCGCTGGTGCCCGGGGGCGATGACCATCAATTGGTGCGGCTTGCCGGCTTCCAGCACGGCGTGCCACAGCTTCTCAGCGTGCAGGGTGGCGTCGCGCAGATAGATTTCGTAGCCCTTCTCGCCAGAGTAGCCGGATTGGGAGATGACCACTTGGCAGCCCGCGATCTCGCCTTCGAGGAGGCCGTAGTAGGGGATGTGCCGGATGTCCTCACCAATAAGATCGACCATTAGAGCGAGCGACTTCGGCCCTTGGATCTGCAGCGGGCAGACATCGATCTCGTCGATTTCCACGTCCATCCGCATCCCGACGTTCACGCCTTGCAGCCAGAACAGCACGTCGGAGTCCGCCAGCGAGAACCAAAACTCGTCCGCTGAGAGGCGCAGCAGTACCGGATCGTTCAGGATCCCGCCCTTTTCGTTGCAGAGAATGACGTACTTGCCGTGCATCGGCCTGATACGGGTGGCGTCGCGGGTGATTACGTAGTCGACGAACCGCTCGGCATCCGGTCCCTTGACCCGAATCTGCCGCTCGACCGCGACATTCCAGAGGGTCACGTGGTTCTTCAGCGCCTCGTGCTCTGCCGCCGCGCCGCCGTCCTCGGGCCGAACGTAGCCGCGTGGGTGGTAGATGCGGTTGTACACCGTGGCTCGCCAGCAGCCTGTCTCGTGGGACAGGTGCCAGTAGGGCGACTTCCGTACGCGCGTGGAGATAAGCAGTTCCGTGGGCGTGCGACCACTCTGGCGCAAGTTGATGGGAACGATACGGTCGGACTGGTCGACACTCCGCGGCTGGCCGCTCATTGCTCTTGCTGCTAAATCGACTGTCGGGGGCGGCCCCGGGATGCGATCGACCGGCTACGGTCCAACGGCCCCAGCTCCGCGGTCCGTGGCGTAGCGAATTCCAGGAGCCTGCGGCGCGCGCTACCGGAGATGCATCGTGCTGGGTGCCTTGGTGCCCACGCCGCGGTGCCCTCGATGCTCGCGACACTTGCGGACCCGGCCCATCGTATGCCATGTTGCATGACTGACCTGCTGGTCAGCGCGCCATGAGGACACCGATGCCGCTGATGGAGCCAAGATTCGGAATTGACGCGATCAATTTTGAGGCCGAGCATGTCGCGAGTCGTGTTCGTCACGATGGCGGTGGGGATCAATCGTGGAAAACTCCGTCAACAGCATAGCCGAGAGCACATCGACTCCGCCGGCACGGGCGACGATCGCCGTGATTGGCGCCGGGATCGTGGGCAATTGCCTTGTGGGACACCTGGCGGAGCTCGGTTGGGACGGCCTGCTGCTGATCGACAAGGGACCGCTGCCGAACCCCGGAGGATCGACAGGCCACGCGTCAAACTTCATCTTCCCCACGGACCACAACCGCGAGATCGCGATGCTGACATTGGAGAGCCAACGCCAGTATGCAGCGCTGGGCGTCAACACCATCTGCGGCGGTATCGAGGTGGCGCGCACCGAAGCCCGCATGGAGGAGCTACGCCGACGGATGACCTCTGCGCTCTGCTGGGGGATCGAGGCCGATCTGCTCGATCCCGACGAGGTGGTTGCCAAGGTCCCGTTCGTGAACGGTGAAGTGATCCTGGGTGGCTTCTACACGCCGAGCGTGTCGGTCGTCGACTCGGTCCGGGCCGGCACCATCATGCGCGAGCGGGCGCAGGCCAAGGGCGTGCTCAGCGTGCTGGACAACACCGAGGTCACGGCGCTGGAGGTATCGCGCCCGCCGTTCGGTCGCCCGCGCATCCGCTCCGTGGTGACTACCCGCGGCACCATCGCCGTGGACCAAGTGGTCATTGCATGCGGCGTCTGGAGCCCGCGTGTCGCCGCCCTCGCCGGCGCGACCATCCCGCTCACCCCGGCGGTGCACCAGATGGCTGATATGGGCCCGATTGACCTGCTGCGCAGGACAGGGGACGAGATCAGCTATCCGATCGTCCGCGACATGGACACCTTCATGTACGAGCGGCAGAGTCACGGGGCGATGGAGGTCGGCTCATACGCCCATCGCCCCATCCTAGTTCGACCCGACGAGATCCCTTCCTTGGAGGATGCGGAGCGGACGCCCACCGAAATGCCCTTCACCGGCGACGACTTCGCGCCCCAGCTCGAGGATGCCCGAGCCATCATGGGTGAGCTGCTCGCCGGGTCCGAGATGCAGTACTCGGTGAACGGACTGCTGTCCCTCACCCCGGATGTACACCAGGTGCTCGGCGAAACCACCGAGGTGGAGAAGCTCTGGTCGGCGGCCGCGGTCTGGATCAAGGAGGGGCCCGGTACCGCGCGCTTGATCGCCGAATGGATCACCTACGGCTATCCGCGCCTGTGCGATCCGCACGCATCGGACATCACCCGCTTCTACCCGCACGAGCGGACCGAGCGGCACATCCGGCAGCGTTGCCACGAGCACTTCAACAAGACTTACGGGATCGTACATCCGCGCGAACAGTGGGCGTCTGCGCGCGGAATGCACAGGGCGCCGTTTCATGACCGGACCGCGACTCTGGGCGCCGAGTTCTACGAGGCGCGCGGCTGGGAGCGTCCCCAGTGGTACGAGTCGAACGGGGATCTGGTCGAGCGCTACGGCGTCGCCGATCGCCCGCACGAGTGGGACCGCCGCTGGTGGTCGCCGATCATCAACGCGGAGCACCTCCACATGCGGGAGAAGGTCGGAATCGTTGACCTGAGCGCATTTCAGATCTTTGACGTGTCCGGACCTGGCGTCGTGCCCTACTTGGAGGGGTTGACCGTCAACCTCTGCGATCGTCCCGTCGGTTGCTCGATCTACACCCCGCTGCTAACGCAGGATGGTGGGCTCCGTGCCGATCTCACCATCCAGCGGCTGGCGCACGATCGGTTCCGAGTTGTGACCGGAGCCTTCGATGGCGCGCGAGACGAGGTCTGGTTCCGCCGCCATCTGCCCGTCGACGGCTCGGTCCAGTTCGAGAACCAGTCGTCGGCGTTCTGCACCATCGGCGTGTGGGGGCCAGATTCCGGCAGGCTGCTCTCCGCGATCACCGACACCCCGCTATCGCAGCAAGCGTTCCCCTACGGAACGGTGCGGGAGGCGATCATCGACGGCGTTCCTTCGACGATGCTGCGCATCTCCTACGTGGGCGAGAGCGGCTGGGAGATCTATGCGCGCACCTCGCACGGCGTCCGCCTGTGGGACTCGATCTGGGAGGCAGGTCGCGCCTTCGACGCCCGACCGGTCGGAATCGGCGTCTACGGCACAACGGGCCGGCTCGAGAAGGGATACGCGCTCATGGGAGCCGATCTCAGCGCGGAATATTCGCCGGTCGAGGCGGGCTTGGCAAGGCCCCGGGTGAAGGCCGCGGAGTTCATCGGCAAGGCAGCCTACCTGCAGGCACGCGCCGCAGGTCCGGCGGCAAGACTGTGTGCCCTGACGATGGACAGTCATACCGGTGCGTCCGGGCTGCCCCGCTTTCCCGCGGGAAGCAGCGAACCGATCTTGACACTCGATGGCGAGCGCATCGTCGATGCGTGCGGGCGGGAGTCGCTAGTTACGTCCGCTGGCATGGGGCCGTCTGTCGGAAAGTACATCCTGCTGGCCTACCTGCCGACCGAGCGAGCGGTGGCCGGAACGAAGCTACAGGTGCACTACATGAACGAATCCTTCCCCGTAACCGTGGCTCGCGGCGGAGCGATGTTCGATCCGGAACACACCCGCCTGAAAGCGTAGCTGGACGAGGCGTTCGGAAGTTCAGCCATTGCAGCAAACGCGTCCGAACTTACCGCCGGTTAATCATCGCTGCAATCGCCGTGCGAAGCCGAGGTGCTCTACCGATGCTTGGCTGGCCATGGCGCTGTCCGACGGTCTGGGCCCAGTTTGATGCTCGTCCCGCAACGCGCTTTCCTGCTGCTGACCGGCCGGAAATCAGCCGAAATCCAAATTCTTCGTGATCCGCACGCCATCGTTGGCGAATCCGTCCAGGAAGTCGCGTGTCCGTTGGTCGGCGGTCGCCTGCTGTTCGACGCTCAGGTTGATGTTGAGCAAATCGACCATCCACGGAGCCTTTTTGGCGAATCTCACGTATTGATCGACGATCACCTTCGCGACCGGCAGCGTCGTTTGCTTCGAATCATCGTGAACGTCGACATCTTTGGCCAGTTGGAGCTTCTTAAATTCTTCCTCTAGGAGCCTGGTAAACAGGTCTTCGGTAAACGGATCGCCCACCTGGGCGCCAGTCTCGGGATCGTCGGCAGTGAGCGTGGCGGTCTTGTGTAACCACTCCCACAGGATGCTCAAGCGAATCTCGCCCGTCGCCATGTCCTCCATCAGGTAAAGCACGTCGTCGTTGCCAAAGAAATCTGCGGGCTTGAGCGCCGCCGCTTGGAATCCCTGTTCGAAAGCGTTACCGTACTGCACCGCGACGCTGATCAGATCCCGTGCCCCCCGAATTGTGCGCGGTGCTTCCTCGAGCAGTGTTAACCCATCGGCGTCGGCATCGGTGTAGGTCAGCGCCGGGAATTGCCGGCCGGCTTGGTTTGCCTGGCCCGCCTTGCCCCAGACCGGGCGGATGATGTGCACCATCTTCCAGTGCGCCACCCACTTCCCGCTGGCACCCTCACGCTGTTCGCGCTCAGCTCCCGCGGTCGCTTTCGCCATGCTCGCCGAAACGCCGGCCTCGGACCCGACCGGAATATTGGGCTCCATGCCGCCCTGCCATAGCGCGTACTGCCCCTTCTCGTCCGGAGTGTTGGTTGCCCGTCGCACGCGGTCTTCGTAGTTGCGCATATAGCCGTATGTCATCGCCACCGAATCGATATTCGGATGGATGAACCCGGCATTCCAAGCCATCGCGTCGGCGACGCTGTTGATGTAATCCCAGCGGCCCGTGTTGAAGCCGACGAAGCGAAGCCCCAAGGCTGCGCGAATCTCCATCAATTGAAACGAAGCTTCAATTTGCTCGACCAAGACGTAGGTCTTGATGGAGCCGTTCTCCAATCCCAAGCAGGATTCGACGCCGGTCAGGATGTCGTTCCACAGCGCCGCTTCCTCAGCGGTTTGGATCTTCGGCAAGTAGAGGACCAAGCTGGAACCCTGATCCGCAAGGGCTTGGTGGTTGCTCGCGACGTAGAGCGCGGCGTCAACGATCGAGGCGGAAAAACCGCTACCGTCGGCGTTACGGATGTGGCGGTCATCCAAGTGCAGCCCGCGCGCCCGGAAGATCTTCGTTGTGAAGTCGAGCTGTTGCCGCCAATCCGAAATAGTCTTCCTTCCAAAGAAGCTCTCGGCCCATGTGTTCATCTGTGCCGCGACGCCCTCGGCCGCTTGCAAGAAGATTGGGTCCTTCGAAAACGCCAACCGAAGATTTCGCTGATTGTCCAGCGACATCGTCTCGATCTGGCCGAGGGCGTCCTCGCCGTCGAACATCCATCCGTCCGCCCCGGACAGGAGAGCGTAGGCTACGTTGCGGATGCTGCTCTCTAACCGCGCGCGCGGCTTCGCGCCCGGACCGGTGCCTTGCACCCACTGGCATTTCAAATCGTCGGGGATAGCCGATCCTATAAACCGCCCTGCTCGCGCGTCGGCAACCTTGAGGCTTGTGCGAGGGATGGTGGACTCGGGATCCATGAACTGAATCCTCTCCCCTTGCTCCGCGCGCCGGCGGCGACGATCGAGTCTGGCCTGCATCACAGCCTTGCGATCGCTGTCGAGGTGAGCCAGCTCGGCGATGACCTCCAGGGCCTTGACAGTTAGGACATCGGGGTATTGGTCTTGGACTCGCGCCCGGATCTCGAGCACGTCGGAAAAACTCGGCATTGTCAATAGACTACTAAGACTTCCATGCGTGGTTCGATTCCTACCCACGCCTCCATCGGTCAGTCACACGCTATGGTGCCCGTCCGCGCTGCCACCGAGCAAGAAAGCCTCTTCGTCATGCCCAGCTCGGAATGAGCGGCATTCGTTCGCATCCCCTCGGCGGTGAGCGGGCTGGACCTCTACACCGTCGGCGGTCTGCTCGGCCACGCCGACACGGCCTCCACCGAACGCCATGCCTATCTCGCCGCCGAGGATGCCCGAGGGGCGGCGTGCCGCGCCTCCGGCAGCGTCCACAGCGTCATGACCAAGAAATTTCTTGCCGACGGAGTTGACAGCCGCTGCAAATACTCTGTAATATAGAGTTACTCTGCAATCCAGAGTTAAGGAGGATTCGATGACCGACAACACCCAACTCAAGGAAGACATCGCGTTCGTTCGTGCCGCGGCAGAGCGATCGGAAACGCCGTCCGTTCCTGCAATCTATCTGTTGTGGGCGCTGCTGGGAGGCGTTGGCTTCTCGCTGGTCGACTTCGTCGACGACTACTCGTGGATCGGCACCTACTGGATGTTTGCAGGGCCGATCGGGTTCGCGCTCTCGGTTTGGTTCGGCATGCGAACGAGCCGCAGCGCGGGCTTTAGGGACCGCCAGACGGGGGTGCGCCATTCTCTTCACTGGCTGGCGTTCATGGCTGCAGGCGTGCTTGGCCTAGCCCTCGTCCAAGCAGGGCAACTGACGTGGCCTGGTTTCGGGTCCCTTTGGGTCTTGTTGCTCGGACTTACCTATTTTCACGGGGGCCTCTATCTCGAGCGGCGGCTGATGCCTATCGGCGTTCTGATGGGGGGCGCGTACCTGGTCACGGTCTGGGTTCCCAGCTTTGGCTGGACTACTGCAGGTGCAGTGCTCGCCATCGCGCTTGTGACCGGAGCCTTCCTTGAAGTACGGAAGCGTGAAACAGCCAGCTGACCCCGAAGTGCCTGCCCTTGACGAGCTCGCACTACTCAACGGCCTGCTTGAGCATCGCGTTCGGCTGGCCGCTTGCGTCCTGCTTTCCAAGCACGACGCGATGTCTTTTAGCGGTCTTAAGCAAGTGCTTGGCGAGACGGACGGAAGTCTCGGCGCTCATCTCCGCAAGCTCGAGGAGTCCGGCTACCTGGCGGTGGAGAAGACCTACCGAAAGCGGCGGCCGGTGACTTGGTACCGGCTCAGCGAGCGCGGTCGGACCAGCCTGAAGCGGCATCTCGCAGCACTGACGAGGCTCATCGATCAAGCGGTATAGGTGCGGCTAGGCCCCCGCCGCGGATCGGGCGGGCTGTGAGCGGCCGCTTGATTTGGGATAGGCGCTCCACTCCTACAGCAGCACGCCCGCGACGAGTAGGTCTTGCAGGTATAGACGTGCCGTAAGCGTTCGAGCGGGCCGTGAATGGAGGATAGTGAAGGCCCGTGGGGCGGGCGGCAAAAAAACTTGCGTAAAACGCTGGACACAGGGAATGTTCTTGTGGCACTCTGGCGGATA
>LXNI01001825.1_pt1 | contig 16738 bp, 17 predicted proteins | sample 809091 | NCBI WGS metagenome assembly LXNI01 (sample SAMN04870527, study PRJNA318959) | sponge metagenome | biome: 01000161; feature: marine sponge reef; material: water | host: Sarcotragus foetidus | place: Greece: Milos, Mediterranean Sea | collected 2013-05-29 | depth 5-7 m | reverse complement strand
CTACGAGGGCGAATTGGCCTTCGTGATCGGCAAGCGCGCCAAGCACGTGCCCAAGGAGCGTGCCCACGAGGTGATCGCCGGCTACTGCTGCGGCAACGACGTAAGCGTCCGCGACTGGCAGGCGGCGTCCCGAACCATGCAGATCGGCAAGTCCTTCGATACGCACGCCCCGTTCGGGCCGTGGATCGTGACCCCTGACGAGGTCGAGTATCCGCACAACCTCGGCATCCGTACGGTCGTCAACGACGAGGTGCGCCAGAACTCGAACACCGAGCACCTGATCTTCAACTGCTTCGAGCAGGTTGAACACCTCACCAAGTCGTTCACGCTCGAGCCAGGCGACGTGATCTTCACCGGCACCTCGTCCGGCGTCGCCGCCGCCATGAGGCCACCCAAGTGGCTGCAGGTCGGCGACGAGGTGCGCATCGAGATCGAGAAGGTCGGCTACATCGAGCACACGGTCGTGGAGGAGGACGCAGCGACCGTGATCGGCGGTTCAGGCTAGGCCGTTCGGATCGCTCGACCATGCGTCCCCGAACCACAAGCGGTTCGGGGACGTCCGAGCACCATCTCGATGTCACATGCGCTTACGCGGCCGTGCGCCGAGCGCGGGCCCCTTCGATCACGGCGACCGCCATGCGCTCGGCGATCTCATGGGTCGGCTCCCCGGTCGCCGCGGACTCCTGGAAGATCGCTTCGAGGCGCCCGCCGATCGCATCGATCTGGGCCTCCGCACCACGCCAGCCGAGATACTCGTAGCCGGCGCTGATGATGCCGCCGGCGTTGATCACGTAGTCGGGGGCGTAAAGGACGCCGCGCTCGTGGAGGATGCGTCCCGCCTCGTCGCTCGCGAGCTGGTTGTTTGCCGAACCGGCGACGACCCGCGCCTTGAGGGCGCGTGCCACCTCCGGGGTCAAGACCTGTCCGAGCGCGCACGGCGCAACGACGTCGACATTGCTTAGCAGGATCTCGTCGACCTCCGAACGTTCGGCACCGAGGCGTTCAGCCGCTTCGACCCGGTCGGCGTCCAGATCCGTCACGACCAGACGGGCGCCGGCGGCGGCCAGCAGTTCCACCAGAGCCATGCCGACCGCGCCGAGCCCCTGAACGGCCACCCGGGCACCGCCGACCGGACCGCCGAGGGCGACCTCGATGCCACGGAAGACGCCGCGCGCGGTCTTCGGCCCGGGGTGGCCGCCAAGGCCCCGGTCCCCGATGCCGGTGACGAAGCGCGTTTCCTTGCGCACTTCGACCATGTGTTCCACGCGCATGCCGACGTCCTCGGCGGATATGTACTCCCCGCCGAGTTCGTCGATCCAGTGGCCGAGCATGCGGAGCTGTGCCTTGGTCACCGCTGCGCCGTCGCTCATGATCACCGCCTTGCCGCCGCCGAACGGCAATCCGGCCAGTGCGTTCTTGCGGGTCATGCCGCGCGCCAAGCGCATGGCGTCCACGACCGCGTCGTTCTCGCTTGCGTAACGCCAGCGGCGCACCCCGCCGGTCGCGGGTCCGAGGGTCAGGTCATGCAGGGCGAAGACCGCCCGCAGTCCCGTGCGCCGGTCGGCGCGCGACTCGACGCGATGAAAGTCGTCGAAATCCGATTCCGTCATCGTGAAGACCTCGCCATAGGGCCAAGAGACATGGGAGGAATCGTATTCCTCTGTTGAAGGAATCGGATTGCTTTTTCTCGGTATATCGTCCATTTTGCGAATGCTTCATTCTCGATTTGGAAGTAGAGGAGATTAATCATGTCCATAGACGCCATGGACGTCAGAATCCTCGACCTGCTGCAACGCGATGCATCCCTGACCGCAGCCGAGATCGGTGAACGGATCGGCCTGTCCCAATCGCCCTGCTGGCGACGCATCAACCGGCTACAGGAGGACGGTTACATCAAGCGCCGCGTCGCCCTGCTCGACCGACATAAACTCGGATTGGACGTGCTCGTATTCGCCATGGTCAAGCTCGACGCCAACGGCCGGCGCTCGCTGCCACGCTTTGCCGACGCCATCCGCGAATATCCGGAGGTGCAGGCCTGTCACACGCTGATGGGCGAGATGGACTTCCTGGTGCAGATCGTGATCGAGGACGTGCCCGCCTACGAACGGTTCTTCTTCGACCACCTGTCGCAGATTCCCGGCGTGCAGGAGGTGCATTCGAACATCGCGATGTCGGAAATCAAGGCCACGACGGCGTACGGCATTCCGCCGACGGCTAGGAGCCGATAGCTAACCAGACGCGCCGCGCCGGGAAAGCGTCACGAGCGATCGAACGTGGGGTTCGGTCACGCCGAGCGTCGCCAGTGCCGCGTCGAGTTCAAGGAGGTAGTCGATGTTGCGGCCGCTAGGGCCGCACGAGCGCCTGATCTGGGCGGCGATTTCCGCAAGCGGCGCAGGGCCCAGGTAGGCGAAGTTGCCTTCGGCACCGATGTAGGTCACGCCAGGCGCTGTCCGGCCTGCAAGCCGGATGTCGACGTCCACGCGTTCGTAGCCGTTCTTCTCGCGGTAGTCGAGGTGCTCGAAGACATCCTCGTCGACCAGGTAGGCCATGCCGACGCATCGCGCTCCATCGTCGGGCATCAGCGTCAGTACCCGTCCGGGCGCGTCCGGCGTGCCGCGATGGTCGTGGGAGCCTTGCCAGAAGCGCCGCGACCAACCGTCGATGGTGGCTTTCTCGCGTTCGTGGTAGGCAAAGTCGACGCGCCAGATGAGCGAGCCGTAGCCGAAGATCCAGTGCTGCAAGGTTCGTCAACCGTCCGGGTTGCGGGAACTATCGCACAAGGCGCCTTTGCGGTGCCGGGTGCCGAGCGTCCGCCACCGGTTACTCTTAAGGCCGTGGATCTGCGTCACGTGGCCCTCATCATCTGGCCCCTGAGTTGGGCCGGCGTCATCGGTGCGTACGTTGCCTCGGCGGCGGGCGGACACCTTCCGGACTGCGTGCCGCACCTGACCGGCTGCACCAGCGTCAGCGCGAGCGGCCGCTACGGCGCCGGCTTCTTCATCTTCAAGGCGACGATCATCCCGGTCGCCGTTCTGCTCGTGCTCTACTGGGTCCTGTGCGAGCGCTGGTTGCTCGCGCTGGGCGACGCGCCCCGGAAATGGCGCAACGGCATGCTCGCGATCGGGACCGTCGGTGCCGCGGCGCTCGTTCTCTACGCGACGTACCTCGGCTCCGAAGGCGACTTCGAGCGCGCGATGCGCCGGTACGGCACCGTCGTGTACTTCGGCTTCACGTATCTCGCCCAACTGCTGCTCCTGTACCGCGCCCGCGCGGTTCTCGGCACGACGACGCTTGTCCGGATCAAGCTGATCCTGTGCCTCGCCATGCTGATCGAAGGGTTGGCCCTCGAAGCGTTCACGTATTTCATTCCGGACGATGCGTGGCTCGAGAACCTCACCGAGTGGCACGTCGCCTCGGCCCTGACCTTCTATCCGACGCTGACCTGGCTGCTTTGGCGCCAGGCCGGGTTCACGATCAACTTCCGGGTTCGCAAATAGGACGACATCCATGGCCCGTTTTCGCGGCGTTTTCCCATCCTCCCGACGCCCTTCCTGCCCCACGAATCCATCGACATCGGCAGTTTCGAGAACATGGTCGAACGAATGATCGGCTTCGGCGTCGACGGCGTGACGATCCTGGGCGTCCTCGGAGAGGCGAACCGGCTGACGGACCGGGAACGCGCCGACCTCGTCGACGCCGCAGTGCGAACCGCCGATGGCCGCATTCCCGTCGTCGTGGGCACGAGTCACAGCGGCACCCGCGCCACCGCCGAACTGGCGGCGAGCGCCGAGCGTCAGGGCGCCGACGCGGTGATGGTCGCGCCGCACAAGGAACCGGTGCCTTCGGAGCAGCGCATCTTCGATCACTTCCGAGCCGCGGCCGCGGCCACCGATCTGCCCATCGTGCTCCAGGACCATCCCGGCTCCACCGAGGTTCACATGTCGGTGGCGCTCATCCTGCAGATGGTGCAGGAGATCCCGACGGTCGCGTGCATCAAGCAGGAGGCGGTCCCTTCGCCACCACGGATTGTCGCCCTCAAGGCAGGACTGGACCGCGACGTGCCAATCCTCACGGGCCTGGGCGCGCTCTACGGCGGATTCGAGATCCAGGCCGGGGCCGACGGGTTCATGACGGGATTCGCGTTCCCCGAGATCCTCATGGCGATGGTGGCGGCCGGCGCCGACGACGCGTGGCGGATCTACGCCAAGCACCTCCCGCTCATCGTATTCGAGAACCAGCCGGGCGTCGCCGTCCGCAAGGAGATCTTCCGGCGTCGTGGGCTGATCGCGCACGGCGTCGTGAGAGCGCCGGGCACCGGCATCTCGTCTGCCGCGGCGCAGCAACTCGATGAGCTTCTCAAGCGGACGTTCGGTGCAGGAGATCTGGGCGGGCGACAAGCGCCTTGACGGACAACGCGTGTCGTCACGCGCGTATGGCGTCGTCGACCCAGTCCAGCAGTTCACCGACGTGGGCGATGTGGCCTTCGCCCTCCTCGCCCGTTAGCATGCCGATCACGCCGTGCGGGAGACCCCCGAAACCGCTGTCCGGCTCCAAGTCGACCAGGAATCCGGCGGCGGACTCGGCGTCGTCCGGTTCGCTTAGTCCGCCGAGCGCGGCTACCGCGCCGACCGCGAGCCGCGCCGATTCCACAGCGGGGGCCAACGCCTCCTCCGCGAAACCGCCGCCTTCGAGGAGAGTGGCCGCCTTGTACTTGTGCCGAGCACGTTGGACGAGCGAGTCTGCGCGCAGTTTTCGACGGTCGGCATCGTCCCCGGACTCGCGGTCGGGCCCCGGAAAGACCTCGCGCAGTCCCTCGGTCGGCATGGAGACGAACCCCGCCTGGGCCAGCCGGCGCATGGCCTCGTGGGCGGCTTCGTCTATGACGTTGACCGGCACGCCGAACTGCTCGGCAGGCGCTGTTCCTCTTTGGCGATCCGGTCCGGCGGCAAGGACACGACGACCAGCACGCCGCCTTCGCCCTCGCGCGCAAGAATGCGTTTCAACGCCGGCCCGTGATGCGCCATGAGATCGTCTTGCAGGATCTCGATCGGCGTTTTTTCGATCGGCGCGGGGGGCGGTGCATGGTCGAGCACCTGATTCAGGCGTTCCAGGAAGGCGGCGCGCGAGTTCGGCATCTTGACTTGCGTCGGGTCTCCCTGGCGGTCGAGCACGGCATCCGCCAGCGCCCGCTTCTGGTCAAGCAGCGTGAGCATCCGGTGCTCGATCGTGTCCTCGCTGACCAGATTGATGACGGTGACCGGCCGCGTCTGCCGCTTTCGCCAAGCGCGCGCGATGCGTTGCTCGAGGCGGGCCGGATTCCAGGGGAGGTCCAGGTTGATCACCGTATCGGCCGCCTGGAGGTTGAGTCCGACACCGCCCGATTCCGATGACAGGAATACCCGGCAGTCCGGGTCCTCCCGAAACCGGCGTATCTCCGCGCGCCGGCGCTGCTGCGGCACCTCGCCGGTGTGCCAAGCGAACTCCAGACCCGCGCCGCTTGCATACTCGCGCACCAGGCTAAGCATGCGGACCCACTCGGAGAAGACGATGACCTTGCGCGCCGAGTCGGCCAGCAGTTCCGGCAGCAGGCGTTCGATTTCGTCCATCTTCGGACAGGCGCGGGACTGGTCGTCGAGGATGTAGGGCGTGTCACAGACCATGCGCATGCAGGCGAGGTAGCGCTGCAGCTTCTCGAACTCCTCCTTCGTCAGAGGCCGCCGCCGGGCGATCGAGGCAATCCTGGCCGCAAGGTGCTCGTAGTCCTCGTAGAGGCTCCGCTGCGTCTCGGTCATCGTCACGAAGAACGTCTTGACAGCTCGTCCGGGCAACTCGCTTTCCACGTCCTCCTTGCGTCGTCGCAGCATCACTGGCGAGATCCGCTCCGCCAGTTCGTCCAGGTTCCGGTAGCCGACCGGCCGGCCCCGCTCGTCGAGCTCGTAGAAGTCCCGGTTGAAGCGGAACAGCGGACCAAGCAGACTCGGATCGACGAACTGCAGGATGGAGTAGAGTTCGTCGATGCGGTTCTCGAGCGGTGTCCCGGTGAGCACGAACGCGTACCGGCTGTCGAGCTTCTTGATCGCCGCAGCCGTCTTCGTCTGCAGGTTCTTGATGCGTTGCGCTTCGTCGAGGATGACCACGTCCGGGCGTACCAGGGCGTGCATTTCGTCGCCGTCCGCAAGCACCTGCTCGTAGTTGCACAGCGTGAAGAACTCGCCGGACCGGTACTGGCGACGCCGTTGGACCGAATTGCCGAATACGGCGGCGGCCGGCAAGTCCGAGAACAACCGAATCTGCTCCTCCCACTCGGCCTTCAGAGATGCGGGACAAATCACCAGGACGCGTTCAATGCCCCGCAGTTCCTTGAGGAGCGCGCAAGCGGCGACGGCCTGTACCGTCTTGCCGAGGCCCATGTCGTCGGCGAGCAGTGCGCGTTCGCCAAAGACCAGATGCAGTACGCCCTCGACCTGATACGGCAGCAACGGACGGGACAGCAGATCGTCGATCGAGCGTTCGCCGCTAGCGAGTTCCCTCTCGAAGGCGATACGGCCCCGGCTCTTCCGGTCTGCCGCCTGCGTCGCATCCAGCCAGGCGTCGAGCCTCCGGGATACCCGCAACGAATCGGGATTCGCTTGCGCCAGTTCCCTGAGCGCATCAAGCGCCTTCGCGGAACCGCGCCGCAAACGGCTGCACGAGAGCCGCACGTCCGCCACGAGATCGGGGGCGGCAGTTGCGATCGCGTCGGGAATCGCCAGTCGCAGGGCCCGCTGGCGCCTCTCGTCCACGTAGACCTCGACCCGTGGACTTGAAGCCGGCCGACCGCGCTTCCCCACTCGCCGCATGACGCCCTCGATGTGTTTGCAGGTGCCGAGGCCGTTCGTCGCGAAGTCGCGGCAGCCGCACGAATTGATGCGCTCGCCCAACGCGCGGATTTCCACGACGTAGCGGTTGCCGTTCGACGAGGTGACGCGGTAGTCGCAAAACGGGGCACGATGCTCGTCGGCTATCGCCACCTCGTCGATTTCCGTTCGACCCCGCCACTCCCGACGCCTGATCTCGTCCTCGTCGGTCGACCGCCAGCCCTGGAACACCGGCTGCTGCGGCCAGCGCCGTCCACCCTTGGTCTGGCGCTTCCCTGCAACCATCCGACCCTCGTCGTTCCGTCAAAACGGCGACCATGCTATCGCTGAGCTCGCCGTGGCATCAAACGGCGCGGCCTTGGTCCTTGGCAGCAAGACTTCCTCGGCCCGTTAGCAGTTTGGGTTAGAGTCCCGGCATCGCCCGGACAGAAGAAGCAATGCGCTGGCTCCTCTGGATCCTGTCAGCCGCCATCGCGTTCGGCTTGGCAAGCTTGCTGTTTCCAAGGCTCTCGGCTCGCCCGTCGGCCTCTGCCGAGCCGCACGATGTACGCCTCACGGACCTGTCCGGTCCAGCCCAAGTCATCGACGGCGACTCGATCCATGTCGGCGGTGTCGAGGTGCGCCTGCACGGTGTGGATGCCGTCGAGGGGGCCCAGACCTGTATCGCCGAACGCGTCCGCTGGCCCTGTGGCAGGCGCGCGGCGCAAGCGCTTCGCCGGCTGGTTGACGGTCGCACCGTGGCTTGCGACGAGCGCGACCGGGATCAATATGGACGCGTGGTCGCGGTGTGCCGAACAGATGGCACGGACATCAACGAGTGGCTCGTCGCCAACGGTTGGGCCTTGGCGTATCGCCGCCATGCGAGCACCTACATCGCCGCCGAGTCGGCGGCGAAATCCGACCGGCGCGGCATCTGGCGTGGTGACTTCGTCGCCCCGTGGGATTGGCGGCAAGCCGACCGTCGAGGCCGCGAAACCATCGCCGGCCGGGACCGGGCGACTGCAGCCACGGCGCCGCAGCAGACGCACTGCAACATCAAGGGCAACATCAGCTACAACTCCGGCAAGCGCCTCTATCACAGGCCCGGGGACCCCGACTACGCCGATACCCGGATCAGCGCAGCTCGCGGCGAACGGTGGTTCTGCTCGGAAGCCGAGGCCCGGCGCGCCGGTTGGAGACGCGCGGTTCGATGAACGACTCGCGGTCGCAACGGACCAACGTGACACGACCGCCCCGTTCTTGGGCATCCCCATTTCGACGTTCGAACGTCTACGGACCCGACCGGATAGTTGCCGAGATCGTGCTACGGTCGCCGGAAGCTCGCGACCGACGGCATCGGCTTCGGCGCGACTTCGTCGGCGCGCCAGACCACGAGGAGGCGAAAGGTTGAGCGAATACCAATACTACGAGTTTCAAGCCATCGACAGGCCACTCGACGAGTCGGATCAGGAGGCGTTGCGGAGCCTGTCCTCGCGAGCGCAGATCACCGCGACCAGCTTCACCAACCACTATGAGTGGGGGGACTTCAAGGGCTCCCCCCGCGAGCTCATGGAACGCTGGTTCGACCTCCACCTCTACGTTGCCAACTGGGGAACGCGCCAGTTGATGATCCGATTGCCCAAGCGGGTGATCGACCACGACAAGCTTGACGCCTGGCTGATGGGAACGGACTTCGCCGAAGTCCTCGAGGCTGGGGAACACCTGATCCTCGACATCTGCGATGACGGCGAAAACGCGCCGGACCACGACTGGGTTGACGGCGCCGGTTGGCTCGGCGCGCTGGCACCGCTCAGGGCCGACCTGCTGTCCGGCGACTGGCGGCTTGCCTACCTACTCTGGCTGACAGGCGTCGAGAGCGGCAGCCTGCGCGACGACGCGCTGGAGCCGCTACCTGGCATAGCGCCGTTGAGCGCCAGCCTCCGGGCGTTTGCGGACTTCTTCCGCATCGACAGAGTTCTTGTGCAGGCAGCGGCCGAGGCACCAGCGGGCGTCCAGAACCGTGAGTTGTCGTCCGCACGGCGTCGCGCCCTGATCGCGGCGATGTCCGAGTCGGAAAAGACGGCACTGCTGGTCAGGCTCGCCGAGGGCGACCCCCATGTGGCTGCGGAGTTGCGGCGCCGGGTTCGACGCGCGGTGTCGCGACATGAACCGGGAGAGCAGCCAACGCTGCGCTCGGCAGCCGCGCTGCGGAACCGCGCCAAGGCAATCCGCAAGGATCGCGAACGGGCCGAAGCGGAGCGCCGACGCGCCGAACGGCTGCACAAGGAACAACTGGCCGAGCAGGCGAACCGGGCACGCCTGGCGGCTCTTCGGCGGCAGGGGACGGATGTCTGGCGGGAGGTCGAAAACGAAGTCGGAAGGCGCAATGCATCGGGCTACGACCGGGCGGCCCGCCTGATTTTCGATCTGCGCACATTGGCGGAGGAAGATGGCGCGATGGCCGACTTCTCCAATCGCTTGAACGCGCTCCGCAAGCGCCACGAGCGCAAGCAGCGCTTCATCGAAAGGCTGCACGGCGTGAAGTGATATTTTGCCGTCGATCCTACTCGGCAAGCCGAGGCCCGGCGCAATGGATGCGGACCCTCAGGTCGAGCGAGGCTTGGCCGCGGTCAGCGGCTGCGAAGCCGACGTCAGATCGGGGACTCGCGACGGACCGACCGCGACACACGCCGCAGCGGATGAAGGCTACCGCCCTCGCCGATGACGTAGTCCGGAAACTCGACATCCGCGTTGCCGAAGCCTCCCGGCTGCGCACCGGTTCGCGTGCCGTTGACGCCGCCTAGCGTGCCGTAGGTGCGCAGCCCCAGCCGGGCGCGCAGTTTCGGGCTCGCTTCGTCGAGTACTTCCTGCAGGCACGACACACCCCAGTTCTCCTGCTGGCGCATCCACGGCAGGCAGAAATAGGTGGTGATGCTGCGCCTGGGTTCGCCGTTGGTGTTGACGCCGAGTCCGTGCCAGATGCGCCCCTCCCACGCGAACACGCTGCCCGCCGGCACTTCGACTTGCACCGACATCTCGCGCGGCGGCGGCTTGATCTGGTACTCCGGCCGCCAGCGGTGGCTGCCCGGGACGACGTGCGTGCTGCCGCTGGCCGGCATGAAGTCGTCGAGCAGCCAGAACAGGTTGCAGGCGGCCGGGAACATGGCCATCGCCGGGACGTAGCCCTGGTCGCGATGCAACGGCTGCGGCTCCGTGGTCGGCGCGTGGAACATGCCGCCGGTCATGCTGGAGACCAGGAACGTGCGCCCGAGCATGAACCCCGCGAGTTCGTCGGTTTCGGTGCGCTCGACGAGGTCGAGGAAGACGCGGCCCTTGTTGACCATGTTGGAGACGCTTTGCTTATTGCCATGGGCGCCGGGCGGCGCCAAGTCTCCCAGATTCCGCTCCGCCGCGGCCTGCTCGTCAAGCGCAGTGCGGAGGCGCCCGATCTCCGCCGCGCTCAGCACCTCCGGTACGAAACACATCCCGTATTCCGACAGGTGCTGCTTGGCGACGTCGAAGTCGCGCGTCAGCGGCGGCAAGGGAAGCGCATCGGGCGGATCCAGGATCGGCGCCGGCACGTAGCCGGTCTGTCTATGCTCCGCGGGTTCGGGACGCAGCGGCATGGCAGCTGACCTCGTCTGTCCTCGCTGGACGATCAGGTCAACATACCATGCCGGCCGGGCCGGTCTCAGTGCTCCATGATGGCGCCGCCATCCTGATTGATGGACTGGCCGTGGATCCACGACGCCGCCTCGGTGCACAGGTACGCGACGAAATCGCCCACCTCGTCGTCGCTGCCCCACCGGCTCACCGGATCACCCGGACGTTCACGTCTCGGCCGATTGCCGGGGCTCACGTCGTCCATGCGCGAGGTCGCGACGGCCCCCGGACAGACGCAATTCACATTGACCCCGTGCGGCCCGAACTCCCGTGCCATCGACTGGGTCATGCCGACCATCGCGAAGTTCGCCGCGTTGTACGCCAGGGTGTTGGGGCTGCCCCGCTTCCCGGCGACCGAGGCGATGTTGACGATCTTCCCGCCCTCGCCTTGCGAATAGATGCGACGGATGACCGCCTGGGTGCAGAGGAACGTGCCACGGACCTTGACGTCGACGACCCGTTGAAACAGGTCGGGGTCGAGATCCGGCACCGGCGTGCGATCCTCGCCGCGCGCGATCGCGGCATTGTTGACGAGGATGTCGATGCGTCCCAACTCGCTCGCAATCCGCTCGACGGCCGCCTCGGTCTGCTCCCGGTCGGCGACATCGAAGCGCAGCGCCAGCCCGCGACGCCCTTCGGCGCGGATCTGCTCCACGACGCTGTCGACGTCCTGCCAGCCAACGGCCTTCTCGTCGTCCGGGAACGTCGCCGGGTCGCGACCGGTCCCGCTCACCGCCACATCGGCGCCGAGGCGCGCAAGCGCAACGGCCGCTGCCCGCCCGATGCCGCGCAGCCTGCCGGCGCCCGTGACCAGCGCAACCCTGCCTTCAAGTTCCTTCGTTGCCGACGCGTCTGCCATTCGTTCGATCTCCCGATGTCGAAACCGAGGATGCTATCTCGCCGCGTTGACGGCAACCGTGAACTCGGGTCGATTCGCAGTATTGACTATGCAGGTCCTGGTGGCTTACTTCCGCCTTACTTCTCATGTGTGGAGTCGATGTGGCAACACCGGACCCACTAACGACGACCGTTTCGACCAAGGGGCAGGTGACTCTGCCCAAGACGGTCCGACAGGCCCTCGGCTGGAACGCGGGCACGCGACTCATCGTCGAGAATACCCGCGATGGCGTGACTCTGAAGCCCGTGCCCTGCTTTGCGGCGACGAATCCCGCCGATGTCTTTGCTTGCCTCTCGTACGACGGCCCGGCCAAGACCTCGGAGGACATGGACGCCGGGGTCTTGGCGGAGGCGCGGCGACGTCATGCGAGCGGTCGACACTGACGTCATCGAGGTGGCCGCCGCTCTGCGTGCGTTGGCCGGACTACCGGGCGTTTTCGTGGAGAATCCGTCGCTGTTGGCCGACGCGTTGGACGGCGTTGAACGCGGAATGGACTTCGCCGACGCGCTGCATGTCTGCCAGTCGTCCAACTGCGAAGCGTTCCTGACGTTTGATCGCCGTCTCATCGCCATCGCAGGCAATGTCGCGGCCGTTGACGTCAGGAACCTTGATCCCGCAGGAGGAATACATGTCTCGCCTCGGTGGTCGGTGGGGCCGCCGACGCTATCGAAAACCCCGTCCAAATGCGACAAACTTGGTTCGCAGAGCGCACGAGAATCGACGCGGAGGAGACCTCACATGAAAACCGTTGGCGACGTCATGCAGCACAAGGCGCGCCTGCAGCGCGAACGGCTCGAAGACGAGGGGTTGAGCGGTGGCGAGGTGTATTCGATCCCGCCCATCGCGAGCGTCTTCGAGGCCATCCAGATGATGTCCGACCACCACGTCGGTGCGCTGCCGGTGATGATCGAAGGCAAGCTCGTCGGCATCGTCTCCGAGCGCGACTACGCCCGCAAGGTCATCCTGAAGGACAAGTCGTCGAAGACCACGCGCGTCTCCGAAGTCATGACCCGCGACGTCATCACCGTCAGCACCCAGGACCGCATGTCGGACTGCGTCGACCTCATGACCACCCACCACATCCGCCACCTCGTCGTCGTCGACCAGGGCGAAGTCTCGGGCATGCTGTCCCTGCGCGACCTTTTCGTGGAGATCATCGACGAGCAGTCGGAGACCATCGACCAGCTCGAAGGCTACATCCGCGGCGGTCATTGACGGCATGGGCTGAGCGCGGCCGCCTAGGTCAAGGCGTTGAACGCCTCGTCGGTCGTCCCGAACACGTCACCCGTCAACCAGTCCGCCGGCGCGATGTGGGCCAACTGGTCGCGCACCGGCCCCTTCGCTTCGCATAGATGCAGGGCCACGCCGGCCTCGTCCAGACGATGGTTGAGGCGGTGCAGCATCTCGAGGCCGGTCGTGTCGATGAAGTTCACGGCGGTCATCACCAGCAGCAGGTGTCGAGTCGTGGCGCGGCCCGCTCCGGACAACGCCCACAGCCGACTCTCGACCTGGTTCGCGTTGGCGAAGTAGAGGCTTTCGTCGACCCGCGCGGCCACGATGTGTGGCCATGTCCGCACCTCGTAGCGCTCGACGTTGCGGAAATGGGTGCTGTCGCCAAGCCGTCCAAGCACGGCGATGTGCGGCCGGCTCGAGCCGCGCATGAAGAGGACGACGGAGACCGACACGCCGAGCAGCAGGCCCGCTTCGACGCCCGCCAGGAGCACGCCCGCCAAGGTCGCGAAGTGGGTCACCACGTCGGGCCTGTAGAAGCGCCAGTGCTCGCGGATTGCGCGAAAGTCGATCAAGGCGCACACCGAGGCGATCACGATGGCGGCGAGCGCCGCGTGGGGCAGGTGCTCGAAGGCCGGCGTCAACCAGAGCAAGGTCACGAGGATCACGACGGCGCACGCCAGCACGCTCAAGGGCGTCCGGCCGCCCGCTGCGGCGTTGACGCTCGAGCGCGTGAAACTGCCGGCCACGGGATAGGCGCCCGAGAATGCCGCACCGATGTTGGCCGCACCGAGGGCGACGAGTTCACTGCTGCTGTCGAGGCGCTCCTTCCTCCGCGCCGCCAAGGTCGTGCCCACCGTGTAGCTCTCCACGTAGGCGACCAAGCCGATCAGGAGGGCATTGGGCGCGAGGTCCCACCAGAGCGCGGGATCGACCCAAGGGACGGTCAAACCCGGCAGTCCCGCCGGAACGAAACCGACGGTCTCGACATCCAGATCCAGCACGACCACCGCCGCCGTGGCGCCTGCGGCAACCAGCACGGGGCCGGCGCGGGCGATCGGATGATCGGTGGATTTGGCACGGACGATGGCGGGCGCATACCGGGCCACGAGCACCAGCACGACCAGGCTCGCCAGGCCCAGGGCCAGGGCGCCGCCATCGAGCGTGGCCAGCGAGCCGACCAGTGCGGCCAACTGCGCGACCGCGCCACCATCGGCCTGGACCTCGATGCCGGTGAACGCGCCAAGCTGGCTCACGATGATGAGAATGGCTGCGGCGTTGACGAAACCCGAGATCACGGGATGGCTGAGCAGGTTGACGATGCCGCCGAGTTGCACCGCCCGCAGCACCCAGAGCAGGACGCCGACCTGCAGGCTGAGCACCGTGACGATGGCCAGGTACTCCTCCGAGTAGGCTGCGGCGTGTTCGCCCACTGCGGCCGCCACCATCAGGGCGGCGATGGCGACCGGCCCCACGACGAGTTGCCGAGACGATCCGAGCGCCGCGTAGATCACCATCGGGGCCAGGCAGGCGTACAGCCCGGCCTGCGCCGGCAACCCGGCCAGGAACGCATAGGCGATCGCTTGCGGGATCGTGACGATCCCGAGCACCAAGCCAGCCACGAGATCGTGCGGGAGGTCTTGGCGACGGTACGAACGCAACACGCCGACGACGGGCACATGCCGGGCGACCAGGTCGAAGAGTCCGGGTTGGGGTTCCTGCAAGCGAAGCAGTTTGCCGCGGGGCGAAACCGCATTGTAGCCTTGCCCGCGCACTTCCCAAACGCACGGGGTCTTCAATGAACGCGCAAACCGTCGCCGTTGCCGCCCTGCTCGCCGCGAATGCGGCCCATGCCGCGGAGTATCCGGACCCGGAGCGATTCCGCGGCGCCATCGACGCGTTCCGGGCGGCCGAGGCCGAGTCGATGCCCGCCCGCGGCGCGGTGGTCGCCACCGGCAGTTCCAGCATGCGCGGCTGGCATGGTCGGATCGCCGACGATCTCGCCCCGCTCACGATCATTCCGCGCGGATTCGGCGGCAGCAATATGCACGATGTCCGGCACTTCCTGGAGGAACTCGTGCTGCGCCACGAACCGCGGGCGGTTCTGCTCTACGAGGGCGACAACGACGTAGCGGCCGGCCTTTCACCCGAGCAGATCCTTGCCGAGTTCGACGCCATCGACGCAGCGATCGCCGAGCGCCTCCCCGAGACCCGCATCTACATCCTCGCCGTGAAGCCGAGCATCGCTCGTTGGCCGCTTTGGCCCACCATGGCCACGACCAACGACATGCTCAAGGCCCGGGCCGACGACGACCCGCGGCTTGCCTTCATCGACGTCGCAACGCCGATGCTCGGGGACGACGGCGAGCCCTTGGCGGAGATCTTCGTCGCCGACATGCTGCACATGAACGGCAAGGGCTACGGCATCTGGCGGGACGTCGTGCGAGGGGTGTTGGTCGAAGCCGAAGGCGATTTCGAGTAGGTCGGGCCAAGCCCGCGCCCTCCGAGGGCCGATCCGGTCGGCGAAGGAGTCGTGCGTGGCATGGGCCGACATCCCCTCGGAGTATCGTGTTATTCTTCAATAACGACAGAAAAGCGTCGAGGTTGCGATTTGATTCATAGATTCTCGGTGTTCAACTACCTGTCTGTTGGAGAAACGGTCCAACTGGATATGCGTATCCCGCGTACCGCGCCTCACCAGCCCGGGTTCCGCGAGAGCAAGGCTCGAGCCGGCACACGCGTCCCTACCCTCGCACTGCTTATCGGACCCAACGCTTCAGGCAAGACAACCCTGTTGACCGCCTTTCTCCGCATGCTCCAGATCGCCTCGGCAGACCTCGGCGATCGAGGCCCGCTGAATACGGTCGTTCCGTTCATGTCTCGTAGTCTGAAACGTGAGCCCACGCGATTCGAGTTGGATCTCGAAGCCGACTGGTTGGCGCCGGAGGAGCGCCCGGAGATGTTCCGGTACACGTTGGAGGTCGACCACGGCCTAGGATCAGCAAGGCGCGACGTGGAACTGGATGCCCTGTCCGATCGCACGGCCACGGTACATCGGGAGGCGCTCTACCATTTTCCGTTGGGGCGGCCTCGCAGGCTGTTCTCGCGGGATTCGTGCACTGAAGGAATCCACGTAGCGAGGGATATGGGCTTGCGAGGACGCGACGAGCGGCTTGATGCCGTGCGAGCCGACGCCTCCGTGATCGCGACACTGGACGCCCTCAACGTTCCTCTGGCACAACGGATCGCGGAGCAGTTTCGCGGCTACCTACACGCGACCAACCTCGACACACGCGGCACCCTGGGTGCTGACGAACTCGTCAGCCTCCTAGACCGTTATCCAGCGCTGATGGAACGTGTGCGTCGCGACGTACAATGCAGCGACCTCGGAATCCGCGACCTGGTCGTCAAGCAGAGCGCCGTGTCAGGGAAGACCTTTTGGTTCGAGCACGAGGGTGTCGATGCCCTCATCCCGCTCGGACTAGAGTCAGCGGGTACTCAGCGTCTGCTGCGCATGCTGCCCCAGGTTGGTCTTGCCCTCGACGAGACGGGGCTTGCGGTCTTCGACGAGATCGACGCAGATCTCCATGTGGACCTGGTTGCCGAGATGATCGACTGGTTTCGGTCGCAGGACCGCAACCCGCACGGCGCCCAACTCTTCATGACGGCTCACAACGTGGGGCTTTTGGATGATCGGGAGAAGGAGGAAGTATTCATCGTCGAGAAGGAGCATGGCGCGACGCAGGTTTACGGCCTCAAGGACATCGAAGGCTTGCGCCGGGGGACAAGGCTGTACGCCAAGTACCGGGCCGGAGTACTCGGTGGGCTACCGACAATCGGCTAGTTTGCGTGACCGCGGTTTTGCGTTGCAGTTGGATCAAGTTTCGTGGCCGGCGGCCGCCGCTGCTTCTTGCTGGGGCGTAGCCCCGCTAGTCCCTGGCCAACCAGCGGATGGCGAAGGCAAGACCTCACGCGCGCAAGCGAGTCGTTCTAGGGCGTGTTCACGCAAGGGTGTCTGCTTTTGGGGTAAGGTAGGCCGATCCGCCACGGATGGCGAAGGACAAGGGAATCAAGGAGATGGAACTCACCCAGGCGCAGTACGAGCGGATCG
>LXNI01001824.1_pt1 | contig 16752 bp, 13 predicted proteins | sample 809091 | NCBI WGS metagenome assembly LXNI01 (sample SAMN04870527, study PRJNA318959) | sponge metagenome | biome: 01000161; feature: marine sponge reef; material: water | host: Sarcotragus foetidus | place: Greece: Milos, Mediterranean Sea | collected 2013-05-29 | depth 5-7 m | reverse complement strand
CATTGGTCCAATGCGATGGTTGCTCTTGGACTCGCTGCGTATTCGACACCTTCGAGCCCGGACCTGGAGTGTGCGATCAGGTCGATGATGTATTTCTCTACGGGCTCGGCCATATGTAGTTGACCCAACTCGTCACGAATTCCAAGGATTTCGTTTTCGCTAAGTTCGATAGGTGACGGCTGATCAACATTACCGAATTCTTCGCGCGCCAAATTCAAAATGGCTCGTTCTTGATTCGCTGGCGGGTAGTCGATCAGAACGTGCATGAGAAAGCGATCTAGTTGCGCCTCTGGAAGCGGGTACGTTCCTTCCTGCTCAATTGGGTTCTGCGTCGCCATAACAAGAAACAATCTTGGCAAGTTGAACGTTTCGCGACCCACAGTTACTTGCCGTTCAGCCATCGCTTCGAGGAGTGCCGATTGCACCTTCGCAGGCGCTCGATTCACTTCATCAGCGAGGACGAGATTGTGGAAGATGGGACCGTGTTGAAAGTGGAAACTACCTGTTTCAGGTCGATAGATCTCAGTACCGGTAACGTCGCTGGGAAGTAGATCTGGAGTGAATTGAATGCGATGAAAATCACCTTCAATACACCGTGACAGTTCCTTTATCGCGCGAGTCTTGGCGAGACCAGGAGCCCCTTCGACAAGCAAGTGACCACCGCAGATGAGAGCGATCGTTAATTTCTTTGTTAACGCCTCCTGACCTACGATTCGTTGGTTCAGCCAATCGAGGGCTTGGTGGACCTTTTCGTAGGTTGCTCTGGTCTCCATGGACCCGATACCGAGGGGTTCGTTTTGCGTTACCAATCTAGTCCTTTATTGTGTAATGATGGCGCGAAACGATCAGGCGAGCTGGTGGCGCGAGAAAATATGCAAAGTTCAATTATTGTCTATGACAAAAGTGACGTAAATTAGTTTGGATTTCATCTTCCAGTGTGCTCGCTTGTTTCTCTCGGCGTTGGACCCCGAAACCGCTCACCTATTAACTTTGCGGGCGCTCCGGATTCTGGGCCAGGTGCGACGAGAAAATCAGCCGACGGCCGATACGATTGAAGTCGCTGGATTGAATTTTCCTAATCGTGTGGGGTTGGCAGCTGGATTCGACAAGAACGGCGAAGCAGTCACCGGCCTGAATCAATTGGGATTTGGCTTCGTCGAGATTGGTGCCGTGACGCCATTGCCCCAATCCGGTAATCCCAAACCTCGCCTCTTTCGACTTGCGAACCATCGCGCTGTGATTAATCGAATGGGATTCAATAATGAGGGTGTCGAAGCACTCCGCGAACGGCTCCAGGTAACGCCAGCAATTAAGCCAACCTTGCTTGGGGTCAACCTCGGGATCAATCGTGATACGCCGATATCAAAGGCGAAGGACGACTATCTGCAATGTATGAGAGTGCTTTCCGACTTGGCAGATTACTTCACGATCAATATTTCGTCGCCTAACACACCAAAGCTAAGAGATCTACATGGTGACGCGCAACTGTCTGAGATGTTGAAATCTATACTCGAGGAGCGTGATCAACTCATCGTTGATCAAGATCGACGCTTGCCTTTGTTTGTGAAGGTGTCTCCTGACCTCGAGCCTACTTTAATGCGTGAACTTGCGCTCTGCATTCGGGAGGCGGGATGCGATGGTCTAGTTGCGACAAACACAACCACAGCGCGCAATGGAATACGGCACCGACTTTCCGAGCAAAGCGGTGGACTTAGTGGACAGCCTTTGTTCGACAGATCGATGTGGATCGTCAAAACCATCCGGGATACTGTCGGGGCAGACTTTCCTATCATCGGTGTCGGAGGTATCTCGAGCGGCGATGACGCCATCGCGATGCGAAACGCAGGCGCTGACTTGATCCAGGTGTACACCGCGTTGGTCTATGAGGGACCACGGCTAGTGGACGCGCTCGTAACAGCCTTAGCAGATTCATAGCTGAGAAGCGCTAATTACACGTTTAATATCAATAAGTTATGTAGCTTTCCTATCTCATGCAGAATCCGTTAGATTCCTTTGCATTTACGTTTCTGGCATCGTGACGCGGGTTTGTGAGGCGTGTTCGCAAATTTATAATCGCGCTAAATCAGTGACGAGACTTGATGTTGTTTAGTAACAAGAAAATCTGGTGCGTGTTCGTTGCATTGCTGGCGACGCCGCTCATGGCAGAAAGCGTCGATAGTGGAGATACCGCATGGGTCCTTACTTCGACTGCGCTGGTTCTCTTCATGACGATTCCCGGCTTGTCGCTTTTCTACGCGGGGTTAGTCGGTCGGAACAACGTCTTAAGCATCTTAATGCACTGTTTCGCAATCACATGTCTGATGACGATTATTTGGGTATTGGTTGGTTACAGTCTTGCGTTCACAGGTTCAGGCATCGCGATTGGCGATACGTCATTTCTCGGTACGCTCAATAACTTCCTCCTAGGTGAGATAAAAGAAGCAACCGTATCAGGAACGATTCCGGAATCGGTATTCGCCACATTCCAGCTGACCTTCGCAATCATCACGCCAGCACTTGTCGTGGGCGGGTTCGCGGAGCGCATGCGATTTTCGGCGATGCTCATCTTTTCCGCAGCATGGTTGTTAATCGTTTACATCCCAATCACCCACTGGGTGTGGGGTGGTGGCTGGTTAGGCGACCTCGGTTTCATGGATTTTGCAGGTGGTGCCGTCGTGCACATCACAGCAGGAACCGCCGCGATCGTCGCCGCTCTGTTTATGGGGAGTCGAAAGGGTTATCCAGACTCACCAAATCTGCCTCATAACGTGCCGTTGACCGTAATGGGCGCTGGCATGCTTTGGGTCGGCTGGTTCGGTTTCAATGGTGGAAGCGCGCTGGCAGCGAATGGCGATGCGGCAATGGCACTCACGGTCACGCACATCTCGGCTGCGACCGCTGCGTTCACGTGGATGGTCGTTGAGTGGATACGCTTCGGCAAACCAACGGTGCTCGGTACGGTTACCGGCATGGTCGCGGGGCTTGGTTGTATTACGCCAGCTTCCGGCTTTGTCGGACCTGGTGGCGCGCTTGTGATCGGCTTCCTTGCCGGGTGGGCGTGTTTCGAAGCGACCGGCTTAATCAAGCGACGGCTATTTATCGACGATTCGTTAGACGTATTCTCAGTCCACGGCGTGGGTGGCTTCCTAGGCGTTCTGCTTACGGGAATATTCGCAAGTTCCGCACTTGGCGTGTTTGGCGGTCAAGAAGATATCGAGATCGGCTCGCAGCTGCTCACTCAGTTGATCGGTGGAGTTAGCGCACTAGTTTGGACCGCGGTACTTACCTTAGTGATTCTCAAGATTGTTGACATGATCGTCGGTCTGCGAGTAACAGAGGAAGAGGAAGACGAAGGTTTGGATTTATCGTCCTTCAACGAGAGAGGCTACACGCCTTAAAAATCTAGAAGCACTTGTCAATAGTTAAAGGCGCGGTGCCGCGCGCGGCATCGCGCCTTTTCGTTATAGCGTACGAGAAACGTCTTGACCCGGCGGCGAGTTTAGTCCTGCTTCACGAAGCGGTCTAAGTTAATTAGGGGTAGGGAACTACCACCATTAACAACCGGCAGTTTTCCGTCCCATTTCTCTGCATATCTCAACTCGATCAGCTCCGGGTTGTCGCGCAAGGCGGCTGCCTCGCGTTCGATTGCTTCCGCTTTCGCTACCGACTCCTGAGTGATCTGATAAGCCTCTGCATCAGCGGCTAGTTTTCGTTCTTCTGCCGCTGCTTCTGCTTGTGTCACGCGGCGTAACTTCTCATTTTCCGCTTTTAGCGCTTCTTGTTCGGCTTGAACCTTCTCTTCAATTGCCTTGTTGAATTCCGGTGAGAAATCGAAGTCAGTGATAGCGACGTTGTCCAGGTTTAACGCGCCTTCTGCACCTTTCTGTCCAAGCGTTGCGTCGATAAAGTCCATAATGGCGGTCTGGATTTTCTGTTTTACTTCCGCCCGTTTCGTCACCAATTGCTCGGCTGTGTATTGAGCAGTCACGGATTTGACGGATTCTTGAATTGCAGGCGCGATCACATTCGCTGCAACCGTATCAGATCGTCCGATCGACTGGAATGTTCTAGGTGCGACTGCGCCGATCAGTGAATACTGGACTGCGACACGCGTAGAAACGATTTGTAGGTCTTTTGACGCTGCTGTCGCGGCCGCATCAGCCTTTTGCAGGCGGACGGAAATTTCCTCAATGCTGTCAAGAAATGGTTTCTTCATATTGAAACCTTCCGGCAAAGGTACCGGTTGTACGGCGCCTAACGTTCGGATAACACCGACATGGCCACTTTCAACTATAGTGAAAGCGCCAAATAGGACAACGAGGACTAGAAGGGCACCCACACCAGCGGCGATTTTTGTAACCATATGAAAATCTCAAAGAGAAGGGAATTTCCGAATTCTAGGATGTATATACGATAGCGGGAGATCGGATTTGCGTCTCGCGGTAGACAGAACCGGATCGGTTTGTTACGCCCAAAGACTTTACTCTCATTGGATCAATATGGACGTGTTTCGACGTTGCGGTTGATTATTCACGCGCAATTGCGTTGTTTACCAGCAACTCCATGAGATTAGGAAAGTCGAGACCGAATCCTCGCGCTGCGTCTGGGAACAGGCTAGTTGGCGTCATACCCGGAATGGTGTTAATTTCGAGCAGCCACGGGTGATCGCTCTCGTCAAGTATGAAGTCAGAACGGGACAGGTCTCTACAACCGAGTAATACATGCGCAGCCACTGCAAGTCGTTTTAACGCATCGGCGGTGGCTGACTGCATCGGAGGATCGAGGATGTGTCGACTTGCACCTGCCTTGTAGCGATTCGTGTAGTCGTACCACTCACCGTCCGCAAGCACTTGGATTTCGATGATTGGTAAGGCAGTCGCAACTCCACTCTGCTCCAAAACGGCTACTGTGATCTCGCGACCGTGTTTGAATGGCTCGATAATCAGTTGATCGTGTGCTTCGAGCGCTTCGTTTACTGCGGTGGCCAAATCCCCGCCTTCGGGCAGTAGCTTCACGCCTAACGCCGAACCTTGGGCACGTGGTTTTATCGCTACTGCAGTTCCCACAGACTGTTCGATTCTTGTACAGTCGCGTGACGACCACGACGCCTTATCGACTAGCGTCATTGGCAACACTGGAATGTCGTGCTCTCGCCAAACACACTTGGCTTGATACTTGTCAATGGCTAACGCTGATGCTGACATGCTGCTGCCAACAAACGGCAAGCCCATCACCTCAAGAAATCCTTGAATGGAACCATCTTCGCCAGGAACGCCGTGAAGGACTGGAAACACGACGTCTGGCTTAAGGTCAAGCAACTGCTTGTGCAGACTCAAATCGAATTCGAGATAGGTCGCCTCGTGTCGCGACTTCAATCCTTCAACCACTTGAGTTGCTGATACTCTAGATACCTCGGCTTCAGGTGAAGACCCGCCACCGATCACTGCGACTTTCATAGGCTTGACATGTTTGCGAATTCAGCATTCGCAAGTGCGGATTCGTCGATGCCATCCGGCTCAAAGTTGAATACCCGCGAGAAGAAGTAATAGTCTCCCTTCAAGCACGTAATTTGCGTCTCGAGCTGTCGGAATCCATGCGGTTCGCCCTTAAACATGAAGAGAGCGGTAGGAATCCCTTTCTCTTTCAAAGCTTCGAACATCATCCGCGACTGATCGGGTGGTACGACTTTGTCGTCTAGACCTTGCGAGAAAATGACCGGGCAACTGAGCTTGTCGATGTGGTTTATGGGAGATCTTTGATCCAGTTCGTCGCTAGGTACGAGTTGGTCGATATAACGGGATTCGAATTTATGTGTGTCCTCCGCTAAAGCCCTCAAGTCGGCAACGCCATAGTGGCTTGCACCAACTTTAAACACATTCGTTGTAGTCAGCGCACGTAGGAGTGTGAAGCCACCCGCGCTACCGCCCGATATCGCCACTCGTTGTGGATCAATCAGATCCTGAGCGATCAAGTGTCGTACTCCAGCGGCAAGATCTTGAACGTCTCGATTTCCCCATTCACTCAATAGGCGATCGCGATATGCTCGTCCGTAGCCAGTGCTCCCACTGTAGTTAACGTCCAACACTGCCCAACCACGTGACGTGTAGAACTGGATACGTGGATTGAGCGATGAAGACGTACTGCTGGTGGGTCCACCATGCGCCTGCACGAGAAGTGGTGGGCGCTCGTTCGAAGCAGCAGAATATGCGGGATTGTTAGGTGCATAAAAATAGGCGTACACGTCCTCGCCGTTACTGCCTGCGTATGTAACCAGTTCGGGACGTGAGATGTGGTCCTTACCAATCGGCGGCTCACCAGAGTGCTTTATCGTGCGAGTTCGGTCGGTGAACGTGGCTCTTGCCTGAATAACACTCGCTTCATCGACGCTAGACTGCAGGAACGCGAAACCGTCACGAAACTTTGCAATGTCTCGGTACGCGGCTGCACCGGATTCAACAGGGGTAGACATACCGCTGAATGAGTCGACGAGAATCAACTCCTTCTGATCAGGGCTAGCGAGTACGTGCGTATCGCTAAGTGCAGCGTATTGCGTGGATCCAATCTGCCACATCGCGTGCCCATACTCGCGTTCGTCTGCTGCGATGGGGTAGGTTCCTTCCGAGCTGAATACGTAGAGATCGTAGAAACCGGAGCGATCCGAGCTAAATACGAGTTTGTCCTCTGCTAACCACTCTGGTTGAAAGATAGATTCGGTTTGTCCACCCGCAACAATCGAAGCGTCGCCGATTGTGGGTCGTAGCATCATGACATACAGTTGAGTGCCGTTCCACGGCATGTTCGGGTGATCCCACGCGAGGAATGCGATTTTTTGGTTGGTCGGTGATAGTCTGGCATGTGAATAAAAGTCGTGACCTTGATGAAGCACCGTGATTTCGCCGTTCGAAAGATCAACTGCGACTAGCTCGTTTTCAGGCTCGCCATCGTCTTTATGCCGTTCACGGATACAGATCAGCCTTTCTCCCGGCGCATCGAAGACAGGGTCTGCAAAGCGCTCGTTGGCGTCCGACGAAGTAATTGGAGTCACGTCGGAGCGACTGTCTAATGCCTGTGCATAAATGTTCTGATCCTCGCCATTTATGAAAAAGACGGCGTCCTCCGACACGCAGTACGCAACCCCGCCATATTCGTGCACGCGGCTGAGAACCGAATAGCCACTCGGTGTTAGGTCTCTCGTTGTGTCTTCGCAATATTGGACAATGACGCGTCGCCCCTTTTCATGTGCACGCGTTTCAACCCAGAAGAGGTCGGAACCACTGCTCCGCAATTGGCTGAAACCAACGGGCGAATTGGACGTAAGTTTTTCGACCGTTAACGGTGATGCCCAAGCGCCGTACGGTGCGGTGATTACTTCAGTCATCGATCTAACAGAGAAGGGACTCGGTGCAAGGCTTCACGTTCGTCCAACGCGACCCACCGTTCATGATCTCGCCACCTGCCGTCGATAAACAGAAATTTTGATGAAAATCCTTCCAATACGAAACCACAACGCTGCACCAGCTTTCTCGATGGATCGTTGTTGGGTTGAATATTGGCTTCAACGCGATGCAGTCCGAGATTCTTGAATGCAAACTGCAAGACTAGCTTTAGGCCTTCCGTCATGTAGCCTTTTCCTGTATCGTCCGCTGACGAGTAGTAGCCGATGGTGGTACTTTGAAAAGAGCCACGAACGATGCCGTTGAGATTGAAAACGCCAACTATTTTGTCGCTATCGTTCAAGCAACAGAGGATACCTTCATGATCGTCACGAAGTGTTCGTCTATAGTAGCTGCGAAACGAGTGGCTGGTCAATGGTGTGGTAATCCAAGGTGAGTGCAGACCGACGCTTGCCTGATTCAGCGCAAGGAGTTCACGCTTATCTCGAGACTCCACGCGTCGAATGTTTACGCGTGGCTCTAATTCACCCACCTAACGAGCGTCCGTTGTTAAGGTCGCGATCACTAGACGTGCACAAGAAGAACGATTGACATGCCCGGACGAGAGTGCGTTCTATACATCACCGATGACTGCACGTTGTGCGATGAAGCACTAGATATGTTGCTCAATGCAAATGTACTTCGAGGCATCGTACTCACAACTGTCGATATTGCTGAAGACGACGCTCTATTTAAGTCGTATGGGGAACACATACCCGTTCTTGAGTACCTTGGTGAATCATTAAATTGGCCGTTCAGCGTCGAGGAAGCTGTTGCGCTTGTCTCGCCTAAATAATCTTTAAGCTGCCAATTTCGAATACACGCTAGCTGGGTTATTTTTAGTTTCCGTGGAACACCGGTTCACGCTTTTCCACGAAGGCGCGCATCGCTTCACGTGAGTCATTACTTGCACCAGTACGGGTGTGTCGCTCCGTCTCAAGTTCAATGTACGCTCTTAGCGGCATGTTCTCCGCATCTACGAAATTACGCTTCATTTCGCCTATCGCGAGCGGTGCCATTTTCGAGAAATTGACTGCTAATTCCTTGACCTCGTCACGGAAGGTATCTTCGGGAAACGTCTTTAAGACGAGGCCAATCTGCTCAGCTTCGTCGGCGGCGAATTTCTGGCTTGAGAAGAACAATTCACGGGCTTTGGTTGCTCCGATTATCCGAGGCAAAAGCCAAGGACCCGCCATGTCACCGGAGATGGCGACGCCAAGGAATGCTGAGTTGAATACTGCGCGTTCGCTCGCGTAACGCAGATCACAAGCACACGCCCAGCCAAAACCTGCGCCAGCGCACGCGCCATTGACGGCAGCGATCGTAACTTTTGGCATTTCATGCAGAAGCGACGTGATGTGGAAATACTCCTTTCGATTGGGCTCCTGCTTAGCGCCACTAGTTGATGCTTTTAAGTCGACGCCAGGGCAGAATGCGCGACCAGCGCCGGTGAACAGTAATACTCGCGTGTTTACATCGTGAGCCGCGGTGTGCAGGCACTCGTACAGCTCCCGCATCATCTGGTTTGTGATCCCATTCATGCTGTCAGGTCGATTCAGCGTAACGATTGCGAGCGTATCTTCGACTTCGTATGTGATCGATTCAAACTGAGACATGTGTACCTACTTCTTGGCGAACAACGTGGTGAAAAAATTATCCATCGTTGGTAGCGACAGAAATAGGTAGCCTAAAGAACTTGATGGCGTTTGCAGTGGTAATTTGGTCAATGTGCGATTCCGATTGGTTGCGTGACGTTGCAACTTTCTTTCGCACGTATTTGAGGTTTGCCGGTTCGTTTCTGCGAGTCGAAGGTTTTGGATTGATGTTCTTCGGCATTAAATAAGGTGAGTCCGTCTCGAGCATTAATCTTTCGTCAGGAATGCGTTCGATGATGTGTGCTAATTCCGCACCACGTATAGGGTCACAGACCCATCCTGTGATACCGATGTAGCAACCGATCTCTAGATACGCGTCGAGAAGCTGACCACCACCCGTGAAGCAATGTACGACGACTTCCGTTTTCGCAGACTGCTGAAGCATCTCAAGAACTTCGCCGTTGGAGTCCCGGTCGTGTACGAAGACGGGTATATCCAGGCTCGCGGCGAGTTCTAGCTGTGCTTGAAATACCTTCCGTTGATTTTCCCTCGTCGAAAAGTTGCGGAAGTAATCGAGCCCAGTCTCACCGATCGCCGCCGCGCCACGGCTAGCGATTTGGGCGATCGTATCAATCCAATCAACTGCAACGTCGTCGGCATAGTGAGGGTGTACGCCGGCCGTATACGCGAGGTAGTTCTGGTGATTGAGCGCGAGTGTTGCGGCATCGTGACTTAAGGATTCATTCGTACCTGTCACGACGATGTGATTTACGCCGCTTTCGATAGCCCGATTTATGACGTCGCCTAGATCTCCTCGAAACGATTTGTCGGTGAGATTAGCGCCTATATCGATCAATTTAGTAAGTGAGTTGGTAACTCGAGCTCGTGAGGACCGAAGAGTTGGACTTGCTCTCCAGCACGCGTGGCGTAGACCACAGCGAATGCGAGAACGCCTTTGATGTACTCACGCGTCTCCCGGAATGGAATGATCTCGATAAATGACGGTACATCTTGTACCTCATAGTCGCGTAACCATGCGTAAGTTCGGTGCTTGCCCGCGTTATATGACGCCGCGATAAGGATGCGATTGTCCGAAAACTCCGACGCGAGTTCTGCGACATGTAACGAACCCAGCTCGACATTTCGGCGCGGGTCCAACAACGAATCATTAGAAGGCCGAGAGATGCCGTGGTTTCGGGCAGTCGCACGTGCAGTAGGCAACATCATCTGCATTAGACCTCGTGCACCTGCCCGCGAGACCGCTCGGTGGTTGAATGCACTCTCTTGTCTAGATAGTGCTAGTAGGAACGACAATGGGACATCTGCAACGAACGCGCCTTTCTTAAAGTAGCTCAGAAAAGGTGTCGGAAAGCGGACTTCAAGAAAGTTGAGCATCTCGCCGCGATTCGCTGCAAAGATCGCTTCATTTGACAATCCAAATTCGTAAAACCATTGGATCATGACCATCTTGTCTTCGTCAGTCAGCGTTTCCTCAAGCTTCCGCCATTCTTGACGACCGTTTGCGGGTTCGTTAACGGCGAAGAACTCCAACACCATGCGCGCGTGCGGATCAGCGGCTAGTTTCTCTTCACGTTCCGTGTTCTGGTGATAGCGTTGCTCATTCAGACTGACCGGTATGTCTAGGTTTTGTGCCGCAAGAAATCCGTAGTAAGTTCGCTCTTTAGCAAGTAACGTTAATGATTCCTTCCAAGTATCCCGATCGAGCGCGCGATCAGTGATCGCACGCCAATAACGCCATTGGTATTTGGCAAGTTCGGCCTCAGGGAGTTGATGAATCCAGTAATCTGCCTCGTGCCAAGCACGCTTTGAGATCGCGGTGTGGATAACCCGCTCAAGGGCTCGCGTCGAAATTCCGGTTCGGTGCGGTAAGCCGATATGTCCTTCTAATCCGAGCCAAAGATAGAGTTCACTTACTGAGGTCGTCGTCTGGATCTCGTCGAATTCTCTCGCTTGACGATGCTGTTGCCACACAGAGAATGCTCGTGAAGAATCAGTTCGCGCGAGACTGCTCAATCCATAGAGGAGCGCATCGTTTCCCCACCGATTGTCAGGGAAGCGATTCAGATTGGCAACGATTCGCGGATCACGTCTTGCCGCGTACATTAACTCCGCACTCGATTTAACCTCATCGGACATAAAACGCATGACGTATCGACTGAGTTGATACTGGCGCGCATCCAATGCTTTCTTCATGCGCTCCCATGCGAGATCCGAAGAAACACCGCCATCCCGAATCCATATCTCAAACGCGGGATCGCAGGACTTGTGCTGACTCTTACCGACATTCCACAGATCGGGTAGGATGGAGTAGGCCGTCGCTTTGTCTCCGGTTCGGATTAGCGCTAATGCGTAGCGGCATTGCGCAACAATGTCGCTCGTAGGTTGGTAGTACTCCACGTAGTCTTGCCACCTACCTCGAGCTGCTTGGGTTTTTAGCCACTGAGCCATGAAGCGGTCGCCAAACGTGAATTGACGCATTTCGTCACGAATTGCTACGGCTTCTGCCGCGTTAGTTTGGCTTAATCGATCTAGAGCGCGCAGGTAGTTGAGGTAAGGGACTAGAGGGTAGTCGCCAAGTTCGGCAACGTGCTTCTCGAACTGATTTATGTCATTCGCTCGCAGTTCGGATACAGCGCGTTTGTAGAGTGCACGATCCTCGTACCAACCTGCGTATGTACCTGCGCCGTAGCACGTAACTATTGCTAACAGCGCTGTCGCAAAGGCTCGGCGATTCCAATTGACTCGTTGTCTCACGTCGCCTATGTGGTGTCTAATTGACAACGCGAATTTACACAACGCATTTAGATGAGGCGATAACACTCGGCGAGAGTATCGATGGCAAGAACGTCTAAAGCGATACATCCGTGTACTCAGTCTTGCAGAACTTGTATGCGTCAAATCCGTCGACACATATTCGCCGATTTTAGTCCTCTGAGCGTCAATCCTGTTCTTGACTTGCGATGACGTCGGGGGTGCGGCGAGACGTCACGACCAGCATCGTACGACCGCTGAGCGAGTAGCGACGGTTCGAAGTGAGAACAGACAGGCTAGTAGGTGCTAGGACTCGGCGTGCGCATTCGCTTGTGCGCCCACTCGTACCGCAATGATGTCGCACGGCGAGCCATGTAAGACGCCATTCGCAGTTGAACCGAAGAGCAGCGCTAATCCGTGACGTCCATGCGATCCGACAACGATGAGATCGACATCATTCTCCATCGCGAATCGATGAATCTCGCGCTCCGGTCTGCCATAGACCAAGTGTTGATGGTCGAACGGAATCCCGTATTCGTGGGCAAACGCTGCAATGTAAGCCTCGGTTTGGTCAGTGATGGAATCCTGAACCGCCGAGACATCCATGGGTATGTCACCGCCGTACGAGAGGGTGATCGGTTCGATCACATGGATCAGATGTAAATCTGCTCTACTCAACTGAGCGACTTCCTTGGCACGATCAGCGACGAGCTTGCAGTCATCTGTAAGGTCAACTGCGACGAGTACGCGGGAATATAGGCTCATGACGTCGAAATATTCACTCGTTAGCATTATTGTAAATTGCGAGAGTTCGCAGTGACGTAGATTGATTCGACGTTTCAATTGGCACGCCACTGTGGAGTCGTTTCGGACGAAATCACGTTGCTCCATAACATGCAACGGCTTTGCATAAAAGGTTCCCTAGCGATGCGATCGGCACGCAACTGAAATCGTCCACTTAACGTGCGCGTCATGATGACGTGTGCAACAAGAATTTAGAATCGGTGTCGTATGGGTACCGTCTGCATGACCGAGGTGACTCTAATTTGGATTGGTTGATAATCGCATTGGTGCTACTGGTGGGCTTCGGCGGCGTGGCGTATGTCATGCCATCGAAGTTCCAGCGTCGCGTGAGTCAACTGCGGTTGGAAGCGCGCAAGCAGGGGATATTCACTTCATCCAGGACGATTCCGGACCTGGACGCGGACGCCGAGGATCGGGTTACGTCAGGAGGAAAAGTCCGTCAGCGCGAAAACCTGTGTGTCGTATACGACTTAACCTATCCCAGCTCAACTTCCAATCCGCCAACGTGGCATCTTGTGCGTTATAGGAAATCACAAGTGCCGATCCCTGGTTGGTTACTGCGCGACAACAATCTGGAAGGCGTGCAGCTCTCGGATGCGAGCTATTGGGCGACGGTCGCCGAGTACATCGCAGACATGCCTAAATATTGCCGAAGCGTTATTAGTCACAACAATGGAGTTAGTTGGATTGGAACGGAATCTAAGGACGACGTTATTGAGGATAGATTTCTAACCGAGCTCACTTCGTCGCTCGAAGCCCTGAGGGATTTGAATCTCTCCATCAGCGCAGCGAGTGAGGACCATGAGGACACGGAATAGTGTCACATTTCCATATTCGTTCTAAAATCGCGCGTGTTGTTTCCGATTAATAGCGTGACTCACCAATTGACAAAGTACAGCGAGTGTAGTTTTTAGATAGGATGCCTAAGCACTTAGTAATCGTTGAATCGCCAGGCAAAATCAAATCGATTGAAAGGTATTTGAAGAATTTCAGACTGCCGAACGGAGACGGTCAGTCAGCCGATACAGAACCTGAATCATTCAAAGTGGTGTCTAGTTTTGGACACGTGCGCGATTTGCCTTCGAGCGGATTGAATCTCGAACCGGAGAAAAACTGGAGAGCGAATTACCAGCTTCTCCCAGACAAACAAAAAGTCGTTGAAAAGCTTCGGCAAGAAGCTAAGAACGCCGCATTAGTTTTTCTTGCCACGGACCTCGATAGAGAAGGGGAAGCCATCGCGTGGCACTTAAAGGAGGTTATCGGCGGCGCCGACGATCGATTTGTTCGCGTGGTGTTCAACGAGATCACAGAAACCGCGATTCACAAAGCGTTCTCTGAACGCGGTCACATCGATGAAAACCGCGTAAACGCACAACAGGCAAGACGGTTTCTAGATCGCGTCGTAGGGTACAAGCTCACGCCGTTGCTCTATCAAAAAATCGCGCGGGGTCTTTCTGCTGGACGCGTCCAAAGCGTTGCGGTTCGCTTGGTTGTGGAACGCGAACGCGAGATTCGAGCGTTCAATCCAATTGAGTATTGGGACGTTTTCGCTGACCTGCGGCGGGAAGAAGATGGAGAAACGAGACGCTTTCAGGTGCAACGTCAAGCCGACGCAAGTTTCGAGGTAAATTCTGAAGAAGCTGCGGACGCAGTATTGGCCAAGATCGAAGCGTCAAGTCCGACCGTTTCTTCGATCACGAAACGGAACAGTGAGTCCAGACCAAGCGCGCCTTTTATCACGTCAACACTGCAACAAGCCGCGTCTAGTCGGTTTGGATATCCGGTGGCTCGCACCATGAGACTGGCTCAAAGCTTGTACGAAGCCGGGTTAATTACGTACATGCGAACCGACTCGACAAGTATTTCTGACGACGCGCGAGCGAGCGCGGCTGCCTTGGTGAAAAGCAAATTCGGCGAAGCGTATCTGCCAGCGAAACCCAATCAATATAAGAGCAAATCTAATGCTCAGGAAGCACACGAAGCGATTCGACCGAGCGATGTGAACGCTGAACCCGATTCAGCTGCGTCAGCATTGACTTCGCAACGTATGTCGAGTCAGGATCGAGCTGCAGCTTCACGGTTGTATGAATTGATATGGCGTCAATTAATTGCGTCACAGATGACGCCTGCGAGATATGAGAATACGACCGTTAATGTCAAGGCAGATACATTCGAGCTTAGGTTAAGCGGTCGTCGGACACTCTTTGATGGTCACACGCGCGTTTCGGCGGCGACGAGGTCTGACAATGCAGAACAGGATTTACCGCAGTATCGCGAGGGCGAAGTCCTTAAATTAATCGGGCTTCATAAGAAACAGCATTTCACAAAGCCACCTGCGCGCTTTAGTGAAGCTAGGTTGGTAAGCGAACTAGAAAGACGTGGAATCGGAAGACCAAGTACATACTCATCGATTATTTCAACGATAAAGGATCGTGGCTACGTGAGCGTGCGCGGACGACGCTTCTACGCGGAACGCATCGCAGAGGTTGTCACCGACCGCCTCGTCGAGTGTTTCAATGAGCTGCTCAGCTACGAATTCACCGCGGAGATGGAAGGACGCCTAGACGAAGTTGCGCTTGGTGAGACTGAATGGTTGGATTTACTCAATGAGTACCACGACGATTTTGCCGTCAAGCTTGATACCGCAAGTGATAAAGATGCCGGGATGCGTCCAAATGCGCCCATCACGACCGACATTCCATGCGAGAAATGCGGTCGTCCGATGACGATCCGAGTCGCAGGTACCGGTACTTTTCTTGGTTGCTCGGGTTATGCGGCACCACCAAAAGAACGGTGTCGTAATACGATCAACTTGGTATCTGATGAGAACACTGTCACTGCGGCGGCTGACGACGAAGCCGATGCCGACGAAAACGAGAGTCGACGCCTATTAGCGAAACGCCATTGCGGTATTTGCGGTAGTGCGATGGACGGCTACATGATGAGTGAGGCATTCAAGCTTCATGTATGTGGCAACTCGCCGACGTGTCCAGGTTATGAAGTCGAACCTGGCGAATTCAAGATCGCTGGCTACGACGGACCGATCGTTGAATGCAACAAATGCGGTCACGACATGCAGCTTAAGACGGGACGATTTGGAAAGTTTTTTGGCTGTACAAATGAGGCATGCGACAACACTCGTAAATTGCTAAAGACAGGTGAGGTGGCTGCTCCACCAATCCACATGGACGAACTTCAGGTTCCGGATGAAGAGGACTACTTTGTGCTGCGGGAAGGGAGCGCTGGGATTTTCCTTGGTGCGAGTAAATACCCGAAGGTACGTGTCATTCGTCAGCCTCGTGTGAAGGAGTTGATCTCACACGCGAACGAACTTGACCCGAAATTTAGTTACATGTTGAGTGCGCCTCGCGAAGACGAAAAGGGCAATGACACATTCATTCGTTTCGCTCGCAAAACGCGGGAGCACTATCTGACGTCAATGAAAGGAGACAAGGACTCTGGCTGGCGTGCTTATTACAAGAACGGTGCTTGGGAAGCTGTCAAGCCAGCGCCGAAAAAACGGAAATCTGCTCCCAAGCGGAAGCGTTCTAAGTAAGGCTGATCTTCCAGATTAAAAAACACGAGGCGTCACGAACGCGACGCCTCGCTGAAGTCAGTTGCTGATATTTAGTAAGGCTTGTCTACAGCCGCATGCGAATCAAACCGACACTAATCCCTTCAATCCGCAAGTCAGGTGAAGATTCGTCGACCTTGATCGTCTGATACTCCTTATTAGCCGGAATGAGGTGGATTTCACGGTTTTCGTGGTCGCGTTTGAAGCGTTTGACGGTGACTTCCTCCTCTAGACGCGCAACAACAATTTGATTGTCGCGCACCTCGTGCGTTCGATGTACCGCGACTAGGTCACCATCGAAGATACCTGCTTCAATCATGCTCTCGCCTTGAACGCGCAAAAGGTAGTCAGCTTGGGGATCAAACATTCCACCTGACACAAGACTCTCGCGTTCGACGTGTTCCTCCGCGAGTATCGGCGATCCTGCGGCAACACGACCGATGATAGGGAGATATTCCTTCTGGAAGTCCTTGACAACAATGCCCCGAGAGGTATTGCGTTGCAGCTGAATAAACCCTTTACGGTCGAGAGCACGAAGGTGTTCCTCGGCCGCGTTAGGTGATCGGAAACCGAA
>LXNI01001823.1_pt1 | contig 16774 bp, 11 predicted proteins | sample 809091 | NCBI WGS metagenome assembly LXNI01 (sample SAMN04870527, study PRJNA318959) | sponge metagenome | biome: 01000161; feature: marine sponge reef; material: water | host: Sarcotragus foetidus | place: Greece: Milos, Mediterranean Sea | collected 2013-05-29 | depth 5-7 m | reverse complement strand
GAGCTCCTGGGCGGGCATCTCCTCGTAGTACTCGAGCCAGTCGGTGACACGCTCGGCCACGGGGCGGCTGGGCGGCCCCTTGCGCGTGAACTCCATGAAGCCCGTGGTCTTAGCCACCGGCGGCCCCCACCTGCTCGCGCTCGGCCTCCTCGGCGGCCTTCTGCTCGTTGAGGACGCGGCGGTAATCGAGGGGCATAACCTTTACGAAGCGCGAAATGGTGGCCTGCCAGTCCTGGAGGAGGCGGTCGGCGACGGTGCTGCCGGTGTGCTCGCGGTGGCGTTCAAGCAGGCTGCGGACGAGTTCCATGTCTTCGTCCTCGGCGAGGGGCTCCAGGTCGACCATCTCCTTGTTGCAGCGAATGTCGAAGTCGCCGTCCTCGTCGAGCACGTAGGCGATGCCGCCGCTCATGCCAGCGCCGAAATTGCGGCCCGTGGGGCCGATGATGACGACGCGTCCACCGGTCATGTACTCGCAGGCGTGGTCGCCCGTGCCCTCGACGACGGCGTGGGCGCCGCTGTTGCGTACGCCAAAGCGCTCGCCGGCGACTCCACGAATGAACGCTGAGCCGGCCGTCGCGCCGTAGAGGGCGACGTTGCCGATGATGATGTTCTCCTCGGGCACGAAGGTTGAATCGGGGGGAGGGGCGGCAACGAGGCGGCCGCCGGAGAGGCCCTTGCCGAAGTAGTCGTTGGCATCGCCCGAGAGGAGGAGGGTCATGCCTTTGGGCACGAACGCGCCGAAGCTCTGGCCGGCGGAACCCTTGAAGCGGAACGTGATCGTGTCCGGCGCGAGGCCGGCGGCGCCGTAACGGCGGGAGACCTCGCTGCCGAGGATCGTTCCGACGACTCGATTGACGTTTCGGATAGGTACTTCGACATCCACGGGCTCGCCGCTCTCGAGGGCCGGGCGCGCGAGCTGGATGAGCTCCTGGTCGAGCGCGTGGCGGAGGCCGTGGTCCTGCTCGGCGATGCGGCGGGTGGCGACGTGCTCAGGCACCTGGGGCCGGTAGAGGATGGCGGAGAGGTCGATGCCCTGCGCCTTGTAGTGGTCGACGGCGCGACGCGCGTCGATGAGGTCGCTGCGGCCAATGAGCTCGTCGAGGGAGCGGTAGCCGAGCTCGGCGAGGGTCTCGCGGATCTCCTCGGCGATGAACTCGAAGAAGTTGACGACATGCTCGGCCTTGCCCGTGAACTTCTCCCGGAGTTGCGGGTTCTGGGTAGCGACGCCGACGGGGCAGGTATCGAGGTGGCAGACGCGCATCATGATGCAACCCATCACGACGAGCGGGGCGGTGGCGAAGCCGTACTCCTCGGCGCCCAGGAGGGCGGCGATGACGACGTCGCGGCCGGTCTTCATCTGGCCGTCCGTCTGGACGATGATGCGGTCGCGCAGCTTGTTCAGGACGAGCGTCTGCTGGGTCTCGGCGAGGCCGAGCTCCCAGGGCACGCCCGCGTGCTTGAGCGAAGTGAGCGGGCTGGCGCCGGTGCCGCCGTCGTGCCCGCTGATGAGGACGACATCGGACTTGGCCTTGGCCACGCCCGCGGCGACTGTGCCCACGCCAACCTCCGCAACGAGCTTGACGCTGATGCGGGCGCGCGGATTCGCGTTCTTGAGGTCGTGGATGAGCTGGGCGAGATCCTCAATCGAGTAGATGTCGTGGTGCGGGGGCGGGCTGATGAGGCCCACGCCGGGCGTCGAGTAGCGCACCTGGGCGATCCAGGGCCAGACCTTGTGGCCGGGGAGCTGGCCGCCCTCGCCGGGCTTGGCGCCCTGGGCCATCTTGATCTGGAGCTCGTCGGCGTTGACGAGGTACTCGCTGGTGACGCCGAAGCGCCCGGATGCGACCTGCTTGATGGAGCTGCGGCGGAGGTCGCCGTTGTCGTCGGGGGTGAAGCGGCGGGGATCCTCGCCGCCCTCGCCGGTGTTGCTGCGGCCGCCGATGCGGTTCATGGCGATGGCGAGGGTCTCGTGCGCCTCGGCGCTGATGGAGCCGAAGGACATGGCGCCTGTGGCGAACCGCGGGAAGATGCTGGAGGCCGGCTCGACCTCCTCGATGGGGATGGGTTCGCGGTCGGAACGGAATTCCATGAGGCCGCGGAGAGTGGCCATCTGGCGGGCCTGGTCGTTCACGAGGGTGGTGTATTCGGAGAAGATCTCCTGCCGCTTCGTGCGGGTGGCGTGCTGCAGCTTGAAGATGGTGTCGGGGTTGAAGAGGTGGTATTCGCCGCCGTGGCGCCACTGGTACTGGCCGCCCCAGCCGACGCCGTAGAGGCCCCCGTCGCGCTCGGGATAGGCGCGCGCGTGGTGGGCGAGCATCTCGGCCGCGATCTGCTCAAGCCCGGCCCCGCTGATGCGCGAGACAGTGCCCGTGAAGTAGTGGTCGATAAGGTCCTCGTTGAGGCCCACTGCTTCGAAGATCTGGGCGCCGCGGTAGCTCTGCACCGTGGAGATGCCCATCTTCGACATGACCTTCACGACGCCCTTCTTGAGGGCTTTGCCGAAATTGGCCTCGACCTCTTCCCAGGGGATGTCGCTCTCGAGGGAGCCGTCGACCGTCATGGCATGCAGGGTGTCGAGCGAGAGATAGGGATTGATGGCGCCGGCGCCGTAGCCGATGAGGAGGGCGAAGTGGTGCACCTCGCGGGCCTCGCCCGTCTCGACGACGAGGCCGACCTTGGTGCGGCGCTTGTTGCGCACGAGGTGGTGGTGGAGGCCGGCGGTGGCGAGCAGGGCGGGGATGGGGGCGTGCTCACGGTCGATGCCGCGGTCGGAGAGGATGAGGATGTTGGCGCCGTCCTCGATTGCCGCGTCGGCGCGCTCGAAGAGCTCGTCGAGGGCGGGCTGCATACCGGCAGGGCCCTCCTCGGCGGGCATGGTCATGGGGAGCACGGCTGAGCGGAAGCGGTCGTTATCGAGCGCTCGCAGCTGTGCCATCTCCGCGTTCGTGAGGAAGGGGGTGGACAGCGCGATCATGCGGTAGCCGTCGTCGAGCCCTTCGCTGAAGAGGTTGCCCTCGGCGCCCAGGAGGGAGTCCACGGAGGTCACGATCTCCTCGCGGATGGCGTCGAGGGGCGGGTTCGTGACCTGGGCGAAGAGCTGCTTGAAGTAGTTGTAGAGGGGCTGGGGGCGCTCGGAGAGCACGGCCAGGGGCGTATCGGTCCCCATCGAGCCGAGCGACTCCTGGGCCTGCCGGGCCATGGGGCCGAGGTGGTACTTCGCATCCTCGAGGGTGTAGCCGAACGCAATCTGGCGCTCCAACAGGTCGTCGCCCTCGATGGGCGCGGGGGGCTCGGCGGGGGGCAGGTCGGCAAGGCGGGTGAGGTTCTCGCCGAGCCAGCCACCGTAGTCGTGGGCGCGGGCGAGCCGCTGCTTCAGCTCGGTATCGCCGATGATGCGGCCCTCTTCGAGGCTGACGAGGAACATACGGCCCGGCTGCAGGCGGCCTTTCATGAGCACGTTGTCGTCCTCGACGGGGAGGACGCCGGCCTCGGAGGCCATGACGACGAGGTCGTCCTTGGTCACGAGGTAGCGGGAGGGGCGCAGGCCGTTGCGGTCGAGGACGGCGCCGATGGTGCGGCCATCGGTGAAGGCGACGGAAGCGGGGCCGTCCCAGGGCTCCATGAGGAGGCTGTGGTACTCGTAGTAGGCCTTCTTCTCGGCGCTCATCGTTTCGTGGCCGGACCAGGCCTCGGGGATGAGCATCATCATGGCGTGCTCGATGGGGCGGCCGCCAAGGGTCAGGAGCTCGAGGGCGTTGTCGAGGCAGGCGGTGTCGCTGCCGGCCTCGTCGATGATGGGCAGGATCTTCTGGGTGTCGTCGAAGTGGGGCGTCTTGAGAAGGGCTTCGCGGGCGGCCATCCAGTTCTTGTTGCCGCGGAGGGTGTTGATCTCGCCGTTGTGGGAGATGGTGCGGTAGGGGTGGGCGAGCTTCCAGCTGGGGAAGGTGTTGGTGCTGAAGCGCGAGTGGAACATCGCCAGCGCGGTGACCATGCGGCGGTCGCGCAGGTCGGGGTAGTACTCGGGCAGCTGGAGGGCGGTGAGCATGCCCTTATAGACGACCGTGCGGCAGGAGAGGCTGGGGAAGTAGAAGTCCTCGGAGTCGCCGATGCCGCGGCGCTCGACCTCGCGCTCGAAGAGCTTGCGGATGACGAAGAGGCGGCGCTCGAAGTCGTCCTCGGTCTCGACCCAGGTGCCACGCCCGATAAAGACCTGGTGGACGGAGGGCTCGGCCACGAGCGAGGTCTCGCCGAGCATGGAGTTGTCGGTGGGCACGTCGCGCCAGCCGAGGAGGTGCTGGCCCTCGCCGCGGACGATCTCGGCGAGGAGGTTCATGGCCAGGCGGCGGGCCTGATCGTCGCCGTGGCAGAAGAGCATGCCCACGCCGTAGGAGCCGCGCGGGGGCAACGGGATGCCGAGCTGGGCGCACTCGTGGTGGAAGAACTCGTCGGGGGTCTGGATAAGGAGGCCGGCGCCGTCGCCGGTGTTGACCTCGGCGCCGCTGGCGCCGCGGTGGTTGAGGTTGGCGAGCGCCTCGATCGCCTTTTCGACGATCATGTGGGAGCGGTGTCCCTTGAGGTGGACGAGGAAGCCGACGCCGCACGAGTCGTGCTCGAGGCTGGGATCGTAGAGACCCTGCTTCGGGGGCCGGGTATGCGCGGCCATCAAGCGCCTCCTCTCGTTCGCATTACCCGGATCGGCGCCACCGGGAAGGGTGGCCCCATGCGCGGGGTGTGTTTTCCCGCGCCTCGCCTCGCGAGGCTCGCGCCTCCCAACGCACACTCGGGTGAACGATAAGTATAGCGGCATCGTAGTCCGGAGATCGCCTCCCGCCGTTACACGTGCGTTAACGGGCCGGGCGCTCGCCCCTGCGGACGTGCACGGCCATACTTGGACGATGGCCGAGACTCCGTTCTGGACCCAGGATTCGCTTGAAGACGTCGTGAGCGCCCGCTCGAAGATCATGGGGGCGGGGGTGTGGGCCGCTGCCCGGCCCGACGACCGCCCCGTCATCGCCTTCTCGGGCGGCCTGCCGGATGTGCCCTCGCTGCCAAGCGAGGAACTGCTGCGCGCGACGCGCACCGTGCTCGAGAAGGAGCGCCGCGAGGCGCTGCAGTACGGCGGCACCTTCGGGGCGCAGCCGCTGCGGGACGCGATCGCGGAGCGGTCCTCGGGGATCGAGGGGCTGCCGCTGACGGACGAGCACGTGATCGTCACCTCGGGAGCTGCACACGGCATCGGCATCGCCTGCGAGGCGCTCCTCGACCCGGGCGACACGGTGCTCGTGGAGAGTCCGACCTTCCCCGGCAGCCTGCGCACGATCCACTCGTTCGGGGCGACGGTCGAGGCCGTGCCGATGGACGAGGAGGGCATCCGCGTCGACCTGGCGGAAGAGGCGCTGCAGCGGCTGGCAGACGAGGGGCGGCGGGCGAAACTGCTCTACCTGATTCCCACGCACCAGAACCCGGAGGGTTCGACGCTGCCGCTGGCGCGTCGCGAGAAGCTGCTCGAGCTCGCACGCGAGCACCGCATCCTCCTGATGGAGGACGACGCCTACGGGGAGCTCTGGTTCGGCGACGAGCCTCCGCCGCCGTCGCTCTTCTCGCTCTCGGGCGGGGAACTCGCGATCAAGGTGGCGACCTTCTCGAAGATCATCGCAACGGGGCTGCGGCTGGGGTGGAACCTGGCGCCGCCGGCGCTGATCAACCGCATGGCCGCGCTGCGCTACGACATGGGGTCGAGCCCGTACCTGGGCCGCACGGTGGCGGAGATGATCCGGAACGGCGACCTCGACCGGCACGTGGAGCGGCTGCGCGCCATCTACCGACGCAAGCTCGAGCGGCTCTGCGACGCGCTCGACGAGCACTGCGGCGATTACGTCAGCTACCAGCGTCCGGGCGGGGGCTTCTTCGTCTGGGTGGGGTTGCGGCCGGGGCTATCGGCGCTGGAAGTGCAGCGTGTTGCGAACGAGAAGGGCGTGATTATCGGGGCGGGGCCACATTTTTTCGCCGACAGCAACGTGACGCAGCATCTGCGGCTCGCCTTCAGCTACACGCCCGTCGAGGAGATCGAGGAAGGCGTCCACCGGCTGGGCGAGGCGCTGCGCGAGGTGGCGGCCACCTCGGCGGTCAAGTAGCACCTTCCCCTCGCGGTTCTGGCTCGGGACACGGGCGGCGCGTAGGCTCGATTTCGCAGATTTTGACGCCCTGGAGTTCCGCCATGCCGCTTGATCCCCGCCACCGCAGCCGCACGCTCGTCGACGGTCCCGACCGGGCCCCGGCGCGGGCGATGCTGAAGTCCGTCGGCTACGACTCGGAGGCGCTGAAGCGCCCGCTGGTGATGGTCGCGCACAGCTGGATCGGGACGATGCCGTGCAACTTCAACCAGCGCGAGCTGGCGGCCGACGTGATGCGCGGCATCCGCGAGGCGGGAGGCACGCCTATGGAGGTCAACACGGTCTCCATCAGCGACGGTATCGCGATGGGGACGGAGGGGATGAAGGCCTCGCTCATCAGCCGCGAGGTGGTGGCCGACAGCATCGAGCTGTGCGGACGCGGCTACCTGTTCGATGCGGCGGTTGTGATCGTGGGCTGCGACAAGACGATCCCGGGCGGGGTGATGGGGCTTTCGCGGCTGGGCGTGCCGGGACTCGTGCTCTACAGCGGTTCGATCGCGCCCGGGAACTACGAGGGGCAGGACGTGACCATCCAGGACGTGTTCGAGGGGGTGGGTCGCCACGCCGCGGGCGACATGACGGACGAACAGCTGACGGCGCTCGAAGACGTGGCCTGCCCTGGGGCGGGGGCATGCGGGGCGCAGTACACGGCCAACACGATGGCGACGGCGATCGAGTTCCTCGGCATCTCGCCGATGGGGAGCGGTTCGGCCGGGGCGACGGACCCGCGCAAGAACAGCGCCGGCTACGAGGCCGGGCAGCTCGTGATGGATGTACTGGCACGGGGCCAGCTTCCGGGCGACGTGATGACGCGCGAGGCGTTCGAGAACGCGATCGTCTGCGTGGCCTCGACGGGCGGCTCGACGAATGCCGTCCTGCACCTGCTGGCGATGGCGCGGGAGGTGGGCGTCTCACTCACCATCGACGACTTCGACGAGGTCAGCGAACGCACCCCGATCATCGGCGACCTGCGGCCCGGTGGTCGTTATGTCGCGCTTGACATGGACCGGGCAGGCGGCACGCGTCTGCTCGCGCAACGTCTGCTTGAAGGCGGCAAGGTCCACGGGGACCAGCCCACGGTCACCGGCCGCACCATCGCGGAGGAGGCGGCGGATGCACAGGAGTCACCCGGCCAGGACGTGATCGTATCGACCAACGAGCCGCTGAAGGAAACGGGCGGGCTCGTGATCCTGAAGGGCAACCTCGCGCCGGAGGGATGCGTGATCAAGGTTGCGGGGCACGAAATCATGCAGCACCGCGGGCCGGCACGCGTGTTCGACCGCGAGGAGGATGCCTTCGCGGCGGTCTCGGAGCGACGCATCTCGCCGGGCGACGTGGTGGTGATTCGCTACGAGGGGCCAAAGGGCGGCCCGGGCATGCGCGAGATGCTGGGCGTAACGGCGGCGCTCGTGGGCGAGGGCCTCGGCGACTCGGTGGCGCTGCTCACGGACGGGCGCTTCAGCGGCGCGACGCACGGCCTGATGGCCGGGCATGTCGCCCCGGAGGCGGCCGCGGGCGGGCCCATCGCAGCGATCGAGGAGGGCGACATCATCTCCTTCGACATCGACGCGCGACGGCTGGACTTGGAAATCGACGAAGCCGAACTGGAGCGCCGCCTGGCGGCGTGGTCACCGCCGGCGCCGCGTTACGAGCGGGGCGTGTTCGCCAAGTACGCGGCCGGCGTCTCGAGCGCCTCGGAGGGCGCGGTCACGAGCTAGCGGCGGCGGGGGCGGCGGTTGGGGTCGGGGCTGGACCCCGAGGTGATGGTCATGCGGTTCACAACGCGCCGCCGGAGTTGCTCGCCGTGGACCACGCTCGCGATGACGCCATCGATGAACGCGAAGACGGTGATGAGGGGTTTCAGGAGCGTTCGCACGGGATGCCTTCTTCCTCTGGATCGAGCATAGCAGCGCCGTCCAGTGGGGGCGGGAGGGTGAGGCCATGAGGCTAAAGTGTATGCCTGGGCACTTCTAATTGAACCATACACTTTGGACGGGGACCGCTAGGCCGCGCCGCCACCCGAACCTCGCAGGTATCGGGTCTTGAGGTAGTCATCTCGCCAGCGACGGGTGCTGCGCCACTGCCCGTCAGAGCCCTTGGTAGCGCGAAGTCTGCCTCGGTTCGCGGCGGTTCGCAGGGCATTGACCGTTATTTCCCGGGTCTGGAGGGCCGCCAACGGAACGAGGCGGGCGGGTCCAGCAACGGCCGGCACGACGAACCGATGCAGATTGTCGAGCATGGAGCGGGCCAGCAATTCGGCGAGGGCGCCTGGATCACCCGCGTCAGCTCGCCGGAGGGCGCGGAGATAGCGACGCCGCTGGGCCTTGTAGACGATGACCGGGGGATACCCAAGCCTCACGAGGAGCAGGTTCAGAACGAGCCGACCCGCTCTGCCGTTGCCGTCCAGGAAGGGGTGTATCTCCTCGAAGCGGCAGTGGAGGTCGGCAACTGCGGCGGGGAACCCGGGGGTGCGAGCGGGAAGGGCGTTCGCCTGCTGCAGCCAATCGGCCATGAGCGCCGGGATCTCTGTCCAGGGCGGAGGCGCCATGCCCTCGGGGAATGGCTGAATGTCATGTCTCCGAAAGGCCCCGGGCTTCTCGGAAGGCAGTGCGTCAGGGTGTGGGGCCACTTCCCAGACAGGGCCCATGGCGAGCGTGTGGACGTAGCGCACCTCGGTAAGGTTCAGCAACTCGCCACTGGCCCACTCTGACTTTTCGACTCCCTGGTCGTACACCCAGGTGGCGGCGTTCCCGTAGCCCCGCACCTCCATGTACTCGCTGAGCGGCTTCTGGCCGACAGCGCGTCCCTCGGCGAGCAGCGCCTCGACCTGCCGCAGTACAAGGGTGTTCCCTTCGATAGCAGTCGAGTGATGGGCCTCCTCGAACCAGATACCCTCCCAGATGTCGGCGGCTTCCAGACGGTTGGGGAGCCCGCCCATGCGCGTCCAGAGCTCCTCGATCTGCGCCTCGAGGCGGGCATAGACCACCTCGCGGGATGGCCGACCGCGTCGGGGCCTCTCGCGAGCGGCCGGTTGGTCGAGGCGCTCGCGCGACGGTGAAAGTGTATGGCTAGCCATTTCTAATTGAACCATACACTTTAGCATCCCGCGACGAAAGTGTATGACGGAGCACTTCTAATTGCACCATACACTTTCGCTCGCGGACCAGCCTGGGGGCCGACCCAACACGGACACAACAAGGCCCCTGCCAGCAGGCAGGGGCCCTTCAGGACATATGGCTGGCGACCCCGATCGGATTTGAACCGACGATCTCCACCTTGACAGGGTGGCGTGTTAGGCCGCTACACCACGGGGCCGCGGCGTCAATGATCGTAGCGGCTCGCCACGGCCCAGCCAAGCCGCCGGGACCGCCGGCGCCGCTCAAGCCCTATCATGCGCGCGTTCCACGCCACTCCCGGGATCTGGCCGGCAACGTCAGCCAATTCGAGATTGTGGTGGTATTCGCGTGATCGATCATCCGCTGGCAGGTACCCCTTACGGGACGGCGCTGGAGTTGAGCGTCGCCCTGGCTGCGGCCTGCTGGGTGCTGACACTGCTTACACGTGACCACTCCTGGGTAGACCGGTTGTGGTCGATCGTGCCCGCTGTCCTGTGCTTGATCGTGGCCGTCGATCTGGGGTTTGACTCGCCTCGCGTCAACATCATGACCGCGCTGGCTGTCCTCTGGGGGCTCCGGCTGACCTACAACCTCGCTCTCAAGGGCGGTTACCGGGTTGGCAGCCAGGACTACCGGTGGAGTTACCTGAGGGAGCAGGTCGGGGCAGTGAAGTTCCAGGTGCTGAACCTGACGTTCATTGCCTTCGGGCAGATAGCCATCCTGTGGCTGTTCACCTCGCCGATTCACCAGGCGTGGGAGCACACCGAGCAACCGCTGGGCTGGCTGGACGCCGTTGCGGCCGTGATCTTCCTGCTCCTGCTTCTCACCGAGACCATCGCCGACGCACAGATGTGGAGATTCCAACAGAACAAGAAGCGGCTTGTGAGCGAGGGGGCTGAGGTACGGCAGCCATTCATGACGGAAGGCCTGTTTCGATTCTGCCGTCACCCCAGCTACGCCTGCGAGATGGGAATGTGGGCGGCCTTCTACCTCTTCGCCGTATCCGGGGCCTCCCAGATCTGGCACTGGACAGGCCTTGGCTGTCTCGCCCTGATCGTGCTCTTCCTTTGCGCCACGCGGATCGGCGAGCGGGTGTCGAGCGAACGCTATCCCGGCTACGGCGCCTACCGGGCTGCTGTCCCGATGTTCGTGCCCAATCCCTTCCGCTTCGGGCGCAGAGCGGAAGCACACTCGAACCCCAGGTAACGCAGGTGGCCACGGGCGCCTTGCCCGGTGCCGGCTCCATGCGAACCGGCCCCCGTCGCGACCGACGCAGCGGCCCAGCCCACCTCGCAACAGGGGGCCTGCCAGGCCGCGTGAACCGCCGGCGAACTTATGCCAGGAGCGGAGCGCCGTCCTTCATGATGACCCAGCCGCCGCTGTCGCGGTCGGCGTCGTAGACGACGACGTGGCAGTTCCCGCAGATGGGGCCGGTCGCTTCGCGGTCGCCGTTGGCGACGGTGTGCTCGTCGCAGATGCCGCCGTAGCGCTCGACGCCGTCCAGGTTGCAGAAGAGGCAGGTCAGGTGCGGCGTCTCGACCTTCTCGCACCTCGGGCAGTCGGGGCCTGCGGCAAAGTCGTGGCCGCCCGGGCCGCACCGGTACTTCTCCAGGTTCTCAAGCACGTAGTTGCTGGGCATTATTTCTTGTCCCTCCCTAGGAGACCGCAGCGGCGTTGCGCGCGCGAGCCCACTCGTGGGCCTCGTCGGACGCGACCCACTTGATGGCGTTCGAGAGCAGCTTGCGGTAGTTCGGGTTGTTGTAGGAGGTGGGCACGTCGCCCGCCTGCACGTAAACGATGGGGCTGTTGCGGTAGTTCTTCGCCCAGACCACCAGGTTGGGGGTCGGGGGGTGGGTCCAGTCGCCGCGCTCGTACATGCGGCCGTCGTTCACCACCAGCGAGGGCGAGAAGAAGTTCTTGTAGGTGAAGTCGAAATCGCTGCGGACGAGGGGAACGAGGCTGTCCTCGTGGTAGGGGGCAAGGTAGATCTCGTCCTGGAGCTCGAACTCGAGGTCAACGCCCTCGACAACGGGGTGGTTGGCCTCGGCCTCCACCACCTGGCAGGTGTGGTTGGCGGCGAGCAGGTAGCCCGAGTCGGGGTAGTCGACGCCGCGCAGGCTGCCGGGGTTGTAGAAGAAGCGGCCGCCGATGATCTCCGCGTACTCCTCCCAGCCGGGCCAGGAGCAGATGTTGTGGTGGATCATGACGAGGCCCTTGCCCTCTTCGGTGAGGCGCATGTAGCCGTCCTTCAGCGCCTCGGGCGGGTCGGGCGGGCCGCCGACGCCGAAGACGCCCGGCATCGAGTAATCGACGATGCAGTCGTACTCGCGGGAGTTCTCGGGCTGGAAGAAGAGCTGGGCGGCGGGCTGCTCGACGTGCGTCCAGGCCGAGATGTCGCCGCCCTGCTGGAAGGCATCGAACATCTGGAAGAAAGGCTCGCGCTGGAAGGGGTGGCCCTTCGAGGCGAGCAAGACATTGGGGGCATTCATGGCTATCTCCTCCGACTTTGTCCAGATAGGCGGGGGCATTCTACGAGTTTCAGGATGCCCGCGGGCGGCTCCGTCACAGGCTGCTCCGCACAGCTTCCAGGAGCCTCATCACACCACCCGGGAGAGGCCGCCGGCACACGGCAGCGGCTCGTGCGGCAAATTTTGCCGGTTGCTCCCTTTGTCCCGGCACGGCAGACTGCGCCGATGCTGGCAAAGGTGCAGTCGAGCGCGGTCGTTGGGCTGGACGGCGTCATGGTCGACGTCGAGGTCGATATCTCTCGCGCGCAGAACCCGACGACGGCGATCGTGGGGCTGCCGGACGCGGCCGTGCAGGAGTCGAAGGAACGGGTGCGGGCAGCCATCCGCAACAGCGCGCTCACATGGCCGTTCAACAGCCGCATCGTCGTGAACCTCGCGCCCGCCGACCTGCGCAAGGAGGGTCCCGCCTACGACCTGCCCATCGCGGCCGGCGTGATGGTGGCGAGCGGGCAGGTCGAGGCCGACCTGGGGGACGCCGTGTTCGTCGGGGAGCTCGCGCTCGACGGGGAGGTGCGGGGCGTGCGGGGGGCGCTGCCGATGGTGGCGGTGGCGCGCGATCGCGGGGCGCGCCGGGCGTTCGTGCCGGTCCCGAACGCTCCCGAGGCGGCGCTGGTGGACGGCATCGAGGTGTTTCCCGTGGAATCGGTTACGCACCTGGCGGCGCACCTCCTGGGGAAGGAGCCGATCCTGCCGTACGCGCCGACGGACGAGATTGAGGGCGACGAACCGGGCGGCCCCGATCTGGCCGACGTGATCGGGCAGGAGCACGCGAAGCGTGCGCTGGCGATGGCGGCGGCCGGGGGCCATAACCTGCTGATGCGGGGTCCTCCGGGGAGCGGCAAGACGCTCCTGGCGCGCGCCATCCCCTCGATCCTGCCGCCAATGACGAACGACGAAGCGCTGGAGGTGACGCGCATCTACAGCGTGGCGGGTCTACTGCCTCCGGGCGGGTCGTTGCTGCGGGGGCGACCCTTCCGGGCGCCTCACCACACGATCTCGCACGCGGGGCTGGTCGGGGGCGGGTCAGTGCCGCGCCCGGGCGAGATTACGTTGAGCCACCACGGGGTGCTCTTCCTCGACGAGCTTCCCGAGTTCGGGACCCAGGTGCTGGAGGTGCTGCGGCAGCCGCTGGAGGACCGCATCGTGACCATCAGCCGGGCGCGGCAGTCGGCCACGTTCCCGGCGAGCTTCGCGCTGGTGGCCGCGCAGAACCCGTGTCCCTGCGGCTACCGCGGCGACCCGGTGCGGGAGTGCAGCTGCCCGGCGAACGCGGCGGCTCGCTACCAGCGGCGCGTCTCGGGGCCGGTGCTGGACCGCATCGACATCTTCATCGACGTGCCTCGGGTGGACTACGAGAAGCTGGCGGCGGGAACGCGCGGGGAAGCGTCGTCGGTGGTGGCGGCACGGGTGCGGGCCGTGCGCGAGATCCAGCGGGAGCGCTTTGCGGGCACGGGCACGCGTCTTAACGCGGAGATGGGCCCGACGGAGGTGCGCGAACACGCCCAATGGAAGCTGGATGAGGCGGCACAGCGCATCCTCAGCCAGGCGGCTGTGCAGATGGCGCTCTCGGCGCGCGCCTTCCACCGGGTGCTCAAGGTGGCGCGCACAGTCGCCGACTTCGACGCCAGCGACGCGATCGGCAGCGGGCACGTGGCGGAGGCTCTGCAATACCGGGAACGGGCAGAGTAGGCCCAGAATAGAACATGCGTGTTGACAGGCGAACGGCTGTTCGATACCTTGTGCGGACCCTGCGAACGGATGTGCTGACCATGGTGAACGTCATCCCCACGATCATCTTCGATGTCCTGCTTGTCGGAGCTGCGGTGGCGCTGTTTGGAGCGACCATTCGCTCCATGCTTCCGCGAAGGGGAAGGCTGCACCTGGCCCAGGGGCCGCGGGTGGTCCTCTGGCAGCCACGGCAGTCCGTTCGAGGAGAGTTGCGTCCGGCCCTGGGCCGCGTGGAACCCCTCACCACGCGGCGCCAGGAGCTGGCGCGGCGCGCGTCCTAGCTAGCTAGCTGGACTTGCGCGCACAGCTGCGCACGCCGCGGATCGTCTCCATGCGCGTGAGCAGCCGCGATATCTGCGAGAGCCCGCTCGTTTCCAGGGTCGCGAGGACGGAGACGGTGCCGTTGCCGTTCTTCACCGTGTTCACGTTGACCATGTTCACGTCCTCGGCGGCTACGAGCGTGCTGATATCGCGCAGGAGACCGACTCGGTCCCAGGCGTCGATCTGGACGGTGGCGGGATAGCGCTGCTCGTCGGTCGTGCCCCAGTCGACGTCGATAAGGCGGTCACGCTCCCGCTCGTGGAGGACGTTGTGGCAGTCGGCCCGGTGGACGGTGACGCCGCGGCTGCGGGTCACGTAGCCGCGGACGCTATCGCCGGGGACGGGATTGCAGCAGCGCGCCAGGGTGGTCTCAAGTCCACCCGCGCCCAGCGCCCGCAGGCCCGCTCCAGTGCCACGGCGTGAAGGACGCCCGACGGGGATCTCGTCCAGGTCATCCGGCTCGTGGTGCTTTTGCAGGAGGGCGCTGGCTTTGCGCGTGACGGACTCCACGCTGACATCGCCGTAGCCGATGTTGGCGAGCAGGTCGTTCCAGGTCTTGCCGGGGAAGAGGGCGACGAGCTCGTCCTGGTGGTCGGCAAGGTCGAAGGCGAGACGGCGCATCTCGCGTTCGAGCATCTCGCGGCCGCGTTCGATGCTCTCCGCCTTGCGCTGCTTGCGGAACCACTGGCGCACCTTCTGGCGGCCCTGGGAGGTCTGCAGGTAGCCGAGGCTCTCGCTGAGCCAGTCGCGCGAGGGACCGCGGCGGGAACGACTGCGCATGATCTCGACGACGTCGCCGTTGTGGAGGGCGGAGTTGAGGGCGGTCATCTTGCCGTTGACCTTGGCGCCGATGGTCTGGTGGCCGAGGTCGGTGTGGATGCGGTAGGCGAAGTCGAGGGGGGTGGCGCCGGCGGGGAGGTCGAGCACATCGCCCCTGGGGGAGAGCACGAAGACCTGGTCGTCGAACACGTCGGTCTTGACACTCTCGACGAACTCCTCGGCGCCGGAGAGCTCGCGCTGCCACTCAAGGAGCTGGCGCAGCCAGGCGATGCGCTCCTCGTCCTGGGCGGAGCGGTCGCTGGCGCCCTTGTAGCGCCAGTGGGCGGCAACACCGTACTCGGCCACGCGGTGCATCTCGTAGGTGCGAATCTGCACCTCCAGGGGGCGGGAACCGGGGCCGACGACCGTGGTGTGGAGGGACTGATACATGCTCGCCTTGGGGCTGGCGATGTAGTCGTCGAACTGGCCGGGGAGGGGGCGCCAGGTGGAGTGCACGACACCGAGGGCGGCGTAGCAGGCGGACACGTCCTTGACGAGGATGCGGAGGGCGAGGAGGTCGTAGATCTGGTCGAAGGACTTGGCCTCGCGGCCGTAGCGGCGGGCCTTCTGGTGGATGGAGTAGATGTGCTTGGCGCGGCCCGTGACCTCGTGGTCGATGCGGGCGTCATCGAGCTGGATGGAGAGGCCGGCGGCCACGTCCTCGATGTAGCGCTCGCGGGCGAGGCGGGTTGCGTCGAGACGGGCGGCGATCTCCTGGTACCGGCCCGGTTCGAGATAGCGGAAGGCAAGGTCTTCGAGCTCCCACTTGATCTGCCAGATACCCAGGCGGGTCGCGAGCGGCGCGAAGATCTCCATGGTCTCGCGGGCGATGCGGCGCTGCTTCTCCTCGGGGAGGGCGTAGAGCGTGCGCATATTGTGGAGGCGGTCACAGAGCTTGATGAGGACCACGCGCACGTCGGCGGCCATGGCCAGCAGCATCTTGCGGAGGTTCTGGGCCTGGACGCCCCCGCCCTCTTCCTCGGTGACGCGCAGGGGCAGGCTGTCGAGCTTGGTCAGCCCCTCGACGAGCTGGGCGGCGTCCTCGCCGAAGCGCTCGGCGATCTCCTCGTTGGGGACATCGCAGTCCTCCTGCACATCGTGGAGGAGGGCGGCGATGAGGGAGGGCTGGTCGAGCTCAAGTCCGGCGACGAGCTTCGAGACTTCGAGGGGATGCGAGATGTAGGGGTCGCCGGTACGGCGCATCTGGCCCTGGTGGCTCTCTTCGGCGAACGCGTAGGCATCGGCAATGAGCCCGACACGGTCGTCAGGAAGATAGCTACCAACGCTTTCGAGAAGGTCGGTGATGGCGGTGGACTCGGGGGAACGCTCGAGGACGCTCACGCGCTTTCTCGTTGGGCCGTTTCTGCCAGTATCTTAGCAGGCAACCCCACCACACCTGACGGGACGGGCATGAGCGGACGGTATCAGACGCCGCGAGGGACTGAGGACATCCTCCCCGAGGAGCAGCCGTACTGGCGCGCGATTCACGAGGCTGCCACGGAAGTCACGCGGCTGTTCGGGTACGAGCGCCTCGATACACCGACCTTCGAGGACGCCGCCCTCTTCGAGAAGGGCACGGGCGACACGACGGACATCGTCGAGAAGGAGATGTACTCCTTTGCGGACCAGGGCGGGGAAGCGCTCTCGCTGATCCCGGAGGCGACGCCCGCCATCTGCCGGGCCTACCTGGAGCACGGGCTCGCCAGCCGGCCGCAGCCGCAGCGGTTGTTCACGATTGCGCGCATGTTCCGCTACAACCGCCCGCAACTGGGGCGCCTGCGCCAGTTCAGCCAGTTCGACTGCGAGGTCATCGGTTCGGACACGGCGCTGGCCGACGCCGAGCTGATCGAGCTGCACTGGCGCTTCTACGAGCGGCTCGGGTTGCAGAACCTGGAGATTCGCCTGGGGAGCATCGACGACCCGGAGGCGCGCCGCGCCTATCTCGACCGGCTGCGCGACTACTACCTGCCCCTGCGCGACCAGCTCTCGGAGGATAGCCAGCGGCGGCTCGAGCGGAATCCGCTGCGCCTGCTCGACAGCAACGACCCGCGCGACCAGGAACTGCGCGAGGGCGCGCCAACGATGATCG